>Ga0302299_10000990_pt1 | contig 16738 bp, 15 predicted proteins | sample III_Fen_N3_4_FD_198795 | JGI IMG/M metagenome (GOLD analysis project Ga0302299, IMG submission 198795) | Peat permafrost microbial communities from Stordalen Mire near Abisko, Sweden - III_Fen_N3_4 | ecosystem: Environmental > Terrestrial > Soil > Wetlands > Permafrost | place: Sweden: Abisko... | reverse complement strand
CGTCTACGACGACCTCTCCAAGCACGCCTGGGCCTACCGCGAGATGGCCCTGCTCCTCCGCCGGCCGCCCGGCCGCGAGGCGTACCCGGGCGACGTCTTCTACCTCCACAGCCGCCTCCTCGAGCGCGCGGCGCGCATGAGCGACGCGAACGGCGGCGGCAGCCTCACCGCCCTGCCGATCGTGGAGACGCAGGCGAACGACGTGTCCGCCTACATCCCGACCAACGTGATCTCGATCACCGACGGCCAGATCTTCCTCGAGACCGACCTGTTCAACGCGGGCCAGCGGCCCGCCATGAACATCGGCATCTCGGTCAGCCGCGTCGGATCCGCCGCGCAGACCAAGGCGATGAAGAAGGTCGCGGGCCCCCTCAAGCTGGACCTGGCGCAGTACCGCGCCCTCGCGGCGTTCGCGCAGTTCGCCGGCGACCTGGACAAGGCCACCCGCGACCAGCTGAACCGCGGCGAGAAGCTCAGCGAGATCATCAAGCAGCCGCAGTACCAGCCGCTCCCCGTGGAGAAGCAGGTCGTGATCCTCGTGGCCGCGACGACCGGCAAGCTGGACGACGTCCCGACGCCGCGCGTCAAGGAGTTCGAGACACAGCTCTACCGGTTCCTCGAGACCGAGCGGCCGGACATCCTCACGGACCTCGCCGCCTCCAGGGCGCTCACGGACGAGATCTCCTCGGCACTCAACGACGCGATCGACGAGTTCCGCAAGTCGTTCCTGGCGTAGGCATGACCGTGATCGCATACCGCCGAAATGGCGGTCCGAGGCAAGGCGCGAGCGAGAACGCGCCTGCGGCGCTACCCGCGAACGAGCGCACATCGGCGTGCGTAAGTGAGCGCGCGCACGGAGCAACGCCGCATTCGGGCCGGTCAGGGCGGCGGCCCATGAACAGGGCACGGAACGATGCCTAGCCAGCGTGAGATCCGCCGACGCATCGGGTCGGCGAAGAACATCAAGCAGATCACCCGGGCGATGCAGTTCGTCGCGGCCTCCAAGCTGCGCCGGGCCCAGGAGGCGACGCTGGCCGCCCGCCCGTACCGCGAGAAGCTGGACGAGGTCATCGCCGACCTGTCCGCCGTCCTGGGCAGCGACGAGCACCCGCTCCTCGCCGGCCGGGACCTGCACGCCGAGCACAACCGGCTGATCGTGATCATGACGTCGGACCGGGGCCTGGCCGGCGCGCTCAACACCAACACCGTCCGCTTCGCGGCCCGCGAGATCACCGAGCACCCGGGAGACCTGCGGGTCGTCCCGGTGGGGCGCAAGGGTCGCGACGCCATGCGCCGTGCCCGCGTGCCGATCGCCGCCTACTTCGACGGGATGGGCGAACGTCCGACGTTCGCCGACGTCCTGCCGATCGCGCGGCTGGTCTCCGACGACTTCGTCTCCGGCGTCTACGACCGGGTTGACGTCATCTACCCCCGGTTCGTGTCCACGCTCGTCCAGCGCCCGATCATGGAGCAGCTGCTCCCGATCGTGCCGGCCGAGGACATGGAGGGCATCCCGGGCCGCCAGTTCCTGTTCGAGCCCAACCCCGGCGCCTTCCTCGAGGCGCTCCTGCCGCGGTACGTGGCCACGCGCCTGTACGCGGCGGTCCTCGAGACCACGGCGAGCTTCTTCTCCAGCCAGATGGTCGCGATGAAGAACGCCACGGAGAACGCCGAGGAGCTCATCGACGATCTCACGCTTTCGTACAACAAGGTCCGTCAGGCCAACATCACTCGCGAGATGGTCGAAATCGCGAGCGGCGCCCAGGCTCGGTAGCCGGCGCAGTCGAGGAGGCAATCCCACCCATGGCGACCGCCGCCCCTTCCGCGAACGGCCGGGTCATCCAGATCACCGGCCCCGTCGTCGACATCGAGTTCCCGGCCGGCCACCTGCCGTCCATCTACAACGCCGTGGAGATCATCCGCGCCGGCCAGGAGCCGCTGACCTGCGAGGTCCAGCAGCACCTCGGCAACAACTGGGTCCGCGCCGTGGCCATGACCACGACCGACGGCCTGGCCCGCGGCATCGAGGTCCGTGACACCGGCGCCCCGATCTCCGTGCCTGTCGGCGCGGTGACCCTCGGCCGCGTGTTCGACGTCCTGGGCCATCCCATCGACGGCAAGGGCCCCGTCGTGGCGGACCACAACCTGCCGATCCACCGCTCCGCCCCGTCCTTCGAGGACCAGACCACCGAGGTCGAGGTCTTCGAGACCGGCCTCAAGGTCATCGACCTCGTGTGCCCCTTCCGCAAGGGCGGCAAGGTCGGCATCTTCGGCGGCGCCGGCGTCGGCAAGACGGTCATCATCCAGGAGCTGATCAACAACGTCGCGAAGGAGCACTCCGGCGTGTCCGTCTTCGCGGGCGTCGGCGAGCGCTCCCGCGAGGGCAACGACCTGATCGGGGAGATGACCGAGTCCGGCGTCATCGCGAGCACGGCCTTCGTGTTCGGCCAGATGAACGAGCCGCCCGGCGCCCGCCAGCGCGTCGGCCTCACCGCCCTGACGATGGCGGAGTACTTCCGCGACGAGGAGGGCCGCGACGTCCTCCTGTTCATCGACAACATCTTCCGGTTCACGCAGGCCGGCTCCGAGGTGTCGGCCCTCCTCGGCCGCATGCCGTCCGCGGTGGGCTACCAGCCCAACCTCGCGACGGAGATGGCGGCCCTCCAGGAGCGCATCACCTCCACCAAGAAGGGCTCGATCACCTCGCTGCAGGCCGTCTACGTCCCCGCGGACGACTACACGGACCCGGCGCCGGCGACGACCTTCGCCCACCTCGACTCCACGATCCGCCTCGAGCGGGCCATCGCGGAGCTGGGCATCTACCCCGCGGTCGATCCGCTGACGTCGACCTCGCGCGTCCTCGACCCGCTCATCGTGGGCACCGAGCACTACGACGTGGCGCAGGAGACCAAGCGCGTCCTGCAGCGCTTCCGCGACCTCCAGGACATCATCGCGATCCTCGGCATCGACGAGCTCTCCGAGGAGGACAAGGCCACGGTCGCCCGTGCTCGCCGCCTCCAGCGCTTCATGAGCCAGCCGTTCACCGTCGCCGAGGTCTTCACGGGCCGCACCGGCAAGTACGTGTCCATCCGCGACACGGTGGCCTCGTTCAAGGAGATCCTCGAGGGCAAGGCCGACACGTTGCCCGAGCAGGCGTTCTTCCTCGCGGGCACCCTCGACGACGTTCGCGAGAACGCGGCCAAGCTGGCGGAGTGATCGCATGAATCGCGCGCCCGCTCTCGCCCGCCCGCTGTCGGCGCGATTCCAGTCCTGCGGGACTGAGATCGCCCGCCAGTCGACCGTGCTACGCGGACGCGGTCCCTCACTCCCTCAGTCTCTTGCCGAGATCCGCAGTCGCCGGCGCATCCCGTTCAGTGGGAATGGGGGTTGGGGGAAGTACCGACTCAACGCAGGCCGCGCAGCCTTGGCGACCGGCGGCCGATCTCAGTCGCCCGCAGGTGACTGGAATCGGACCGACGGCGCCAAGGCGAGAGCGGCCGTCACTGGGGCTTGAACTGATGCCGCTCCAACTTGAAATCGTCACGCCCGAGCGCCTGGCGTACCAGGACGAGGTCGATATGGTGCTGGTGCCGGGGATCGAGGGCGAGCTCGGGATCCTACCGCACCACACGCCGCTGGTATCCCTGCTGGGCGTCGGCGAGCTGAAGATCCGCAAGGGGGGCGACGAGGAGAGCTTCGCGATCGTGGGCGGGTTCCTCCAGGTCCGTCCCGACAAGGTCGTGGTGATGGCGGAGACCGCCGAGATCGGCGCCGAGATCGACCTGGCCCGGGCGCAGCGCGCGCGAGCCGAGGCGGAGAAGGCCCTCGAGACCGGCTATGCCGAGGGCGCCGACCTCTCGGCCGCCCGCGCCGAGCTGCGGCGGGCCCTGCTCCGGATCCACGTCGCCGAGCGCCGTCGCCCGGAGGGCCCGCGCTCGCGGGGCTAGGGTCCCCGAGCATGAACCATGGCTGACGCCCGTCCTTTCCACTGGGAATACCACCCGGAGTCGCCGCCCCCGGAGGCGTTCCGGATCGACGGCGGGCGGCCGCTCCGGGGGACCGTGCGCGTCTCGGGGGCGAAGAACGCCGCCCTCAAGCTGCTGGCGGCCGCCGTCCTCACGGGTGAGCGCTGCCGGTTCGAGAACGTCCCGGAGATCGAGGACGTGCGCGTCCTGACCGAGGTCCTGGGCGACCTTGGCGTCGTGGTGGACCACCCGGCCCACGGCGTCTACGAGATCGCCGCGGGCGACGTGGACTGGCTGTTCATCCCGCTCGAGGCAGCCGCCAAGATGCGTGCCTCCTTCATCCTCCTGGGCCCGCTCCTGGCGCGGTTCGGGCACGTGATCATCAGCAACCCGGGTGGCGACCGCATCGGCCGGCGGCCCGTGAACCTGCACGTGGACGCGATGCGGGCCCTGGGCGCCGAGATCGACTACCGCAACGGCTACTACTACGCCAAGGCGCCCGGCCGGCTCCGCGGCGGCGAGGTGACGTTCCCGCAGGTCACCGTCATGGGCACCGAGAACGCGATGCTGGCGGCCACCCTGGCCGACGGCCACACCGTGATCCGGCCCGCGGCCCAGGAGCCGGAGGTGGACGACCTCATCGCGTTCCTGGTGGAGATGGGCGCGGACGTGCGACGCACCGCCCCGGACTCGATCGAGGTCTACGGCCGCCGCCGCCTGCGCGGCGCGAACCACATCGTGCTCCCGGACCGCATCGAGACCGGCACCTTCCTCGTAGCGGCCGCCGTGACCGGCGGCAAGCTCACCCTGGAGAACGCGGCCTGCGACCACGTGGGGGCCCTCGTGGAGATCATGGGCCGCATGGGCGTGCCGGTGTCCTGCGGCAAGACCGCGATCGAGGTCGACGCGACCGGCCTCCGCCCGGGCGACCTGCGCGCCTTCGACATCGAGACGTCGCCCTACCCGGGCCTCGCGACCGATGTCCAGCCGCCGACGTGCGTCCTCCTCACCCAGGCGTCCGGCACCTCACGCGTGCATGAAGCCGTCTTCGAGGACCGCATCGAGTGGCTCGCCGAGCTGCGCAAGCTCGGCGCCCGGATCGACATCGAGGACGCCCACCACGCGTCCATCCACGGCCCGGTCCGCCTCCACGGCGCCGAGGCGTCCATCAGCGACCTGCGCGCCGGCGCGTCGCTCATCCTCGCCGCCCTCGCGGCGGACGGCACGTCGCTCATCCACGGCGCGCACCACGTCCACCGGGGATACGAGAACATCGACCGCAAGTTCCAGCAGCTCGGCGCGAGCATCGTCCGGTCGGCCGACACCCCCTGACCGGCATCCACCTGACCGTCGCCCCTGCCCGAGACCGGCCGGGACGCCCCCACGGAGTAGCATTCGCCTCGTCATGAAGATTGGTATCGACCTCGGAACCGCGAACGTCATCGTCTATGTCAAGGGCAAGGGCATCGTCATCACCGAGCCCTCGGTCGTCGCGGTGGGCGAGGACAACCGCATCGTCGCCGTGGGCGAAGAGGCCCGCGAGATGATCGGCCGCACCCCCGGCAACATCCAGGCCATCCGCCCCATGAAGGACGGCGTCATCGCCGACTACGTCATCACGGAGGCCATGCTCCGCTTCTTCATCGGGAAGGCGACCAAGGGGCGCATCGGCTTCTCCCGGCCGGAGGTCATGATCTCCGTCCCCGCCGGCGTCACCTCCGTGGAGAAGCGCGCGGTCCGCGACGCGGCCCTCAAGGCCGGCGCCAAGGACGCGTTCCTCATCGAGGAGCCCCTCGCCGCGGCTATCGGCGCCAACGTGCCGATCAGCGGGCCATCCGGGAACATGATCATCGACATCGGCGGCGGCACCTCCGAGATCGCGGTCATCGCGCTCGGCGGCATCGTCGTGTTCAACAGCCTCCGGGTGGGCGGCAACAAGTTCGACGAGTCGATCGCCTCGTACATCCGCAAGAAGTACAACCTGATGGTGGGCGAGCGGACGGCGGAAGAGGTCAAGATCCAGATCGGCACGGCCCTGCCGCTGGAGCGCGAGCTCACGATGGAGGTCCGCGGTCGTGACCTCATCGCCGGTCTGCCGCGCACGATCCCGATCACCTCGTCGGAGGTCATGGAGGCCATCGAGATCCCGCTCCAGCAGCTGGTGGCGGCCGTCCGGTCGGTCCTCGAGCAGACCCCGCCCGAGCTGTCGAGCGACATCATCGACAAGGGCATGGTCATGTCCGGCGGCGGCTCCCTGCTGCGCAACATCGACAAGCTGCTCACGCAGGTCACCGGCGTCCCGTGCCACGTCGCGGAGAACAGCCTCAACTGCGTGGCGCTGGGGACGGGCCTCGCCCTCGAGCACTTCGACTTCTTCAAGAAGTCCCTCGTCTCGCAGATCTAGTCCCCGCGCTGATGAATCCGGGCGGGGTTGCGGGCGGGCTGGAGGCCGTGGGCATCCTCCGTGAGACCAGTCACCTGCGGGCGAACCGGCGAGGATCGGTGCGCCGGCCGGCCGGTATTGGCTCGGTTGGGGGGCCTGGGCGGTGAAGTACTTCCTCGACCTCCATTGCCACACGTCGTTCAGCTTCGACTGCCTCGCGCAGCCTGGATCGCAGGTCAAGGCCGCGGCCGACCGAGGCCTTACCCACCTGGCGATCACGGATCATGACCGGATCGATGGGGCGCTCCGGGCGCGGGACGAAGCGCCGGACGGGCTCACCGTCATCGTCGGCGAAGAGGTGAAGACCACCGACGGAGACCTCATCGCGCTGTTCCTGGAGCGGGCCGTGGCGCCGGGCCGGCCGGCCCGCGAGACCATCGAGGAGGTCCGGGCCCAGGGCGGGCTCGTGGGCATCCCCCACCCGTTCGACACGCACCGGGGGTCGATGCTCAAGGACCCACGGCTCGAGGCCATCGGGCGGCTGGTGGACTGGGTCGAGGCACACAACGCCCGCGTCGTGGGCGGCAGCGGCAACGAGAAGGCCGCCGCGTTCGCGAAGGAGCTGGGGCTGCCGGGCGTGGCGGCGTCCGATGCGCACAGCACGCTTGAGGTGGGCGTTGCGTACAACGTGGTGACCGTCGACCCGTCCACGGCGGGCGGGCTGCTGGCGGCCCTCGCCGAGGTCGAGCTCGTCCGGGGCCGCGCGTCCTATGTCGTGCGGACCCTGACCCCGATCTCCAAGCTCGTGAACCGCGCCCGGGGGAACCTGCGCGTCCAGCCAACGCCCGCAGGGGGCGGGCCAACCGCATGAGTGAGCCGCCCGTGCCCGACGCCAGCCAGCCGCCCGAACGCCCGGCCCAACCGCCGGCCGACACCGGGGTCCCCACCGGCTCCACGGCCCACGAGGCAACCGAGGCCGGGCACGAGGCCGAGGCCGGGCACCATCCTGAGGCCGGGCACCAGGCCGAGACTGTCGAGGAGCTGGGTGCCGAGGTGCTCGAGGACCACGGCTCGGAGGGATACGACGACGCCGTCGAGCGCGTCTCGCTCAGCAGCCGTCTCCGCCAGACCAAGACCATCGTCTCGATCCTGGTCCCGCTCGCGATCATCGCCGTCTTCGTGGGGATCAACTGGACCACCCTGTCCAGGGTCCCGGGCCTGATCGCCGGCGCCAGCCCCATCCTCGTGCTCGCCGCGTTCGCGATCTTCTACCTGGGCTTCCCGTTGCGCGGCTTGCGCTGGTCGATGCTGCTGCGGGCCACCGGGTTCCGGATCGGCGTCAAGGACGCCACGGAGATCCTGTACCTCTCGTGGCTGGTCAACTGCCTCGTGCCCGCGAAGCTGGGTGACGTGTACCGCGCCTACCTGCTGCGCATCAACAGCGACGCGTCGCTCAGCAGGACCTTTGGCACCGTCTTCATCGAGCGCATCCTGGACATCTTCACGATTGCCATCATGGGCATCGCCGCCGGCTACTGGAGCTTCCGCGGCGCGATGCCGAGCCAGATCCAGGTGCTGCTGGGCGTCGCCGTGGTGATCGTCATCTTCCTCGGCGTGGCGCTGTTCACCCTGCGGAACTTCGGGCGGCGGATCCTGGTCGCGCTACCCTTCCCGCACCGCGTCGTGGAGCTCTACGACCGGTTCGAGGAGGGGGTCTTCAGCGCCCTCGACCGCCGCCAGCTCCCCGGGCTGGTCGTACTGAGCGTGGCGATCTGGATGACCGAGGCGCTGCGCCTCTTCTTCGTGGTCAAGGCGCTGGGCTTCCCGGACGTGGAGCTCGGGGTCTCGGGCGCGGTGTTCGTCGCCCTGATCGGGTCGCTCCTGACCGCCGTGCCGCTGAGCCCGGCCGGCCTCGGCATCGTGGAGGCCGGGATCGTCGGCGTCCTGACCGTCGTGTACAAGGTGCCGCTGGCCGAGGCGACCGCGATCGCGCTGTTGGACCGCGTCATCAGCGTCTTCTCGGTGATCATCTTCGGGTCGATCCTGTACGTGTTCTCAGGCAAGCCGAAGGGTGCGGGGATCGCGCGACCGGTCGAGGCGGCGTCGCCGTCGGCCTGACGGCCGACCCCTAGAAGATCCGGCGGAGGCCGGGGACCCGGCGCAGCACCAGGGCGCTCACGCCTAGCGACACGGTGGCGGTCACCACCACGAGGACCACCGCCTTGGCCGCGGCGGGGATCGCGACACCGACGAGCACCCAGGCGAGCGGATACAGGATCAGCGGGTGCACGTAGTAGATCCCGAACGAGTTGGCGGCCAGGGTTCGCCACGCCCGCCCGGCGCCGTTGCCCCAGCGCCCGAAGACCGCGAGGCCGCCCATGAGCGCGGCGAGGCAGAACGCCGCGAACAGGAGCGCCGCGACGGCTCGCTCCGGGACCGTGATGGGGTTGCCCGCCAGGCGGTAGGCGAGGTACGCCGTGCCGGTTGCCACGGCGGCGGCGATCCACGTCGGGGCCTCGGGCCGGTAGCCGTCCGGGATGAGCCAGCCACGTCGCTCTGCGAGGATCCCGAGCGCGAAGTAGCCGCCGTAGAAGGCGAGCCGTGCCGGCTGGACGACGAACAGCCAGCCGAACGGCACCCAGTCGTCCAGGCCCGCGACCGGTGCGAAGAGGATCGCACCGGCGGCGGTCAGGGCGATGAACCCCGGGAAGAACCAGGCGGGCGGTCGCGACGTGCGTGGGATGGAGGCCTTGAGCCTCGGGCTCGCCTCCCAGGCCCAGGCCAGCAACACGAAGAGCGCGAACAGGACGCCCAGGAACCAGTAGACGGACTGCTGGAACATGGGCCCCCAGAAGTCGCTCGTCCAGAAGTCCAGGTAGCCACGCGGGACGCCGCGGGACACGTAGGACATGTACGTGACGAGCGGCGCCAGCACGACGACGCCGGCGATCCATGGGACGGCGAGACGGACCGCCTTCTCGCGGACGAACCCGCCCGTGCCACGCCGCCGCAGGGACGGCAGCGCGAAGTACCCGGCGGCGAAGAACAGGATCGGCATCAGGGGCACGTCCACCAGGAGGACCACCGCCGTGAAGGCCAGGCCCTGGTCCGGGTCAATGACGTACCACCACGCGGGCGCGAACAGCATGTAGGTGATCGACGCGTGGAGCACGATCACGAGGAGGATGACGGTCGCGCGCAGGTTGTCCATGAAGACGAGGCGCGATCGGTCGGTCACGGGATCGAGCGTAGGGTCCTGCGTGGCGGTTCGTAGGCCCGTCCGGCCCTCGCGGCGGGCCGAGGAGCCCCCGATCCGTGGGGTCCCGGACCCTATCCCCCGAACGGGCTACGCCCGAACCGCATACGACTCCACCACACCTCACGAGCGTGCCGACGCCGCGGCGCCGCGCGTGAGTACCAATGGGTGGTTGGCCGGACGCACCATCCAATCGACACTCTCGTCATCCCGCGCAAGGCACGTGGGGCCCTAGCCCAGAGCGAGCATGACGACCGAGAACGGCCGCGCATTCAACGAGTGGCTGCGAGCCCAGCTCAAGGCCAAGAAGATGTCGCAGCGCCAGCTGGCCCAGCAGTCGGGTGTCGATCATTCGACGATCTCCCGCCTCATCCGCGGGGACCGCATGCCGTCGCTCGGAACGGCCACCAAGCTGGCACGAGGCCTCCGCGAGATCCGCGAGGACTCGGACACCAGTGCCGCGCTCAGTGTGGTGTCGGTCGGGCCGCAGAACCCGACGGCCCGCGTCGAGTACGCGCTCCGGGCGGATGAGGCCCTCACGGAGCCGCAGGTCCGCCAGATCATGGAGTACTACCTGGCCGTCCGGGTTCGCCGCTTCGCGCGGACGTACACGAGCGTCGGCGCCGCCGAACCGGGCAACGGCATGACGGCATCGTCCGGGAGCCCGTTCGGGCGACCGGCCGGCATGACGGCCGGGATCGGTGCCCCCACCGTGCTCCGCGCTGCTCCGCCGCAGCGCTACGCCGCACCCCGTCCCGCGGTCCGGCCGCCCCGGTCGCCGGGACGGCCCTGAGCTCACCAATCCAGGGCACGACCCGCGGCCACCTTCAGGGTCCGGGTTTCGGGGACAGCGAACGCCGGTCTGCAGGGACCGGCGTTCGCGCGTTTGCGCGTTCGCGCGTTCGCGCGTTCGCGCGGCCGGCCGTCAGGGCGCACCGGCGACCGCGTAGATCGAGATGACCCGCCGCGGGCCGGCATCGATCCGGCGTTCCAACCCGAGCTTCGGCAGGCCCGGCGTCTCCGCGATCCACCGGTCCTCGGCGGGGCCGCCGCACGCGGCACCCACGACCTCGTCGAACAGCGGATCGCAGACGAGGACGACATTGCCGTAGGCGCTCGATTGCGAGCTCTCGACGTCGGTGGTCACGTCCGCGCCACGACGCTCAAGGGGAAAGCGCAGCGCGTCAGCCGATTTGAAGGGCGGGATGCCGTCGAGGCGGATCTGGCGGTCCCCGGTGATGTCCAGCACCTCGGCGGCCGAAGCGTCCGCGAGGGGCCAGCCGCCATCGGGGGCCACGGCCGGCGGCCACGACGTGATGGCGATGCCCGCGAGCAGCGCGGCGAGCGCGCCGGCCGCGAGGCGCCCCGGGGTGACGGCGCCCCGCCCCGGGGCCCCGTGGGACTCGGGGGTGACAGCGCCAGGCCTGCGGGCCCCGACCGACGCGAGACGCGCGAGGCCCACGCCCACGAGCGCGAGCACGACCGGGTCCAGGAACGCGTGGTAGTGGTCGTTGGGGAGCCCCGGGACGATGACCGCGAGGCTCGGCGCGAAGATCGCCAGGGCGACGATCGAGACGCCCAGGCCCGCCGCCAGCCAGCGCGCCGAGGGGAGGTCCTCCGCAAACCCCCCGTCGGGGAGCCGCGCCGGGTCGCCGCGCCGGCGGCCGACCAGCGCGATCGCCCCGAGCAGCGTCACGACCATGGCCGTGACCAGCGAGACCGCCACGCGGTCGGTGATGAGACCCGCGATAGGCCACGTGATCGACCGCAGTCCCACCAGCGCCACGCGCTCCAGGACGCCGGACCCGCCCGAGGCGCGGCCGCCCCCCGCGACGTAGTCCAGGATCGCGCGCGTCTCCGCGAAGTCGTGCCCCAGCTCGTAGGCCAGGAGCGGCAGGAACCCGGCTGCGATCACCAGGGCCGCGCCCAGCCCGCCGCGCAGCACCCCTCGCGTCTCGTGCCCGCCGCGCCGCCGGCGGACCAGGTCCGCGCCCCACGCCCAGGCGAGCGGCGCCATGATCACGACGCCCAGGACGTGGCACTGCATCGTCACCATCGCCCCAAGGCCGGAGGCGATCCACCACCGGGCCTGGCCGGTCCGCCGTGCCATGATGGCCGCCGCGAATGCGAGGGCGGCTGCGGCGGGGATCAGGTTCGGGTTCCAGATGAAGGTGCTCTCGTCGATGCCCGCGGGCGAGATCGCGGCGAGGAGCCCGGCCGCGACCGCCGCCAGGGGTCCGCCCACGAGGCGGGCCAGCCACCACGCCCCGGCCACCGCCGCGATCCCGAACAGGGCGACCTCGCCCGTGACGCCCACGGGGTCGGACGCCGACACGATCGCCGCCGGGGCCAGCAGGAAGTAGTAGACGGCCCCATGGTGGAACGTGCCGATGGAGGTCGGCGGGCCAAGGAGCGGCACCTCGCCGCGCGTCGCGAGCGCGCGCAGGACCAGCATGTCGTGACCCTGGTCCGCGTCCCAGCGACCTCGGCCGGCAATGCCCGGGAGCCGGGTGAGCATGGCGAGGGCCAGGATCGCCAGCAGGAGGAGGAGCTCCCGCCGTCCGGGGCGCGCGGCGGTCATCTTCCGGCCGCCGCGTCGTCGACCCTGGCGTCGTCGTCCTCGGCAGGTGCGCTGCGGCCCTTGGCGCTGCGGGTGTGGAATGCCGCGGCCGGGAGGATCGCGAGTGGCCGCCCGCACGCGAGGTCCTGGATCCGGGCGACGTTCACGGCGTCGTACCCGTCCTCCATCCCCGGCGTCTCCAGGACATACGTCACGTGGCCGAGGGCGGGATGCGTCGCCATGCGCCCCAGCCCCTCGCCACCGATGCGGCCCGCGCCCACGTGCTCGTGGCGGTCCGCGTGGGTGCCCAGCTCCGAGCGCGAGTCGTTGAGGTGGACCACGTGCAGGCGCTCGAGCCCGACCACCCGGTCGAACCGTTCGATCGTGGCGTCCACCCCGGCGGCGGTGTCGATCGCGTAGCCCGCGCCCCACAGGTGCGCCGTGTCGAGGCAGAAGCCATAGCGGCAGCGCTCGATCCCGGTCGCGGCCACCGCGTCGTCGATCGCGCGCAGCTCCTCGATCGTCCATCCCAGCGCGAACCCGCCGCCCGACCCGTTCTCGAGGATCAGCCGCACGCCGGGGGCGTCCCCGTGGAGCAGCCGGAAGGTGGCCCTGATGCCGCCGGCGAGTCGGGCCGTGCCAGCCTCGGGACCCTCGCCCCGGTGCGACCCGATGTGCACGTTGAGGAAGCCCGCCCCGTACGCCTCCGCGACGCGGAGCTCGTTGACCAGGACCTCCACGGAGCGTCGATGCAGCTCCTCGTCGGGCCCGGCCAGGTTCACGAGGTATGGAGCGTGGATGACGAGCGGCGTGATGCCGTTTTCGGCGAGCCGGTCGCGGAAGGCGGGGAGCTCGAGTGGAAGCGCGGGACGACGGCGCCACGACGTGGGGTTGTCACTGAAGACCTGGAGCGCGGACACGCCGATCTCGGCCGCGCGATCGGCGGCCTTGACCATCCCGTGCCCCAGCGGCAGGTGTGCCCCAAGCCGTCGCCCGTTCGGAAGCATCGCAGGGAAGGGTAGCGGAGCGGCATGGGCGTGGGGCCGCGCCTGGCGTGGTGCCGCGCCCTAGACTCCCGCTATGGACAGCGAGCTCCTCACCGGCGTGCGCGCCATCGTCGACCGGCACCGCCTCCGTATCCTGGGCCGGCTGGCCACGCGCCCGGCGGACCCGGATGCGCTGGCCGCCGAGCTGCGCCTCCCCGTCCACGTCGTCCGCAAGCAGCTTGAGGTGCTGGTCCACGCCGGCCTCGCGGAGCCGGACGTGGATCGGCCTGGCGCGTTCGGGGCACGGCTCGACCGCGTGGGCGAGCTGGCCCGCGCGCTGGCGGCGCTCGACCGCGAGGCGGCAGGGATCGTGACCTCGCCCGAAGGTGCCTGGCCGCACGACGGCGAGCCGCTCGCGGACACCCTGGCGCGCCTCGCGCCCACGCCGGAGGAGGCGAAGATCCTCCGCTCGTACCTCGTGGACGGCCGCCTGGCCACGATCCCCGCGCAGCCCACGAAGCGGCGGTTCGTGTTGCGGTTCCTGCTCGAGCGCGTGTTCACCGAGGACCGCGACTACCCCGAGAAGGAGGTCAACCAGCGGCTCGCGCCGTTCCACCCGGACGTGGCCGCGCTCAGGCGATACCTGTACGACGAGCGGTACGTGGACCGCGAGGCCGGCCTCTACCGGCGGCATGGGCCGCGACCGGAGGTCCGAGGCACCGCCGCGAGCCCGGGTACCGCCGCGAGCCCGGGTACCGCCGCGAACCCGGGTACCGCCGCGAACCCGGGTACCGCCGCGAACCCGGGTGCCGGGGAGACGGGGAGCGAGCCCTAGCCGCGAGCCCTAGCGGGTGCCGCGACCGCCCTTCGGCGTGTAGTTGCCGCCCACGACCGGCTCGATGAGCCCGTAGTTGCCGTCCCTGCGCTTGTAGATGACGGCGACCTGCTCGTTCTCGGCGTTCACGAACACGTAGAAGTCGTGCCCGAGGTCCTCCATCGCGGTGACCGCGTCCTCCTCGAACATCGGCTCGATGGCGAAGCGTTTGGTCTTGACGATCTGCCGCTCGGGCACGCTGTCCGCGGTTCCGTCCGCGAGGTCGCGGAGGATCTTCTTCTCCTCCTCGGGCCGGGCGCGGACGCGGGGCTTCTCCTTGAAGTCGATGGCCTGCCGCTCCACCTTGTCCACGACCACGTCCAGCGCCGCCTGGTACGACGCGCCGGTGGCATGGCTCTTGAGCGTCTTGCCGTCGATGACGAGCGTGACGTCTGCGATGTGGGCGTCCGCGGCGCTGCGATGCGACTCGTTCGACAGCTCCACGATGGCGTCCGTGCGGTCATCGAGGAGCCGCTCGAGGCGGGCGAACTTGCGCTCCGCGTATTCCCGGACCCGGTCCGGAACCTCGAGGTTCTTGCCCCTGACGATCGTCCTCACGGGTGACCTCCCGGCGCGCGTGCGCCTGGCTTGTGGGGGAAGGGGGCCGGCGATGGCTCCGCCCGGACATCGAGTATAGCCACGGCCGAGCGCCGCGCCGCGGGGCCGCAGGCCCTGTCCACTCCCGGTGGCCCGATCATCGCTCGCGCGCCACCGTGATGGCGCTCACCGCATACGCCCCCGCGACCAGCAGCGCCCGCGCCGACGCGCACAGCGTCGCGCCCGTGGTCACCACGTCGTCCACCAGCACCACCCATTGCCCCGCGACGGCCATTCGGGCCCGCTCGTCCACCGCGAAGGCGTCCGCGACGTTGGTGGCCCTGTGACGGCGGTCCAGCCGGTACTGGGCCGTGGTCGCCCGGGTGCGGACGACCGCCACCCGCCACGGCATGCCGAGCCGCGCCGCGGCGGACTCCGCGATGAGCGAAGCCTGGTCGTAGCCGCGCTCCCGGCGCCGGCTCTCGTGGACCGGCACGGGCACGAGCAGCTCGCCCCCGCCGCCGGCCCGCCGCCACCGGTCCGCGACCGCTGCGCCCAGGGGTGCGGCCAGGCGTCGTTCGCCCGCGTACTTGAGCGCGTGGAGGGCCCGCCGCGTGGTGCCAGCGAACGGCGAGCACCACTCGAGCTGCAGGAGCGGATCCGGCGGCCCCTCCGCGAGCCCCAGGGGCGTGCCCGGCGGCAGCCCGAGCCGTGTCGCCACCGACGGCAGGCACGCGGCGCAGATCGCCTCGCCCTCGGTGCCGCAGCCCGCGCACACAGGCGGGAGCGCGAGGTCGAGGAGGTGGCCGACGGGCCGGAGAAGCATGGTCATGGCGCGCAGCATGGCCGGAGGGACTTACGGGCGGCTTACGCGCTGTCCCGGGACAGCGCCACGTCCGGACCCGGAACAGCGCCACGTCCCGTCCGGAAAGGGTCAGAGCAGGATCACGCCGCCGGCCCGCGGGATCCGTCCATTGCGGAGCTCTCGCGCGATGGCCGCCCCGTCGAGCGGCAGCCCCACTCGCAGCGCCTCCCTGTGGGCCGCCAGGATGTGCCGGTTGTGCGCCGTCCGGTTCAGGACGAGGATGACGGCGCCGGCCTCCGGGTCATCTCGCACCTTCAGCTCGATCCGCCGGGTGACCTCCTGGACATCGTCCAGTCGGGAGATGCCCTCGATCGACGCCGTCCGTCCGTCGTGCGTGATCCGCCCGTCCCAGGCCCGAAGGTCCCCCGGGATGGGCAGCGCGACCTCTCGCTGCAGACGAAGCGGTGGTGCCAGCAGCCGCTCGAACCGGGCCAGGAGGGCAAGCTGCGGCGCGTCGCGGACGGGCGCCCCGGTGGGGTACAGCGCAAACCACGGCTTGTGCCCCACGGAGCGGGCAGCGCGGGAGAGTTGCTCAAGTGTCGGCCGGCGGATGACGCCTCGTTCGAGCCGCCCGAGCTGGCTCGGGGACATGCCTGCCCGGCGTGCAGCTGTGTCGAGGCTCATCCCGAGTTTCCGGCGGGCGGCCCGGATCTCGCGACCGGTCGCCTCGCCGAGCCGTCGGGCATGGTCGGCGCCGAGGTCACCGGGTCGCTGTCTGGTGGGCATGGACCCATCTTGAGCTGCAGCGCCGACCGGCGGATCAAATCCCGCTCACCGGACACTCACGTGGTGCAGATCGGCGGCACGCAGGTGGTACCCGGCCGGCACGCCGGCCGTTCCGGCGCCCAGCGGTCGAACGGGCGCACGGCGGAATGATCCTGCCACCCGGCGACCGGAATGTCGCACGGGAGGGCCGGCTCAGGCAACAGACCGGTCTCCTGACGGTGCGATCGTCCCATCCTGCGCTCGTTCGGTCGCTGGGCGACGAGACGTCCACGCCTCCCGGGCCACGGCCACGCCTCCCGGGCCACGGCCACGCCTCCCGGGCCACGGCCACGCCTCCCGGGCCCCGGCCACGCCTCCCGGGCCACGGCCACGCCTCCCGGGCCACGGCCACGCCTCCCGGGCCACGGCCACGCCTCCCGGGCCTGCCGCCTACCGCCGCTCCACGATCTCCAGGCGGTCCCCCACGGCCGTCCCCGAGGCGTCGATCGTGCCCACGGGGAGCTCGAGTACGCCGTCGGCGCCACGGACCAGCCACACGACGCCCGTCCAGGCGCGCAGCCCGCGGTGGACGGACTTCACGCGCCTG
>Ga0302299_10000988_pt1 | contig 16752 bp, 13 predicted proteins | sample III_Fen_N3_4_FD_198795 | JGI IMG/M metagenome (GOLD analysis project Ga0302299, IMG submission 198795) | Peat permafrost microbial communities from Stordalen Mire near Abisko, Sweden - III_Fen_N3_4 | ecosystem: Environmental > Terrestrial > Soil > Wetlands > Permafrost | place: Sweden: Abisko... | reverse complement strand
ACGTCGCCCTCGCGGTGGGCGGCGATCGCGAGCGTCACGCGGGGCTCCTCGCCCGCCGCGGCGGGCGCCGGCGGCTCGGGCGCCGCGGCCGCGCCGCGCACCCGGGCGAGGCCCGCAAGCAGCAGCGGGTAGCCGGCCTGCGTGTACACGAGCAGCCCGGCGGAGCCCCAGAAGATGCCCTTGAGAAGGTTGCTCATGCGTGCAGCCGAGTCTGACGCCTCACGCGCGGAGCCGGTCGTAGAGGGCGAGGTGCGCGGCAGCGATGGAATCCCAGCTGTAGTCCTCCTGCGCGACCCGCGCGGCGGCATGGCCGAGGCTCGTGCGTGCCTGCTCGTCGTCCAGCAGACCCTTCAGCGCGCCGCGCAGCGCGGCGGGATCGCCGGGCGGGACGAGCAGCGCCGCGCCGGCCGCGGCGACCTCGGAGAACCCTCCGACATCGGTGAGCACGATCGGGCGGCCGAAGGCCAGCGCGGTGAAGAGCACACCGGACTGATCGATCTCGCGATAGGGCAGCGTCACGACGTCGGCGCGGGCGAAGAACGCGGCGAGCTCGGTGTCGGGGACGAACCGCTCGATGAAGCGCACCCCGGGCGGCGCGCTCGCCTTCAGGCCCGTGATGTCCATCCGCGGCATCCCGACGATCCACAGCTCCGCGCCGGTGATCCCCCTCCACGCCTCGAGCGCGACGTCGATCCCCTTGTAGGGACGCAGCAGGCCGAAGAGCAGGACGACCGGCCCGGTCACGCCGGCGAGCTCGCCCGTGAGCGGCTGCGCCTCGGGGACGTCGAGCAGGTGGGTGAACGCACCGTGCGGGATGACGTGCACCTTCGCCGGATCGACTGCGCCCTCCCGGACGAGCCGGTCGCGGCCGTGCTCGGAGTGCACGACGACGGCGTCGACGCGCTCGTAGAGGCGCCGCTGCGCGTCGTGCTGCCCGGGGGTCGGCTCGCGCGGCAGCACGTCGTGCGCGGTCAGCACGAGCGGGACGCCGCGCGGCAGCAGGCGCTGGTCGAGCTGCTGCACGCTCAGCCACTGCAGATGGACGACGTCGGCCTCGCGCGGCGCACGCCGGCGGTAGCGCAGCATGTCCGGGAGGTGCTGCGCGAGCCGGGCCGCCTGGCGGGCGCGGCCGCCGGGCGTCTGCGGGCCGCGTGCGTAGAACGCGTGGTCCATCCGGTACCCGCCCCCCTGCGGCACGTCGCCGTAGGCGAACCTGCTCGTCACGAGGGTCACGTCGGCGCCCGCGCGGGCCAGCGCCCCGCAGAGGGCGTGGTCATACGGCGGCGTATAGGCCGGGGGGTCGACGATGTGGACGCGCACGGGAGCCCATATCTTTGCCGTCCGTGCCGGACGTCGAGGTCACCTACTGCGTCGTGAACACCCAGCAGCGCGAACTTCTCGTCCGCGGGCTGGACGCGATCGCGCTCGAGCGCGAGGCCGCGCCGTTCACGACGGAGGTCATCGTCCTGGACAACGCGTCGACCGACGGGTCGGTCGGCGCGGCCCGCGGGCACGCCACCGTCGACCGGGTGATCACGCGTGACCGGCGCACCGGCAAGGCGGAGAACGACACGGCGCTGCTGCGCGCCGCAAGCGGCCGCTACGCCCTGCTGCTGAACGAGGACTCCGAGCTGCTGCCCGGCGCGACCGTCGCGCTGCACACGGCGCTCGAGCAGAACCTGCGCGCCGGCGCCGCGGGCGCGCGGCTGCTGCGGCCGGGCGGAAAGCCGCAGGCGAGTGCCTGGCGTTTCCCCGGGCCGGCGAGCGCGCTGGCCTCGGCGCTGTTCATCCACCGCTGGACGACCGTGCAGAGCCGCGGCGACCGCACGCGGCCCGTCGACTGGGCGCAGAGCGCCGCGCTGCTCGTGCGCTCGCAGGCGGCGCGCGAGATCGGCTGGTTCGACCCACAGTTCTTCGTCTACTCCGACGAGGTCGACTTCTGCAAGCGCCTGTCGGACGCCGGCTGGCACACGCTGTTCGTCCCGGGCGCGCAGGCGATCCATCACGAGCAGCTGTCGACCGGCGGCGTGCCGGAGCGGCGCATCGTCGAGCTGTCGCGCAACCGCGACCGCTACATGCGCAAGCACCACTCCGCGCTCAGCGCCGCGCTCGTGCGCTGGCTGACGGCCTGGGCCTACGGCGTGCGCTCGGTCGCGGCGACCGTGCTGCCGGGCCACGATCCCAGGCGCTACCGCCGTCACGTCCGGGCGACCCTGCACCCCGACGAGGGCGAGGGCCTGCGCGAGGCCGCACGCGACTACAACGTCGGCGGCACGCGGCTCTGATCGCGCGCCGCGCGCAGGCCTCGCACGACGGTCCGGACCTCCGAGACGTGCACGACCCGCGCGGCGACCAGTGCCGGCGGGATCAGCACCCAGACGATCGCGCGGGTGACAAAGCCTTCGGCGCCCTCCGTCGCCAGCAGCAGATTGCCGCCGATCGAGAGGCCGCCCGCGACGACGATCAGCCCGCTGATCCGGGCCCACTCGAACGGCACGCTGAACACCCCGCGCGTGAGCAGGAAGAGCATCAGCAGCATCGCCACGTACGCGCCGGCGAGCGCGATCCCCGCGCCCTCGATGCCGAGCTTCGGCACGAGCCACACCAGCACGAGCACGTTCACCACGAGGCCGCCGAGCGCCGCGGGGAGCGTGCGGATCGTGACCTTCGCGCGGCCCGCGATCGTCACGAGCAGGAGATAGAGGCCGTAGAGCGCCCAGCCGAGCGCGAGCCAGGGCAGCGCCTCGTACGCCGGGTAGAACGACGGCGCGGCGAGCAGGCGCACGACCCAGCGGCCCATCAGCTCGAACCCCGCGACCGCGATGCCGGTGACGACCAGGTACGCCGTCGCGACCCGCGCGTAGAGGTGCCCGGCCTGCTCGTCGTTCGTCACCGAGTAGGCGAGCGGCGGCCAGGCGAGCTGGAACCCGCGCACCGCGACGATCACCGCCGTCGCGAGCTTGATCGAGACGGAATAGAGGCCCGCCGCGGCCGGGCTCTCGGCGCGCAGCAGGTAGGCGCGGTCGATCACGTTCAGCAGGAAGACGGCGGAGTCGGCGGGGACCGTCGGGCCGCCGAAGCGCAGCAGCGGCGCCAGCGGCGCGCGGATGTCCGGGATGCCGACGTGCTCGCGCAGGGCGAGCACCCAGAGGGCGATCAGGACGACGAACGACGCCGCGTAGTTGCCGATCACGTAGCCGCGGGCACCCTCGTCGAGCACGACGACGAGCACCACCGTCAGCGTCACGGTCAGCACGACGTTCGCGAGCGCGGCGCGCATGTAGGTGCGCCGTCGCTCCTCGACGCGCAGCAGCGCGTACGCCATCTCGAGGTTCGTGAACGCCCAGATCCCGAAGACGCCGAACGCCATCAGCGTCGCGTCGCGGGTGCCGAGGATCAGGCGCGAGAGCGGGCCGGCGAGCAGGATCCCCGCGAACAGCGCGACGGTCGTGCTGAGGACGACGAAGCCCGTCGTCGTACGCGCCAGCCGGCGCCGGCGGTCCGGGTCCTCGTCGTCGAACCAGAGCCGGACGAACGCCTCGCCCATCCCGAAGCGCAGCAGGATGCTCGTGAGGATCACGAGCGTGAGCAGCGTCTCCGCGTACCCGAACTGGGCCTCGGTCAGGTGCCGCGTGTACAGCGGAAGCGTGAACAGGGCGAGGAACGCGGCGAGCAGGCTCGCGGCCTGGTAGGCCAGCCCGGACGTCGCGAGGCGCTTGAGCTGACCCTCCATCCGCCGGGGCACGGTACCCGCCACGCCGGGTGGGGTCGGCCGGGCCGCGCCGGATCCGGAGCAGGCCACCGCGCTGAGTAGGGTCCCGGATCGTGCCCGTGGCAACCTCGAAGGAGCGCCCTCCGATCGGCGTCCTGCTGCTCCCGCGGGAGCTCGAGCGCTTCATCCTGCGCGAGCAGGCCGAGGATCTGCTGCGCGCGCCCTGGGTCGTCGCCGTCGATCCGCCGCGCGTGCCGTACGGGATCTTCGGGCGGCTGCCCGAGGCCGTGGCGGACCGCGTCGCGTCGCGGCAGGCGCGGCGGCTCGTGCGCAACCTGCGACGCAACCTCGGCGAGCCGCGGGCGATCGTCATCTTCCACCCGCTGCAGGAGCCGCTCGGGCGGGCGCTGCTGGCCCGCTGCCCCGGCTCGGAGCTCTGGTACGGGCGCTGGGACCGCTACGAGAACGCCTACGACGCCTCGCCGAAGCTGCGGGCGCGGCTCGCGCGGATGCACGAGCAGGCGGCGGAGCTGTCGTCCCTGACGTTCGTCGCCAGCGGCAAGCTCGCGGCGCTCGAGGCGGACGCCGGGCGCGAGGCGACGCTCGTCGGGCTCGCCGCCGACGGCTTCCCCGCCCCGGACCCCCAGGGCACCGTCGTCGCGATCTCGCTCGGCCACCTCGGCTGGCGCACCGACTGGAAGCTGCTGCGCGCGGTCGCGGACGCGCTCGGCGACCGTCTCGTGCTGCTGCTCGTCGGTGCGTGGCACGACGACGAATGCGCGGGCGACGAGGACTTCGCGGCGTGCCGCGAGCATCCGTCGCTGGTCTGGCTCGGGCCGCAGGACGACACCGCGGCGTCGCGGCTGATCCTCGCGGCCGACGTCGGGATCGTCCCGTTCAAGGTCGAGCCGTTCAACGACGCGGGCCTGCCCTACCGGATCCTCAAGTACGCGCGGCTCGGCCGCCGCACCGTCACGCCCGACCTGGCGGGCGTACGGACGTGGGACCGCGCGGTGCGCGTGACGGCCGACGCGGACGCGTTCGCCGCAGCCCTGGTGGAGCACGCCGGAGCGCGTTCCGCGCCCGACCTCGAGCTGCGCGAGTGGGCGCTCTCGCAGACCGCGCGCGTCCAGAACCAGCCGCTCTGGGACGGGCTCGAGCGCCTCGGGATCGCGCGCGACGCCTGACGCCCGTCAGCGCGGCCGCGGGCAGCGCACGTACGCCGCATAGCGCCCGTTGTGCGCGGCGAGCACGTACCCGGGGTCCGGCACGTTCGTCAGCGTGCTCGCGCCCTGCGCGAAGCCGAAGCGCCGCAGCATCTTCGCGTCGGTGAAGAACAGCGCCACGCCGTACGGCCGGCGCTTTGCGGAACGCGCGCCGACCTCCCGCTGCGATGCCTCGAGCTCCCAGCGTGTGTCCGGGACGAGGCGGTAGTTCGGCAGCGTCACCGGGCCGCACGCGCGGGCGCGCACGACCGCGGGGTCGGCCAGGATCGCGACGAGATCGTCATGGGTACCGCGGATGAAGCGCAGCTCGGCGGTGAAGCGGCCGACGACCGAGATCCGCGCGACGACGAACCCGGCGCCGAGCAGCGCGAGAACCGCGACGCCGAGCGCCCACGGGCGCCGCAGGCGGTCGCTCGCGGGCAGCGCCGTCCAGCCGGCGATCGCGTAGCCCGCGTAGAGCGTCAGCGCGATCGCGGGAACCGTGAGGTACCGCGGCAGGATCGACAGGCCGGCGACGCCGGAGAGGATGAACGCCAGCGTCCCCGCCCCGAGCAGCGCGAGCGGCACGTGGATCGACGTCCCGGCGCGGCGCCAGGCGGCGAGCGCGAAGCCCGCAAGCGCGGCGAGGAAGACGGGTGGGCGCAGCGCGTCCGCAAGGAACGACACGAACGACCCGGGGACGTGGCGGACGCCGCGCTCGCGGTGCAGCTCGTCCGCGAGCCCGCTCGTCGCGTGCAGCGAGTAGAGCGGATCGCCGGTCACCCACAGGTCGGTCAGCGCCCATCCGACCGGGCCGATCGCGGCGAGCGCGAGCAGGCCGAGGTGCAGGTTCCGCCGCCCCTCGGCGTCGGCCGGCCAGACCATCCACAGCCAGTAGGCGCCCGCGAGGATCCAGGCCTCGGGGCGCAGCAGTCCGGCGACCGCGAGCAGCGCCATCACCAGGCCGCCGCGGCGTGGCCGCTCGGCCTCGAGCGCGCCCGCCCAGAGCACGACCGCGAGGAACGGCACATCGACGTAGGCGCGCGCCGTGTAGAGCAGCAGCGCGAAGCTCGACCCGGTCAGCAGCGCCGCGAGGACGGCCGGCCAGATCCCGAAGACCGCGCGGCCGAGCCGCCACACCGCCCAGACCAGCGCGACGAGCGACAGCGCCGCGACGAGCACGAGCGCCCGATCGGCGGCGCCGCCGAAGATCGCGACGAGCACGGTGCTGAGCGCCACGTAGAGCGGATGCTCGGTCGGCGCCTGGTAGGCCTCGAAGGTCGGCTTGTGGCCGTGCAGCAGCTCGCGGCCCCAGACGAGGTGGTAGTAGGCGTCGTAGTTCGGATACGTCGGGACGAGCGCCCACACGAGCACCGCGGCGATGGCGAGCGCGGCGATCGCCAGCGCTTCGCGGCGACGGGCGGTCACTCCGGCTCCGGCTCGGGCTCCGCGGGCTCCCGGTCACGCGGCACGGCTGCCGCCGCGACGGCGGTACCGACGCCGAGCAGCGCCCACGTCAGCGGGTCCTCGAGAAACGCCGCGTACATGAAGGAGTGCACGACGAGCGCCGTGAACGCGGCCGCGACGCCTGCGCGCACGGGGCCGACCGCGGCGCCGCGGAACAGCCGCAGGAACGCGAACACGAGCAGCGCCAGGTAGGCCAGCAGACCGATCACGCCCTGCTCGGCCGCGACGGTCACCGGGATCGTGTGCGAGGCGGACGTCGCGCGCACCGCCGACACGTGCTCGGCGCGCCGGTACTCGCGGCCGAACGACCCGGAGCCCCAACCCTGGATCGGGCGGTCCGTGAACAGGTGGACGCCGCCCGAGATCAGGTCCGCGCGGCCGCTCGTCGCCTTGTTCGAGCTGCTGCCGCCGTCGAACGCGGTCGTGCCGAGCGCGAACGCGACGAGCGCCGCGAGGCCGACCGCGGCGGCGATGCCGAGCGCCCAGCGCACGCTCCACCTCAGCGCCCCGAGGACCGCGAGCCCGACCAGCAGCGCCGCGAAGCTCGACTGCGACAGCGTGAGCACGAGGCCGCCGAAGAGGAACGCCATGACCACCGCGCCGAGCGCGACGTCACGGGTGCGCAGCCGCCACAGCATCCACGCGACGAGCAGCACCAGGACGACCGCGAGGAAGCGACCGTAGATGTTCGGGTCGAAGAAGAGCGAGTTGACGCGGAAGTAGTCCTCGAGCTGGTTCGAGGCGATCACCTTCGGGTTCAGCAGCAGGTGCCGGGTCGCGAACTCGACGTACCCGATCGACGCCAGCGCGGCCGCGAGCCCGGTCAGCACGCCGAGCGAGATCGCCGCGAGCCTCGACGTCCACTCCAGCCGCACCAGCAGGACGTACATGACGGCGAACGGGATGTAGAAGAAGACGACGTTCTCCAGCGCGCGGCCGTCGTCGCCGCTGTAGGCGGCCTGCGCGGCGTAGAGGACCAGGGCTAGCGCCAGGAGGCGCTCGAGCCAGGCCGGCTCGGGGCCGTGGCACCATGGAGAGCCATCGGTTCGGCTTCGCCGACCCGTCCCGCCAGGGGGCCGTACGAAAAACGCCACCGCCCCGGCCGCCACCACCAGATACAGCGGCAGCAGCAGGTTCGACGACGATCCGCCGACCGCGATCGGGATGCGGAACGGGATCGTGGCGACGACGGCGATCGGGAACGCCGTGGGGAGTCGCGCGAAGACCGCCGCGAGCGCGCCGACGAGCGCGAGGCCGAGCACCCCCGCCGCGACCGCGACCGCGGGGTGGTCGCGCAGGGTGCGCACCTGGTCGCTGTCGGCGACGTGCACGAGCAGGATCGCGGGCGCCAGCAGCAGCGCGCCGAGCAGCAGCCACGCCCGCGCACGGTCGCCGCGCACGACGAGCGCGCCGGCCGCGAGCGCGGAGCAGACGATCAGCGGGCCAGCAGATCCCATGTGCGTCCCATGAGGCCCTGAACGTTCGTGTCCGTAGCGAGGCGCGCCGGAAGCTCGGGCAGGCCGAAGCGGATGACGACGCCGCGACCGACGCGGAGCGCGACGATGATCACGGCGCCCTCGGAGTCGACGGCCGACGACAGCACGCGCGCCGTCCCGGGCGAGGTCGTCTCCTCCGCCTCCGAGAAGCCGGTGAAGCTGCCGGTCGTGTTCTTGAAGAGCCCGATCTTGTCGGTGCCCCCGGTGAGGTCGAAGACGCCGGGGCGCGGCGGCGTGAGGTGCGCGCCGAAGATGTCCGCGCTCGCCGCCGGCGTCGGGTTCGTCAGGCGCAGATGCGGCGTGAGGCGCACCTGGCGCTGGAACGAGTCGACACCGACGGACGCGAGCGTGCCGCCGGTGGTGACGAACGCACGCAGGCGCCGCTGCAGCGCCGGCGGGAGCCAGACGGCGTCACCGGCGACGAGCACGCCGCTGTGCCCGCGCAGCTGCGGGCCCGTGCCGGTCGCCAGTGCGACGTCGGTCGTCACGTCGTAGCGGTGCTTCTCACGATCCAGCCAGGCGAGCAGCGGCTGCGAGCGGTCCGGGAACCCGGGCACGACCGGGGTTCCGAACACCCGGGCCAGCCGCACCGGCAGGCCGCTCGACAGCAGATTCGGGCGGCCGTCGCCGTCGTCGTCGACGGGGTTGCGGCCCTGCCACGTCATCACCGGCAGCACGACCAGCACCGGGTGGTGCGCCTTGTCGTCGACCGCGAACGGCACGGTCCCCGACCGGGCTCCGCGGCGGGCGGTGTAGACGTAGACGCCGGACGCGCTGCCCGGCGGCTTCAGCTTGACGATCGCGCGCCGCGCCGTTCCGCGGCGGCTCACGGCGGCGCCCGTGCGGCGGGCCGTCCACGTGTACTGCTTGCCACGGGCGTCGGTGCCGAGCGGCACGCGTGCACCGCTGCGCGCCGCGATCAGCGGCGGCTGGACGGCGACGCGGCGAACGGTGATGCCGCCGTGGCCCGGCAGCGGGCGCCCATACGCGAGCGCCGGGAGGCCGCGGGCGGTCAGCGGGACCGACGTACCGATGTTGCCGGCCTTGTCGCGCACCTCCGCGACGACGAGGTAGGGCGCGGGCGGAGCCGGATGCCCCTTGCCGTCGGTGCCGCTCCAGTTCACCGTCGTCGCGCCGTCGGGGACCTGAATCGTCGTCAGCGGCTGCGGCGCGCCGGGCCACATGCGAAAGATGCGCAGCACGCCGGACCGCGACGGAGCGGACAGGCGGATCCGGGCGGGCGCGCCGCTGGGGTGCGGCAGCAGCTCGGGGCCGCGCTCGGGGTCCGGCCCGATCGACAGGATCCGCGGCGCGGGCGCGGTGCGGTCGACGCGGAACGCCCGCGGCACGATCACGCTGCGTCCCTCCCCGCGGAGCGTGATGCGGATCCGGTACAGGCCGTCCGGCGCCGGGCGGCCGGCCGCGTCCAAGCCGTCCCAGGCGAGGCTCGGCAGCAGCTGGCGGTAGGCCTCGAGGTGCTTCCCGGAAGCCAGCTCGCGCACGACGTCGCCCTGGTCGTTCACGACCGCGATGTCGACGGTGTCCGCGCGCTTCAGCCGGAACGTCACGCGCTGACGGTCCAGGCGCCCGTCGCCGTTCGGCGAGACGACGGGGTACTTCACCTTGAAGCTCTGGACGACCGACGGGGACGACTTGAGCTGCTGCGCGACGAAGAAGGCCGCGAACGCACTCGCCACCAGCACGCCGAAGACCACCTGGGCGAGCCGCGTCACAGCCCGACGATGCTCCCGTTCCCGGGCCGGCCCGGGGTGGCCTCGCCGACTTCACCGGTCACGAGGCGGATGACGTTGCCGTGGCAGACGATCACGACGTTGCCGGGGATCTCACGGGCGCGCCAGTCCGCGAGGCCTTCGAGGACACGCTCCCGCTGCTGCACGAAGGTCTCGCCGCCGGGGAAGCCCCAGGTCATGTCGAGCGCGGCGAAGCGGGCGAACTCGTCCGGCGTCTCGGCCATCACGTCGGCGAAGCTGCGGTCCGTCCAGTCGCCCGCGTCGGTCTCGGCGAAGCGCTCGTCGACGACCGGCGTGAGGCCGACGCGCTCGGCGACGATCGCCGCCGTCTCCTGCGCCCGCGCGATGTTGCTCGTGACGAGCGCCGCCGGCGCGAGACGCAGGGCGACCTCGGCGAGCTCGCGCGCCTGACCGCGACCCGTGTCGTCGAGCGGCACCGGGAGCCAGCCCTGGAAGCGGCCTTCATGGTTGTAGGCCGTCTGCCCGTGGCGGGCGAGCCACAGGCGCCCGGCAGGCGCCGCGCCCATCGGGGCCTCCGCGCCGCCCTGCATGCCCGCCGCTACTTCGCCTGGTCGGCGCCGACGACCACGACGACGGAGGCGCCGCCGCCGAGCACGCGCGCGTTCTGATCCATGACCTGGAGCGCCGCGCGGCCGAGGCCGAGTGCCTTGGCGACGTCCAGCCCCTCGCGGCGGGTCCCCGACTGCCAGTAGACGACGGTGGTCGCACGTGCCTGGTTGGTCGTGTCGGTCGCGACCGGGCCGACGTCCTTGTAGCCGATCGCGGTCAGCTTGTCCGCCGCGGCGCGCGCGAGGCCGGCGACGGGGGTCCCGTTGAGGACGGCGACGCGAGTGCCCGCACGGTTCGGCTGCGGCGTCTTCGTGCCGTCGGCGGGGGTGGTGGCCGCCGGAGTCCCGACGCTGTTGGGCTTCGGCGTCGAGGAGTTGTCGCTCCCGCCGGAGAAGACCTGGGTGATCAGGAGGACCGCGATCGCGATGATGGCGACGCCGCCGAGGACGACGCCCAGCAGGCCGCGGCGTGAGCCCTGGCGCGGTGGCTCGGCGCCCGCACGCGAGGCGACCCCGGCGTCGGGCCGGGTTGCGCGCACCGGGGCGGCGGCCGGGCGCGGCCTGGAGCGCGGCGGCGGAGGTGTCGGTGTCGGCGTCGCCGCGAGCGGGGGATCCGCCGGTGGCGGCGGAACGGCGGACGCGGACGGCGCGGACGCGGACGGCGCGACGGGGGTCGTGACGGGCGCCGGCGTCGGGCTTGCGGGCGGCGCCTGCGCGGCGGCCGTGGCGGGCGGCGGAGTCCCCGGCGTGGCGGCTGCCGTCGCAGCTGCCGGCCCGGCGGGCGCGGGAGCCGGCCCTGGCGCCGTCTTGGAGGCCGGCACCGTCGTGGAGGCGGGGGGCGCTGCGGCCGCCGCTGCGGCCGGCTTCGCCCCGGCGACCACGGCGCCGGCCGCGGCACCTGTCGCGGCGGCTGCCGCCGCCGTCGCGGGAACCGGCGGCTTGGCCCCTGTCGGCGTGCCCGGGTGCGCCGCGAGCACGGATGGCGCGCCGGCGGCCGGGGCGGCGGGCTTCGCGGCGGCGACTCCCGCAGGCGTCGCGGGCCCGGCGGGCCGCGGGCGCGCCTGCGGCGCCGTGGTGCGCACCTGCGCCTCGGCGACGACCCGCTGCTGCAGGTCGGCGTCGCGCTCCGGCGCGCGGCCCGCCCACTCGCGCAGGCGCTTCACCTCACGCGCCTGGGCGAAGTAGAGCAATGAGAGCACGCCGAGACCGACGACGGCGGCGATGCCGGCGTAGGCGCCGTACTTCTCGATCTCACTCGAGAGGGAAAGGGCCAAGACGGCCGTCATTCGGGCGCCATGCTAGTGGGACCCCCCGGACGATCCCGGCACGCCGCCGGCGCCGGTGTCGGCCGAGGAGGACTGCTCACCGGCCAGCTGACCGACCTTCTCGGCCAGTCCGGCGGCGTCTCCCTCGAGCACGAGCAGCGAGATCTCGTCGAACCATGCGGCCACCTGACCCGGCTCGCGCAGCGTGCGCTCGGCCCGCAGGATCTTCTCCGCCGGCGTGGGCTGCGGACGCTCGTAAGGGTTGAAGAGCTCCTCGTGGAGCTTCTCCCCCGGGCGCCGGCCGACGATCTCGATCGCGATGTCCTCGTCCGGCCGCAGCCCCGACAGCTCGATCATGTCGCGGGCGAGTTGGACGATCGGGATCGGGTCGCCCATCTCCAGGACGAACACCTCACCGCCGTCGCCGAGCGATCCCGAGCGGATGATCAGCTGCACCGCCTCGGGAATCGTCATGAAGAAGCGGGTCATCCGCTCGTCGGTGACGGTCACCGGGCCGCCGCGGGCGATCTGCCGGCGGAAGATCGGGACCACCGAGCCGGACGAGCCCAGGACGTTGCCGAAGCGCACCGTGGCGAAGCGCGTCTGCGGGAAGCGCACGCTCATCTCCTCGACGGCGTACTCGGCGAGCGCCTTCGAGGCGCCCATCACGGTGGCGGGCGAGACGGCCTTGTCGGTCGACACGAGGACGAACGCCTTCACGCCGGTCTCCCCCGCGATCCGCGCGACGAGCCGGGTCGCGAGCGCGTTGTTGCGCACCGCCTCGACGGGGTTCGACTCCATCAGCCCGACGTGCTTGTAGGCCGCGGCGTGGAAGACGACGGTCGGGCGATGCTCGGCGAGCACCTCGCGCATCCGCTCGCCCTCCTTGCAGTCGGCCAGCACCGCCGACAGCGAGGACGGGTGCACGTGGCGGTCGTCCTCGAGCTCGCGCTGGATCGTGAAGAGGTTGTCCTCGGCGTGGTCCACCAGGATCAGGCGCCGCGGCGCCACGCGCGCGATCTGCCGGCAGAGCTCGGAGCCGATCGACCCGCCCGCACCGGTCACGAGGACCACCTCGCCCGAGAGGTAGGCGCCGACGCGGTCGAGCTCCATCCGCACCGGCTCGCGGCCCAGGACATCCTCGACCTGGACGTCACGCACCTGCCGGGCGACGGCGCCGCCGCCGGAGAGCAGCAGCTCGAAGACGGTCGGCATCGTGCGGACCGGGATGCCGCGCTCGCGGCCGGCGCGCGCGACGCGCGCACGCAGCGTGCCCGGCGCCGACGGGATCGCGATCAGCATCTCGTCGGGCTCGGCCTCGTCGAGGATGCGCGGGAGCTGGTCGGTCGCACCGAGGACCTTCACGCCGTCGATCCGCACGCGCAGCTTCAGCGGATCGTCGTCGACGAAGCCGACGGGGCTCAGCCCGAGCTGCGGGTTGCGCACGATCTCGCGCAGCAGCAGCCGGCCGCCGTCACCGGCGCCGACGATCAGCACGCGCTTGGAGCCCTTGCGCGCGCGGAACCCGCGGACCGGCCGGTCGGCGATGCCGCGGCCGATGAAACGCACCCCGCCGACGAACGCGAGCGAGAGCAGGAAGAAGAGCGCGAGGACGCCGCTCGGTATGCCCACGCTGACCTCGACCCCCGCAAGCCGCCCGTGCGGCTTGACGATCGCGACCGCGGCGAGCACGGCGAGCGTCAGCAGGACGACCGCCTGCAGAACCCCGAGGTAGTCGCGCTGGGTCACATAGCGCCACTGCTTCTGCTCGATCCGGAAGAGCGTGAAGACGACGAGCGCGATCACCACGACCCACGGGAGGAAGTCATCGCGCAGATCCGCGAAGCGTTCCGGCACCCCCACGGCCTGATCGAAGCGCAGCCAGTACGCGAGCCACCAGGCGCCTGCGACGAGCGCTCCGTCCAGAACGAGCTGGATCAGCGAGTGCCGGTGCAGCGGGAGCGCCGTTCGAAGACGTCGGCGCACGCTCCGCAGTCTAGCCCGCCGAGGCGCCGGAATCCGCCACCGAGTGTGGCTGCACGGCCCCGTTCAGCGGGCTGCACAGGAGGTCCACGAGCAGCTGCGGGTCGCGCCGCACGCGCTCGGGGACGGCCGCGCGGTCGCGCCGCTCGAGCACGACGTCCTGCGGGCGCTCGATCCGCCGCAGGCGGCCCTCGGCGATCAGCCGCTCGTCGACCGCGCCGAGACGGCCCTCGAACGTCGTCCAGACCGGCGTCCCGAGCGCCACCGCCTCGCGGTTCATCGTGCCGCCTGCGCTGACGACGAGGTCCGCCAGGGCGACGAGCGACGGCGCGTCGATCGCGTGGCCGGGGACGATGAAGCCGCCGGCGGCGAGCAGCTGCGTCCGCTGGTCCTCCGTGCGCGGCAGGACGACGATCTGACCCTGCTCGCGCAGCGAGGTCAGCAGCGCACCGAACAGGTCGTTCTCGAAGCGGTGGTACAGCGACACGACGGGCGGCGTGCGGACGACCGCGATCGGCTCGGACGGATCGAGCCCGAGCACGTCCAGCACGGCCGGGTCGGGCTCCAGGTCGGCGAGGTAGTACTCCTCCTTGAGGCCCGGGTAGCGGCGCAGCTTGCGCCGCGCGCCGTAGCGGTCCAGGCGCTCGGGCGGGATCACCTCCGGCACGACGACGGCCTGGGCGAGCCGGCAGTTGATCGTGTGCTGCACCGTCGCCCACTCGTAGTCGAACATCGTCGAGCACGGGATCCGCAGCAGCCGCGCCGCGACCGTGATGTCGTTCGAGCCGTGCCCGAGCGCAAGGTCGAACCTGCGGCCCCGCGCCCAGCGCAGCAGCGCGGTGGATCGGTCGGCGAGGCCGATCGCCTTCGCGCCCAGCCGCGCCCCGCGATGCCGGCCGACCGTCTCGGCGCCCAGCCCGTGGCGCTGCGCGAGCTCGACGGTCTGCGCGAAGTCGCGCGCGGTGACCTGGACGTCGGCGCCCTGCGCGCGCAGCCGCTCGATCACCGGGCGCAGGACGAGGACGTGCGGGCTGTTCGTGAGGTCGACCCAGACGCGCAGGCCCATGCCGAGCCCCCTAGCCGAGGTCGGCGTCGCGTACGGCGGCGACCACCTCGGCCACCTGCTCGCGCGTGATCGCGGCGCTGATCGGCAGCGCCAGGTGCGTGCGCGCGGCCTCGTCGGTGCCCGGCAGGTCGGCCGTCGCCCCCCACTCCAGCATCGCCTGCTGGCGGTGCACGGGGGTGCGGTAGTAGCCGCGGGACTCGATACCGCGGGCCTGAAGCGCGGCCTGCAGCTCGTCCGCGCGCTCGTGCCGGATCACGTAGAGGTGCCATGCGGGAGCGCTCGCGGGGCTCGACTGCGGAAGGCCGGCGAGCTCGCCGAGGCCCTCCTCCTCGTACCAGGAGCCGACCACGTGGCGGTGCGCCGCCCAGTGCTCGAGCTCGGGCAGCATCACGCGCAGCACGGCGGCCTGCAACTCGTCGAGGCGGCTGTTGTAGCCGACCTCCTCGTAGGTGACCTTGTCGCGCGAGCCGTGGAAGCGCAGCGTGCGCACACGCTCGGCCAGCGCCTCGCTGCCGGTCGTGATCGCGCCGCCGTCGCCGAGCGCGCCGAGGTTCTTGGACGGGTAGAAGGAGAAGGTCGCGATCGTGCCGATCGCGCCGGGGCGCCCGTCCGGCCCGATCGAGCCCGCGGCCTGCGCGGAGTCCTCGACGACCGGCACGCCGAGCGCCTCGATCTCGCGCACGGGAGCGACGTTGCCGAACAGGTGGACGACGATGACCGCCTTGGTCCTCGGCGTCATCACCGCGCGCACCGACTCGGGGGTGACGAGGAACGTCTGCGGGTCGACGTCGCAGAACACCGGCGTCGCGCCGGTCGGCGGGATCGCCTCGGCGCTCGCGTAGAACGTGAACGACGGGACGATCACCTCGTCGCCCGGCCCCACGTCGAGTGCGCGCAGCGCGATCGTGAGGGCCTCCGTGCCGTTCGCGACGCCGATCGCAAGACCGGCGCCGGTGAACGCGGCGAACTCCTGCTCGAACGCCGAGACGTTCGGTCCGAGGATGAACCGGCCGTCGTCGAGCACGCCGAGGAGCGCGTCGTCGAGCTGCCGGCGCAGGGGCTCGAGGGGTGTGTTGGGGTCAAAGAGCGGGACGGGCATAGGCCGCTCAACGCTACCCTGCCCGCCGGTGCCCCTCTCCACGCTGCTCGTCCTCGCGTCCGTCACGGGCAAGCTCGCCGACTGGGTCACGACCGTCGTCGGCGACCTCGGGCTGGCGGGGATCTTCCTGCTGATGACGCTCGAGAGCATGTGCATCCCGATCCCGTCGGAGCCGACGATGCTGTTCGCCGGATTCAACGTCGACAAGGGCACGTACAGCTTCATCGCCGTCGTCACGGTGGCCGTCGCGGCCAACCTGCTCGGCTCGTGCATCGCCTACGGCGTGGGCCGTTTCGGCCGGATCGAGCTGATCGAGCGGCACGGCAAGTGGCTGCACATCAAGCCCTCGCACATCGAGTGGGCCGACCGCTGGTTCGCGAAGTACGGCGACGCGGCCGTGTTCTTCAGCCGCATGCTGCCGATCATCCGCACGTTCATCTCGCTGCCCGCCGGCGTCGCGCGGATGCCCTTCGGCCGGTTCGTGCTCTTCACCGTCCTGGGGTGCATCCCCTGGATGGTCGCGCTGACGTTCGCGGGCAAGCAGGCCTCCCACAACTGGGAGGACATCCAGAGCTACCTGCACTACTTCGACTACCTGGTCCTCGCCCTGATCATCGTCGGCGTGGTGTACCTGCTGGTGCGCTGGCGTCGCGGCCGAGGCGACGCGGCCGATGCCCCCGCGACCTGATCGCGGCGTCGCGGCGACGCTGCCGGCGCGCCACGCGTTGGCGCTCGGCCTGCTGCACGGGCCGGCGGAGTTGCTGCCGGTCTCCTCGTCGGGCCACACGACGCTCGTGCCCTGGCTGCTCGGCTGGCCGTATCCGGAGATGGACGGCGACCTGCGCAAGGCGTTCGAGGTCGCGCTGCACGCCGGAACCGCCGTCGGGCTGCTGATCGCGCTGCGCGGCGAGGTCGCCGAGGCGGCGCAGGGTCTGGATCGCCGGCGCGTCACCCTGCTCGCCGGCTCGTTCGTGCCGCCCGCAGCAGCGGGACTGCTGTTCGAGCGGCAGATCGAGCAGCGCTTCGGGACGGCCGGCACGATCGCGGCGGGCCTGGCCGCAGGCGCCGTCGTGATGGTGGTCGCGGACGCGCTCGGCTCCTCGTCCCGGACACGCGAGGAGGCGACCCCCGTCGACGCA
>Ga0302299_10000986_pt1 | contig 16756 bp, 13 predicted proteins | sample III_Fen_N3_4_FD_198795 | JGI IMG/M metagenome (GOLD analysis project Ga0302299, IMG submission 198795) | Peat permafrost microbial communities from Stordalen Mire near Abisko, Sweden - III_Fen_N3_4 | ecosystem: Environmental > Terrestrial > Soil > Wetlands > Permafrost | place: Sweden: Abisko... | reverse complement strand
CTCAGTTTTCGAGCGTCAGCGACAGGCCGCAGACTGCGACCCCAACGCATCGCGGTACAACCTCTGGAAGCGAGAGACCGCAGCGTCATAGCGCGAGCAGATGTGCCGATCGCGCTCGGGTCAGGAGTGCGCCGTAGGCGCACTCCCTTGACTTGAAGAAGCAACATAACTCGGAGGCGAGCCGGACCACGGGCGCCAACCCCACAGGCGCGGGCGCAGGGGCTGGCGGAGCCTGTCAAGGGCGCGTAGCGGCGTAGCGAACCCTTGACGGGCGGGGGAGGCCCTGGAGACTGGGCCTTTGGGGTTGTCGCCAAGCCAGCCCCGGATGCTCTGCACCTAAGCCGGGGTTAGGTGCACACCCGTTGGTCCGTCTGGGTGACCACTGCGGCCACCACGGAGTGGTCGGTCAGACAGACCGGCGCGAAGGCATGAGCGCGATGACGATCAGCGTGATGATGGAGAAGAAGAACGCGAGCAGCCCCCAGATGAACGGCGAACGGCCCTTGCGACGTGCGATGGCTGCGCTCCAGGAGATGATCAGGATCCAGATGATGAATCCGATGATCCAACCGATGACGGTCGCGGACGAGGTGGAATCGGCGAGCAGCACGGCGGGGCTCCTTGACGTTGTCGGCTCAGCGCGGGCCATGATGCCGAATCCCCAGCGGATCGGCATCCGAATGGGTCAAGTCCCTGTGCGATGACTGCTCGTCATTCCATCGCGGGAAGGGTGCGTCCGTCGTCGGCATGGGGTCCTTGCGCGGCTCCGCCCGCCGGTGCAGGGCGACCATGACGATGAGCAGCACGAGGGCGACGAGGAACAGGATCAGGCTGGTGGATCGCTCCGCCCATGGCCGGGGACCTGCGTAGGCGCTCAGGACGCTGAAGTCCCACAGCGTGTGCAGGACGATGGGCAGGGCGATGCCGCCTGACACGCGGCGGATGCAGTAGAGGACGTACCCAAACACCGTTGCCGAGAGCGCGTAGACGGGGCCTCCGGTCAGGTGGAACGCCCCGAAGACGAGGGTCGTGACCAGCGCGGCGACGCCCTCGCGGTAGCGCACGCGGAGGAACGTCAACACGATCCCGCGGAACACGAGTTCCTCTCCTGACGCGATGAGCAGCGTGATGAGCAGAACGGTCACGGCGATGCCGATGCCCGCGCGGCCCAGCTGCGCGAAGTCGACCAGCGCGACGACGGCTACCAGGATGGTCGCGGGGACCAGCCAGCCCCATCCCCGCATCCGCAGGGACTCGTGGACGACGACCGGCCACCACCGCAACAGGCTGACAGCGGCGACCGCGACCACGAGGCCGGTGGTCGAGCCGATCAGAACGTTGGTCGCCGCCGCCTGATCGGGGAACTCGAAGACGATCGACGCCGAGCGGAACAGGTCCACGAGCGACGGCAGAAGCGCGAACCCGACTAGCACCGCGATGAGGCCGAACCAGTTGAGGCTGCGTGCGGGTGAGGGGAGAGGCCCGGTTCCAGACGTCACGCGCGGAATCGTAGGGAACCTCGAACGCCGAGGTGGCGCGTTGTCGACACTGCCGGGCCCCCGGATCTACCGCCCAGCTGTGCCGACGAGCCGCACCCGGCGACACCGCCGCCTGCAGCGGGGCATCCATCGGTCACGAACGCGGGGTAGGCGGCGTCTGCGCCGTCCGACCGTGCGGGGCGGTGTCACAGGGCCGCGGGGTCGAGCCTCATCGTGAGTCCGTCCGCCTCGCGGAGCAGCGCCAGCATGGGACCGACCCTGGGCAGCTCGCGGGTGAGGAAGAACGTGGCGGCGGCGCGCTTGCCGTCGTAGAACGCGCCCTCCTTGCCGTGGGCGGCCAGCCACTGGTCGAGCCACACCCAGGCGACGACGACGTGACCGGCCACCTCAAGGTACGTCGTCGCGTCCGCCAGCATCCGCACGGGGTCTCCCAGTGTCGCGAGCTGCGCCGTCGTGGCCACGAGGTCGGAGCAGGCTGCCGTGAGCCGGTCGGCGAGGAGCGCGCCGTCCGGGCTTGCAGCCCGGGCGCGGTCGGCCGTCGCCTGCATCCGCGCGACCAGCAGGCCGAGCGCCTTTCCCCCGTCGAGCAGCACCTTGCGGCCGAGGAGATCGAGCGCCTGGATGCCGTGGGTCCCCTCGTGGATGGGGTTGAGCCGGTTGTCGCGGTAGTGCTGCTCGACGTCGAAGTCCCGGGTATAGCCCGCGCCGCCGAGCACCTGGATGGCGAGGTCGTTGGCGGCCGGGCCGTACTGCGAGGGCCAGCTCTTCACGACGGGCGTCAGCAGGCCGAGCAGGGTCGCGGCCTGCTCCCGCTCGTGGGTGTCCTCTGCCGTCTCGGAGTCGTCGTAGAGCCGCGCGGCCATCAGGACGAGGGCGAGCGCACCTTCGACGTACGACTTCTGCGCGAGCAGCATGCGGCGTACGTCGGGGTGCTCGACGAGCGGCACCTGTGGCGTCGTCGGGTCGGCGCCGATCGGACGCCCCTGCAGCCGCTCGCGGGCGTAGGAGAGCGACTCCAGGTAGCCCGTGCAGCCGATCGCCGCCGCGCACAGCCCCACGCCGATGCGCGCCTCGTTCATCATCGAGAACATGAGCGCCATACCGCGGTTCTCGGCGCCGACCAGGTAACCGACCGCGCCGGCCGACCCTCCGGGGGTGGACGCGCCGTCGCCCAGGACCGGGGCTGTGTTGACGGTGCCGCGGTAGCCCATCTTGTGGTTGATGCCGGCGAGCGCGATGTCGTTGCGCTCGCCGAGCGATCCGTCGTCGCCCACGAGCACCTTCGGTACGACGAACAGCGAGATGCCCTTCGTGCCTGCCGGCGCGCCGGGAGTGCGCGCGAGGACGAGATGCACGATGTTTTCGGCCATCTCGTGGTCGCCGCCGGAGATCCACATCTTGCGCCCGAAGATGCGGTAGGTGCCGTCGTCCCGCGGTTCGGCGCGCGTGGTGATGTCGGCCAGGTTCGAGCCCGCGTGCGGCTCGGACAGCATCATCGTCCCGAACCAGCGGCCCTCGGTCATCGGGACGGCGTAGCGCTCGACCTGCTCGGGGGTGCCGTGCTTGCGCAGCAGGTTCGCCGCCGCCATGGTCAGCAGCGCGTACGCGCTCGTGCCCGCGTTCGCCGCCTGGAACCAGGACATGCATGCCGCGAAGACACTGGCCGGAAGCGGGCTCGCGTCGAGGCCGTCGACCGAGGCCGAGAGGAATCCGGCGTCGGCGAACGCGCGCAACGCGACACCGACCTCGGGGATGACGGTCACGCTCGTCCCGTCGAAGGTGGGCTCGTTGAGGTCCGAGCGGCGGTTGTGCGGTGCGAACTGCGTGGTCGCGACCTGCTCGGCGAGGTCCAGCACGGCGTCGACGGTGTCGCGCGAGTGGTCGGCGTAGTGCGGCCGGGCGAGCAGCTCCTCGGTGCCGAGCCACTCGTGCAGGAGGAAGTCGAGGTCGCGCCGGGACATGATCGTGCTCATGGTGCCCTCCTCGGCCGGGACGCGTCCGTCGCGATGGCCGACACCACTATGGGGCACCGGTGAGTGCCAGTGCGTCGCTCGACGACGCTCACGAGCGGCTGCGGCGCACTCCCGCCGCCGACCTCCGTCGTGTTCGATGGGGGCATCCGAGAGCGGGAGGGCCGATGCCGAGCGGCGACGAGATCCGGGACGGGCAGCGAGCGGCGTGGGCGGGGCTCTCCGCGGGCTGGGAGAAGTGGGACCCGGTCATCATGGATCAGCTAGGCCCGGTCGGCGCAGCGATGATCGACCGCCTCGGGATCGCCGATGATCAGCAGCACCTGGACATCGCCTCGGGCACAGGTGAGCCGGGGCTGACCGTCGCCGGGCTCGCGCCGAGGGGGCACGTCGTCCTGACCGACCTCTCGGCCGAGATGCTCGAGATCGCGACGCGACGGGCGCGCGCGCAGGGGATCACCAACGTCGAGACCAGGGTGTGCAGCGCCGACGACCTGCCCTTCGGTGGCGAGACGTTCGACAGCATCTCGGTGCGGTTCGGGTACATGTTCTTCCCCGACCTCGCCGAAGCGACCGCCGAGTTCGCGAGGGTGCTCAAGCCGGGTGGACGTCTCTGCTCGTCGGTGTGGGTCAGGCCAGAGGAGAACCCGTGGACGACGATCGCCATGCAGGCGATCGCGACGGAGTCGGTCGTGGCGCCGCCTGAGCCGGCCGGCCCGACGATGTTCCGCTGCGCTGCCCCGGGATACCTCAGTGCCCTCTACGAGGCAGCGGGGCTGCGCGACGTGGACGAGTGGGATGTCGCCGTCGAGCTCGTGACGAGCTCGCCCGAGGAGTACTGGGAGATGATCAGCGAGCACGTCTCGCTCGCGGTCGCCGCACTGGCGCAGGTGGACGCACCGGCGCGGCAGCGGATCGCGAGGGACGTCATCGCGAAGGCCGGCAGCTACGAAGCGGGCGGCACGGTGCGGATCCCAGGCGTGGCCCGCTGCATCGTCGGCACGAAGGTCACAGGTAACCGCGGCGGCGCATGAGGTTGAGCGACACGTAGCCGTATATCGCGGGCACGAAGTACGTCGCGAGGCGGTAGACGATCGCCGTCGACATCGCGACCGCCTGAGGGATGCCGATCGCGACGAGTCCCGCCGTGATGGCCGCCTCCGCGACGCCCACGTTTCCTGGCACGGGCATGAGCCCGGAGAACAGCGCAACGAGCGTGTTCACGAGGATCAGCGAAGCGAAGCTCGCCGAGTGGCCGAACGCGCTGAGCGAGCAGCCAAGCACGAGCGCGGCGACGACGTTCCACATCACGCTGCCGAACGCAAGGCGCGCCAGCCTGCGGGGCGACCGCAGCACGCGCAGGGAGTCGCGCCCCTCGGCGGTGCGGTCACGGACGAATGCTCGCGCCTTCGGTACGAAGCGGATCACGAGCACCGCCACCACGAGCAGGGCGACGCACAGGACGCCCACGGCGGCCCAGTCGATGTTCGCGAGAGTCGAGCCGATGCCGGTGCCGTCGGTGGTCGTCGGCGTCAGGGTCACGAGCCCGGTGAACAGCGTGAGCACGACGACGAGCACCTGCACGAGGAACCCGGAGAGGGAGTCGATGAGGCTGATCGTGACCGCTGCCGTGGGGTTGGACCCGACCAGCTGCAGGAAGCGGATCGTGAGGCCGATCTTGGCGGCCGACGCGGGCACGGCCAGGCCGACGAACGCCACCGACATCTCGAGGCCGAGCACGGGCACGAACGGCAGCGGCTCGACATTGGCCCCCTGGACCGCGAACGCCTGACCTACGTAGATCAGCACGGCCAGCAGCACCGCGGCGCCGACCCACCACCAGCTCGCGCCCTGGAACTGCACGATCAGCGTGTCGAGCCCGACGCCGGCGATCGCGCCGATGATCACGTAGGCGACGACGACGAGGACGACCAGCATCGCTATCGACGACCACGTGACGCGGCGCAGCTTCTCCAGCGGCGGCGCCTCGACTCCGGTTCCCGAGGCGATCGCGTCCCTCAGGGCGCCGATCTTCCAGGAGGCCACCTTGATCTCGCGCCGGGTGTCGACGTCGAACGCCGCGAGCTGCAGGTAGGGCATCGCGGCCACGAGCGCGTCGTCTCCCACGGCGTCGCGCGCGACACGCACCGCGTGGTCGACCCCGAGCCGCAGCGCGCTGATCACGAGCAGGTGCGCTCGGTCGGCCGCCTGCTCGGCGTCGCCGGCACCCTGCGTCGCCGACGCGAGGTCGGTGAGGCGCACGACTCCGTCGGCGTCGAGCGACAGGGACCGCGAACGCAGGTCGCCGTGCGCGAGGCGGGCACCGTGCAGACGGTCCAGCGCCGCCCACGACGCGCGAGCCTGCGTCTCGCCGTAGGTCTCGGCCCCGGCATCGGGGAGCGGCACGCCGTCGTCACGGCGCACGAGCATCGCGTCGCGGCCCCATGCCGTACCGGCCGCGAGCACCGGCTGCACGGGGACGCCCGCCCGATCGGCGACCATCGTGAGGAAGGCCTCGTGCTCGGCCCGCTCCTGACGGCCGACGGACGACGCAGCCGTCTGCCGGTACCAGAGCCGCTGCCACACGTTCGCGAGCAGCGAGGCCTCCCAGGCGTCGCGTCCGTACACCCGGACGAGCACCGGGTGGCCGTCGGTGGCTGTGCCCCGGACGACCACCGACAGGTGCCCGGGCTCGTCGACGTAGCGCAGGTCCGACAGTTCTACGCCGAGATCCGCCAGCTGCGCGCTCAGCTGCTCCAGCGGCACGTGCCCACCGGGCGATCCGGCGACGAGGTGCACCACGGCGGCCACGGTCACCCCGAGAACGAGACCGGCGACGAGTCCCAGCACCGTGTCGATGGCGAGCATCAGCGCCGCGAGACCGCCCAGCATCGCCAGCGCGTTGCCCAGCCGTCGATGCGGGCGTGCGAGGTGCGGCGCCGTCACGGCCACGACCGCGACGACGACCGTGAAGCGGACGGCGGGATACACGGTGGCGCTGTCATGGGTCGCGAGCGACGACCACACCTGGCTCCAGGAGGAGCCCTCGAGCACCGCGAGGAGTCCGCCGACGCCGAGAGCGAGCACCACCGCTGCGAGCTGCTCGACGAGCAGCACCCGGCGGTGCCGGGTCACGAGCGCGGCCAGCATCAGCACCAGGACCCAGAGCAGAGCGGCGGCGTACGTCGTCTCCCAGAACCAGGACAGCAGTCCGGGGAAGGACGCGATCGCCTTGGCGACCTTGGCGTCGACGTCGGTCGGCCCGGGCGCGGCGAGGGCGAGCAGCGCCAGGATGACCACACCGCCCACCGCGACGCCCACGTCGGTGGGGCGGCGCTCGCGCGGCGCGTCGGCCGCGGACGACCAGAACGTCATCCCGGTACGCCAGAGCGCCAGCCGCGACCGCGCGGCCGTACCCTCCGTGCCTTGCTCCATGCCCCCCCTGCCGCCATCGATGGACGCTGAACCGCCCCGAAGGCTACTGGGCGAGCGGATCCTGGCGCGTCGCCATGCGAGCGTGCTCCGTAGTCGCCGCCACCTGAGGCGGCCTCCTCCCACGTCCGTGCGTCTCGAGCGACAGAAGGCCCGGCCCCTCCGGGACCGGACCTTCTGTGTGGGGTGAGTGACGGGACTTGAACCCGCGACCACCGGGACCACAACCAGGTGCTCTACCAGCTGAGCTACACCCACCATGACCGCGGCGTTGCACGTCGTGTCCGACGTGCGGCGCTGCGGCCGGGCAGAAGTGTACCCAAGGTGAACGGGTGCCCCGTACGCCGGTGAGCGGGGAGCCCGAGCCCGTGACGGGCGTCACGCGCTCGGGCTCGGTCAGTCCTCGGTGGTCGGGGTGACCCAGACCGGCGCGTCGGAGTGGTCGACGAGGTGCCGGCCGGCGATCCCGCGTGCCTCGTCGGTGCTCGGGCCGGCGCCGGGGACCATGACGGCCTCGCGGTAGTAGCGCAGCTCGGCGATGCTCTCGCGGGCGTCGGCGAGGGCGCGGTGGTTGCCGCGCTTGGGCGGGGAGTTGAAGTAGACGCGCGGATACCAGCGGCGGACGAGCTCCTTGATGCTGGAGACGTCGATGAGCCGGTAGTGCAGGTAGGCGTCGAAGGTGGGCATGTCGCGGGCGAGGAAGCCACGGTCGACGTACACGCTCGAGCCGGCGAGCGGTGCCTTGCGCGGCTCGGCGACGTGCGTGCGGACGTAGTCGAGGACGATCCGCTCCGCGGCTTCGAGCGTGGTGCCGAGCGGGATCTCCTCGATCAGCCCTGATGCGGTGTGCATCTCACGGACGATGTCGGGCATCGCGGCGAACGGGGCGTCCGGTGGCCGGATCACGACCGTGACGCCCTCGTCGAGCTCGTTGAGCTCGGCGTCGGTGACGATGCACGCCACCTCGACCAGCGCGTCGGACCCGAGGTCCAGCCCGGTCATCTCGCAGTCGACCCAGACGATCCGGTCCCCGGCCTTTCCCCGAGGCGGGGAGGGGGGCTCGGGGGCAGTGGTCATGACAGCCACCCTAGGCGCTCGGTGAGCGTGCCTATCACCCGTTCGGCCTACCGGCATGCGGCGCGGAGCGCCGAAGACATAGCCATGAGGTCGTCCGGCTACCCCGTCCGTGCGAGCGCGACGCGGCCCGGGTTCACCCGTCCGGGTGTCCTGGCGGCGGTCGCGACCGTGACGGCGACCGGTCTGCTGACGGCCCTCGCCGCTCCGGGTGCCTACGGGGCGCCCAGCGGACGGCATGTCGCCGCCGTGGTCGTCGGCACGGTCGAGCGCTTGCACCTCGACGACTTCGACCACCCGATCCCGGCGGGCCACGACGAGCTGACCTTCGTGCGCACCGCCTCCGATGCCGTTCAGGTGCCGGCGAGCGACCTTGCCGGTGTGCCCGTCGGCGCCATGGTCAGCGTCGGCCTGGCCGGAACCGACGGGACCCGTTCGAAGGCCGACGGCACGCTGACGACCGACCTCGACCCGAGGCAGGCGCGCGACCCTGAGGCCGGAGCGGACGTCTCGACAGTCGATGTCGTCGCCCCGGTGGCGCAGGGTGCCGTCACCACAGGAGTCGGGGTCGCCACGGCCGGACCCGCCGCCTCGTCCACCGCTGCCGGCGCCGCTCTGCACGACGTGACCGTCGTCGTCGTGAAGCTTCCCGGCGTGGCCGCCACCGCGGTCACTCCCGCTGCCGTCGCGGCCACCGTGTCCTCGGGCGTGAACGCCTACTGGTCGACGGTGACCGGTGGTGCCCTCGGGTTCACGGCGACGCCGTATCCGACGGTCGTCTCGACGAGCAGCGCGCCGTGCTCCTCCGGCGGCGTCAGCGGCTCGAGCGCCTTCTGGACCGAGGTGTCCCAGAAGACCGGGTGGAGGCCCGGGCCGGGCAAGCACCTCCTCGTCTACTTCCAGGCCTACGCCGGGTGCGGTGGCATCGCCGGTCTCGGCACCGTCGGCGGCAGCCTCGCCTCGGGCGGCCAGGTGTGGTCCAACGGCTGGAACAGCGTGGGAGTCCTCGGCCACGAGCTCGGCCACAACCTCGGTCTCGGGCACTCGCAGATCCTCGACTGCGCCGCGGGCGGGGTGCGCGTCCTCGAGGCGGCGCCGTCGAGCTGCACCGCGCGGCCCTACGCCGACACCAACGACATCATGGCCGTCAGCTGGAACAACCAGGGCTACCTCAACGCCGTGCACCTGCGCACCCTCGGCGTCCTCGACGCCGCAGCACAGGTCGCCCCGACCGACAACGGACAGGTGGTCCTGAACCCGCTCGAGAACGGCACGGGCACGCGCGTCCTCACGCTGACCGACGGCAAGACGCACTACGTGCTCGAGGTCCGCCAGCCGATCGGCCTCGACTCGTGGATGGCCACCACGCCCGGCTGGGGCGCGCCCGGCGTAACTGTCCGCAAGGAGTTCGACGTTACCGACCCCGCGTCGTGGTCGTTCAACGCGACCGAGTCCTACGTGCTCGACGGCGACCCGTCCACCGCCGACGCGGGCTTCGCCGACATGCACAACACGCTGCCGGTGGGCTCGTGGGTCGACCTCGCAGACGGCCGCCTCGGCGTGCGCATCGAGTCGGTCTCCGCCGCGGGTGCCGTGATCGACTTCCGCACCGGCACGGGCACCGCCACTGCGGACCCGCTCGACGTCGCCGCCGCCAGACCGACCGTCTCCGACCCGTTCGGCAGTATCTCGCCGGGTGCGCTCGCCATCAGCGCAGCCGGCCCCGTCGTCCCGATCGCCTGGACCTGGCAGGTCACCAGCCCGGGCGCCGGCGGCGTCTCGACCGCTCATGTCGTCACCAAGGCTCGCTTCGCGGTCTCCGGCTGGTCGCCCGTGGCCTACCGCGCGGTGGCCCTCGCGACCGACGGGACCCCGGTCAGCGCCCTCGGTGCGGTGCGCACGCACTACACGAGCGAGACCAACGGGCGGGTCGTGAAGTTCTCCAGCGGCTGGCTCACGTCGTCGGCGATGAACGCGAACGGTCGTACCGTGCACGTCAGCGCCACGAAGGGCTCGTCGGTCAGTTTCCGCGTCACGAGTCGCAGCCTCGGCGTCCTGATGGCATACGGCCCAGCGTACGGCGCAGTCGCGATCTACGTCGACGACCGCAGGGTGGCCGTGCGCTCCCTGCGGGCCAACCGCATCGCGCCAGCGGTCGCGTGGGCCACCACGTTCCCGACGACGTCGGCCCACACGGTCACGATCGTCAACCTGACCGGTGGCACGCGCGGCGCCGCGCTCTTCGACGGCGTCGTGTCGATGGTCTGAGCGCCGCTCGGTTCCCGGTGTCGTACCCCGCGCCGGTGCGCGGGAGGATGTCCCGACGTCCCGACCCGAGGAGCAGCATGACCGGCACGAGCTTCGGCAGCGACAACCACGCCGGCGTGCACCCCGACGTGCTGGCCGCGGTCGTGGAGGCCAACGCCGGAGCCGTCCCGGCGTACGGCGACGATCCGGTCACGGCCGAGGCGGAACGCATACTGCGCCAGCACTTCGGGGCGAGCGCCACGAGCTTCGTCGTCTTCAACGGCACCGGTGCCAATGTGGTGGGGCTCCAGGCCATGACGCGCTCGTTCGAGGGCATCATCTGCGCGGAGAGCGCGCACATCAACGTGGACGAGTGCGGTGCGCCGGAGAAGCTGATCGGCGCCAAGCTCGTCGACGTAGCGGCTCCGGGAGGCAAGCTCACCGTCGACCTCGTCGACGCGGCGCGGTGGGGGATCGGCGACGAGCACCACGTGCAGGCGAAGGTCGTCTCGATCACCCAGTCCACCGAGCTCGGCACGGTCTACTCGCTCGAGGAGATCCGCGCGCTGAGCGGCTACGCCCACGAGCACGGCATGTACCTGCACCTCGACGGTGCGCGCATCGCGAACGCCGCGGTGTCGCTCGGGGTCGATCTCGGCGACCTCGGCGCGGCGGTCGGCGTCGACGTCCTGTCCTTCGGCGCAACGAAGAACGGCGCGATGGGCGTGGAGGCCGTCGTCGTCCTCGACCCCGGGCTCGCGACATCGATGCGCTTCCTGCGCAAGCAGTCGATGCAGCTCGCGTCGAAGATGAGGTTCATGTCGGCCCAGCTCGTCGCGCTGCTGAGCGACGACCTGTGGCGGCGCAACGCGGCCCACGCGAACGCCATGGCCGTGCGCCTCGCCGCGGCGGTCGACGGCGCGCCCGGCGTCGTCGTCACGGACCCGGTGCAGGCCAACGCGGTGTTCGCGCTGCTCGACCCCGCCGTCACGGCGACGCTGCAGCAGGAGTTCCCGTTCTACGTCTGGAACGAGGCGACCGGCCAGGTCCGCTGGATGACCTCGTGGGCGACCACCGAGGCAGACGTCGACGTGTTCGCCGCGCGCATCCGCGAGGTCGCCGGCGCGTCCTCCTAGCGGAGCCGCCGCGCCTTTCGGGACCGGGCCGGGTCATGCTGGACCCGTGGACCTCCAGGGGGACGACGTCATCCAGCACAGCGAAGTCGTGCTGCACGGCCACCGGATCACCTACCGGCACGCGGGCGACCCCGCCCTGCCGGTGCTGCTCCTGGTGCACGGGCTCACCAGCAGCAGCGCCACCTGGGACCCCGTGATCCCCGCGCTCGCCGAGCACGCGCACGTCATCGCGCCCGACCTGCTCGGGCACGGGCGTTCGGACAAGCCGGAGGCCGACTACTCCCTCGGTGCGCTCGCGGCCCTGCTGCGCGACCTGCTCGAGCGGCTCGGTCACGACCGCGCCACCGTCGTCGGGCACTCCCTCGGCGGGGGAGTCGCGCTCCAGTTCGCCTACCAGTTCCATGACTACGCCGAACGGCTCGTACTGGTCTCGAGCGGCGGTCTCGGCCGCGAGGTGAGCCCGGTCCTGCGTGCTGCCACGCTGCCCGGGGCCGAGTTCGTGCTCCCCGTGATCGCCAACACCCATGTGCGCGACGCCGGCGTCGCGGTCGCGGGGCTCCTGCGCCGCCTCCCGATCCGGTTCCGGCCGTCGGTGGGCGAGGCCCTGCGCGGCTACGCCTCGCTCGCGGAGACCCCCGCCCGGTCGGCGTTCGTCCACACCGTCCGCAGCGTCGTGGGGCCGGGCGGCCAGCGGGTCAGCGGGTCGAACATGCTCTACCTGGCCGCCGAGCGGCCCACGCTGCTGGTGTGGGGCGCGCTCGACACGATCATCCCCGTGTCGCACGCCGTCGCCGCGCACGAGGCGATGCCGGGCAGTCGGCTCGAGGTCTTCGAGCAGTCGCGGCACTTCCCCCACCAGGACGAGCCCGCGCGGTTCTCCCGGGTGCTCCTGGACTTCCTGGCCACCACCGATCCGACCGTGCTCGACCGCGCGGCCCTGCGTGAGCGGCTCGCCGCCCGGGACGCCCCGGGCTCCGCGGCGGGCTGAGTTCGCCGACGGCGAAGGGTCTTGTCGGGCGACAGTCGCCGATATATCGTCGATCCATCGCGACGGTGCCGTACCGCCGCGGAGGAGGTGGCGACATGACGACGAGCGCAGGCGCGTGCGGGCCGACGTTCGGCCACGGCGGCTTCGAGGTGCCGACCGAGGTGATCGACGCGGTGGCCCGGCTGCGTGCCGCGATGGGCGGGCCGGGCGGGCGAGGGCACGGCCGGGCAACCCGCTGGGGGATGCCCGGCGGTGGGCCCGGCAGCGGTCCCTGGGGCGCGTGGGGACCGGGAGCCGGTCGCGGCTGGCCCTTCGGCCCCGAGGGTGGCGGCCCGCGGCAGCGGGCGGGGCGCGGCGACGTCCGCTCCGCGATCCTGGCGCTGCTGGCCGAGGAGCCGCGCCACGGCTACCAGATCATCCAGGACATCACCGAGCGCAGCGGCGGCCAGTGGAAGCCGAGCCCCGGTTCGGTCTACCCGGCGCTGTCGGCGCTGCAGGACGAAGGCCTCGTCGACGACGAGAAGGTCGAGGGTCGCCGGGTGTTCAGCCTGACGCCGGCCGGCCGCGACCACGTCGAGTCGCGCAGCGAGGAGCTCGCCGGCGTCTTCGACGCCTTCGCCGCCGAGGACGAGCCCGACGACGTCACCGACCTGCGCCAGCTGCTCTTCGGCGTCGGCGGCGCGGCGGTGCAGGTCGTGTCGACCGGTACGCCGGAGCAGGTGGCGGCGGCCCGCAAGGTGCTCCAGACCGCGCGACGCGACCTCTACCGGTTGCTCGCCGACGAGGCGGACGAGTCGTGAGCGCGCCGGTGATGCGGGCCTCGGACCAGGACCGCGAGGAGGCGGTGCTCGCGCTGTCGGACCAGTACGCCGAGGGCCGGCTCGACCACGCCGAGTTCGAGTCCCGGATGAGTCGCGCGCAGCAGGCGACGTACCTCCACGACCTCGACCCGCTCTTCGCCGACCTGCCCGCCCGCGTGCGCCGCGACGAGGTCGTCGTGACCGCGGGACCGTTCCCCGGTCGCCGGCCGGGGCCGCGTCCGCTGCGGCTCCTGCCCCTCCTGCTCGTGCTGCTCACCGCGGTCGTCGTCCTGCACGGCCACGTGCTGTGGCTGCTCATCCCGCTGTGGTGGCTCGGGTTCTCCCTCGCGCGCCGCCGGGCGTGGCAACGTCGCGCCTGGGCCCACGCCGAGCTGCGACAGCACGAGTGGGCCCGCGGGAACCACACCCGTCGGCTGCACGGCTGAGCCGGCTTCTCGTCCATCGACCTGCAGCACGGGCTCGCCGCTGGCTATCTTCGCGGCATGTGCTGTCTGTTCCTCGCCGTCGGTCTGCTCGGTCCGCGCATCGGCTTCCTCGGGGTGTGGCTGTTCTCCAGCCCGAACCGGGTCAGCCTCGCCTTCCAGGGCGGGTGGCTGCTGCCGCTGCTGGGGCTGCTGTTCCTGCCGTGGACGGCGCTGGCGTACGTGCTGGCCTACGCGCCGGTCATCGGCGTCTCGGCGATCGGCTGGCTGTTCGTGGGTCTCGGCGTCGTCGCCGACATCGCGACCTACTCCAGCCGCTCGGCGCAGAAGCGCTACTACGCGATGAACGCGTCGGCCTGACCGACAGCGCGGCTCGCGGCGACATCCGCGAGCCGTCCCGCACCCGCGCCCCTACGCTGCGCGTCATGACGTTGACGAAGTCCGACCTCCGCGCCGCCGCCCAGTACCGGATCGCTCGCGCCGTCGACTCCCTGCCCGCCTCGGCCGCGACGAGGGCGAGCGGCGGGCCGGTCGTCGTGGACGGCCAGACGCTCGACCCGCACCTCGCGGTCGTGCTCTCGGTCGAGAAGCGCGTGCGCCCCGCGCGTGAGGGACGGTCGATCGCGGAGCAGCGCGAGGCCATCCGGGAGAGCTCGCGCATCGCGGGCGGCCGTCCGATCCCGGTGGGCTCGGTGCGCGACCTCCACGTCGACGGCGCCGTCGGCCCGCTGCGCGCCCGGCTCTACTCCCCGGTGCCGAGCGGCGCGCGGCGCCCGCTCGTCGTGTTCTTCCACGGCGGCGGCTGGGTGGTGGGCGACCTCGACACCCACGACCAGCCCTGCCGTCTTCTCGCGCGCTACGCCGACGTGCACGTGCTGTCGGTCGACTACCGGCTCGCCCCCGAACACCCGTTCCCGGCAGCCGCGGAGGACGCGGTCGCGGCGTTCGCCTGGGCGGTGACGCACGCCGCGGAGCTCGGCGCCGACCCGTCGCGCGTCGGCGTGGCCGGCGACAGCGCCGGCGGCAACCTCGCGGCCGTGGTCGCGCAGGTCACGCGCGACACCGGAGCGGCCCCGCCCACAGCGCAGCTGCTGATCTACCCGGGTGCCGACGGCAGCGTGAGCCGACCGTCGAAGTCCCTGTTCGCAGAAGGGTTCTTCCTCACCCGTACCCAGATGGACTGGTACTGGGACACCTATCGCGGCGGCGCACCCTCGACCGACCCGCGGCTGTCGCCGCTGCTGAACGCCGACCTGGCGGGTCTCGCCCCGGCGGTCGTCACGACGGCGGCGTTCGACCCGCTGCGCGACGAGGGCGAGGCCTACGCCGAGGCCCTGCGCGGCGCCGGGAACACGGTGGTGCTGCGTCGCGCGCCGGGGCTCGTCCACGGCTACTTCTCGATGACCGGCATCCACCGCGCGTCCTTGGACGAGTCGCTCGCGGTCGCGGGGGCCTTCGCGGCGCTCCTCGAGGCCGCCGTCGTAACGACGGGAAGCCCTGCAACGACGACCTGATCCTTGCTGCAACCAGATGAACATCTCGTGTCGTCGTCGCGAGTTGCCCGAGGCGGCGCAATGCCGAGCGTCGCGACGGTAGCGTCGGTGAGGATCCCCATCGGACGCTCGCCGCAGGAGTCATCGTGCCCACGCAGACCGCCGTACCCGACCCCCGGCTCGTCGAACGACTGGCACAGCCCACCGAGGACGAGCTCGCGTCGCTCGACGCGTGGTGGCGCGCGAACAACTACCTGACCGTCGGGCAGATCTACCTGATGGCCAACCCGCTGCTGCGCGAGCCGCTGACCGACGAGGACATCAAGCCGCGGCTGCTGGGGCACTGGGGCACGAGCCCGGGCCTGTCGTTCATCTACGCGCACGCCTCGCGGCTGATCCAGGCGACCGGCCAGGAGATGATCTACCTCGCCGGTCCCGGGCACGGCGGCCCCGCGCTCGTCGCGGCGTCCTACCTCGAGGGCACCTACACCGAGCGCTTCCCGGCCATCACCCAGGACACCGACGGCGTACGACGCCTGTTCCGCCAGTTCTCGGCGCCCGGCGGCATCCCGAGCCACGTGTCGGTCACGACCCCGGGCTCGATCCACGAGGGCGGCGAGCTCGGCTACGTGCTGGTGCACGCCTTCGGCACGGTGATGGACAACCCCGACCTCATCAGCCTGGCCGTCGTCGGCGACGGCGAGGCGGAGACCGGGCCGCTCGAGGGTTCCTGGAAGGGCATCTCCTTCCTCGACCCCGAGCACGACGGCGCGGTGCTCCCGGTCCTGCACCTCAACGGCGCCAAGATCTCCGGCCCGACCGTGCTGGCCCGCAAGGACCCGGCCGAGGTGCGCTCGCTGTTCGAGGGCCACGGCTACGAGGTCATCGAGGTCGAGGGCTCCGACCTGCCGGGCATGCACAACCGCTTCGCGGCCGCGCTCGCCGAGGCGTGGGCGAAGATCCGCACCATCCAGGCCTCCGCGCGCGGCGGCGACTGGGACGGCTCCCGGCCGCACTGGCCGATGATCATCCTGCGCAGCCCCAAGGGCTGGACCGGGCCGGACAGGGTCGACGGCGTGCAGATGCTCGGCACGTGGCGCGCGCACCAGGTGCCGCTGTCGGGGGTGAAGGACAACCCGGAGCACCTCGCGATCCTCGAGGCCTGGCTGCGCTCCTACCGACCGGAGGAGCTCTTCGACTCCAACGGCGTGCCCACCGAGCTCGTGCAGCGCGCGAACCCGGACGGCGACCTGCGGATGTCGGCGAGCCCGCACGCCAACGGCGGGCTGCTCACCCGGGACCTCGACCTGCCGGACTTCCGTGACTACGCCATCGACGTGCCGTCGCCGGCGACCGTGCGCGCGGAGTCGACCCGCAGGCTCGGCGAGCTGATGCGCGACATCTACCGCACCAACGAGGACCGCTTCCGGCTCTTCTGCCCGGACGAGACCAACAGCAACCGGCTCGGCGCCGTGTTCGAGGCCTCCAACCGCGGGTTCGCGGAGCGGATCGTCCCCGAGGACGTCGCCCTCTCGCACGACGGTCGGGTGATGGAGGTCCTCTCCGAGCACAACTGCCACGGCTGGCTCGAGGGCTACACCCTGACCGGCCGGCACGGGTGGTTCGCGACGTACGAGGCCTTCGCGATGGTGAGCGCCTCGCAGACGATCCAGC
>Ga0302299_10000985_pt1 | contig 16764 bp, 16 predicted proteins | sample III_Fen_N3_4_FD_198795 | JGI IMG/M metagenome (GOLD analysis project Ga0302299, IMG submission 198795) | Peat permafrost microbial communities from Stordalen Mire near Abisko, Sweden - III_Fen_N3_4 | ecosystem: Environmental > Terrestrial > Soil > Wetlands > Permafrost | place: Sweden: Abisko... | reverse complement strand
GGACCTCACCGCCGACGCGGCGGCCGCGGTCGCCGCGGCGGCCGGGCCGCCCGGCCAGGTGGCCACGCTGATCCTGCCGGCCGACGTGAGCTGGTCGGAGTCGCGCGGTCCGGCCGAGCCCGTCGCCGCCACCGAAGCCGTGCCGCCCGACGCCGACCGCGTGCGCGCCGCCGCCGACGCCCTGCGATCCGACGAGCCCGTGGCCCTGCTCGTGGGCGGCCGGGTGCTGGGGTCGGAGGAGGGGCTCGTCGCGGCCGCCACCGTCGCCGGCGGGTCGGGCGCCAAGCTGCTCGCCGAGACCTTCCCCGCACGCCTCCGCCGCGGCGCGGGGCTGCCATCGGTCGAGCGGCTCGGCTACCTCGCCGAGTTCATGGAGCTGCAGCTGGCCGGCATCACCAAGCTGGTGGTGGTCGACACGAAGGCTCCCGTGAGCTTCTTCGCCTACCCGGGCAAGGCGTCCGACCTGGTCCCCGAAGGCTGCGAGGTGATCGACCTGCTCACCGACGGCGTCGACCCGATCGCCGCGCTCGAGGCGGTGGCCGCGGAGCTGGGCGCCACCGCGGCCCCCGACGTGCAGCCGGCGGTGCGCCCCACGCTCCCCGACGGCGAGCTCACCGCCCAGACGCTCGCCGACGCGCTGGGCGCGCTGCTGCCCGAGGGCGCCATCGTGTCCGACGAGGGCAACACGTCGGGCCTCTTCATGCCCGGCGCCACCGCGGGCGCGCCGCCGCACGACTGGCTCACGCTCACCGGGGGCAGCATCGGCCAGGGCCTCCCCGTGGCCACGGGCGCCGCCCTCGCCGCACCCGACCGGCCGGTGATCTGCCTCCAGGCCGACGGCAGCGCCATGTACACGATCCAGGCGCTGTGGACGCAGGCCCGCGAGGGCCTCGACGTCACCACCATCATCCTGAACAACCGGTCCTACGCCATCCTCAACCTCGAGCTGTCACGGGTCGGGGCCACCGAGCCCGGTCCCACCGCGCTGTCGATGCTCGACCTGTCGACACCGCAGATCGACTTCGTTGAACTGTCCCGTGGCATGGGCGTCCCCGCGCACCGCGCCACCGACGTGGCCGACTTCGCCCGCCTCTTCCGTGAGGCCCTCGCCGAGCCCGGCCCGCACCTCATCGAGGTGGTGCTCCCGCCACTGCTGTGAGGCGTCCCTGCTGCTACGTTCGCGGGCCGTGAGGGAACCGGGGGCCGGACGGGAGGTCGTCCGTCCGAAGATCAGGCGACGGCGGCGTGCGCTGGTGGTGGTCGCCCTGCCCCTCGTCCTGTCGGCGTGCCTGGCGTCCACCCCCACCTTCGACGCCTCCACCGACCCCGCGCCGCTCGTGGTGGCGCCGCTCACGACCGACCCCGGCGACACCTTCGTGTACCAGCGCGACGGCGGCAACCTCACGGTCTCGGCGCCGGCCACCAACACCGGGGGCAACACCCGGCAGCTCTACTACCCCTCCGACGGGCCCACGGCCGAGGCCGAGCAGTCGTGCCAGACCTGGAGCAGCGGGAGCGGCGCCATCGACCAGCAGGGTGTGGCCCTGCGCATCGCGCCCACCGCCGACGGCCAGGGCACGCGCGCCATCACCGTGAACAAGAACATCTGGTACGTCGCGGTCTGGGACTTCTGGGTCAACCTGTGGGACTCGACGCAGCAACCCTTCCCCTTCACGCAGGTCGCCAGCTTCGACATGTCGTCGGTCGTCGGCGCCGACCTCTACACGCTGGTGCCGTACCCGTGGCACGTGTGTGCCCGGGTCTCCGGGAACATCCTCCAGTTCATCGTGTGGACCGGCACCAACCCCCAACCCGACTGGGGTGACGCCGGCGCGGTGCGGCAGGTGACCCTGCCTCCCGGCTGGGACTACCCCGGCCGGGCGGGCTGGTACGTCGGTCACCTCGAGGCCGGCATGACGGACACCTTCACCGACATGAAGACGTGGTCGCTCAAGGGCGCGCTCGATCCGCCCACGACGAGCTCCACGAGCACGACGACCAGCACCACCTCCACGAGCACGACGACCAGCACCACCTCCACCTCCGTCGCCGGGCCCTGACGGAGATCGGCCACGATCCGTGCTGATACCCTTCCGCAGAGCGCAACACCCAGAGGGCGACGGAGATCCGTGTCACGCCCTTGCCTGCGGGAAAGCGCCTCTGGCGGCCCGGCCGGGTCGAGGAGCGAGAACAGGAGCATGAGCTGATGGGATCGGGCCGAAAGCTGTGGCTGGTCATCCTGCTGCCCGTCATCCTCGCGGCCGTGCTGTCGGCCTGCTTCTCGTCCACACCGACGTTCGACGGCGGCACCGACTCCTCGCCGCTCGTGAACGCCAACCTCATCTCCGACGGCACGGACACCTACGACTACAGCCGCACCGGCGCCGACCTTGCGGTCTCGGCTCCCGCCACCAACTCCGACGGCGGCCAGTTGCGCCAGGTGTACTACCCCTCCGACGGTCCGGTCACCGATGCCGAGCAGTCGTGCTCGACCTGGTCGGCACAGACGGGCATCTACGACCAGCAGGGCATCGCGCTGCGGATCGCGCCGACGGCCGACGGCCTGGGCACCCGGGCCATCACCGTCACCAAGAACATCTGGGAGGTGGGGTTCTGGCGGTTCAACGTCCACGTCTGGGACTCGACCGCGGCGAGCCCGTTCACCCTCCTCGCCACCGTCGACATGGGGTCGGTCGTGGGGTCCGACGTGTTCCACCTCGTCCCCTACCCGTGGCACGTGTGCGCCCGCGTCTCGGGCCTCACCTTCCAGTTCATCGTGTGGACCGGCAGCAACCCGCAGCCGAGCTGGGACGACGCCGGTGCGGTCCAACAGGTGACCCTGCCGTCGGGCTGGGACTACCCCGGACGTGCGGGCTGGTACATCGGCCACCTCGCTCCCGGCAGCGTCGACACCTTCACCGACCTGCAGACGTGGTCGCTCAAGGGCACCTTCGCCCCGCCCACCACGAGCACCAGCACGTCCACGACATCGGTCGACCCCACGACCACCACCGCCGCCCCCTGAGCCACCACGCAACGGACCTCGGGTCGGGGTCGGATCAGAGGGCGATGCCGACGTACTTCACGTCGAGGTACTCGTGGATGCCCTCGTGGCCGCCCTCACGGCCGACGCCCGACTGCTTGACGCCGCCGAAGGGTGCGGCCGGGTTCGAAACGATGCCCTGGTTGATGCCGACCATGCCGGTCTCGAGGCCCTCGGCCACCCGCAGCGCCCGCCCGAGGTCGCGCGTGAAGGCGTAGGCCACGAGCCCGTACTCGGTGTTGTTGGCGGCCGCGATGGCCTCGTCGTCGGTCTGGAACGACACGACGGGCGCCACCGGTCCGAAGATCTCCTCGGTGACCAGGCGCGCGTCGCCCGGCACCGCGCCGAGGACCGTGGGCTCGTAGAAGTAGCCCGGGCCGGCCACGGCCCTGCCGCCGAGGCGCACGGTGGCGCCACGCTCGATCGCGTCGTCGACCAGCTCGCCCACCTTGGCCACGGCCTTGGCCTCGACGAGGGGACCGACCTGCACGCCGTCGTCGGTGCCACGCCCCACCTTCATGGCTCCGAGGCGCTCGGCGAGCCGCCCCGCGAAGGTGTCGGCGAGCGACTCGTGGACGAGGAAGCGGTTGGCGGCCGTGCAGGCCTCACCCATGTTGCGCATCTTGGCCAGCACCGCGCCGTCGACCGCGGCGTCGAGGTCGGCGTCGGCGAACACCACGAAGGGGGCGTTGCCGCCGAGCTCCATCGACACCCGTTGCAGGTTCGGGGCCGCCAGCTCGGTGAGCATGCGCCCCACCTCCGTGGACCCGGTGAACGACAACTTCCGGAGCCGGGGGTCGGCCAGCAGCGGCTCGGAGACGTTCGAGGCCTTGGTGGTGGTGACCACGTTGAGCACGCCGGCCGGCAGGCCCGACTCCTCGAGCACCCCCGCGAGCGCGAACGCCGACAGGGGGGTGAGCGCCGCGGGCTTGAGCACCATGGTGCACCCGGCGGCGATGGCGGCGCCGACCTTGCGGGTGGCCATGGCCATGGGGAAGTTCCACGGCGTGATGAGCAGGCAGGGGCCGACGGGGTGGTGCATGACGACCAGGCGCGTGTTGCCTGCCGGGGCCACCGCGTAGCGACCGTCGATGCGGACGGCCTCCTCGGCGAACCAGCGGAAGAACTCGGCCGCGTAGGTGATCTCGGCGCGCGAGTCGGCGAGGGGCTTGCCCATCTCGAGCGTCATCAGCAGCGCGAGGTCGTCGATGCGCTCGACGAGGAGCTCGAAGGCCCGGCGCAGGATCTCGCCACGGGCACGCGGGGCGGTGGCGGCCCACTCCGCGCGGCTCGCCACGGCTGCCTCGAGGGCCGCGACAGCGTCGTCGGAGGTGCCGTCGGCGACGGACGCGATCACCTCACCGGTGGCCGGATCCTCCACGTCGAAGCGTGCGCCGGTGGCGCCCCCGCGCCGCTCACCACCGATCTGGAGGTCGGTGACCACGGACTCGAGCACACGTCGTTCGTCAGCAACATCAGCCATGGAACCAACCCTAGGGGTCAGTCGGCCCGGTCGGCCTCGTGGTCGCGGAGCGCCGCCAGATCGGCCCACTCGAGGGTGCGGGCGTGCGTGGCCTCGAGGACCACCGCCGGTGCCGCACCGGCCTCGAGGGCCTCCTGCCACCGGCTGGCGCACAGGCACCAGCGGTCGCCCGGGTGCAGCCCCGCGAAGCCGTGCTCGGGCATGGGGGTCGACAGGTCGTTGCCGACCTGCTGCGAGAACGACAGGAACTCCTCGGTGACCACCACGCACACGGTGTGCACCCCGGCGTCCTCGGCACCCGTGTCGCAACAGCCGTTGCGGTAGAAGCCGGTGAGGGGCGAGATGCTGCAGGTCTGGAGCTCGCCTCCGAGCACGTTCTGGGCCATGCCCCCATCCGAGCACATGGGACGGCCCCGTCAGACCCGCACGGCACGCAGCCGGCCGTCGGAAAGGTTGGGGTCAGCGCCCGGCGGGATGTCCGGTCGGCCGCCCACCGGAGGCCATGATGGACGGCCATGCACGCCGAACCGACCGACCGGACACCCGCTGCCACGGTCGCGGTGGATGGCGGGGCCGAGCGCGGCAGCGCCCTGCGCCGCCGGGCGCGGTCCGGACTCGGCATCGTCGGCGCCATGGTGCTCGCGCTCCTCGTGCTCGGCCCCGTCAGCCGCCCCGCCGCCGCGTCGACGCGGGCCGCCGAGGCGCGACGAGCCGCCCAGGAGCAGCAGCGCGTCAACACGCTCAACGCCCCCAAGGCTGTGGTGCTGGGGCTCGTCGAGGGCATCACCGAGTTCCTGCCCATCAGCTCCACCGGCCACCTGCTCGTCACCGACCGCCTGCTCGACGTGGGCCAGACGAGCGCCGACAAGGACGCGGCCGACACCTACGCGGTGGCCATCCAGCTGGGGGCCATCCTGGCGGTCCTGGTGCTGTACCGGAAGCGCATCGGCACCCTGTTCGAGGGCCTCATCGGGCGTGACGAGCAGGGCCGCGGCATCCTGGCCAGCATCGTGGTGGCCTTCCTGCCCGCGGCCGTCATCGGCGCCGCGTTCGACCACTCCATCAAGGCCCACCTGTTCGGCACGTGGCCGGTGCTGGCGGCCTGGGTCATCGGCGGCGTGGTGATCCTGATCTTCGCCCGCAACCCCCGGTTCAAGCCCGGCCACCCCGGCCTGTCGATCGAGGCGCTGTCCATCCGGGCCGCCCTCATCATCGGCCTGGCCCAGGTGCTGTCGCTCTGGCCCGGCACCAGTCGCAGCCTCGTCACGCTGCTCGCCGGTCTGGTGGTGGGCCTCACGCTGTCGGCCGCGGTGGAGTTCACCTTCCTGCTCGGCCTCCTCACGCTCACGGCGGCGACGGTCTTCGAGCTGGCCAAGAACGGCGACATCCTGTTCAAGGCCTACGGCTGGGTGAACCCGCTCATCGGCTTCCTCGTGGCGTTCGTGGCCGCGCTCGTCGCGATCAAGTGGATGATCGAGTACCTCAAGCGTCACGACCTGGCGATCTTCGGCTACTACCGCCTCGGCGTCGCGGCGCTCGTGGCGGTGCTCCTCGTCACCAACGTCATCTGACGAAGCCGGCCCGCGCCGCATGCCCGTGACCACCGATCCCCGCACGCCGGTGCTGGTCGGCGCCGGCGTCGCGCACCAGCGCCACGACGACCCGACGCTCGCGGCCGAGGCCGTCGACCTCATGGCCGGGGCCGCCGAGCGCGCCGCCGAGCACGCCGGCGGGCCGGCGCTGCTCGCTGCCGTCGACGCGGTCCTGGTGCCGGAGGGGACGTGGGGCTACGCCGATCCCGGCCGCCTCCTGGCCGACCGCTTCCACGCGCCCGCCGCCCGCACCCTGGTGGCCGATGTCGGGGTGCTCCAGCAGACGATCGTGACACGGGCGTGCGAGCTGGTCGGCAGCGGGCGCGCCGATGTGGTGCTGGTCGTCGGCGGGGAGGCCAGGTTCCGCGACCTCCGGGCCCGCATCACGGGGGGCGAGGCGCCGGAGACCGCGCAGGCCGGCGTCGCGCCCGACGAGCGGCTCTCGCCGGCGTCGGAGATCCTGCCCGCGGTCGAGATCCACCACGGCCTCGCGGTCCCGGCCCACCAGTACGCGGTCATGGAGACGGCCCTCCGCGCGGCCGACGGGCTGAGCCCGGCCGAGCACGCCGAGCGCCTCGCCGCGCTGTGGGCCGCGTTCGGCGACGTGGCGCGCCTCAACCCCGACGCCTGGGACCACGACCCCCTGGGGGCCGACGCGCTCGCCCACCCGTCCGCGAGCAACCCCCTGCTCGCGATGCCGTACACGAAGCGCCACTGCTCGCAGTGGAACGTCGACCAGGCCGCGGCGCTCCTCATCTGCTCCCTGGACGCGGCACGGCGGTTCGGGCGCGACGACAGCGGCTGGGTCTTCCCCGTCGCGGCCGTGGAGTCGAACGCGATGCTCCCCCTGTCGCGCCGGGCCCGGCTGCACCGGTCCGAGGGGTTCCGCCGGTGCGGCGAGCGGCTCGCGACCCTCACCGGCGCCGCGCCCTCCGCCGCCGACCACCTCGACCTCTACAGCTGCTTCCCGGCCGCGGTGCAGATCCAGGCCCGGGAGCTCGGCATCGACACCGCGCGCCCGCTCACCGTGACCGGTGGGATGACGTTCGCCGGTGGCCCGCTCAACAACTACGGCCTGCAGGCCCTCGCCGCACTGGCCACGCGGCTCCGGGGACAGCCGGGCGCCACCGGCCTGACCACGTCGGTGAGCGGGATGCTCACCAAGCAGGGCACGGCGTGGTGGTCGAGCAGCCCGCCGGCGCAGGGGTTCCGCCACGACGACCTCAGCGACGAGGTGGCGGTGCACGAGCAGCCGCTCGACCTCCTCGACGAGCACACCGGGCCCGCCACCATCGCCGGGTACACCGTGGCGCACGCCGCCGGCGAGCCGGTGCAGGCGGTGGTGGTCGCCACGACGGGCGACGGACGGCGCTGCGTGGCCACCAGCTCCGACGTCGACCTCCTGCCGGCGATGGTCACCGACGAGTGGGTGGGGCGCGCCGTCGAGGTGCGGGGCAACGACTTCCACGGCTGAGAAGCCCTCTAGGGTGCGGACCGCCGCACACGACCCCCGGGGGGATCCCATGGACCACGCCGTCGACCGCGCCCGCGACCTCTTCGACCAGCTCGATGCCGACGCAGCCGCCACCCCCGCGGGAGAGCCCGTCCCCCAGTCGTCGGTCGACGCCATCATCGAGGCCGGCGTGCACGCCGTGTCGGTCCCGCGCGACGTGGGGGGACTCGAGCTCCCCCTCTCGGAGGCCATCGACGTGTGGGCCGAGCTGTCCCGGGCCGACGGCTCCACGGGCTGGTGCGCCTTCGCCGCCGACATCACCGCGGCCTACTTCGGCGCCTACCTCCCCGACGACGGCGCCGCCACCGTCTTCGCCGACGGCGTGCCGGTGATGGCCGGCCAGTTCGCACCCAACGGCACCGCCACCATCGACGGCACCGACCTCGTCGTCAACGGCGACTACCAGTTCGGCAGCGGCATCGCGCACGCCTCGTGGGTGGGAGCCGGGGTGCTGGCCGGTCCCGACGCGGCCGAGTACCTGTTCACCTGCTTCCCCGCCGACCAGGCCGAGCTGCGGGGCAACTGGGACGTGCTCGGCCTGCAGGCCACCGCCAGCTACGACTACGGCGTCCGCGACGTGCGGGTGCCGCGCAGCCACTCGTTCGACTTCTTCGCGCCGAAGGTGCACCGGGGCGGGCCGATGTACGCGCTCGGGGTGCTGCCGATCACCGCGGCCGGGCACTCGGGCTGGGCGCTCGGCGTCACCCGGCGCGCGCTCGACGAGCTCGCCGCGCTCGCCACCGACACCACCCGGATGGGCGCGAGCTCCTCGCTCGCCGAGAGCGAGCGCTTCCTCCACGAGTACGGCAACCTCGAGAGCCGCTACCTCGCCGGCCGCGCGTGGATCCACGAGCTGCTCGTCGGCGCCGAGGCGCAGGCCGCGCGCGACGGCGGCATCGACGTCACCACCGCCAACCTGATCCGGCAGGCCTGCGTGCACATCAACCGCGGCGGCGCCGACATCGCCCGAGAGGCCTACCTGCTCGCCGGGACCCGGGCGCTGCGCGACGGCCCGCTCCAGCGCGCGTTCCGCGACCTCCACGCCGGCAGCCAGCACTTCTTCGCGAGCCCCGCGTCGACCATCGACCTGGCACGCTCCCTCCTGACCTCCTGAGCCACCTCGGTCTGTTCGACGCCCTCACGGTGGTCACCGGGCATCGCCGGTGGCTCATGCGCTAGAACACCGGGGTCACGGCCGGGCGAGACGTGCTGGGGGGCACGGGGAAGCACCGAGATCTGGCTGCGGCACCCCGTCCACACCCTCCGAGAGGACCCTTCCCATGCTCTCCGTCAACAAGATCGTCGTGGCCTCGGCGCTCGCGGCGTCGTCGGTGTTCGCCGGCAACGCGGTGGCCTCCGCCTGCGGGCACCACCACTCGCCGCCCCCCCCCCCGCACCACTGCCACCCCACCACCACCGAGGCCCCCACCACCGCGCCGTCCACCACCGCCGCGACGACGACCACGGTGTTCACCTGAGCCACCCGCAACCGGCTGGCGGGGACCGATCACGCTGCGGGCGGTCGGTCCCCGCCAGAATGGGCCCGATGCGTCGGGAACGGGGATGACCACCCAGGGCCCCGGCTTCGGCGTGGCATCCGAGGTGGGCCGGCTGCGGCGGGTGCTGGTGCACCGGCCCGACCTGAGCCTGCGGCGCCTCACCCCCGCCAACCACCGCGCCCTCCTGTTCGACGAGGTCCTCGACGTCGGGCGGGCCACCCACGAGCACGACGAGTTCACCGCGCTGCTGCGGCGCCACGACGTGGAGGTGCTCGAGCTCGGCGACCTGCTCGCCACCGCCCTCCACGACGAGGCCGCCCGCACCGAGGCCGTCACGCAGGCGGTGTCGGACTTCACGGTCGGACCGGCCCTCACCGACAGCGTGCGCGCCCACCTCGTCGGCCTCCCACCCGACGTGCTCGCCCGGCACCTCCTCGGCGGGCTGACGCTGAGCGAGCTCAGCGACGAGCTCGACTTCCGCCCACCGGCCCGGGCGGGCGCCTCGCTCACCGCGGCGACCGCACCCGACGACGACGGCTTCTTCGTGCTGCCTCCCCTGCCGAACCACCTGTTCACGCGGGACTCCTCCACGTGGGTCGGCGACGCGGTGCTGCTGAACCCCATGCGCACGCGGGCCCGCCGCCTCGAGGTGCTGAACCTCGCCATCGTCTACCGCTTCCACCCGATGTTCGGCCCCGACGGCGCACGCTTCTGGTACCCGAGCGGCACCAACGAGCAGCTCGCCCTGCACGACTTCGGGCGCAGCTCGCTGGAAGGCGGCGACATCATGCCGCTGGGCGGCGGGACGGTCCTGGTGGGCGTCAGCGAGCGGTCCACCGCGCAGATGGTGGAGGTGCTGGCCCGGGCGCTGTTCGCCGGTGGTGCCGCGGAGCGGCTGGTCGCCGTGCAGCTCGAACGTCGCCGCGCCTACATGCACCTCGACACGGTGCTCACCTTCGCCGACCGCGACGCCGTCACGGCCTACCCCGAGGTGATCGACCGCGCCCGGGCCTTCACCCTCACCCCCGGCGAGGCGCCCGGCACGGTCGAGGTCGCCGAGGAGCCCGACCTGCTGGCCTGCCTGGCCCGGGTGGTCGGCGTCGACGTGCTGCGGGTGGTGCCGACGGGAGGCGACGAGCGGCAGCGCGCCCAGGAGCAGTGGGACGACGCCAACAACGTCGTGGCCCTCGAGCCCGGCGTGGTGGTCGCCTACCGCAAGAACGTGCTCACGAACGCCGGGCTGCGCGCCGCCGGGGTGGAGGTCCTCGAGATCGAGGGCCTCGAGATCGGCAAGGGGCGGGGCGGCGGCCACTGCCTCACCTGCCCCCTGCTGCGCGACCCGGTCTGAACCGGCCTCGCCGGAGGCCGCTACGGTCTGGCCCGCCCCGCGACCATGCGGCGGCCGAGCCCAGGGGAGGGCCCATGCAGGACGTGAAGGGCACCGCGGTGATCACCGGCGGGGCCAACGGCATCGGCCTGGCCCTGGCCCGCGCCTTCGGAGCCGAGGGCATGAGCGTGGTGCTCGGCGACATCGAGCCCGCCACGCTGCACGCTGCGGTCGACGAGCTCACCGCCGCGGGGGTGGCGGCGACGGGCGTCGAGGTCGACGTGCGCTCACCCGAGGACATGCTGCGCCTGCGCGACGCCGCGCTCGAGGCCACCGGCTCCGTCGACGTGGTGTGCCTCAACGCGGGCGTGGCGCCGACCGGCCGGGTGGTCGACACCACGCTCGACACGTGGCGGTGGGTGATCGACGTGAACGTGCTCGGCGTCGTGCACGGCGTCGCGGCGTTCGCCCCGCACCTCTCGGCCCAGGGCCACGGCCACCTCGTGTTCACGTCGTCCGCCGCGGGGCTGATCAACTCGCCCTTCCTGGGCGCCTACGCCGCCACCAAGCACGCGGTCGTCGGCCTGGCGGCCGTGCTGCGCGAGGAGCTGGCCGTCGACGGCGTCGGCGTGTCGGTGGTCTGCCCGGGGACGGTGGCCACCGACATCTTCCACAGCGAGCGGAACCGGCCCCAGGGGTCGGCCGGCGAGGCGCACACCGACCCGGGCGTCATCGACTTCTACCGGGGTGTGGTCGACAGCTCGCTGCCGCCGAGCATCGTGGCCGACGCGGTGCTGGGCGCCGTGCGCGACGACCGCCTGTTCGTGCTGCCGAGCCCGGAGCTCGACGAGTTCATCGAGGCGCGGCAGGCCGAGATCCGCGCCGCCATCGCCGCCCGCTGACCCGTCCACCCCGTCGGGGGCGTTCGCAACGAGAGCCGCCCGGGTGCCCGGTGGTGTCACACCCGGCTGGCAGAATCGGGGTCTCGCAACTCGCCACGTCCGGCCGGCGACTTGCCTTCGAACGCCCTGCCACCCCGAAGGACCCGCCCGATGACGTCGGACACCGACGACCGCGCCCGCAAGATCCGCGCCCTGCTCGACAAGGCCGAGGCCACCTCCTTCCCCGCCGAGGCCGAGGCGCTCACCGCCAAGGCCACCGAGCTCATGGCCGCCTGGCAGATCACCGAGGCCATGCTGGCCTCCGCCCGTCCCGCCGCCGACCGCGGCGCCATCACCACGCGCGACGTCGAGCTCGGCAAGGGCCCCTACGTCCACGCCCGGCTGGCGCTGCTCGGCTCGGCCGGCACGTTCCAGCAGTGCCGCGTGCTCACCAGCACCGGCTGGAACGGCCGGGTGGGCCACCTGGTCGGCTTCACGGCCGACGTCGACCGCGCCGAGATGCTCTTCACGTCGCTGCTCCTCCAGGCCACCGCTGCCGTCACCGCAGCGCCCGTGCCCGAGGTGCCCCGCGGGCTCACCACCACGTCGTGGCGCCGCAACTTCCTGCTCGGCTACGCCCGCAAGGCGGGCGAGCGGCTCCACGCCGCCACCGAGGCGGCCGTGGCCCGGGCCGAGGAGCAGCGCGCGGCGGCCGGCACCACCGCATCGGTGGCGCTCGTGCTCGCCGATCGCATCGAGGCCGTCGACTCCTGGGTGGCCGAGCAGTACGGCCGGCTCGGCACGGCGCCCTCGGCGCGCGCCACCAGCAGCGCGGGGTGGCGCCAGGGCGAGGCCGCGGCGGCACGGGCCGACCTCGGCGTGGCCGCGCCGGTCGGCGGCAGCCGGGGCGCGCTCACCCCATGACCCGGCGCTGACGCGGGTGCGCGACCACCAGCGCGCCGCGGTCTACCGCGCGGAGGCCCTGGCCTTCACCGACACCCTCCTCGACGTCCCCATCGGGCTCGATGCGCTGCAGACCCTGGCCGGGATGCTGTTTGTCGAGCCCTGGTGGCGGCGGGCCGCCGGCGAGGTGGTGCCCCGTGTGCGCGCGGCACGCGCCGACGCCAGGCACTCCGTCGCCGCGCTCGACCCCGCCGGGGCCTGGGTGGTGCGCATCGCACCGGGCCACGACCAGGTCGTCACCCTCTCGCACGAGGTGGCCCACGTGCTGGCTTCGGTCACCGGTGGATCTGCAGCTCCGGTCGGAGGCGTCCACGGGCCTCGGTTCCGCGGGGCGCACGTGGCGGTGGCCACGATCCTGCTCGGCCCCCACGGGGCCCGGCTCCTGTCGGCCGCCTACCGCGACGCCCGCCTCGAGCAGCCCGGCTCCACACCGTGGGTCGAGCCGCCGCCACCCGACGACGAGCATGGCCTCTACGGCCGGTGGCGCCGGGCCTTCGCCCTCTGACCCGACTCGGGCCCGACCCGTCCCCCGTCAGTGCACGGGGATGAGGAGGTCGGCCCGGGGCCTCGCCACCGAGCGACGTATGCCCAGGCTCGCCACCACGCCGAGCACCGCGACACCACCGCCCACCAGGTAGGCCGTGCCGAACGAGGGCCGGAGCCCGTCGTGCGACATCGAGAGCTGCAGCGTCTCCATGAGCTGGATGCCGGCCACCTGGCCCACCTGTCCCACCATCTGCAGGGCGGCGCTGGCCGTGCCCAGCCACTCGTCCTCGACCGCGTTCGCCACCGTGGCCGCGATCGACGGCGAGCACACACCGAGGCCGAGCCCGGACATGGCGAGGGCGGTGAGCACCAACAGGTCACCGGCGCCGTGCGACACCACCGCGAACAGCAGCATCGAGAACGCCACGCACGCCACGCCGAACGCGATCGAGATGCGCTCACCGATCCGCACCGCGGTGTAGCCCGCGATCGGCGCCGCGATGGAGAACACCAACGGCCGGGCGATCTGCAGCACCCCCACGTGGGCCTCGCCGTAGTGGAAGACCTGCTCGAGCAGCAGTGGCGTCAGGAAGAAGCCGCCGAGGTAGGCGAAGTTCACGCAGAGCTGTGCCGCCATGGGCAGCACGAAGTTGCGGCGACGGAACCAGCGCAACGGGATGAGCGGCTGCTCGGCCGAGCGTTCGACCAGCACGAACAGCACGATTCCCAGCGGCGCCGCGCACAGCGCCAGGAGCGTACCGATCGACCCCCAGCCCCACACCGGCCCGCGGTTGAACCCGAGCAGCAGACCCCCGACGGCGAGGGTGAGCGTGAGCGCGCCCTTCACGTCGAGCGAGCCCTTGGCCACGCGCTCGGTGTCGGGCAGCACGACGGCGTTGATCAGGATCGCCAACGCGATGAGCGGCACCTGCGCCACGAACAGCCAGCGCCAGCTGACCGCCTCGATGACGGGGCCACCGATGGCCACGCCGAGCACCGGTCCCCCGGCGCCGACCAGCGACCACCAGCCCATCACCTTCGAGCGTGACTCCGGGGGGAACACGCTGAAGAGGAGCGACCAGGAGGCGGCCGTGGTGCACGCGCCCTCGACCCCCGACAGCAGCCGGGCCGCGATGAGCAGGCCGGCGTTCGGCGCCAGGATCGTGAGCACCGAGCACAGCAGCGCTCCCGACATGCCGATGAGGTAGAGGCGGCGGTGGCCGTAGAGGTCGCCGGTCTTGCCGAGCGTCGGTGCCGCCACGCCGATGACCAGCAGCGGTCCGGTGATGGCCCAGGTGAGGGTGTTCGAGGTGGTGCCCAGGTCGCGGGCGATGCGCACCAGCGCCACGTTGAAGATCGTGAAGGTGAAGTTGACCGACAGCAGGCCGAACAGCACCGACCAGAGCAGGATCTGCGGGTAGCGCGGCGAGGCCGCCACGACGGCGTGCCGGCGCCGGACCCAGCTGATCCCCGACTGCTCGTCGACGGCGACGAGGGGGGCATGCTCGGTCGTCTCGTGACCCTCGTCGCCTTCGTCCCCCCACTTCACCCGACGATTGTCGACCACCGCGCCTGCGGCAGTCAGATCCTTTGCCCTTTGACGCGCTTTGGGTCAACGCGAATGTTCTGTGGAAGTGGTCGCATAGCGACCGCTTTTGGGGGGAACTATGTCAAGCACCCCCCGCGCTTGCTGTAGCTAACCGGGAAAGTGGTCGCATAGCGACCGCTTCCACAGAACATTTGTCAGGCGTCGTCTTCGTCGTCGGCTTCGACGACGGTGATGTCCTCCTCGACGGCGTGCAGCTTGCCGTCTTCGCCGAGCACCGAGATGGTCTCGTCGATGACGACAGTGCCATCGGGGGTCTCGACCGCGATGGTCTCGTCGGTGGCGAGGATGTTGCCCTCGCTGTCGACCGCCGCGACCAGGTCGTCGACGACGACGTCGCCCTGCTCGTCGACACCGCCCGTCACGACCTCGACGACCTCGATGTCGTCGTCAGCGGGCGGGTTGGTGTCACCGGTGTTGCTCATCGTGGCCTCCTCGGGCGGCGGGCCACCATGGCCCGCACCAGAGCGTGGCACACCGGGCGGGCAGGCGCGGACGGCCTCGGGTCAGATGGCGAAGCGGACGCGGTCGGCGCCGCCGGGGTGCTTCTTCACCGTCATGGTGAGCAGCCGGAGCAGCCGCTTGGCGCCGCTCTCCGGGTCGTCGGCGAGGCGCTCGAGCTGGGTGTTGTCGACGACGTACGCGGCGCCCAGCCTCAGGGCCTCGCTGGTCAGCGTCGCGCTCGTGGACTCGGTGAGGAGGATGACGGGCACCCGCCACCGAACGTGGTGCTGCCACTCGGTCATCAGTGCCGTCGGGTCCTGCCCCTCGGACAACCCATCGACGAGCAGCACGACGTCGCAGCTCGACCGGGCCTGCTCGTAGGCGTCGACCAAGGTGACGGCGAAGGCGAGCTCGACGGCGTCATCGATCGGCCCGGCGATGGTCTCGATCATCGCGGTGTCGAACGGGTTCGAGCCCACCACCAGGACCCGGAGGGGGCCCGGCGAGCCCGCCGGCACGGGTGACCCGGTCGGCGGGTGGACCGTGGCCGGCGTCGAGGCGGGCGTCGACCCCAGCGCCGTGGACGCAGACCTGGCGAGCGCTGCCGGAGCCTGCGAGGTCGCGTGCGGTGGCACCCACTTGGCGAAGATGTCGGCCATCGACGGCGCCGCTGAGGTGACGTCGCGCGACCCGGGGGTCGCCGCGGCGAGGCGGCCGCCGCGGTCCTCCGAGGGCTCACCGGTCTGGAGCTGCACGGCCACGTGCTCGACCGCCCGCCGGGTGAGCACCCACTCGGTGGTGCACGACAGGCAACGGTTCCTGCAGGTGCCCAGCATGTGGTTCGTGCTGACGACGAGGCCGAAGTGGCTGCAGTCCGGGCAGCGCGTGGGCGCGCCGAAGCTGATCATGGCGCCGCGGGCGTAGGACCGCAGCACCGACTCGACCGTGGACAGCTCCGCCGCGAAGTGCGGCGCGTCCTCCGGATCGACCCTCGTCTTCCTGTCCCGCTTCGCCATGTTCGCCCGCTTGGCCCTCCCTGCACGACCGAGGACGTGATCCCGTCAGATCGCCAGACGGGCGCGGCCCCGGCTCCTGCACGTCATCCTCATGCATCGCCAGCGCCAGTCTCTCGCAGGAAGCTGCTTTTGCGATGGGCCGGACGACCCAAATCTCACGGCTGTCGTGTGTCGACGAGGTCCCTCGTCTGGACCGTCGACCTCGACCAGGAGCACGTCACCGCGTTCTGGGAGCGCCACGCCGGCGAGCTACCGTCCACCTGAGCCGGCCTCGGGCCATCGGCGAGACTGGTCACCGACGACGAGCCGGAGGACGACGATGACGACCTTGAGCGACGTGGTGGCGCTGGCCAGGCCGGAGCACTTCCTGGTGACGGTCTCGACGCTCCGGGGCGACGGCACCATCCAGTCCTCTGTGGTCAACGCCGGCGTCCTCCCCCACCCCGTCACCGGCGACGAGGTGCTGGCCTTCGTCACCTACGGGGCGGCCAAGCTGCGGAACCTGCGTGCCAGGCCGCAGCTCACCGTCACGGTGAGGTCGGGGTGGCAGTGGGCGACGGTCGAAGGCCGTGCGGAGCTGGTCGGCCCCGACGACCCGCACCCTGCGGTCGACCCGGAGCGTCTGCGCGTGTTGCTCCGCGAGGTGTTCACCGCGGCCGGCGGCACCCACGACGACTGGGATGCCTATGACGCCGAGATGGCGGCCCAGCACCGCACCGCGGTCCTGATCGTGCCGACCCGCGTCTACAGCAACTGACCGCCTGGGGCGGCCGTCGGGTGGTCGAACGTGACAGGGTGCCGGTCGCTGCCTCAGTCCGGGAGCATGGGCATGGACATGCCGGGGTCGCGTCCGACGAGGACCGACCGGACCACGCTGCCCGAACCGAACCGGTCACGCACCTGGTCGAGGG
>Ga0302299_10000984_pt1 | contig 16772 bp, 10 predicted proteins | sample III_Fen_N3_4_FD_198795 | JGI IMG/M metagenome (GOLD analysis project Ga0302299, IMG submission 198795) | Peat permafrost microbial communities from Stordalen Mire near Abisko, Sweden - III_Fen_N3_4 | ecosystem: Environmental > Terrestrial > Soil > Wetlands > Permafrost | place: Sweden: Abisko... | reverse complement strand
CGGCACGCACGGGCTCACCTGCGAGCGCGGCGGCCCGGGACGCCTGCTCCGCCAGCCGGCCCTCCCGCAGCCCGACCCGATCGGCCGCGTCGACGGCGGGCCACGCTGCCAGGGCCCGCTCGAGGTATTCGAGCGCCTCGAGCGGTGCCGGCAGCCGCATCGCCTCCTCGGCGGCGCGCACCGACCACACCAGCATCGCGGCCCGGTCGCCGGCCTCGGCGAAGTGGTGGGCCACCGAGGCGGGAACCGGCACGCCGTCGACCCCGGCCGCCAGGGCTGCGGCCCGGGCGGCGTGCGCCCGGGCGCGCTCGCCGGGGAGCAGGTCGTCGAGCACCGCCGCCCGCCACAGCTCATGCGGGAAGCCGTACCCGGAGCCCACCGGCACCAGCGCACCCTCCACGACCGCGACCCGCAGCGCCTCGTCAAGGGTGCCGTCGTCGAGCCCGGACACCCTTCGCAGCATCGGGTCGGAGACGGGCTGCGCGCTGATCGAGGCGCAGCGGACGACCGACCGCACCGGGGCGGGAAGCCGCTCGACCCGGCCGACGAGCAGGTCGGCCAGGGCGGGTGGCACGCCGTCGGCCAGGCTCCCGGTCCTGGCCAGGTCGGCCACCACCGTCGCCACGAAGTAGGGGTTGCCGCCGGTGCGCGCCAGCACCTCGCCGGCAAGCTCGTCGGCGTGGCCGCGATCGAGGCCTGCGGGGCGGGCCAGCGCGAGGTACTGCGCCACCTCGGCACGGTCGAACGGAGCGGGGTCGATGCGGCGCACCGCGGGCAGCCGGCCCAGCTCACCGGCGAGCCGGCGGGCTCGCGGGCGGGCGGCCAGCCCGTCGGTGCGCACCGACGCGACGACGAGGAGCCGCTGGGTCGTCATCCGGCTCAGCAGGAAGGCCAGGAACGCCGCTGAGGAGTCGTCCACCCCCTGCAGGTCCTCGACCGTGACGACCACCGGGCCCGTTGTGAGGCCCAGCTCGCCGAGCAGGGTTGCGGCGGCGTCGATCACCCTCGGCCGGCGTGCCTCGTCGATGCCGGCATCCGGCGCGGCGTCGGAACCGGCGAGGTCGGCCAGCAATGCCGCGCGCGCCAGGACGGCCGCCACCTGTGGGTCCGCCTCCGCCCGGGCCCGGACCCCCCGAAGGAGGTCGGTCAGCACCAGGAACGGCAGACCGGGGTCTCCGAGGTCGACGCACTGGGCGCCCAGCACGAGCGCGTCGGGCGGCACCGCGTCGCGCAGCGCCGCAAGCAGCCGAGACTTCCCGACACCGGCGTGTCCGGCCACGAGCACGGCAGACGCCCGACCCTGCGCGGCTGCGCCGAGGGCGTCGTGGAGCACCGCCAGCTCCTGCTCGCGACCCACGAGGGCGACGGGACCGGACCCGATCATGACTGCATGATGGCACCCCGTGGGGTCAGGGGATCGGCAGGTTCTTGAGCTTCACCGGCACGCCCGTGTGTGCCTGGGACAGGTCCGCGAACGCCTGGCGCACCGTCTTCGCGTAGAGGTGCGCGCCGACCAGGCTGGGGTGGATGCCGTCGGGCTGGAGCTGGCCGCTGGTGCCGGCGAGCGCTGCGTCCCACTCGGCGAGGCGGACGTTCGGCATCCCCTGGACGAGGGCGCGCAGCCGGTCGTTGTCGCTCTTCACCCGGGAGAACCTGCCGTGCTCGGTGACGATGACCACCATCCGGTGGGGGCCGATCTCGGCCAGCGTGCGCCGGATCGACGTCTCGTCGGTGCCCGCGTTGGTGCCGAACGCGAGCACGACGGCGCGGCGCAGGGTGTCGCCCCGGGCTGCGACCAGGGCGGGTGCCTCGCGCCACTTGCGGTTCGACTTGGCGTCGACGCGGACCTTGGGCAGGTAGTAGCGGACCGCGTGGACGGCCCCGACCATCATCGAGTCGCCGAAGGCGTCGATCTCGCTGCCCTTCGGCATGGTCCACACGGCCGGCACGGCTGCGGGGTCCGTGCTGGTGCGGGTCGCAGCCGCTGCCGCGCCGGGGCTGGTCGCGGCGGTGGCAGCGGGCCCGGGGGCGGCGTCGGCCAGCTCGGCCTCGTTGGCCGAGATCAGCTCCTCGGTGGAGGTGCGGTCGGGAGCGGTGAGCAGCACCGCCACCAGCGCCACGACGAGCACCAGCACCATCGACCACACGATGCGGGCGCCCCGTAGGCCCAGTCGGCGCAGCCGGGCCGCGGCGCGCCGGGCCGACCCGGCGAAGCCGTGCCGCCGCACCGGGGTCTCGATGAAGCGGTAGGACAGGTCGGCGATGACGAACGTGACCACGACGCACCACAGCCGGGTCAGCAGGTAGGTGGGGCCACCGGGCAGCACCGGCAGGTCGGAGCCGATGACGAGGAACACCGGCCAGTGCCACAGGTAGATGCCGTAGCTGCGGACGCCGACCCAGCGCGCGGCCGGCAGCTCGAGCACGGCGCGCAGCCGGCCGGGCCGCTCGACGACCACGAGCACCAGCGCCGTCGTGGCCACCGACGCCAGCAGGATGCCGCCCCGGAAGGTGAGTGCGGAGTCCTCGCCGCCGAGCGCCATCAGGCCGAGCAGCGTGACCAGCGCGATGGCAGCGACCTGTCGGCGGTGCGCGGCCCACCAGGTCGACGTGGTCCAGGCGCGGTGCGGGGCGGCGTAGACGAAGGCCAGCGACGCGCCGAGCATCAGACCCATCACGTGGGTGTCGGTGCCGTAGTAGACCCGGGTGGGGCTGTCGGGGTCGAGGCGCAGGGCCATCAGGGCGGCGGAGAGCACAGCCAGGCCAAGGGCCGCCCCGGCGCGCACCTCGGGGCGCCGGGTGACGGCGAGCAGGCCCAGCACGGCCAGGGGCCAGAGCAGGTAGAACTGCTCCTCGACGGCGAGCGACCACAGGTTCATCAGCAGCATCGGCGAGGTGGCGGCGAAGTAGTCGGTGCCGGCGGCGATCTCGAGCCAGTTGGAGGTGAACGTGGCGGCGCCGAGCACCTGGCGCCCGATGCCGACGAGCAGGTCGCCCTCGCTGAGCCGGGCGAGCAGGACCGCGGCAGGCACGCAGACGGCCAGCGCGGGGAGCAGCCGCCGGGCCCGGCGCGACCAGAAGCCGGGCAGGTCGATGCGACCGGTGGCGACCCGCTCACGCACCAGCAGGGTGGTGATCAGGAAGCCGGACACCACGAAGAAGACGTCGACGCCGAGGAACCCGCCGGGCAGCCAGGTCGGGTCGAGGTGGAAGGTGAGGACCGCGAGGATGGCCAGGGCTCGCAGGCCGTCCAGGCCGGCCAGCCGCCCGGACACGTCGTGTGGTCGCGTCGGCGACTCCCGCGCGCCCACCGGCAGGTGGATCTCGGGTGCGGCGGTCGCGGCAGGGCCCTGAGCCTGCACCGTGCTCATGGTGTAACGGTAGGGGCTGGTGGTGACACCGTGACGGAGGCGCGCTCGTGGGGCGCGGCATCGCCGTACCATCGGCGGGTGGCTGGCGCAGGTGGCGGACCCCGACCCGACGAGGTGCGACGGATGACGGTGTTCGTGCGGGGACGGGTGCAGGGGGTCGGCTTCCGGTGGTGGACCCGGGCCCGGGCGCTCGAGCTCGGCCTGGCCGGGCACGCCCGCAACACCGAGGACGGCCGCGTCGAGGTGGTCGCCGAGGGGGAGCCGGCGGCGGTGCTGCGGCTGCTCGACCTGCTGGCCGAGCAGCCGTCGGGATCGCGGCGGCCGGGCCGGGTCGAGTCGGTGTCGGCACCCCTGTGGGGCGAGGGCCAGGGCGTCACCGGCTTCTCCGAGCGCTGACCCTCGCACCCTTCCCGCACCGGGCGACAGAGGTGGAGCCGCATCCGGGGGGTGGACGGCGGCTGACCCCACGGCGGTGGGTTCTTACGATGACCGGGTGAGCGACATCGACGACGTGCCCGCGGACCTCGCGCGGCTGCGCTCGAGCATCGACAACATCGACGCGGCGCTCATCCACCTGCTCGCCGAGCGGTTCAAGTGCACCCAGGCGGTGGGTGAGCTCAAGGCCGCGCGGGGGATGCCGCCCGCCGACCCGCCGCGCGAGGTCGCCCAAGTGGCCCGGTTGCGGGCGCTGGCCGACGAGGCCGGCCTGGACCCGCAGTTCGCCGAGGCGTTCCTCAACTTCATCATCGCCGAGGTGATCCACCACCACGAGCGGATCGCCGGCGGCGCTCGCCCCGCCTGACCGACTTCTCGCCTGACCGTCCCACCGGCCACTCGCGTCACGCCGGTCACAGGCACCACCGGCGTCGGCCGACGTCCCGGCCTGCCGGCCGGCCACAGGTAGAGTCGGGCGGCATCCGACCCCGGGGCGCGCCCCGACCGACCACGGACCACCGACGAGAGCGCTGACGAGACCGTGTACCTCAAGACGCTGACCCTCAAGGGGTTCAAGTCCTTCGCCTCGGCGACGACGATGCGCCTGGAGCCCGGCATCACCTGTGTCGTCGGGCCCAACGGGTCGGGCAAGTCCAACGTCGTCGACGCGCTCGCCTGGGTGATGGGGGAGCAAGGGGCCAAGAGCCTGCGCGGCGGCAAGATGGAGGACGTCATCTTCGCCGGCACGGCCGGCCGCCCGCCGCTCGGCCGGGCCGAGGTGAGCTTGACCATCGACAACACCGACGGCGCGCTGCCGATCGACTACACCGAGGTCACGATCACCCGCACGATGTTCCGTGGCGGGGGGTCCGAGTACGCCATCAACGGCACCTCCTGCCGGCTGCTCGACGTCCAGGAGCTGCTCTCCGACTCGGGCCTGGGCCGCGAGATGCACGTCATCGTCGGCCAGGGCCAGCTCGACACCGTGCTGCGCGCCACCCCCGAGGAGCGCCGTGGCTTCATCGAGGAGGCCGCCGGCGTGCTCAAGCACCGCCGCCGCAAGGAGCGGGCGCTGCGCAAGCTCGAGACCATGGAGCTCAACCTCACCCGGGTGCAGGACCTCACCGGCGAGATCCGCCGCCAGCTCGGCCCGCTCGGCCGCCAGGCCGAGGCTGCCCGGCGCGCGGCCGTCATCCAGACCGACGCCCGCGACGCCCGGCTGCGGCTGCTCGCCGACGACCTGGTGCAGCTCACCGGGGTGCTCGAGCAGGAGGTCGCCGACGAGACCGCAATGCTCGAGCGCCGCACCGCCGTCGAGGACGCGCTCGCCGACGTCCGCCTGCGGCTCTCCGACGTCGACCGGCGCTCTGCGGAGGCCGCCCCCGAGCTGACCCGGGCGCACGACCGCTTCGTGCGCATGCAGAGCCTGCGAGACCGGATGGAGTCGACCGGCTCGGTCGCCGCCGAGCGGGTGCGCCTGCTCAGCCAGGACGAGGAGCACGAGGCCACCTCCGGCCGCGACCCCGAGGAGCTGCGCGCGCAGGCCGCCCAGGCCCGGGCCGCCGAGGCGACGCTGCTCGCCGAGGTCGCCACCACCACCGGCGAGCTCGCCGTCGCTGTCGCCGCCCGCGAGGAGGCCGAGGCCTCGTACGCCGCCGAGCAGGGCCGCCTGGCCCGGCTCGCCCGGGCCGCCGCCGACCGCCGCGAGGGCCTGGCCCGGCTCGCCGGCCAGGTCGGGGCCCGACGCAGCCGCATCGAGGCAGGGGAGGCCGAGATCGGCCGTCTCTTCGAGCTCGTCGCCGCCGCGCGCGCCCGGGCCGCCTCGGCGGAGCAGGCTTTCTCGCGCCTCGAGGGCGGGGTCGCCGTCGAGGAGGAGGGCGAGGAGGGGCTCGACGACGCCTACGAGAACGCCGCTGCGCGGCTGGCCGAGGCCGAGGCGGAGATCGAGCGGCTGGTCACCGAGGAGCGTGAGGCAGAGCGCGACCGCTCCTCCGCGACCGCACGCATCGAGGCGCTCGAGCTGAGCCTGCGCCGCAAGGACGGCGCGGCCTCGCTGCTCGCCGCCGCCGACGCCGAGCACGCCGTCGTCGGCACCGTCGCCGCGCTGCTGCAGGTCACCGGCGGCCACGAGGCCGCGATCGCGGCGGCGCTCGGCTGGGCCAGTGAGGCGCTCGCCGTTCCCACGGCCCACCACGCCGCCCGGGCCATCGCGTCACTGCGCGACTCCGACGGCGGCCGCGCCGGGCTGCTGGTGGGTGGCACGGCATCCCCGAGCGATCCCGCCACGTGGCCTGCACTCGACGGCTCGGCCGTCTGGGCTCGCGACGTGGTGCGCGGCCCCGACTCGGTGCGCCCTGCGGTCGAGCAGCTGCTCGAGCGGGTCGCGCTGGTGCCCACCGCGGCACACGCGGTGGCGCTGGTCTCACGCGGCGAGGGCCTCACCGCGGTCACCGCTGAGGGAGACGTCTTCGGGCCCGGCTGGGCGCGCGGCGGCAGCAGCGCCGGTGAGAGCCTGCTCGAGCTGCAGGCCGCCGTCGACGACACCCGCACGACCCTGGATGCCGCCACGGCCCGCGCCGAGCGCGCTCGCTTCGCGCTGGGCTCGGCCCGTGACCGGGCCCGCGAGGTCACGAGCGAGGTCGAGGCGGCGCTCGAGGCGCTGCACGAGTCGGACGCCCGGATGGCGGCCGTCGCCGAGCAGCTCGGTGGGCTGGGCGCCGCGATGCGCCAGGCGTCCGCGGAGGCCGACCGCACCGAGCGCGCCATCACCGAGGCGCGCCTGGCCCTCGAGCGCGACCGCACCGAGCTCGAGGGGCTCTCGGCGCGGCTCGCCGAGGCCGAGGCGGCCCCGGCGGAGGAGGGCGAGGAGCCCTCGACCGACGAGCGCGACCGCCTCGAGCTCGCCGCCAGCCGGGCCCGCACCGCCGAGACCGAGCTGCGGCTGACCCTGCGCACCCGCGAGGAGCGCGCCCGCGCGCTCAAGGGACGGGCCGACTCGCTCGAGGGCGCGGCGCGCAACGAGCTGGCCGCGCGCGAACGGCTGCGCGAGCGGCGCGAACGCCGCCGGCGCGAGGCCACCGTGGCCGCGGCCGTGCACGAGGCCGCCGCCTACGCCGTCGCGCGGGTGGCCCTCGCCCTCGCGGTGGCGACGTCCCGGCGCGACGCCGCCGAGGCCGACCGGCTCCAGCGCGAACAGGCCGCGGTGGCGCTGCGCACCGAGCTGGTGGGCGTGCAGGACGAGCTGCGCGACCTCACCGACACCGCCCACCGCGACGAGATGGCGCGGGCCCGCCAGGTCGCCCGGATCGAGCAGCTGCAGGCCAAGGCGATCGAGGAGCTCGGCATCGACCCCGAGGTGCTCGTCGAGGAGTTCGGGCCACATCGCGAGGTGCCGCACGTCGCCGCACCGGGGGAGGACCCCGACGCCGCGCCGGAGCCGGTGCCCTACGTGCGCGAGGAGCAGGAGAAGCGGCTGCGCAAGGCCGAGCGGGGCCTGCAGCAGCTGGGTCGGGTCAACCCGCTGGCGCTGGAGGAGTTCGCGGCCCTGGAGGAGCGGCACACCTTCCTCACCACCCAGCTGGAAGACCTCAAGCGGTCCAAGCGCGACCTGCTCGACATCGTCAAGGAGATCGACGAGCGGGTCGAGGAGGTCTTCACCGAGGCCTTCCACGACACCCGGGAGCAGTTCGAGCGCGTCTTCGAGCGGCTCTTCCCGGGCGGCGAGGGGCGGCTCGTCCTCACCGACCCCGACGACATGCTGACCACCGGGATCGAGGTCGAGGCGCGCCCCCCGGGCAAGAAGGTCAAGCGGCTCTCGTTGCTCTCCGGTGGCGAGCGCTCACTGGTCGCCGTGGCCCTGCTCGTGGCGATCTTCAAGGCCCGGCCGAGCCCGTTCTACATCATGGACGAGGTCGAGGCGGCGCTCGACGACACCAACCTGGGCCGGCTCATCACCCTCTTCGAGGAGCTGCGCGACTCGAGCCAGCTCATCGTCATCACCCACCAGAAGCGCACCATGGAGGTCGCCGACGCGCTCTACGGCGTGTCGATGCGCGGTGATGGCGTGACTACCGTTGTCTCGCAACGCATTCGCGACGTGGCCGCCAGCGCCTGAGCAGCCAACTCGAGCTGTGGCCGTCAGTGGGTGATGCCGCCGAAGGCGTTCAGCGGCCAGAAGCGCAGCACCACCGGCCCGACCACCCGGTCGGCCGGCACGAACCTCGCACACTCCGGCCCCGCCGTAGCACCGCGGCACCCGATGACCGAGTCGGCCGACTGCGAGCGGTGGTCGCCCATCACCAGGTAGTTGTCGGCCGGGACGGTGATCTCGGGGAAGCAGCGCAGCGAGCGAGCTGAGCTCGAGCAGTCCAGCGAGCCGGGCGTGAACGGCAGGTCCTGGTAGACGTACGGCTCGACCAGCGGCCTGCCGTCGACGGTGACGGCGCCCTCGGCGGTGCAGCAGGCGACCCGCTGGCCGCCCAGCCCGATCACCCGCTTGACCGTGTAGGCCGTGTTGCTCGGCCCGATGCCGGTGACCTCACCCAGGGCGCGCACCGCCCGCACGACGGCGTTGTCGGCCGGTGGCAGCTGCTTCTCCTGCCAGGTGTTCCCGTGACCGAACACCACGACGTCACCGCGCGAGATGTCGGAGTCGAGCCGGTTGACCAGCATCCGGTCACCGATGTGCAGGGTCTGCTCCATCGACTGCGAGGGCACCCCGAACGGCTTGACGAGGAAGGCCTGCACCAGCGCCACAGCCGCCAGGGCGATGAGGACCTCGGCGAACATGGGGAGGCGGCGGCGACGACGTGTCGTCGCCCCGTCCGTCGCGGGGACGCCGGCAGTCACGCAGGTCACCCTAGTTCGGGCGCTCGAGGAGTGTCGATTTGGTCGGCCGCCCGGCGCGATGCCAGCCTTGGGGCATGGTCTCCCTCGTGCTCGGAATGCTCGCCTGCGTCGCCCTCGCGCTGGTCGTGGTGGCGGTCGTCGCCGTCCCCGCACGCCGCGCCGGCCGCGAGGTGCTCACCGAGCGCGGCGAGGAGGTTCTCGGCTCGATCCGCGACCGGCAGCTGCCCGCGAGCCGGTCGGGTTCCGACGCCGACGGCGTCGCGGCCGCCGAGGAGCCCGTGGGCGCCAGCGCCTGACCGGTCCCTCCCCGCCGGGGCGGCCCGGGCGCACCAACCCCGGTGACGGAGCCGTGTGGTTCGATGGGCCATCCCCCAGGCAGAGGAGCTCGTCCCGTGAAGTCCGGTATCGACCAGGACGCCGTCGACCCCGACGTGCGACCGCAGGACGACCTGTTCGCCCACGTCAACGGCCGGTGGCTGGCGACGACCGCCATCCCGCAGGACCGCGGTCGCTACGGCACCTTCGACGTGCTGCGCGAGACCGCCGAGGAGCACGTGCGCGCCATCATCGAGCAGGTCGCCGCCGGCGCCCCCGAGCCGGGCACGGTGGCGGCCAAGGTCGGCGACCTCTACGCGAGCTTCATGGACGAGGACGCCGTCGAGGCGCTCGGCGTCCAGCCGCTGGCCGAGGACCTCGCGCGGGTCGCGGCGGTCTCGGATGCCGGTGACGTCGTGGCACTGACCGGGGCCTTCGGTCGCTCCGGTGTGGCGGGCCTGGTCGTCCCGTTCGTCAACACCGACGACCGCGACCCCGGTCGCTACGTGGTCTACCTCGAGCAGGCCGGGCTGGGGCTGCCCGACGAGTCCTACTACCGCGAGGACACCCACGCCGACAAGCGCAGCGCGTACCTCGCGCACGTCGGCCGGATGCTCGCGCTCGCCGGCTGGCCCGACCCCGACGGCGCCGCCCAGCGGGTGATGGCGCTCGAGACCCGGCTGGCCGCCGGGCACTGGGACAAGGTGTCCAACCGCGATCCGGTCAAGACCTACACCCTCGTCGACCTCGACGGACTCACCGAGATGGGTCCCGGCATCGGCTGGCCCCGCTACCTCGAGGGCCTGGGAGCCGGGCCCGAGGCGTTCGACGCCGTCGTCGTCCGCCAGCCCGACCACATCCGCTCGATGGCCGCCGCCCTCGCCGAGGAACCGACCGAGGTGTGGCGCGACTGGCTGGCCTGGCACGTCGTGCACGCGCACGCGCCCTATCTGTCGGTGGCCGTCGTCGAGGAGAACTTCGACTTCTACGGTCGCACGCTGTCCGGTGTGCCGCAGATGCGAGAACGCTGGAAGCGCGGGGTCAGCCTGGTCGAGGAGGCGCTCGGCGAGGCGGTCGGCCAGCTCTACGTCGAGCGGCACTTCCCCCCGCACGCCAAGGAGCGGATGGTCGTGCTCGTCGACAACCTCGTGGAGGCCTTCCGGCGCAGCCTGTCGCAGGTGCCCTGGATGGGGGACGACACCCGGCGCGAGGCCCTGGCCAAGCTGGGGCAGTTCACCCCCAAGATCGGTTACCCCGACACGTGGCGCGACTACTCGGCGCTGCAGATCGTGCCGGGCGACCTGCTCGGCAACGTGCGCCGGGCCGTCGAGTTCGAGGTCGACCGCCAGCTCGCCAAGCTCGGTGGGCCGGTCGACCGCGACGAGTGGTTCATGACCCCGCAGACCGTCAACGCCTACTACAACCCCGGCCTGAACGAGATCGTCTTCCCGGCGGCCATCCTCCAGCCGCCCTTCTTCGACGTCGATGCCGACGACGCGGTCAACTACGGCGGCATCGGTGCGGTCATCGGGCACGAGGTCGGGCACGGCTTCGACGACCAGGGCTCGCAGTTCGACGGCACCGGAACCCTGCGCAACTGGTGGACCGACGAGGACCGGGCCGCCTTCCAGGCTCGTGCCGACGCGCTCATCGCCCAGTTCGACCAGCTCGAGACCCGCGACGCCCCCGGCCACAAGGTCAACGGGGCGCTCACCGTCGGCGAGAACATCGGTGACCTCGGCGGCCTCACCATCGGCTACTCCGCCTACCGCATCTCGCTCGGCGACGAGCCCGCTCCCGAGCTCGACGGCCGCACCGGCGAACAGCGGTTCTTCCTCGGCTGGGCGCAGGTCTGGCGGGGGCTGTCCCGCCGCGAGGAGGCCGAGCGGCTGCTCGCGCTCGACCCGCACAGCCCGATGGACCTGCGCGCCAATGCCGCCCGCAACCTCACCGAGTTCCACGAAGCCTTCGGCGTGACCGAGGGAGACGGCATGTGGCTGGCCCCGGACGACCGCGTCCGCATCTTCTGACGCTCGCGGCCGGTGCCCGGCGGAAGCGCCCGCCGCGGATGCCGTTCGCGCCGTTTTGGGCGCCGGTGAAGCGGCTGCGAGGATGACCGGGTGAGCGCTATCGACACCCTGTGGGAGTACCTCGCCGTCGCCATCGGCATCCTCGTCATCGTCGGCGGCATCGCCGTCGGCCTGATGCGCGGCCGCAGCGGTCGCAGCACGACCAAGGACCTGCCGACCCCTCCGACGGCCGGTCCGGCCGGGTTGGGCGAGGACGCCGGCGGAGTGCCCGAGGGGTCGATCGGCACCCTCGAGCGCCCGGCGCCCACCGAGGTGGAGCCCGAGCTTCCGCCGGTCACCGAGGCACCCCGGGTGCCGACACGCGAGCGTCCCGAGGCGCCGGCCGGCCGGCTGCGCCGCCTGCGCGCCCGGCTGGCCCGCTCCAACACCGCCCTGGGCAAGGGCCTGCTCGCCCTGCTCTCCGGCGGAACGCTCGACGAGGCCGCGTGGGAGGAGGTCGAGGACACCCTCCTGGCCGCCGACCTCGGAGTCGCCGCCACCACCGACCTGGTCGACGCGCTGCGCACCAAGGTGGCGGTCGAGGGCAGCACCGACGAGGCCACCGTGCGCGGCTGGCTGCGCCAGGAGCTGCTCGCCCTGGTCGACCCCTCGATGGACCGCTCGGTGGTGTCCTCACGTGTCGACGGCCGGCCGGCCTGCGTGCTGGTGGTGGGAGTCAACGGCACCGGCAAGACCACCACGGTGGGCAAGCTGGCCCGGGTGCTCGTCGCGGAGGACAAGGACGTCGTGCTCGGTGCCGCCGACACCTTCCGGGCCGCCGCCGCCGACCAGCTGCAGACCTGGGGCGAGCGCGTCGGCGTGCCCACCATCCGCTCCGACCGCGAGGGCGCCGACCCGGCCGCGGTCGCCTTCGACGCGGTCAAGGCCGCCGCCGAGCTCGAGGCCGACGTCGTGCTCATCGACACCGCCGGCCGGCTGCAGAACAAGGTCGGGCTGATGGACGAGCTCGGCAAGGTCAAACGGGTCATCGAGAAGCAGAGCCCGGTCGACGAGGTGCTGCTCGTGCTCGACGCCACCACCGGCCAGAACGGCATGCGTCAGGCCGAGGTGTTCGGGCAGGTCGTGGGGATCACCGGCATCGTGCTCACCAAGCTCGACGGCACGGCCAAGGGCGGCATCGTCGTCGCGGTGCAGCGCGAGCTCGGGGTTCCCGTGAAGCTCGTCGGCCTGGGAGAGGGGCCGGACGACCTGGCGCCCTTCGACCCCGAGGCCTTCGTCGACGCCATCCTGGACTGATCGACCGGACCTCCTGCCCGGCCCGGGGCAGGATCGACCACCAGGTCAAAGGTGTCCCACGCCCTCGGTACCTGAATCGACTAGGTCACAAGATGTCCCATCCGGCCGGGTCAACATCGACCGATAGGTCAAAGTTGCACCACGCCCGCCGGGTTCGCGCTCTGGCTGACCGCTGCGCGGTGGGATGCCGTGGGCGGCCGTTGACCATCCGCGCCTCGCGCGCTGCGCGCACTCACCGCTCCCGCCAGACCCGTCCAGCGGCTCGCCCACGGCATCCCACCGCTTCGCTCCGCCCACCTTCCTCGCCCTCCGCTCCACCCACTTCGCGGCCGGCCGCTTCTCTCTCTCGGGTTGGGTGCTCGAGTGGCCATTCAGACGACCTGGTGGCACCCGACCTGTTGGGGACCTGAGAACTCCGCTTCAGGTGTCTGCCGGATCACAGCCGCTGGGGGCCTTGCGTGGTGGCCGGGGCGGTGCCGTTGTGGAAAGGTCAATTACGTGGCTGCCAGGCGCACCGTTTCGGCGCAGGTCGCCGTCGTGGGTGGCGGCGTCTCGGGGCTGGCGACGGCCTATTGGCTGGCGGTCGAGCACGGGGTGGACGTCGTCGTGCTCGAGGCGGAGGAGCAGGCGGGGGGCAAGGTCTCGACACAGGTCGTGGCGGGGATGCCGGTCGACACCGGGCCCGATGCGTTCCTGAGCCGCGGCGCCGAGCTCGCCGAGCTAATCGCGCGGCTCGGTCTGGCCGGCGAGGTCGTGGGGCCGCTCCCGGGTGGCGCCTCGATCTGGTCGCGGGGGCGGATGCACCCGATCCCGCGCGGTGGCGCCTTCGGGATTCCCGACCGGGTACGGCCGCTGCTGCGCTCGCAACTGCTGTCGCCGGCGGGCATCGTGCGCGCCGGCCTGGACCTGGTGCGGCCGCGCACGGTGCTGGGCCCGGACCCCACCGTCGCGCAGGTCGTGCGGCCGCGATTCGGCGACGAGGTCGTCGAGCGGCTCGTGCAACCGCTGCTCGGCGGGGTGCACGCCGGCTCGGTCGACCGGCTCAGCGCACGCAGCACGGTGCCCGACGTGCTCGAGCTCGCCGGCTCGGGGCGGTCGCTGATCCTGGCCCTTCGCCGTCGGCGTCGGGCGCTCCCGCCGCCCAGCGGGCCGCCGGCTCCTCCGCTGGTGTCGCTGCGTGGAGGGCTGGGCCGGCTGGTCACAGCGCTCGTCGAGGCGGTCGGCCCGGCCCGCGTGCTCACCGGGGCACCGGCCACCTCGCTGCACCGCACCCCGGACGGATGGCGGATCGAGACCCCCCTTCTGGACGTCACCGCGCGCGAGGTCGTGCTGGCCGCGCCGACCCACGCCGTCGCCGACCTGCTGGCACCGCTGGCCGCCGAGCTCGCCGAAGAGCTGCGCGGCATCGAGTACGTCGACGTCGCGACCGTGACCCTCGCCCTGCCCAGGGCGCAGGTCGGCGAGCTCACCGGCACCGGCTTCCTCGTGCCGCCGGCCGAGGGCGCCCAGCTCGTCGGGTGCACCTGGCTCACCAGCAAGTGGCCGCACCTGGCCGGCGGGGACACCGTCCTGCTGCGCTGCATGGTCGGGCGCGACGGTGACGACCGGTGGACCGCGATGGATGACGCCACGCTCGTCACCGCCGTGCGCGCCGACCTGGCCCGCGCGATGAGCCTCACCGCGACGCCCACCGCGACCCTGGTGCAGCGCTGGCCACGCGCCATCCCGCAGTACGTCGTCGGCCACGCCGAGCGGCTCGAGCGGCTCGACGCCCTGCTGCCCGCCGGAACCCACCTGACCGGCGCGGCCTACCGCGGCTCGGGGCTCGCCGCCTGTGTCGCGGCCGCCCGGGGCACCGCGACCGCCGTCGCGGCGAACCTCCCTGCCGTCCCTTCCGTCCGTACGGTCCCTGCCGTCCCCGCGGTGGCCGCCGACCCGGCCGGCCGCGCCGACCCGGACCCTCGACCCGACCCATCCCTGCAAGGAGCGACCCCGTGAGCCACCCCGCCGGAATCCCGACGCCGCATGTCGACTTCGCCGCCCGACCGATGCTGGTCTTCTGGGAGATCACCCGCTCGTGCCTGCTGGCCTGCCGACACTGCCGCGCCTCGGCCACCGCCGCCCCCCTGGCCGGCGAGCTCGACCACGCCGAGGGGCTGGACCTCATCGACCAGGTCGCCGGCTTCGGCCGTCCCTACCCGATCCTCGTGCTCACCGGCGGTGACTGCCTGCTGCGCGACGACGTCTTCGACCTGGTCGCCCACGCCAGCGGGCTGGGGGTGCCGGTGTGCCTGTCACCGTCGGTGACGCCGATGCTGACGCCCGAGTCGATCGCCCGGATGGCGTCCTCCGGGGTCAAGGCGGTCTCGCTCTCGCTCGACGGGTCGTGCGCAGAGACACACGACGGCATCCGCGGCATCCCCGGGCACTTCGAGGAGACGCTGCCCGCCATCCGCGCGATCAAGGACGCCGGCATCAAGCTGCAGATCAACACCACCGTGATGAGCGGCAACGTCCACGAGCTGCCCGACATCGCCAAGATCGTCAAGGACTACGGCGTCGACATGTGGGAGGTCTTCTTCCTGGTGCACGTCGGCCGCGGTGAGGCCACCGGGGCGGTCACCCCCCAGGAGCACGAGGACGTCTGCCACTTCCTCTTCGACGCCTCGCACCACGGCTTCGTCGTCCGCACCGTCGAGGCGCCCTTCTTCCGGCGCGTGGTACACACCCGCCGCGAGGGTGGCGCCGTGCCGACAACGGCGCTCTACGCCGAGCTCTCCGGCCGGCTGAAGGAGCTGCTCGGCGTGGGCGAGGACCGCGCCTCCGCGCACACCGCCGCCACCCGCGACGGCAAGGGCATCGTCTTCGTCGCCTACGACGGGCAGGTCTACCCGGCCGGCTTCCTCCCGCTCGAGCTCGGCTCGGTGCGCGACCAGCCGCTGGCCGACATCTACCGGGAGCACCCGACCCTGCAGGCCATCCGGGCCGCGGAGTTCACCGGCCGGTGCGGCGCCTGCGAGTACGCCGACCTGTGCGGCGGGTCACGGGCTCGCGCCTACGCCTCCACCGGCGACCCGCTCGGCGAGGATGCCGCGTGCATCCACCAGCCGCAGACCCGGGAGAGCGCGCTGCCGGCCTGACCCGGACGACCGCGCGTATCGGTCCTCGTGCATCCGGTCTCAGCATGCGGGACCGGCGAGGATCGGAAACCCGATGCTTACACCCGGCGTCGCGATGCAACACGACGGAAACACAAGGGCGCGGGTCGCGAAACCCCGGACCGTCACCGTTGTCGGCATGAGCACATCACTGATGCCCCTTGCGGCGGCAGCAGACCAGATCGACTACGCGTCCACGGCGTTCGTCATCCTCTGCGCGTCCCTCGTCCTCTGTATGACCACCCCCGCGCTGGCGCTGTTCTACGGCGGCATGACGCGGACCAAGTCGGTCCTCAACATGATGATGATGTCGTTCAGCGCCATGGGCGTTGTCGGGATCATCTACGTGCTGTACGGGTACTCGATGTCGTTCGGCACGGAGAACATCGCCGGCATCATCGCCAACCCCTTCCAGTACTTCGGCCTGAGCGGCACCACCGACTCGGTGATCAACCCGTTCAGCTACACGGGCTACGGGAACATCCCCGAGCTCGCGTTCGTGGCGTTCCAGCTGACCTTCGCCGTCATCACCGTCGCGCTGATCAGCGGTGCCATCGCCGACCGCGTGAAGTTCTCGACCTGGCTGGTCTTCAGCGGGCTGTGGGTCACGTTCTCGTACTTCCCGATCGCCCACATGGTCTGGGGCGGCGGCCTGCTGTCCGCCAACGCGACCAGCCTGTCCTCGTGGATCTTCGGGTCGACCGACGGCAAGGCCAACGTCGTCCCGATCGACTTCGCCGGTGGCACGGTCGTGCACATCAACGCCGGTATGGCCGGCCTGGTGCTCGCCCTCATCGTCGGTCAGCGGGTCGGCTTCGGCAAGATCGCGATGCGCCCGCACAACGTGCCGCTCACCATGATCGGCGCGGGCCTGCTGTGGTTCGGCTGGTTCGGCTTCAACGCGGGCTCCGAGCTCGCGCCCGACGGCACCGCGGCCCTGGTGTGGGTCAACACCACGACCGCCACCTGTGCGGCCATGATCGGCTGGCTGGTCGTGGAGAAGATCCGCGACGGCCACGCCACCTCGGTCGGTGCGGCCTCCGGTGTCGTCGCCGGCCTGGTCGCCATCACACCAGCCTGTGGCGCGCTCAGCCCGCTCGGCTCGATCATCCTCGGCGTCGTCGCCGGTGGCCTCTCGGCCCTCGCCGTCGGCCTGAAGTTCCGCTTCGGCTACGACGACTCGCTCGACGTGGTCGGCGTCCACCTCGTGGCCGGCGTCTGGGGCACCATCGGTGCTGGCCTGCTCGCGACCGCGACCGGCCTGTTCTACGGTGGCGGCATCGACCAGCTCGTCATCCAGATCCTCATCGCCCTGTGCA
>Ga0302299_10000983_pt1 | contig 16775 bp, 18 predicted proteins | sample III_Fen_N3_4_FD_198795 | JGI IMG/M metagenome (GOLD analysis project Ga0302299, IMG submission 198795) | Peat permafrost microbial communities from Stordalen Mire near Abisko, Sweden - III_Fen_N3_4 | ecosystem: Environmental > Terrestrial > Soil > Wetlands > Permafrost | place: Sweden: Abisko... | reverse complement strand
TCAAGAACCCCCGGCCGGTGGCCACCATGGTGCTGCTGCCGCTGGTGGCCGCCAACGTCGACGTGCCGATCATCGCGGCCGGCGGCATGATCGACGGGCCCACGATGGCCGCCGCGTTCGCGCTGGGCGCCGAGGGCGTGCAGATGGGTACGCGCATGGTGTCGGCCACCGAGTCGCCGATCCACGACAACTGGAAGCAGGCCATCGTCGAGGCGGCCGAGACCGACACGGTGTTCCTCAACCAGCACACCTCGCCGGCGCTGCGGGCCCTGCGCACCGAGCGCACGACGGCGCTCGAGTTCGACCGAGATCGCAACGCGCTCGAGTCGATGGCCAACGCGGCCGAGCTCTACTTCGGTGGCGACATGGAGGCGGCCCTCGCGCTGTGCGGCCAGGTGGCCGGGCGCGTCGACGAGGTGCGCCCGGTGGCCGACATCATCGGCGAGACGGCCCGCGACTGCCTGATCGTGCTGGCCGACCTGGCGGCGCGCTATCCGCTGACCGCGACCTCGGCCTGACCGCCGCTCCGGCCAGGGGCCTGCAACGCGGCGAACCGAACCTCGCGCACGGTCTCGAAGCCCATCGACTCGTAGAGCCGGATCGCCCCGACATTGGTTGCCGCTGCGTGCAGGATCGGCACCTCGTCGCGCGCTCGGATCTCGTCGACCAGCCGATCGACGAGGAGACGGGCCAGCCCTCGTCCCCGCCAGTCGACGTCGGTGCACACCGCGCTGATCTCGACGTGACCGGGTGGGTGGAGTCGTTGGCCGGCCATGGCGATCAACCGACCGTCGGCCGGATCTCGCACGCCGAGGTAGGTGCCGAGCTCGATGGTGCGCGCCGAGAAGGGCCCGGGCTCGGTGCGCTCGACCAGCGCGACCATCTCGGGCACGTCGTCGGCGTCGAGCTGCACGACCTCGGCACCGTCTCCCGTCGCCGGGCGCCGGGAGGAGCCTGGCCACACCATCTGCCGGCCGATGCCGCCGAAGGCCTCGGTCCACCCGTCGGGCAGGTCGAGCTCGTCGCGGAACAGCAGCGCCATGTTGCCCGGGCCCACCAGCTCGGCGAGCTGCTGCCACGCCTCGGCGCCGGCCTCGTCGGGCAGGGCGGCGAACACCGACACCGCCGGGTCGAACCGCACGGCCAGCGCGCCGCCTTCGGCCATCGCCTGCTGCGGGCCGGTGAGGGCGTGCCAGACGGCGTTAGACAGCTGCTCCATCGGGGGATGGTGGCACGGTCCGCCGCGTCGATCCCAACGCGATCCACGCGACGAGCGCCGCCGTCACCGCCGCGCCGATCAGGGTGATCGTCCAGGCCTGGGCGACCAGTTCGCGCTTGGAGATCTCGTAGATCGTCGACGCCGCCTGGCGCACGAGGTCGTTGGCCGGATCGGACGGGTTGCCGATGGCGTCGATGCCGAGTGTGCCCCCGACCCAGACCGAGATCAGGGTGGCCACCCCTGCAAGCGTCACCCCGATGGAGAGCACGAGGGCCACCCGGCGTCGCCGCGACGAGACCAGGAGCGCGAGCGCCCCGAGCAGCAGGGCCACGAACGGCAGCGCCACCGCCGCCGTTCGGATCAGGTCGACGTGCTGCCACACGAACGGCAGTTGGTCACGTTGGGCCAGCACGACCTCACAGCATCCCGAGCTGTCGGCGAAGTCGACCACGCTGGAGACGACGCGATTGTCGGAGAGGGAGGGGGCGAGGACGGCGACGATCTGGCTCGGCGTGAACGACACCGCCCCGTCGCCGTGCACGAGCTGGTCCTGGATGGCGGCCGCGAGCCGGAGCGTGATGTCGTGGGCCGGCTGCGAGGCCACGGCGGACTCGATGCCCTGGGTGGCCAGCTCCTCGACCTTGCCGCCGGCCACGCCCTGCAGCAGGCCGCCGAGTCCTGCGGGGATGGCGTCGTAGCCCTTGGCCAGCGCGGGCTGCACCACCCGCTCGAGCAACAACGCGTTGGCCGCGGCCTGCACGTCGTCGGACGCGACGATCTCGTTGGCCTTGGCGTCGATCACCGCCGCGTCATAGAGGTTCGAGCGGGCCCACCACGCCATGCTCCCGGCCAGCAAGGCCAACACGGCGAGGACCGCCAGCACGGCTCCGGCCAGGTCGCGTCCAACGTTCGCCCGGTTGCTCATGGCGACAGCCTCGCAGCTGCCCGCGTGGTCAGGTGGTCAGGTGGTCAGGCGGCCGGGGGTCGGGCGGTCAGGTCGAGGTGCGATCATTGGCCATGACCGAGCGGCTGACCATCGTGATCGACACCGACGGAGGCGTCGACGATGCCGCGGCGCTGTGGTGGGCCCTGACCTCGCCGCTCGTCGACGTGGTCGCCATCACCACGGTGTGGGGGAACGTGGGCATCGACCTGGCGACGGCCAACGTGTGCCGGGTGCTCCACGCCGCTGGGCGTGACGACATCCCGGTTGCCGTCGGGGCCGGGGGTCCGGTGGGCCCGGCGCCCGAGCTCCGGGTGCCCGACTTCATCCACGGAGCCGACGGTCTGGGCGACACCAACCGACCCGCCGCCCCCTTCGGGGCAGTCGCCGAGCCGGCGGTGGACCTGCTCGCCCGCCTCGTCCACGAGCGGCCGGGCGAGCTGACGGTGGTCACACTCGGACCGCTCTCCACGATCGCTGAGCTGGTGACCGCCGACCCGAGCTGGGCCGGCGGCGTGCGCGACCTCGTGGCCATGGGCGGAGCCATCGCCAGCCACGGCAACGCCCTACCGGCCGGTGAGGCCAACGTCGCCCACGATCCGCTGGGCGCGTCACAGGTCGTGGCCGCGGCCTGGCCGGGCCCTCCGCTGCTCATCGGCCTCGACGTCACCCACGACGCCACGCTCTCGACCGCCGAGTGGGCGGTGCTCGAGCGTCGGGCCAACCCGGCCGCCGACTTCCTGGCCGAGCCGCTGGCCTTCTACCAGCGCTTCGGATCGAGCCTCACGCCGTCGGGAGAGTCGCCCTGCCACGACCTCCTGGCGGTGATGGCGGTGGCCATCCCCGAGATCGTCGATGCCCCGGTGCTGCCGCTCGCCGTCGTCACCGATCCCGGTCCGGCGTGGGGAGCCACCATCGCCGATCGGCGGGTGCCCTACTTCGCCCGGGCGGGGGAGGGCTCCGAGCAGGAGCTCCCGGCCGGGTTCTCGCCGTGGCGCATCGGGCTCGAGGTCGACGTCGAGCGGTTCCGGGCCGAGGTGCGCACACTGTTCGGGGCCTGAGGCCGCGACCGGCCCGATCACCTCGTGGTCGGCCGCGGTCGTGGTGGACTGGCGCATGTCCTCGACCTCCCTGGCCCTGGCCGCCGCGTTCGGCTGTGCCCTCTGCTACGGGGTCGGGTCGGTGCTCGAGCAGATCGGCGCCCGGCGCGAGGAGGCGGCGACCTCGCTCGACCCGCGGCTGTTGATCCGCCTCGCTGGCCAACTGCCGTACCTCGCGGGGCTGGGCCTCGACGGGGTCGGGTGGGTGCTGTCGCTCGTCGCCCTGCGCTCGCTGCCGCTGTTCCTGGTGCAGTCCGCGGTGGCGGCCAGCATCGCGGTCACCGCCGTGGTCGCCCGCCTCGTGCTGCACACCAAGCTCGACCGCGGCGACCTCGTCACCATCGGCGTGATCATCGCCGGCCTCGTCGTGTTGGCCCTCGCCGCCGCCCCCGACGATGCCCGACCGGTCGGCGCGCCGTTCCGGCTGGTTCTCGTGCTCGGCGTGCCGGTCCTGGCCGTCCTGGCTGCCGGCATGGCCCGGGCCGAGGTCGGCCGCGGGGCCTTGGGCCTGGCCGCGGTCGCCGGACTGGCCTTCAGCGGCACCGCCATCGCCGGTCGGGTCGTGGCCATCCCCGACGATCTCGTCGCCATCGTGCGCGAGCCGGTGGCCTGGGCCCTGGTCGGCTACGGCGTGATGGGCATCCTCGTGTTCTCGATCGCCCTGCAGCGCGGGTCGGTCACCACCACCAACGCCATGCTGTTCGCGATCGAGACGGTCGTGCCGACGTTGATCGGTGTGGTGTTCCTCGGTGATCGAGCCCGGGCCGGTCGGTGGCCGGCCATGGTGATCGGGTGCGCGGCCACCATCGCCGGAGCCATCGCCCTGGCGTTGCGCTCGACGCCCGAGCCGTCCGTCCCCCGCTCGTAGGACCGACGCCTCGTGTCCCGAATCCTGCTGGGGCGCGGCCTCCGGCCGAGAGCGGTGTGGCACCATGCCCTCCGGTCCGAACTGGGGGAGATCCGAATGCCGCAGCATGTTCGTCAGTGGTCGCGCGTCGGCGCGACGATCGCGGTGGCGCTGGTGCTGCTCGCCGGCTGCGGGAGCGGCGGGTCGAAGGCCTCGAGCACGACGTCGGCCCCGGCTGGTGGATCCGGCGGTGCCACCGAGACCACCGCGGCCAAGCCGCTGAAGGTCCTCGTCACCAACGATGACGGCTACGGCGCGGCCGGCATCGACGCCGTGGTCGAAGGGCTGCGGGCGCTGCCCGACACCGAGGTCACCGTGGTGGCCCCGCTGGCCAACCAGAGCGGCACCGGCGGCAAGACCACCGACGGCCCCCTCACGGTGACCGACGTGAAGACCGCGAGCGGCTACCCGGCCAAAGCGGTCGACGGCTTCCCGGCCGACACCATCATCTGGGCCATCGACCAGCACGGCATCGACTTCACCCCCGACCTGGTGGTGTCGGGCATCAACTTCGGCCAGAACATCGGTCCGTCCGTGAACATCTCGGGCACGGTCGGCGCGGCCCGGGCCGCCGCGGTGCGCAACCTGCCGGCGCTGGCATCGAGCCAAGGGCTCGGCGATCCCCCGGCCTACGCCACGGGAGTGACGCGGGTGCTCGACTGGGTGGCCGAGCATCGCGGCGCCCTGCTCGACGGTTCGGCGGTGACGGCCAAGCTGCTCGAGAACATCAACATCCCGACCTGTACGACCGGAGCGAACCGGGGCGTGGTCGACGTGCCCGTCGCGACCGACGCCGCCGGCCGCGATCTCAACCAGGTCGACTGCGCGTCGACGGCCACGAACCCCGTGGACGACGTCGATGCCTTCAAGGAGGGCTTCGTGCCCCTGTCGACCCTCAGCCCGACGCCCTAGCCCGACGCCCCTAGGCGGACTCGCCCGTCGCGGCGACCGACTGGTTCGGGTTGGGTCGGGAGAACCCCACCACGCCGGCGTCGCGCTGCACCCGCAGGCTGTTGAGCATGCCGGCGATCATCACATAGTGGCCCACCAGCAGGGTGAGCTCGACCAGCTGCCTGGTGTCGAGGAACTGGCCGAGGGCGGCCCAGGTCGCGTCGGAGATCATGCGGTCGGCGCACAGCTCGTCGCAGGCAGTGAGCAGGGTGACGTCGGTGGCTGACCACCCCTCGGCATCCGGGCCGGTCGCGATCCGCTCGATCTCGAGGTCGGTCAGCCCGGCCAGCAGACCGATGCGGACGTGCTGGCCCCACTCGTAGCCGCTGCCGGCGTTCCACCCGGTGCGCAGGATCAGCAGCTCCCTCTGGCGCTCGTCGATGGAGCCGCCGTTGAGGAGCTTCCCGCCGAAGGGCAGGTACCGGCGGAACAGGCCGGGGTGGTTGGCCATCGTCGTGAAGATGTTCATCGACCCGGTCTCCGAGCTCAGGAACTCGGCGAGGTCGTCGGGGGCATCGTTGACGTCGATCGGGGCGATGCGGGGTTCGGTCATGTCGGCACCGTACCCAGGCCCGTCGGTCCGACGGCTCGCCAGTAGATGATGGCGTCCTCGCCCTCTACGGCCCGGGGCACGCGGCCGATCTGGATCCATCCGAGCTCCTCGTAGAGGCGCCGGGCCGGGTTCGATTCGAACACCAGGTTGAACTGGATGGCGTCGAAGCCGAGCCCGGGGGCCCGCACGATGGAGTCCTCCACCAGGGCCCGACCCACGCCCCGGCCTCGCCAGGCGGCCTCGACGAGGTAGCCGGCGTTGGCGATGTGGGCGGCTCGGCCGGGGCTGTTCGGCTTCAGGTAGTAGGCGCCGGCGAGCTCGCCGCTCGAGGTCGCTCGGGCGACGACGACCACGGTCACCGGGTCGACCCAGGTGGCATCGAAGGCCGAGCGGGTGAGCGGCGCCGCGTGGGGGTAGCCCTCGCCGGCCCCGACGATCCCGGCGAACAGGCCGAACAACGGCTCGATCTCGTCGGCTCGGATCGACCCGATGGTGACGCCCGCCATCGGGTCGTCGGGCGCATGATCGGACATGTCGAGATGCTGGCACGGCTTGCCGACCCGCACCCGGATCGAACGAGGCGGGGTCCGGGGGACGCCCGATCGTTGACACCGGGCGACCGGTCGGGTTCACTCGTTGAACTGTGACGTCACCACCCGAATCCTCGCCCGGCCCGACGACTGGCCCGACCCCTGGCCCCACGACTGGCCCGACGGCAGATCCCATCGCCTGGGTGGCCGAGTTCGCCCAGCACCTGGGTGTCGATCCGCCCGATCAGGCCACCATCGACACCCTGCTCGAGCTGGCGGGGGTCGCGGCTCACGCGTCGCAGCGCACCGCCGCACCCATCGCGTGCTACCTCGTCGGGCGGGCGGGGATCGACGCCGAGGCCGCGCTGGCCCAGGCCCGCGAGGTCTGACCGTGCGTCGCACCCGCTTCGACGAGTGGCCCTGCCCGATCGCCCGCACCACCGATCTCATCGGGGACTGGTGGACACCGTTGGTCATGCGCGAGGCGTTCACCGGTCGGCGCCGCTTCGACGAGTTCCAGGAGGCGCTCGGCATCCCGAGGGCGGTGCTGGCGGCCCGGCTCGAGCGACTCGTGGCCGAGGGCATGCTCGAGAAGCGTCAGTACGAGGACCACCCGGTGCGGTTCGAGTATCGGCTCACCCCCAAGGGCATCGCGTTCTACGACGTGCTCGCGGCCATGTGGCGCTGGGGCGAGGACTGGCTCTGGCCCGACGGCGACGAGATGCCGGTCGTGCTCGTCGACCGCGACTCCGGTGAGGAGATCCGACCGGTGGTCGTCGACGAGTCGACCGGTGAGCGCATCGACGTACGACGCGTCCGGGTCAAGGGTCGGCACCGCCGGTCCAGCTGAGCTCGTCCGCATCCACCCAGGCTGGTCATGGCGCTAGGTTCACGGCGTCCACAAGGGGGACCCGGACCATGACCATCACACCAGTCGCGGCCCATGCCGCGAGCGAAGCACCCGATCCATCGGGGATCGACCTCGACACGTTGCGGTGGGACGATCCCGAGATGTGGATCGGCCTCGACCGTGAGGCCGTGTTCGCCGCCATGCGGGCCCACCACCCGGTCCTGTGGTGCGACGAGCCCGAGATCCCGGGGTTCGGCCAGGGCCCCGGCTTCTGGTCGCTGAGCCGGTACGCCGACATCATGGAGGTCAGCCGCAACCCGCAGCAGTTCCACTCGGGCCCCAGCACCACCATCCCGGACATGCCGACGGAGATCGCCGAGTTCTTCGGCTCGATGATCAACATGGACGCACCCCGCCACACGCGGTTGCGGCTCATCGTCAACCGGGCGTTCACCCCGAAGCGGGTGGCGCAGATCGACGATCAGGTGCAGGCCAAGGCCGAGGCCATCGTCGCCGCAGTGGCCACGCAGGGCGAGTGCGACTTCGTCCCGGAGATCGCGGCCAAGCTCCCGCTCGAGATCATCTGCGACATGATGGGCATCCCCTCGAGCGACTACCAGCGGGTCTTCGAGCTGACCAACATCATCCTCGGCGCCGGCGACGCCGAGTACACGCCGGACTTCATGGCGTTGATGAACGCGTCGGTCGAGCTGTCCCAGATGGCCCAGGAGATCGGTCGGCACCGGCTCGAGCACCCGGCCGACGACCTCACCACGGCGATGATGCTGGCCGAGGTCGAAGGCGAGGACGGCACCGTCCACCGCCTGACCGCCGAGGAGCTCGGCTCGTTCTTCATCCTGCTCGTGGCCGCCGGCAACGAGACCACCCGCAACGCCATCAGCCATGGCATGTACGCGCTGACGACCCATCCCGAGCAGCGCCAGGCGCTCGCGGCCGACTTCGAGGCGGCCATCCCCGGTGCGGTCGACGAGATCGTCCGATGGGCCACGCCGGTGATCCACTTCAGGCGCACCGCGGTCGATGACTGCGTCATCGGCGGCCAGGACATCAAGGCCGGCGACAAGGTCGTGATGTGGTACAGCTCGGCCAATCGCGACGAGGCGGTCTTCGACGACCCCTACCGCTTCGACATCGCCCGCACGCCCAATGAGCACGTCGGCTTCGGGGCAGGTGGACCCCACTTCTGCCTCGGGGCCAACCTGGCCCGGAGGGAGATCACCGTGATGTTCCGTGAGCTGTTCCGGACGCTGCCCGACATCGAGATCACCGGCGAGCCCGACTACCTGCAGTCGAGCTTCATCCACGGCATCAAGCGCATGCCCTGCGCGTTCACCCCGCGCTGAGACCACCACGGAGATCCGATGACGCCAGGCGCATCGCACCAGATTCGTACCCTCGACGAGCTGCGCGAGCGCTATCGCCCACCGGGTGACGTCGCGCTGGCCAAGCAGCTCGACCGACTCGACGTCCACGATCGTTCGCTCATCGCCCTCTCCACCCTGGTGATGGTGGCGACGAGCGACGCCGACGGCCACCTCGATGTCTCGCCTCGGGGTGGGCCGGCCGGCTGGGTCACCGTGCTCGACGACCACCACCTGGCCATCCCCGACCTGTCGGGCAACAACCGGCTCGACACGTTGTCGAACGTGGTCGCGACCTCGGGGATCGCCCTGTTGTTCGTGGTGCCTGGCATGGACGAGACGCTGCGGGTCAACGGCGCCGCCATCGTGACGACCTCGCCGGACGTGCTCGACCGGCTCGACGTGGCCGGCCGACCGCCTCGCACGGCCATCGTCGTCGAGGTGCACGACGCCTACATCCACTGCGCCAAGGCGTTTCGCCGGGCCGCGGCCTGGTCGCCGGAGGAGTGGCCCGATCGGTCCGGGCTGGCCTCCGTCGGCTGCATGTTCCGCGACCAGATCGGCCTCACCGACCTCGACGGATCGGTGATCGACGAGCGGCTCGAGGCCGGTTACGAGGCCACCCTGTGGGAACCGGGAGGCCGCGCGCCTGTCGATCTTGCGTAGATCCAGGTCGACCGCCGACCTAGATCTACGCAAGTTCAGGGGGTGGGGGCGGGCTGGGGGCCGCGGACGAGGCGGCCGGGAGTGGCACCGGTCCAGGTGCCGTCGGTCATCGTCTCGGTGCCGGCGACGAGGGTGTGGCGGTAGCCATCGGCCCGTTGCACCAAGCGCTTGCCGCCGGTGGGCAGGTCGCGGATGATGCGCGGCGGCGAGATCTTCAGCGCGTCGAGGTCGATGACGTTGAGGTCGGCCCGGTAGCCGGGCGCCACCACGCCGCGGTCCTGCAATCCCACGGCCTCGGCGGTGGCCGCGGTCTGGCGGTGCACGATCTCGGCCAGGTCGATCCGCGGGCCCCGGTCGCGGTCACGGGCCCAGTGGGTGAGCAGGTAGGTCGGGAAGCTGGCGTCGCAGATCGTGCCGACATGGGCGCCGCCGTCGCTGAGCCCGGGGATGGTGTTCGGATGGGTGAGCATCTGGCGGGCCGGTTCGAGATCGCCCGTCGAGTAGTTCTGGAACGGGTGGTAGAGCATGGCGTGACCATCGTCGGCGAGCAGCAGGTCGTAGACCACCTCCCACGGGGAGACGCCCGAGCGTTCGGCCCGGGCCCCGATGGACTGCTCGGCCGGCGGCTCGTAGTCGGGCGGGTCGCTCAGCTCGAACGTGCGGCCCAGGGCCCGCTCGAGGAAGCCGGCGAGGCCGGGCTCGGGTGGGTCGGCCAGGATGCGCTCGCGTACCTCGGGCCGGCGCAGCTCGGCGACCCGCTGGTCGATCGGCAGGTCGGCGTAGTCGGCGTAGGCCGGGAACACCCGCAGCGGGTCGACCGAGCCCTCCAGCCCGAACAGCACGCCGATGGGCCGGGCCCCGACCTGCGCCTTCATCTGCACGCCGTCGGCGTTGGCCCGGGCCAGCTCGTCGAGCACGAACCGCCAGTAGTCGGGGTCGTGGTCGACCTGGGCCAACGAGAACGAGAGCGGTCGGCCTGACACCTCGGCCAGCCGGCGGAACAAGGCGAGCTCCTCGGGCGTGGTGAAGTCGCTGATGCCCTGGAGCACGCCGACGTCGGCCGCGCCCATGGCCTCGGCGATGCCGACCAGCTCGTCGGCGCTGGCGGTGAGGCTGGGCGTGCTGCGCCCGTCGGCGGCCCGATGCACCTTCGTGCGTGACGTGGTGAAGCCGAAGGCCCCGGCCTCGATGCCCTCGACGGTGAGCCGGCCCATCTCGGCGATCTCGTCGGGTGTCGGCCGCTCGGTGTGGTCGGCGCCCCGCTCGCCCATCACGTAGAACCGCAGTGCGGCGTGGGGCACCTGGGCGCCGATGTCGATCGCCCTCGGCTTGGACGCCAGCACGTCGAGGTACTCCGGGAAGGTCTCCCACGTGAAGTCGATGCCCTCGGCCAGCACCGAACCGGGGATGTCCTCGACCCCCTCCATCAGGTTGATCAGGAACCCCTCTGTCCCGGGGGCCACTGGGGCGAAGCCGACGCTGCAGTTGCCGAAGATGGCGGTGGTCACGCCGTGCCAGGAACTGGGTGCCAGCTCGGCGTCCCAGGTGGCCTGGCCGTCGTAGTGCGTGTGGACGTCGACCCATCCCGGCAGCACCAGCAGGCCGGTGGCGTCGATCTCGCGTCGACCGCCGTCGGGCACGGTGCCGACCACGGTGATGACCTCGCCGTCGATGGCCACGTCGGCCTCGAACGGCTCGGCCCCGGTGCCGTCGACGACGGTGCCGCCCCTGATGACGATGTCGTGCATGTCGTTCCCCCTCGAGCCGGGTCCCGGCCGTGCGGTCCGGGTGGCTGGGGCCGATGCTATGCGGATGCCTCGAGCACGGCCCTACCGTCGGCGGCGCCGCCGGGATGCTCGACGATCGTCAGCGTCCAGCCCGGATAGAGGCGGGCCGCGGTGGTGAGGTCGATGTGCACGGAGCCGTCGGCCGCCGGGCGGAAGGTTCCGGCCGACTGGTCGCCCTGTCCCGACGACCAGGTGCACTCGTACCAACTGCCCTCGGCGGGTAGGCCCTCGAGGTCGAGACGTACGACGGTGCCGTTGTCGGTGGCACGGAACGCGGCCTCGCCGGCGGCGGACGGGACCGGGGCGGCCGCCGCGGTCTGCAGCGGGATCGAGCGACCGAACGCGGGCTGGTCGGGACGTCCGATCAGCACGCCGATGATCAGGGCCGCGGCGATGGCCAGCACCGCGCCGGCGCCGACGAGCACGCGGGAGCGACGGCGCGAACCCACCACCTCAGGCGCTCGATGGATCGGTTCTGGCCCGCCTGATTCGGGCCTGGCCGACCTGGGGCTGGCTGCTTCGGGTCGGGCCAGTTCGAGCAGGATGGGCAGCCCCTCGAGCTCGCCCAGCTCGGCGCGGCACGCCTCGCAGCCCTCGAGGTGGACCTCGAGGGCCTGCTGCTCGTCGAGGGTGAGGTTGCCGAGGACATAGCCGCCGAGATCGATGCGGAACCGGTCGTGCTGGTCGGTCAGGTCGTGCACGGGAGCGAGATCTCCGTCGGCGGGATCGTGGCCGGTGGGATCGTGGCCGGCGGCAGGATCGTTGTCGGGAGGCAGGTCGTGGCCGTCGGTCATGTCGTCACCCCCCTCGAGGTCATCTCGGTGCGCAGGGCTTTCAGGCCGTTGAACGTGCGGGTCTTCACGGTGCCGAGGGGGATGCCGAGGCGGTCGGCGATCTCCCGTTGGCTCAGCTGTCCGTAGTACGCCAGGTCGATCACCTGGCGTTGGCTCGCCGGCAGCGTGTCGAGCGCCTCGGCCACGGCCCAGCCGGTGACGATGGCATCGACGTGGGCCTCCGGGGCCCCCGGTCCGGTGGTCACCGCTCCCGAGCTCTCGGGCAGGTGGTCGAGGGGGCGATCGTCGGCGGCCCGCCGACCCCGTCGCCACTGGTCGACGGCGGCCCGTCGGGCGACGGTGAACACGAACGTGGTCTCGGTGCCCCGAGTGGGGTCGAACGAGGCGGCGTTGCGCCACAGCTTGGCGAAGGTCTCCTGCACCAGGTCGTCGGCGAACCGGGCGTCGTACCCCGAGAGTCGCAGGCCGAGGGCCCGGACGCGCTCGGCGTAGCGATGCCAGAGCTCATCCAGCGCCCGCTCGTCGCCGGCAGCCACCGCCGGCAACACCGGGGCGGGTACGACTCCGGAGACCGGAGGGTCGTTCGACGCCACGCGGGCGACCGTAGCCGCAGGAGCGTGACCACGGCTCATGTCGCCGCCGGGTTCACTTGACGGTCCCGCCCGCCGCCGAGACGGCGTACCGTGCCGTCGTCTCGGGTGGAGGTCGTCACGGTGCCGGTGATGCCGGTGCCCGCGGCGGGTGTCCCGCTGATGGTGGCGGCCGGCCAGGCCTTGGCGCAGGCGGCGACGCACGTGCTGGTCGATCGGGTCTGCATCACGGGTCCTCCACGCGGCGCCGGTCGCCGCAGTCGACGGGGACTACGGACGCCGGTCGCGATCGGTTCACGGGAACCAGATCCGGCCGCCGGTCGTCACACCTCCCGACCGGCTGCTGGGAGCGCCGGCGAACAGGGGGAGCCGTCTTGGAGCCAGTCCGGGTGCGACCGATCACGGTGATGGCCGCCGTGGCCGTGGTGGTCATCGTGCTGGGCGCGGTGTTCGCCTGGACGCGTGATGACGATTCGACGGTGGTGGGCCAGCCGGCCTCGCTGCCGATCCTGCTCGGAAGTCGGTCGGCGACGGCGATGGCCGTCACCTCGACAGTGGTGAACCCGGTGACCTACGTGCGAGGCCGCGACGTGGCCGACCTCACCGGCACGCTCGACGCGTGGACCGTGGCTGCCACCGAGCCCGACCCGGCCGGGGTTCGGCGACTGGCCGACGCGTTCGACGTGTCGGGCGATCTGCACCGAAGCGCCGACGGCTGGCAGATCGGTGCGGATGACGGCGCCTTCGTCCGGGTGGCGTCGTCCGCCGGCGCGCGCTGGATCTACAACGCGGGTCTCGAGGCCTCGACCGCCGCCGTCTGCGGGGTGCCGCCCGCTCCACCGACCACCGTGCCCGTCACGACCATCCCCGGTCAGGCCGACGCGGTGCCCGACCCCTGCGCGCCGACCTCACCCCCGGCGAACGTGCCCAGCACCACCGAGGCCGAGCGACGGGCGCGCGATCTGCTGAAGCGCGCGGGCCTCGAGCTCGGGAGCTTCCAGATCACCTCGACCTCGGACGACTGGGGTGCCCAGGTCACCGCGACCCCCGAGATCGGCGGCGTCGCCGGGCACGGCGTCGAGACCGTCGTCTCGTTCGGCGCCGAGGCCTCGGTGACCGCGGCGGTCGGATGGCTCGGTTCCCCGACCAAGATGGACACCTACCCGCTGGTCGGGGTCGATGCCGCCATCGCCCGGCTGAACCACGGGCAGGACCCGCTGCTGCTGGACGAGCTGACGCCGCAGATCGCGTCCGGCCCTGTCTCCGGCCCTGGCTCCGGATCTGGCTCCGGGTCTGGCTCCGGATCTGGCTCCGGGTCAGCGCCCGGCCACCCGACCACGACACCGACCTCCGGCATCGCGGCCAGCCGAGACACGATCGTGCCCCAGGACGCGCCCGACACGAGTGTCACCTGTGCGGTGCCCCTGGGCCCGGCGGAGGGAACGGGCGGCGGCCCGGCGACGACCACCACGGTCGTCGGTGTGGGCGACGGTGACGCCGGGGGATCGGGGAGCAGCGGGCCGTCGTGCCCCGACTCGATCTGCCCGGTGCCACCGTGCCCGCCCGATGCCCAGTGCGCGGCACCGAGCTGCGGTCCGTCCACCTGTGACCCGGCCGCGTGCCCCGATCCGTTCCCTGGCCCGACCGTCGTGCCCGACCCGTCCGACCCGTCCGTTCCCTCGGACCTGCCCCAACCCACGGACCCGGGCGCCACCACCATCACCATCACGTCGGTCGAGCTCGTGCTGGCCGCAGTGCCCGGCACCGACGGCGCCCTCTGGCTCGTCCCCGCCTACCGCTTCGGCACCGAGGACGCTGCGACCCTGACGGTGCTGGCCATCGACGACTCGTTCATCGCCACCGGCTCGACCGGCTCGACCGGGATCGACGGGCCGCCGACGACGGGCACCGAGATCGCTCCGACCTGCACCGCGCCGTGGATGTGCACACCCTGCCCACCGACCGTCACCGAGGCCGGTGATCTCTGGGCCTGCGCGACCGACAGCACGACCGTGACCGATGAGCCACCCACGACCGGCACGACTCGGCCCGCGCCCGCCGTCGGAGGCTGATCTCCCGCTGCGCTTGCCAATCTCCCGCTGCGCTTGCCAATCTCCCGCTGCGCTTGCCAATCTCCCGCTGCGCTTGCCAAGGCCACAGATCGCTGCTCGACTGCCGGCATGATCGATCGCGACCAAGCCGACCTCCTGCTCACCACCACCCGATCGGTCCGCAAGCGGCTCGACTTCAGCCGCCCGGTTCCCGACGAGCTGGTGCTCGAGTGCATCGAGGTCGCGATCCAGGCCCCCACCGGATCGAACGCCCAGGGCTGGTCGTTCGTGGTCGTCACCGACCCGGCCAAGCGCCAGGCCATCGGCGAGATCTACGCCAAGGCCTTCGCGCTCTACCGGATGATGCCCGACCCCGAGTACGTCGCCGGCGACCCGCGGGCCGCGTCGCGTGCCGGCGTCGTCGACTCGGCCAGCTACCTCGCCGACCACATGCACGAGGCCTCGCACCTCTTCATCCCGTGCATCGAGGGTCGGGTGGAGGAGGCCGGGCTCATGGCCCAGGCGTCGATCTACGGCTCGATCCTGCCGGCGGCGTGGTCGTTCATGCTGGCCGCCCGGGCCCGAGGGCTCGGCACGGCGTGGACGAGCCTCCACCTGATGTTCGAGGAGGAGGCACGGGAGGTGCTCGAGATCCCGGCCCACATCACCCAGGCCGGTCTGTTCCCGGTGGCGTACTACACCGGCGAGGACTTCAAGCCGGCCAAGCGGTTGCCGGCCTCGGCGCTCACGCACTGGAACACCTGGGGCGAGACCCGGTAGTCGAAACCCGAGCTGATCGAGCCCGAGCCGATGCACGAGCAGAGCCGATGAACAACCCGGTGGGCCCGCTCGTCGCGGCCGACGAGGGCTTCACCCACCAGATCGCCGAGACGTTCGCCACCGTCGGCACCAGCGACCCGTCGTGGACCGAGAAGGTCTGTGCCATGGCCGCGGCGCGCGACGGTTCGTTGCAACTGGGGTTCGGGCTCGGCAAGTACCCGAACCGCAACGTCATGGACGGCTACGCCGGGGTGTCACGCGGGGTCGAGCAGCTCACCGTGCGGGCCAGCCGCCGCCTGTCGCCCGAACCCGAGCTCACCGTGATCGGGCCCGTGCGCTACGAGGTGCTCGAGCCGCTGAAGGTCGTCCGGTTCGCGCTCGACGCCAACGACGAGCAACCCATCGGCTTCGACTGGGTCTTCGAGTCCGCCCTGCCGCCGGCCACCGAGGACCGAACGCACCAGTTCTCGCCGTCGGGCTACCGCATCTCGGCCGAGCTCGTCCGCTACCACCAGATCGGGGTGGCCTCGGGCTGGGTCGAGGTCGACGGCGAGCGCACCGAGATCACGCCCGACACCTGGATCTCCACGCGCGACCACTCGTGGGGGGTGCGCTACGACGTCGGTCAGCCGGCGACCGACATCGAGCAGGTCGACATGCTCGACGGCCTCAACTTCACGATGTTCTGGTGCCCGATGCTGCTCGAACGGCCCGACGGCTCGCGCTACGGGTTGTTCTTCCACCTGGTCCAGGTGGACGGGCCCGGGCTGTTGCACAAGGTGGTCACCGGCGGGGTCGAGCATCCCGACGGTCGGTTCGAGCCCTTCATCGACGTCCGACCCGAGGTCCGCTACGACCCGGTGACCCGGCGCATGCTCGGTGGCCAGGTGCACCTCGCCGGGGCCGACGGCGCGGCGCGCACGATCACGCTCGAGGTGCCCACCGACACGGGCTTCCACCTCGGCGCGGGTGGTTACTTCGGCTGGCAGGGTCATCACCACGGAGACTGGCGGGGGCCGCTCCACGTCGACAGCGAGCGCCTGGCCGACTGCACCGAGCCGACGCTGGCCCGGGAGCTGCACCAGATCCGAGACACGTTCGTGCTGGTGGACGATCCGGTTGGAGGGGGCCGGGGTTGGGGCAACTGCCAGCCGATCATCACCGGCGTCCACCCCGATCTCGGGCTCGACGCCGCCGGCACGTTCTGGTGAGCTCGGAAGGGCGCTACGACGCGGTGGTCGTCGGGGCGGGGCCCAACGGGCTGGTCGCCGCGGTCACGCTGGCGCGGGCCGGCCGGAAGGTGCTGGTGATCGAAGCGGCGTCGGTGCCGGGCGGCGGCACCCGCTCGGAGGCGCTCACGCTGCCGGGCCACGTGCACGACGTGTGCTCGGCGATCCACCCACTGGCTCTGGCGTCACCGGCGCTGCGAGCGCTGCCGCTCGCTGACCACGGGCTCGAGTGGGTGCACCCCGGCGCGCCGGTGGCCCACCCGCTCGACGGGGGCCGGGCTGCCGTGCTCGAGCGCTCCGTGGACGCCACCGCGCTGGCCTTCGGCGACGACGACGGCGCCGCCTACCTCGGCCTGATGGTCCCCCTGCTCGCCGACGGCCATCGCATCGTCGATGCGGTCCTGTCGCCGCTGTCGGCCCCGCCGCTGGGGGCACTGCCGGCC
>Ga0302299_10000982_pt1 | contig 16776 bp, 17 predicted proteins | sample III_Fen_N3_4_FD_198795 | JGI IMG/M metagenome (GOLD analysis project Ga0302299, IMG submission 198795) | Peat permafrost microbial communities from Stordalen Mire near Abisko, Sweden - III_Fen_N3_4 | ecosystem: Environmental > Terrestrial > Soil > Wetlands > Permafrost | place: Sweden: Abisko... | reverse complement strand
GGCTCTCCGTGCTCGATGCGGTCTCGAGCCGGCTGCTGTGGCTGGAGCAGCAGCAGTTCGAGAGCGACGTCCGCATCATCAATCGGGAGCGCCATGAGGCTCCCCGCTGGCGTGCCGCACTCATCCGGGCGCGGTTGAAGGAGGAGCGTGCGGCGCACAGGCGTCGCAAGTCGATGCTCGGGGCATCCCTCGACGGTGTCCGCGCCGCAACTGGGCTCGCCGCGCGCTGCGACGGCGCATGACGGGTTCAAGACGAGCCGCGAACGAGCTCGAGCTCGTGTGAGAGCGCCCGCGGGGCTCGCACTATGGGCCCACCGGCATGGGGATTGCGCCCTGGCGCGCCACTGAACACGCCGTCGAAGGGGCCGACGCCCGGGTTCGGCGCGGGCCGGACGGCGGGCGATGCCGCCGAGCCAGTCTTGTCGGGGCCTGCCCGAGAGCGTCGCACCGACCCGGTTGACACCGGGCGCGCCCTCCCCATAGTGTCGGCCATCCAGGATCGGGCGACCACCGGGGGCGAGCCATGACGGCGACAGTGCGCATCCATGTCCGAGCCGAGAGCCGGCGTGGCCGGCTGGCCTTCCTCCTGGCGGCCGTCCTCCTGGCGGCCTGCGGCCAGGGCCCGGTGCCATCGGGCCAGCCGTCCACCTCGACTGCCGCGACCGACCCGTCCGCGAACCCCTCGTCCACCGCCGCCCCGAACCCGTCCGCGCCCTCGACGCCCGCCCCGTCGGGCAGCCCGGCCGCCACGCCCGCCCCCTCGGGCCCGGCCGCCACGCTGCCGGCCGGCGTCCAGTACCTCGACCCCTCGACCCCGGCCGTCTGGGGCCTGCCGAGCACCAGCACCTGGGACCTAGCCGACCCGGGGTCGCGGGCGAGCAGAGGCGGGCAGGTCGTGGCCGTCCTGGGCGTGCGGGGCGCCAAGCAGACCCGGCTGGCCGTGCGCGACGGCTCGGGGGCCTGGACGGACAACCTGGTTGATCCCGGCGTCGGCGTCCGGGGCCCCGGGGTGTACACCACCACCGACTGGATCCTGACCAACGGGCTGGCCGCCGGACCGGCGGGCTACCTGGTCTTCGGTCAGGAGAGCATCGCCGACTCCCTGCACCACGTCGTCTCCCGCCTGGGCTTCACCTGGTTCTCCCCCGACGGGAGGGCCTGGACCCGCACCGACCTGCGGGGGGCGCTGGGGGCCAACGCCGCCTTCGTCCCGCAGAGCGCGATGGCCACGGCCACGGGCTGGCTGCTGGCCGGGGGCCTGTCGAGCATCAGCCTGCAGTCCAAGTCCAAGGCCGTGGTCCTGGCCTCGCCGGACGGGGTGCACTGGCACCGGGCCTCGCAGATCTCGTCGACCTGGGCCGTCACCGCCGGGTCGCTCGACACCCTGGGCGGCAAGGTCGTGCTCTCGGCCCTGGAGTGGGTCTGCGAGCCCGACGGCTTCATGCTCAACGCCGGCATCGGCAACCCGGTGCTGCGGCTGTGGAGCTCGCCCGACGGCGGGGCCACTTGGAAGGCTGGCGACCCGACCGCCGGCGGGGTGGTCAAGCCCAACGCCCCGGCCCCGGCCACGGCCAGGGGCTGCACCGGCGGCATCAACGCCTACGCCACCACCGGGGACTACCTCGGCGTGGTGGGCGGCCGGGCGGTGGCGGTCAGCGCCGACCACGCCCGGATCGCGACCAGCTCCGACCTCATCACCTGGCAGGCGGCCGACCTGGCTGGCGCCGTCCCGGCCGGCGGCGCCGGCTACCAGCCCGGTGCCGCCAAGTCCCTCCTGGCCGTCCCGGACGGGCAGGGCCTGGCCCTGCTCTCCCTGGAGCCCCGCCGCAACGCCGACGGCACCCCGGCCAGCTTCGGCTCGCAGGTCTTCGCCTGGCGGAGCGCCGACGGGGCCGCATGGGGCCCGCTGCTCTCCGGCCCGCCCCTGGAGCTCACCCCCAATGCCCGTCTGGTCGCCTCGCCCGACGGGGCGGTCTACCTGGCCGACCAGAAGCTGTCGACCGCCTCCTGCGGCACGCCCGGCTGCCAGTACGGCAGGGGCCCGGTCAACTACCGGCACAGCGTCGCCGGGCCGGCCGCCCCGGTCCCGGCCTGCGTGCCGGCGCCGGCCGCCGACTGCGCCTTCGCCGTCATCGACGGCTCCCTGGCCGGGGCCGACCTGTCCGGCATCGACCTCTACGGCGCGCAGATCGCCGCCACGGCCGACATGAGTGGGGCCAACCTCTCGGGGGCCCGCCTGACCGGTCTGACGGTCGGGGCCGGGGCGAATCTCGCCGGGGCGAACCTGTCCGGGGCCGACCTCTCGGCTGCCGTGTTCAACACCGGGGCGCGCCTCTCGGGCGCGAACTTCGCCAAGGCGGCCCTGGGCCGGGCCCACCTCTACACCGCCGACGCTGCCGGGGCCTCGTTCGCCGGGGCCGACCTGTCGGGGGCCGACCTGGACTTCCTGGACCTCTCGACCGTCAACCTCGCCGGGGCCACCATGGCAGGCACCTACGTGAACCAGACCCTCTTCGCCGCCCAGCTCGCCGGCGTCCGCCTGTCCAAGCCGATCGTCACCATCGGCACCGGCCCGGCGGGCCTGCCCAACCACGACTTCGGCGCGTCGAACCTCTCGAACTGGTTCTTCGGCGGAAAGAGCTCGAGCGTGATCGGCAACCTGGCGGGCGCCGACTTCCGGCACGCCAAGGTGGCCAGCCTGGCCTTCTCCAACGTGGACCTGACCGGGGCCAGGTTCCCGAAGGGGGCCAAGTCGCAGTTAGACTTCTCCGGCGGGCTCCAGATCTACTTCGCAGACGGGGTCACCTGCCCCGACGGCAAGCCGGCCACCAAGCGCTCGTTCGCCTACGACTGCCGCCTGGGCGGGTAGGCCGGCCCGGCCCGGCGCAAGGCAGGACCGCCGTCTTGCTGGACGGCGGTTCTGATCGTGTTCAGCGGCTGACCCGCTGCGGCCCACCGCAGGCCTGCGCCGCGACCGTCCGGGCAGTAAGGCCCTCGACAGGCACTCAGGACCGCGTCCTTGGTCGCTGGGGTTGCCGTCCTCGGCGCGGCCTGCAGCCGCGTGGAGCCGGCGCCATCGGCGGGGCCTACCGCGCCGCGGCGGTCCCCGGCTGGTCCGCGGCGATGTCGCCGTAGCCGACCAGCGCGCGGAGGGCGGCCGTCCCGGCCTCGTCCTCGACGGCCCCGCCCGGGCCGGCGCCCCGGTTGAGCGCGTCGACCATCGCTCGGATGCGCCGCTCGTCGCGGTCGACGGGCGGGTCCGCCGGGCGGCCGGCGCGGGTCGGCCCCGGCAGGTCGGTGGCGGTCTCTGTCATCTGGCCGGTTCCTCTCTGGCGGCTGGGTCACTTCAAGGGTCGCCGCCGCCGCTGTCGGCCGCGAGGGGCGGATGGCCCGGCCGCGCCCGCGCTCGCCGCGGGCTGGCACGGGCCGCGGCCCGTCCGCGCCCGCAGATCATAGGCCCTTCGGCCTGCGGGTCAACGCCGGCCAGCCACCCCGGCGCCGACCGCAACCGAAACGCAAGCCCGCCGTGCGAAAACCGTTCACACAGGACGACTACCATCGCGCGCCGAAGGATGCGCGAACCGATGGACCCCGAGCTCGCGAGACTGAAGCAAGAGGCCGACGACGCCGCCCGCCAGCGGGCGGACGCGTCGGAGCGTCTGCGGACGCACCCGAGGATGACCGGCGGCGGATCGAGTACGAGAAGTGGCAGCGGATCGAGTACGAGAAGTGGCAGCGGATCGAGTTCGAGCGCACCGAGGCCGTGAAGGAGCTGCGCGCGCGCCTCGAAGGGCGCAGAACCGGCGGATGACCGCAGGCCAAGCGGGCGGGGTCGCGCAGCGCTGGCTGCCTCAGGCCCCTTCCCGCAGGTGCCGCCCGAAGAACGCCTCGATCCGCGCCCGCGCGTCGAGCGTCGCGGGCTCGTCGTAGGCGACGCCGCCCGTCACCCGGCCCATGAGGGCGAAGAGCGTGGGCGTTCGCTCGTCGCGGTGGTCGTTCATGAACGAGTGGCCGACGCCCGGGTACTCCCTGACGTCGTGGTCCACGCCGAGCTCCGCGAGCGCCGCCTCGAGCCGCGCCGCCGCGCCGCGCAGTGAGCGGTCGCCGGCGCCGTAGCTGGCGACGATCGGGCAGGCGTCCCGCAGCGCCGTCAGCGGCTCGGCGGGCAGGGCGCCGTAGCTCGCGCTGGCCGCGGCGAACCCGTGGCCGGGGGCGAGCGCGAGCGCGAACCCGCCGCCCATGCAGAACCCGACGACGCCGACGCGGCCAGTGCAGTCGGGTTGCCCCGCGAGCCACGCGCGCGCCGCCTCCACGTCGTCGAAGGCGCGCCCGCGGCCCGCCCGGAGGTCGCCCATCGTGGCGAACAGGCAGCGGTACAGGCTGCCGCGAAAGAACAGGTCCGGCGCCACGGTCAGGAACCCCGCCGATGCGAGCCAGTCCGCCTGGCGGCGGAGGTCGCGGCTCATGCCTCCCGCGTCGTGGATCACGACGACCCCCGGCCAGGGGCCGCCCCCTGACGGGCGCGCGGCGTAGACCGGCAGGGCGCCGGTGGACGCGGTGATGGTCGTGTCGGGCATGGCGCAGACCCTCGGGTTGTCGGGCGCGGGATCCCCCAGCCTGGTCTCCAGCCAGTCTGGCAGGTCGGGCCCGGCGCCTCGAGGTAGGTCGCGGGCCGTGGCCCGTCCTGTCAGTGGCGCGTCCAGACCACCGCGTGCGGCATGCCGGAGCTGGTGTAGCAGGTTCCGACGATCACGTCCCGGCCGCTGATCGCCCGGGTCTGGCAGCCGGCGCCGAGCGTTGGCAGGGCCGCCGCGACCCCCTTGATCCACACCACCGCCTGCCCGGTCGTCGCCGCGTTGCCGACGACGATCCCGTGCCCGTTCACGGCGAGGCCGCCGCCGCCCGACAGCGGCGCACCGAGGGAGGCACCGAGGTCCACCATCCGGCCCCTCGTCCACAGGAACCCGTGCATCGTTCCGCGGGGCGTGAGGCTGCTTCCGAGGACCTGGCCGCGGTCGTTGATCGCGAGGGCCCCGGAGTACCAGCCCCCGAGGGAGCCGAGGTCGGTCATGCGGCCCCTCCGCCACAGGAACGCGTGCGTCGCCCCGTCCGGGCGCGTCGACGTGCCGGCCACCTCGCCCGAGGCGTTGACGGCCACGGCCCCGGAGGACCATCCGCCCAGCGTCCCGAGGTCGCGGACGGTCCAGCCCTTGGCGACTGGCAGTGGCGTGGGCGCGGGCGTCGGCAGCGGCGTTGGAGTGGGCGCGGGCGTCGGCAGCGGCGTCGGGCGCGGGGTTGGCGTCGGCGTGGGGCGCGGCGACGGCGCGGGGGTGCTCCCCGGGCAGGCCGTGGCTGTGCCGCCCGAGGTCGTCACGGGCAGCAAGGCCCCGTAGTCCGCGGCCGTCCCGCCCAGGAGCTGCGCGTTGACGGGCGCGCCCGCCGGGAGGCCGAGCCACGAGCTGCCGCACGCGACCGCCTGGAAGGTGAGGATGAGGAAGTCGGACTGGCCGGCGGCGACCGCGTCGGGCGGGAAGAACGCGGCCGCCACGCCCTGGAGGGCCCCGGCCTGGTTGGCCTTGGCGACGTCGTTGCCGGTGATCCACAGCGGCGCCTGGGCCCACGCTGCGCCCCGCGCGAACGCGCGCAGCTGGACGACCGCCGGGTCGAACGTGACCGTCGCCTCGGCGCCGCTGACCGCCTCGGTCGCGTCGACCGTCACCGCCACGGTGAACGTGTCGCCCAGGGCGAGAATGCCGGTCGCGGCGGGCGCGATCGCCATCGTGCTCGCGGCCGCTGCCGGGGTCGACGCCACGGCGAGCGCGCCGGTGAACAGCGACCCGGCCAGGAGCGCCGCCCCGGCGAGCAGCCAGCGCGCTCCGATGCGAGGACCCGTGGGCAGCATGATTCCTCCCCGGGACGCACCGAGTGTGGCTGTCGGCTCGCGCCACCGAGTCGGCACCCTTGCTTTGACGCGTTGACTCGGGCGGCGCGCCGAGACCCCCAACGGATAGACGATCCCCCCTGCGTGTTGTCACCGCCGCCGCCGGCCTGTAAACGTCTGTCACCGTCGTTGCTGACCTGCCCATGGGCAGCGCGGAGGCGTTGCGCGCTTCGGCTCAGGGCTCGGGCGGGCAGGTCTCGCCGGGCGGCGGCACCCAGCCCTCCGCGCTGACGACGCCCGTGACCACGAGGACGACGGACGCGCCGAGCGTCCTCCGCGCAGGCCTCGGGCTCGGGCTCGGCGCCGGCCGGGCGGCCGGGCGGTCGCCGTATCTGCAGGCCGAGGGCCGCGGGCTTGGGCGGGACTCACCATCGTGGCCCCGCTCGGCAGGGGAGGCACCGTCGGCCTTCTGCCCCTGCGGCGCGGCGGCGGGCGTCGACCGGGCTCCCTCCCACGCGACGGGCGCCAGCGGCCTCTCCCGGGAACCGAGACTGACCGCGGAGGCGCCGGCGACCAGGACGAGCGCCGCCAGCAGCATTGCGACCTGCGACATGCGGGATGCGGCCAATCTGACGACCTCGGACTCGCGGGTGACCGACGGGGGTACGCGTCGATGCTCGCGCCGTCCCGGCGGCAGGGCCACGGCCCGCTGGTCCCGCGAGGCGGCGCCGAACGGGCCTCCCCGACCCGGCACCCCCGACCCGGCACCCCGACCGGCCCTGGCCCCGACGCAGCGGGCGGGCCGCAGCCGGTGGGGCGGCCCCGCGCGAAGGCGGTCGCCGCGCTGCGAGATGCCCCTTGACCTTCAACCGGCTTGAAGGTCTACGCTGCGGGCATGCGCATCGCCATCCTGTCCGACGTCCACGCCAACCTGCCAGCGCTCGAGGCCGTCCTCGACGACATCCGCGCCGCCGGCGTCGACGCGCGCTACGCCTTGGGCGACCTCGTCGGCTACGCGCCTTGGCCGAATGAGGTCCTCGAGCGCCTGGCGGCCGAGGGCTTCCCGATCGTCATGGGCAACTACGACGACGGCACGGGGTTCGACCGGGACGAGTGCGGCTGCGCCTACGTGAAGGAGCGCGACAAGGCCGAGGGCGACGCCGGCTTCGCCTGGACCAAGGCGCACACGACCGGGGCCAACAAGGCCTGGCTGCGCACCCTGGCCCCCCAGATTCGGTTCGAGGCGGACGGGAAGCGCTACCTGCTCGTCCACGGGAGCCCCCGCAAGATCAACGAGTACCTCTACGAGGACAAGCCCGACGAGACGTTCGCGCGCATCGGCGCGGGCGCGGACGCGGACGTGATCGTCTGCGGCCACACGCACCGGGCGTACGACAAGTCGGTCGAGCGCTGGCGCTTCGTCAACGTGGGATCGGCCGGCAAGCCCAAAGACGGCGACCCGCGCGGCTGCTGGGCGCTGCTCGACACGGCGACCGGCGCCGTCGAGTTCCGGCGCGCGGCGTACGACGTGGAGCGGACCGCGCGGGCGATCGAGGCGTCCGACCTGCCCGACGAGTTCGCCACGCAGGTGCGCGAGGCGCGGGGCTACCTGTAGGCGGTTGCGCCTCGAGCCGCCCGAGGCCGCAGCGCCGCCACAACCAGAGCGGACCACACGAAGGAGCGCCACGATGACCGCCGACCTGACCCCCCTCACCCCCAGGGCCCCGGCCCCCAAGCTCGCGGACCTCCCGCCCGACCTCCAGGCGCAGGTGCGCAAGTCCGCCCGGTTCCTCCAGGCGCGCTGGGAAGGCCGGATGAACGTGGAGACGATCGAGCGGTTCCTCGTCGAGTCGCTGGACCTGCTCAAGAACGCAAGGGTGCTCACCTGGACGCCGGTGATCGCTGAGCGCCTGACGAACGACCGGCTGCGCGCCCTCGTGCGGCTGGACTCGACGCCGTCCGACCTCAACCCGAGCGTCCTGTTCCTGTGCGTCCACAACGCCGGCCGCTCGCAGATGGCGGCCGGGTTCATGCGCCAGCTCGCCGGCGACCGCGTGGACGTCTTCTCGGGCGGCTCGGAGCCCGCTGCCTCGCTCAACCAGGCGGTCGTGGCCGCGATGGCCGAGAAGGGCGTCGACATCAGCCGCGAGCTGCCCCAGCCGTGGGCCGACGAGATCGTCCGGGCGGCCGACGTCGTTGTCACAATGGGCTGCGGCGACGCCTGCCCCGTCTATCCCGGGAAGCGCTACCTCGACTGGGAGCTAGACGACCCGGCAGGCAAGACGGCCGAGGAGGTCCGGCCGGTCCGCGACGAGATCGAGCGGCGGGTCCGGGCCCTCCTCGGCGAGCTCGTGCCGGGGGCGTAGGGTGCGGATCGCCGAGCTGGCGCGCCGCGCCGGGGTCGCCCCCTCCGCCGTCCGCTGGTACGAGCAGGCGGGCGTCCTCCCGGCGCCGCGGCGCCGCGACAACGGGTACCGCGAGTACGCCGAGGCCGACCTCGCGCGTCTCCGACTCGTCGTGGCGCTCCGGCGCCTCGGCATGGACCCGGCGGAGGCGGGGCGGCTGGCGCGCCTGTGCCTGGAGCAGGGCGAGGCGGACGCCGGGCTCGCCCCACTGCTCGCGCAGCAGCGGACCGCTATCGCGCGCCAGCGCGACGACCTCGACCGGCTCGAGGCCGAGCTGCGCGACCTCGAGACGGCGATCAGCGCCGCCGGTCGGGCGCGCGGCTCCGCCGATCGCTCTGAGCCGATCCGCGTCCTCTTCGTCTGCCTGCACAACAGTGGGCGCAGCCAGATCGCCGAGGCGCTCTTGCGCGAGTTCGGCGGGCCGCGGTTCCACGTCCGATCCGCGGGGACCGATGCCGGCCAGCTGCACCCGCTCGCCGTGCGCGTCCTCGCCGAGCTCGGGATCGACTGGTCGGGCGCACGCAGCAAGCCCGTGGCCGAGTTCGCCGCCGAGCACTGGGACTACGTCATCACCGTCTGCGACCGGGCGCGCGAGCGGTGCCCGGTGCCGCCGTCGTGGGCCGACAACGCCATGCACTGGGGCCTGGACGACCCCGCGGACGTCGCGGGCAGCGAGGAGGAGCGGGTGGCGGCCTTCCGGCGTACGCGCGAGGAGCTTGCCGCGCGGCTCCGCCCGTTCGTCGAGGTGGCCCGCCAGGCCGCCCGGCGCCCGCAGGCGGCCGCGTGAGGGCGCACGTCGCCGAGTTCATCGGGACCCTCGCGCTCGTGTTCTTCGGCTGCGGCGCGGTGGCCGTCGGCCAGCTCCCGCCGGTCGGGGTGGCGCTCGCCTTCGGCCTCGTGATCGCGGTGATGATCTACGCGCTCGGCCACGTGTCCGGGGCGCACTTCAACCCGGCCGTCTCAATCGGGTTCGCGCTGGGCCGCCACTTCCCGTGGCCACGGGTCGCGACGTACGCCGTCGCCCAGGTGGCGGGCGCGGTGTGCGGGGCGCTCCTGCTGCGGGCGACGCTCGGCGCCAGCGCGCCGCTCGGTGTCACCCAGCCGGCAGGGACGGACGTCCAGGCGCTCGTCTGGGAGGCTCTCCTGACGTTCGTGCTGATGCTCGTCATCACCGCCGTCGCCACGGACACCCGTGCCGTGGACGAGGCGGCGGCGCTCGCGATCGGCGGGGCGGTCACGCTGGGCGCGCTCGTGGGCGGGCCGGTGACCGGCGCCTCGATGAACCCCGCGCGATCGATCGGGCCGGCGCTCGTGGCGGGCGACATGGGCTCGCTGTGGGTCTACCTGGTGGGGCCGGTCGTCGGGGCGGCGGGTGCGGCCCTCGTCTACCGGTACCTTCGCGGCCCCGCGGCCTGACCGCCTGGGTCGCCGATCGTTGCCGGCGCCAGGCGGCCGGAGGAGGTGGCCGTCTGGCGCCGGCCGCCAGATTCCGCCCGCACCGTTACCGCCGCGTTGCGAGGCCGTAGACGCTGCCCGCGCGGGCCGTCACGTGGTCACAATGGCGCGCCCGAGGTAGTCCTGGAAGTCCGGGAGCGCGCGCTGGTAGGCGCTCTCCATCAGCGGCGACGAGATCATGAAGTCGGCCGTGGCGCGGTCGCAGGCGACCGGGATGTTCCACACGACCGCGATCCGCAGCAGCGCCTTCACGTCCGGGTCGTGCGGCTGGGGCTCGAGCGGGTCCCAGAAGAAGAAGAGGACGTCGATCTCGCCATCGGCGATGAGCGCGCCAAGCGGCTGGTCGCCGCCGAGCGGCCCCGACTGGAGCTTGCGGACGCCGACCCCGAGCGCCTCCTCGAGGAGGGTCCCGGTCGTCCCGGTCGCTACGAGGTCGTGGCGCGCGAGGAGCTGGCGGTTGTACGTCGCCCACTCGATCAGGTCGCGCTTCTTGCGGTCGTGGGCGACCATCCCGATCACCTTCCGGGGTCTCAGCGCCTGCGCCATCGGCTGCCTCCTCGTCGCGCGGCTCCGGTGTTCGGGCTGCGCGCAGGCGGCGACGCCTCAGGCCTCCCCAGGGAGAGCGTGGCGGCACGCGGGTGCGTCCGCAAGGGCCGGGCCGTTACGAGGGAGTCAACGTCTCGCCGGGAGACCCGAGCACGGCCGCGACCTCGTCCGCCCAGGCGTCGATCGCCGCCCAGTCGCGGAAGTCGCCCTTGGGCAGCGCGTCGCGCGCCGCAGGCATGAGCGACGTCAGCCGCTCGGCGAGCCCGATCGGCTTGGCGGCCGGGTCGATCGCCCCGAAGAACACCATCTCGCCGCGAGGCCGGACCATGTCCCGCAGCCTCTGGGAACTCCTTGGGCACGGTCGCCGCGAGGACGTCGCGCCCCCGCTTGTCCACGAGGTCCGTCCCGACCGCCCGCTGCTGAACAGCCATGTCGGCCGCGCCGCGAGCGTCGCCCGGTTGCGCTCGACGAACCCGATCGCGCCGCCCAGCCAGCGGGTCATGTACGCCGCGCCGCCGACCACGAACGCGTCGTACGCGGACGCGTTTCGGACCTCGGCCGCGGGGCGCGCCTCCGCCTGGAGCCCCGCCGCGCCAAGTCGCGCTGCAACCCGCTCGGCGATCCCGGCCGTGGACCCGTGGCGCGTGGCGTACGCGACGAGGACCCTGGTCACGCGGGCGCCCCTCGCCGCGCCGTGGACCGGTCGGGCAGGTAGGCGAGCCAGGCGATCACCCACTTGAGCGCCATCACGGCGCCGACGCCCACGACGGCAGCCCGTGCTAGCGGGACCGTCTCCGCCCAGCCGAGCGCGTCGGCGATGGGCCGGAGCAGGAGCGGCCAGCCGAAGATCCCCGAGAGGAGGAACGCGGTCGCGAGCAGCCCGAGCGGCGTGCCCGTCAGGTTGGCCCGCCAGCCGAACCGCCCGCGCATCGAACTGATCCCGAGCGCGCACATCGCGCTGCCGAGGACCCACAGCGCGATCAGGGCCGCGGTTCCGTCGCCGACGACCGGCACGGGCTCGCCGCGGGCCGCCGCGAGGACGATGACGACCGCCGGGACGCCGATGAGCGTGGCGAGGACCGGCTTGAGGTTCGGAAGGGGCCGGGCCGCGGGGGTGGCGGTCTGCACGGGAGTCCTCACGGTGTCGGGGCGGGGCTGGACGCCGACCCGACGATCGGCGGGCGGCCCGTCGCCATCAAGGGCCGGACGGACCCCGATCCGGCAGGCGTGGTCGCCGCGGGCCGGGCGGCGCTCCGCGGGGGGGGCGGGCGGCGACGGCGGCCCAGACCGGCCGGGCTCCTGTCCGACCAGCCGATTGCGTGCCGACCCCGGTCGATTCCATCGCAAGGCTCACAGGTCGTCCGGCGCGACCGCACGCGAGGTCCACGGTCGTTGCGGTATGGCCGGCCACACGGCGGCGAGCAGCGCCACGGGCGCGAGAACGACCAGCAGGAACCCGACCTGGCCGCCCGCCGGGCTCCCGAGGGCGACCACGGGGAGGACGAACAGGGCGAGTGGGTTCGCCGCGACGGCGACGAGGCCCCAGCGGACCGGGTGCGTCGCCCGGCCGAACATCCCCGCGGCGGCCCACGCGCAGCCGACGGCGAGGCCGACGAAGGCCTCGGGCCACGTCAGCGCGACCGGATCGTGCGGGGGCGGGACCGGCGGCGGGGCGCTGCCCCCCATCGACGACAGGCCGGCCATCAGCAGCGCGGCGAGGAGCGCCACGTCGAGGAGCAGGAAGCCGACGACGCGGCCGAGCCGCAGCCTGCCCCCGGAGAGCGCGATGGCGGCGGCGGCGGCCACGAGCGCCGTGGGCGCGAGCGACAGGAGGACCGCCCACGGGGGGACCACCCCGAGGAGCACCGCCTGCCACGCCATCGTCGCCACCGACGTGCCGTTCAGCGTCGGCCACAGGTCCGCGACGAGCACCCAGCCACAGCCGACGAGCACCGCCATCGTGGCCGGGGCGACCCTGGGCGCCGCCAGAACGAGGACGCTGCCCGAGAGACCGATCAGCGGGCCGGCCAGCAGCAGGGGGTACGGCTCAGCGGGGGCGGCCCCGAGGGCGCGCCCCGCGGCGACGGTCGCCGCGACCACCAGCCAGAGGATCGCCCCGCCCGCGAACGCGGCCAGCGCGGCAGCCTCCACGAACGCCAGCAGCCGCGGGGCGGCCGCCACGCCACGAGCCGAGCGCCGGTCCGACAGCGCGAGCAGCCCGGCGCCGGCGAGTTGGGCACCCGTCACGAAGAGGAGCGCGAGGCGCGCGGCCGTGACGAGCAGGCCTGAGTCCGGGCCGAACGGCGCCATGCCGAGCGTGAGCGGGGCGAGCGAGACCGCCCCGCCCGCGAGCATCACACCGGGAGATGGCCTGGGGGGCGCCACCGGGTGTTCCATCGCCAGTGCCTGCCTCACTGCGGGACGCCACTCGACGATACTGCAGGAGTGTTTCCCGCCCGTGAACGCGCTACTGCCGGGGCCTCCTGCCGTCGGGATTGCGGCACCCGGCGCCTGCCCGGGCCGGTCGGTTCGGCTCTGGCGCGCGGCGCCCACGGCCCGGAGCATGCGAGTGGTTGAGGCGGCGCGGGCCGGCAGGCGGCCCCGCGGGACGTCCTCGTCCCGAGGAGCGGCAATGACACCGGAAGCCGGGCGCGTGGTGCTCGGGCTCAGCGGCATGGGGTTCCCGCTGACCCAGGTGGCGATCCGACGCCTCGGGCGGCCCGGCGCGGCCGTCGTCGCGGCCGTCTCGGTGGGCCTGCTCGCGCGCGACGCGGCGATGATCGCCGGCGGGGCGCCCGCGCGGCTGCGCCGGGGCCCCGCGGCGCTCCTGGGGCTCGAGGCCATGGCCGCGGGCCTCGCGAGCGTGCTCGGGCTCCGCCTCCTCGCCAACGCAGGGGCGCTCCAGCGGGCGCTCGACCCCCGCCCGTCCGGGCCGGAGGCCCTGCGGCGGTTCGCCCTCGGGGCGCTATTCGGCCTCCACACGTTGCGGTTCCGCATCTACCTGCAGCCCGACCGCGGGCTCCAGCAGCCGCCGGCCGAGACCGCAGCGGAGGGAGCGCCCCGATGACCCCGGATCGGCCTGGGCCCGCGCGCTACGTCCCGTCGGGCTTCGTCATCCGCCGGATCGTCAACCCGATCAGCCTCGCCCTCGGCGCGCCCTGCATCGTCATCCGCGGACGCACGTCGGGTCGCCAGATCCGCGTCCTGGTGCCGCCGTTCGAGGACGGCGGCGCGCGATACCTCGTGGCGGGCGGCGGGGAGACGCACTGGGTGCGCAACCTGCGGGCCGCTGGCGAGGTAGAGCTGCGCCGCGGCGGGAGCCGGGAGCGGGTGCGCGCGGTTGAGGTCGAGGGCGAGGCTCGGGACCGCGTAGTGGCGGCGTACCGCGACCGGATGGGCCGCCGCGCTGCCGCCTACTTCGCGACGCTCCCCGACCCGGCCGACCACCCCGTCTTCCGCCTCGAGCCCGCGGAGGCGGCCGCGGGCTGACAGGCGGGCGCCTGACCGCGCTGCACCCGCCTCGCCGGCGGGGCGTCTCAGCGGAGGCGCCCCGGGGTTCCGGCACGCCCGTTCGGTCGGCGGGCGGTGACGGCGGCCGGCCGAACGCCAGGCATCGTGCCGTCGGCGCGCTCCATCAATGCGCCTCGGGCGCCGGGATCGGCGACACCGCCCGCCGAACGCCCGACGCGGCAATCATCGTTCCGCCGAGGATGAGGCCGAGGTAGGCGACCGAGATCGCGAAGACCTCGTAGCGGACATCGAGGTCGCCCCCGAAGACCATGCCGAACAGGGGAAGTGCGGCAACCAGGAGAGCCCCCGCGGCGAGGAAGGTCCAGCGGATCGCGCGAGCAAGGCGCCGTTCGCGACCGGTCGCGCCGCCGATCCCCAGGAAGGCGAGGCCCATCAGGAAGTAGCCGGCGTTCTCGAGCGCGATGAAGATGCCGTGCGGGTTGTACATGGAGAACAGCGCCACCGCCGACCCCTCGCCGCGGGCGACGCTCGGCATGACGGCCATGAGGTGCACGCCGTAGTCAGCGACCAGGATCCCGGCCGACAGCACCGCGAAGGCCATCGCCGCGAGGGCTGCCGAGCGGCGATACGCCGGCGTGGTCTCGTAGACCGCGGCCGACAGGGCGACGAACCCGAGGACCATGACCAGCGCCGGGTAGATCCAGACCGATTCGGCGACGATGATCCCGGCGACGTCGGTGTACGGCGGCTGGACGCAGCCCGATGCGCACAGGACGCCCCCATGCGGCGGCGTCAGCACCCCGATGCCGAGGGCAAGCGCGGCTGCGAGAGCGGTGACGACCGCCGCCCACGAGACGAACCTCCCCGTTCGTGCCGGGACCGAGGCGAGCGTGTGTCGTTGGCCAGTGCTCTCCATCGTCCGTCGACTCCTGTGCGGGTCCTCACGGCATCCGGGGGCGCAGCCGGGCTTCCGGTTCGGTCGTGTCCACCGGGTGGCATTCTGGGCGCGTGTGAGCCCGGCGGCGAGCCGGGTACCGGGCATCTAACGGGTGGGGGTAGCCCCACCGATGCCTGCCGAGCGACGTCGACCCGCTCGTGTGCAGGTCGAGGGCCCCTGCAGCCGGTTTGCCTTCACCCGGTCCTCGCGCCTGCCTCTGGGGAGCGCACAATTGACCCGTGATCGATGCCGCCGATCGGCCTCCCCTCGACGCCCTTGCGGTCGGCGCCATGCTCGGCGCCGGGCGGACCGCAGAGGTCTTCGCCTGGGGCGACGACGAAGTGCTCAAACTCCTGCGGACCGGCTTTCCAGAGCGGCTCGGCCAACGCGAGGCGCACGTTGCCGCCCTCGTCGCGCGTCTGCCGGTCGGCGCCCCCCGATTCGGGGGCACGACGCGGGTCGACGGGCGCTTGGGGCTCGTCTACGAGCGGCTCCGCGGCCCCTCGATGCTCGACCGCGTGGCAGCCCACCCTTGGGCGATCGACCGGACGGCGAGTCGATTCGCCGAGCTCCACGCCGCCGTGCACGGATCGGACGGCACCGGGCTGCCCGGCCAGGCAGCGGACCTACGGCTCATGATCGACCGCGCCGGCGTCGGCCTCCCCGCGGGAGCCCGCGATGCCGCCCTCGCTCGTCTCGACGCTCTGCCGACCGGGTCCGCCGTGTGCCACGGCGACCTGCACCCCGGCAATGTCATCGTGACACCGCGGGCCGAGGTGGTCATCGACTGGGAGACCGCAACCTGCGGCAACCCTGCGGGCGACGTGGCCCGGACCCTCTTTCTGCTTCGCCACGGCAGAGCGCCGGACCGTCTGCCCCGCATCCAGCGGGCGCTGATCGTGCTCGCGAAGCGGCGCTTCGCCAGTACCTACCTCCGGCAGTATCGCCGCCTGCTGGGCATCGACGACGAGGAACTCGCTGCGTGGCGGCTCCCGGTCCTCGCGGCCCGGCTCGGCGAAGGCATCGTTGAGGAGCGCGAGGCGCTCGTTGAACTCATCGAGCGGGAGGCGGACCTGAGAAGTCCTGGCTGACCGGGCGTGGGCGTCTCCGAGCCGCCTGCAGCTGACCGCACATCAACGTGGAGGCCCGCTTTGGTCGACGGACATACGGAGTGAATCCGCCATGGCGCGAACTCGTCGCTCGTTGCGGACGGTCGTTTCCGCCGACGTGCTCAGACCCGCGGGCACAGCAGGCGGCCGCCCAGCTGGACGAGGACCGGGTCGTCGTTGGTGCGGATGTTCATCGCGACCACGACGCCGTCCGTGCCGTTGTCGTTGGCGAGCGCGATCGAGCGCGTGCCGAGGACCGAGCCCTCGTGGCCGTAGAACGTCCCGCACGGGAGCGTGTACGTGGCCAGCCCGAGGCCGTACGAGTTGCGGGCCGGCGTCTTCATGTCGGCGACGAGCGGCGCCGGCAGGAGCCTGCCCGAGGTGATCGCCTCCACGATCGTGAGCAGCTCGTCCGCGGTGGACATGACGCCGCCGTTGCCGCCGTTGCCGAACCCGGTCAGGTCGTCGGTCACGTCCGCCGGCGAGGACCCGGGCGTGAAGTCGTCGTAGCCGCGGAGCTCGGGCGACGAGAGGTCGGGCGGGGCGATCGTCGTGCGCGCGAGGCCGAGCGGCTGCGCGATCCGCGTCCGCAGCAGGTCCGCGAGCGTCTCGCCGGTGACCTTCCCGACCAGCTCGGCCGCGATCTGGTAGTTGATGTTGCTGTAGTGGTAGCCCGACCCGGGCGCGAAGTACCGCGGGTGCGTCTCGGCGAGGGCGATAAGGACCCGGCCCGAGGCGATGACCTTCTCGCCCGCCGCCAGGCGCCGGATGTCGTCGAGGCCCTCCGCCTTGAGGGCGGGGTCGGCGAGCAGAGCCACGTCGGCGACGGGGTCGCCCTCGTTGCCCTCGTCGAACACGCCGCTCGTGTGGTTGAGGATCATCCGCACCGTGATCGGCGGGTCGGCGCGGATCACGCCCGGCAGGAGGTCCGCGACGCTGCTGTCCAGGGAGACCTTGCCCCTGGCCACAGCG
>Ga0302299_10000981_pt1 | contig 16789 bp, 15 predicted proteins | sample III_Fen_N3_4_FD_198795 | JGI IMG/M metagenome (GOLD analysis project Ga0302299, IMG submission 198795) | Peat permafrost microbial communities from Stordalen Mire near Abisko, Sweden - III_Fen_N3_4 | ecosystem: Environmental > Terrestrial > Soil > Wetlands > Permafrost | place: Sweden: Abisko... | reverse complement strand
CGGCGTCCCGCGGCTCCTCATGGTTCGCGAGCAGCTCACGGCGCGAACCCTCGACGGGGCCGTGGCCTTGGCGCTGCGCCCCGACCGCGCGTCCTCGTACAACACCGTGTTCGCCCACCGCGACGGTGGCGTGGTCAACGTGGAGGGCTCGGCCACGGACGCCGAGGTCACGCGCCCGTCCAGCGCCGGCACGCTCGCCCACACGAACCACTACGCCTGCGAGCGCATGCGCCGGTACGAGGGCGACCCGGCGTACGCGGTGACGTCCGCGGTCCGACTCGTCCGAGCACTCGAGCTGCTCGACGGCGTCTCCGGGGCTGGCCCGGCCGCGGGCTCCGTCAGCGGCGAGACGCTCTTCGCCGCGCTCAGCGACCACGAGACCAGGCCCTCGATCTGCCGCCACGGCGGCGGCACCGACACCTCGGTCACATGCTTCTGGTGCGTCGCGGACGTGACCGCGGGCGTGATCGCATACGGGCGAGGCAACCCGTGCCGCGGCAATCGCGCCGAGTACCGGTTCGGCTGACTGAGCGGCGCGCGCAGCGGACTCGACGGGATCGATTGGGCATCGTTCCGACGGCCGGCTGACTCCGGTCGTTGTCACGATCCCGCTGACATCCCGGCATTGCTCCAGCGCTGGGTGGCGGCACGCACCGCAGCGGAGGCCGATGCCGCCGCGATCGACTTGACCTCTGCAATCGGACACGATCACCGCGGCACGCTCAACGAATCCGCCGCGATGCCGCCGATGCGCTGAACGAGCTGGAAGGCGACTGACAGGAACGTCGCCAATCTCGGCGCGCCAGTGCCAGATAGTCAGAGGACGACTGATCGCCACCGAGCAGCTGACAGGCTGGGCGTCTGGCGACTGAATGCCAAGACGCGGCCGGCCCGCCCTGCACGGGTGGGTGGCCCGGCGCCCAACTGCGCCGACGAGTAGTCGTGCTGTGACTGGATGGCGGAAACCGCGTGCCGCAGGCGTTGCCCCCGCGTCGGTTGCCGCTCAGCCAGAGGGCAGGTGCCGGTCGATCCCCTCGAGGCGCGTCACGCCGGGGACCGTTCGCGCCAGGTGGTCCAGCACGATCGCCGCCTGGCGCAGCTTCTCGTCCGTGTTGAACGAGCTGTGGCCCGTGGCGTACGTGTAGACCTGCGGCTCGAGACCCCGTTGGCGCATCCGCCCCACGTAGTTCCAGATCTGGCGGATGGGGCACCGCGAGTCGTTCTCGCCCGCGAGGATCAGCAGCGGCGCCCGCACGGCGTCCACGTACGTGATGGGGCTGCGCTCGCGGAACAGGTCGGGGACCGTGGTGGGGTCGCCGTTGAACAACGAGCGGTCGAGCGCCTGGAGCGTGGGCGCCTCGTCCTCGTACGCGGCCACGTAGTCGGCGACCGGGACGCCGGCGACGAGCGAGACCCAGCGGTCGGCCTCGCGGCCTGCGCCGAGCAGCGTGACGTACCCGCCCCACGACCAGCCGGCGAGGACCGCGCGCGCCGGGTCGGCGAGGCCGCGGGCGACGAGGTCGTCGAGCCCCGCCGTCACGTCCTCGAGCTCGAGGAAGCCGACGTTGCCGATGAGCGCGTCGCGCCACTCGGCGCCGTACCCGTCCGAGCCGCGGTAGTTGACCATCGCCACGAGGAACCCCGCGTCCACGTGGGAGAGGATGTCCGGCACCCACCGGTCCATGTCGAGCATGTGCGGACCGCCGTGCACCCGCATGATCACCGGGTGCGGGCCGTCGCCCTCGGGCCGGACGATGAACCCGTGCACCTGCTGGCCGTGCGGGTTGGCGAAGAACCAGCTCTCGAACGCACGGCCGACTGGGGCACGCGGGCCATCGGGCTCGAGCAGCGGCCCGTCGCCGCCGACCGCCCGCAGCTGCGCCGGGTGCTCGCCGTTGTGGCCGCGGTACCAGACCGATCCGTCCGGGCGGACGGCCGCCGCGGTGATGGAGCCGAGCTCGCTGTCGAGCAGCGTCGTCTGGCCTGTCGCGATGTCGTGTCGGTGCAGCCGGTGCCGGCCCTCGACCAGCTGCAGCAGCAGCAGCGCCGAGCCGTCGGGCCACCAGCCGGCAACCTCGATGTCGCCGGTCAGGCCGGTCGCCAGGTCGGTGACCTCACCGGTTCGCGGATCCCAGAGTGCGGGCCGCCGCTCGTCCGACCGCTCGTGGCTGATCGCCACCCGCACGTCACCCGCCACCGGTGCGAAGCCGTGGCTGCCGATGGCGATCCCGTCCCACTTGAGGTCGCCCACCGTGGCCCCGGTGCTCGCGTCGATGACCCGCAGCGCCATGTGGTGGGCGTCGCCGTCCTCCGAGTGCTCGAACGCGATCAGCGTCTCGTCCGCAGAGAGCGCCGCGTCGTCGTCCGCACCGAGGGACAGCAGCTCGGGATGCGCGTGGATGCAGCGCGCCGCAGCGCCGTCCTCGGACACCCAGATGGAGAACCGCTCGGCCGTGCTGACCGCTGCCACCGTCTTCCGTCGGCCCATGGCGAGCCCCTCGTCCCAGCCCTCCGGCACGCCCTCCAGCAATGGCTCCGGCGCCACGGCGGCGTCGAACGGGGCGACGACCCACGCACCGGACTCCGAGCCGGTCGCGTCGCGGAACCACGCGATCCCGCTGCCGTCCCGCGTGGGCCGGCCCGAGAGCACGCCGACCGGGTCGTGCGTCACCTGGCGCCGGTGCCCGGCCAGGCGGTCCCACGCGTAGAGCTGGTAGGAGCCGCTCTCGGTTGACGCGATGGCGAGCCGGTCCGGCGCATCGGGGGACCAGGCGGGAAAGGTCAGGATCGGCGCGCGAAAGCGTGCCTCCCAGGCGGGCAGGTCAGGCATGGGACGCAGCGTAGCGGAGCCGACTCACCTGACGCTTATGCGCCGCGCACCAGCGCCTGCGCCCACCGCAGCAGGTCCACCGAGGGGAGCTCGGCGAGCTCGTCGAGCGGGATCCAGCGCGCCTGGTCCGAGGACCCGTCCTCCTCGTTGCGCAGCTGGCCGCCGGTGATCCGCCCGAGGTAGAGGAGCCCGACGGTGTGGACCCGGTGGCCGCTGATGGTCTCCGCGGGCTCCAGGACCGCCGAGCGCACGCCCAACAGGTCGCCGGGCACCGCGTCGAGTCCCGTCTCCTCGGCCACCTCGCGCACCACACCGTCGAGCGGGTCCTCGCCGAAGTCGAGACCGCCGCCGGGCAGCGTCCAGAGCCCGCCGCCCGGCCCGTTGAGCGCGATGCGGGTGAGCAGCACCGCCCCGTCCTGCTCGCACCACACGTACGCGGCCAGTCGGATCCGCTCGACGACGCCGTCCGACCTGATCACGCGCTCGATCCCGACCGGCAGCTGGCTCGTCACGAGGCCATGGTCGCACGGCCGTGCGGTCGCGGGCGGGTGCGCGCGCCCTCCGAACGCGCCGTCAGAGCCCGATCGAGCGGAGGTAGTCGCGGTTCCGGCCGGCGCTCGCCTTGGGGTCGCCCATGCCGGGCAGGATGTCCTGCTCCACGACGATCCAGCCGTCGTAGCCGACCTCGCGGAGCGCGGCGAGCACGCCCGTGAAGTCCACGCAGCCGCGGCCGAGCTCGCAGAACACGCCGTGCCCTGTGGACTCGAGGCCGTGCCAGCCCCGCCGTCGCGACTCGGCCATGACCGCCGGGTCAGCGTCCTTGAAGTGCACGTGCCAGATCCGCTGACCGAACTCCCGGACGGCATCGGCCGGGTCCTCGCCCGTCCCGAACCGCCAGTGCCCGGTGTCGAGGCAGACCCCGAGCAGCGCCGGGTCGGTCCGCCGCAGGAGCTCGCGCACCTCGGCGCCCGTCTCGATCAGCGTCCCGAGGTGCTGGTGGACCACCGTCCGGATGCCGGCCTCGTCGCGCACCCGGCGGGCCAGCTCCGTGGCGCCGGCTGCGAACACGCGCCAGCCGTCCTCGTGGAGGCCCATCCCGGGCGTGATCCGCCCGGCGTTCGCGCCTCGGATCGGGTCGCCGTACGGGTCGTTGCCGAGCACGATGAGCGAGCCCGGGCCGCCGACGGCCGCGAGGTGCCGGGCGATCCGGACCGCGTCGTCCGCGCCCTGCTGGTGCCGGGCGGCGTCCTGGAGCCATGGCGTCGAGAACGATGCGATCAGTGCGAGCCCCCGCGCGCCGAGCTCGTCGCGCAGGGCCGCGGGGTCGGTCGGCATGAACCCCCAGTCGCCGAGCTCGGTGCCGACGTAGCCGGTCTCGGCCATCTCGTCGAGCACCTTGCGATAGCCGCCCGTCTCCCCGGCGACGTTCTCGATGACGCCCCACGAGCACGGGGCGTTGGCGACGCGGATCATGCGGGTCTCCGGTCGGGGTCGGGCAGAAGCACGTCGCGGACGCTCGCCTGGAGGTCGTGGTACGCGCCGATGAACTGGCGCAGCGTGCGCACTGCGGCGCCGAACCCTGCCAGCTCGGCCACAGACAATCCGTCGGGCTCGTAGGCGTGCCGGAAGTCGGGGAAGCGGTCCGCGAGCTCGGAGATGATCGCGGGGTCCACGCGCACATCCCCGTGATCGCCCGTATCGAGCCCGGCGTCGTCGATCAGCCGCTGCCACCCAGGCGGGATGGTGAGGACGACGTCGAGCCCGGCGAGCTCGGTCCACGGCAGGTGCGTCCGGAACGCCCCGACGAGGATCCGGGTCCGGCACCCGCGCTCGCGGTAGAGCGCCACGGCGTGTTTCGCCACCGCGATCCCGGACCACTCGATCCGCCCGGGCGTCGGCAGGATGCCGTCCCGCGCTGCCACGACTCGCAGCCAATCCTCGAGCCGGCCGACCATGAGCGTGCAGACCGGGGTCATCTCGTCGGGGTTGCCCCCCGACGCCGCGAGCCGGTCGAGTCCTCGTTCCACGGCCTCGGCCACGGCCATCGCGCCGGCGACCGTGAAGTTGACCGTGGCGTTGATGTTGATCCCCCGGGCGGTCGCCTCCTCCATGGCGGCGAGACCCGCCTCGGTCACCGGCAGCTTGACCTGGATGTTCGGCGCCAGCCCGGCGAAGTGCGTCGCCTGCGCGACCATCGCCTCGGCATCGGCGTACCGGCTCGGGTCCACCTGGATCGACAGGCGGCCGCGCCGGCCCCCGGACGCGGCGAACACCGGTGCCAGCATCCCCGCGCCGCGGACGGCCATCGCCTCGGCAAGCCGCCAGGCGAGCTCGTCCTCCGGCGCGGTCGCGTGTGCGGCGGCCATCTCGTGGAGACGCGTCCGCCACGGCTCTGGCTCCTGGCGGAGGGCGTCGAGCACGAGCGACGGGTTGGACGTGGCGCCCACCGCCCCGCGCTCGATCGCCCACGCGAGCTCGCCCGCCGCACAGGAGTCGTTCCAGATGTCGGTCGCCGTCTCCTCGGCCACCCGCCGGAGCGGGCTGTCGGCCACCGTGCGGGCCACGGCGTCAGCCCCAGCGCTCGGGGTCGTTGTGCTGGTACGGCGCGCCCGGGATCATCAGGTACCTCTGGCGACCCTTGTTGGCGTCGAACTCCACGCGCGCCGCGTTCACGGCGGGCATCTCCGAGACCACCGGCGTCGCCATCTCCCACCACGAGTTGGCATAGCCGCGGACCCGCTCGTCCCAGTCGGTCTGGACCACGATGCACGCGGTCTGCGTGCCGGCCCGCGCATCGGCGAGTGCCGCCTCGAGCTCGGGCAGCGTCCGCACCTCGAGCGCCTTGGCGCCCATGCCGGAGCAGATCTTGACGAAGTCGAGCTGCATCTCGGGGCCGTCGTACGCTCCCGACGAGCCGCGCAGCCGGTAGTGGCAGCCGAAGCCCTCGGCGCCCACCTGCTCGGACACCCGGCCGACCGAGCTGAAGCCCTTGTTGTCCACGAGGACGACGATGAGCTTCACGCCCTCTTGGACCGCGGTCGTGATCTCGTTGCCCATCATCTGGAACGAGCCGTCGCCGACCAGGACGTAGACCTCGCGGTCGGCCGCGGCGAGCTTGGCGCCGAGACCGCCTGCGATCTCGTAGCCCATCGTCGAGTAGCCGTACTCGACCTGGTAGCTCGACGCGTCGCGCGAGCGCCACAGCTTGAGCAGGTCGCCCGGGAGCGAGCCTGCGGACGTGACGACCACGTCGCGCACGTCCGACGACGCCTCGACCGCGCCGATGACCTCGCCCTGCGTGAGGATGTCGCCGACGCTGTGGTGGTAGACGCGGGTGACCTCAGCGTCCCACTCGCGGTTGAGGGCGGCGACGCGGGCGCGGTACTCCGGCGCGGTCGTGTAGTCGCCCACCGCGACGACCAGCTCCTCGAGCGTGGCCCGGGCATCGCCGACGAGCGGGATTGCCGCGTGCTTGAACGCGTCGAATTCCGCCACGTTGATGTTGACGAACCGCACATCGGGGTCTTGGAACGCGGTCTTGGACGCGGTGGGGAAGTCGGTGAAGCGGGTGCCGATGCCGATGACGAGGTCGGCCTCGGGCGCGATCTGGTTGGCCGCCAGCGTCCCCGACACGCCCGCGCCGCCGAGGCTGAGGGGGTGGTCGTACGGCATGGAGCCCTTGCCGGCATGCGTCTCGGCGACCGGGATCCCGGTCCGCTCGGCGAAGACGCGCAGCGCGTCGGTTGCCTCGCTGTAGCGGACGCCGCCGCCCGCGAAGATCACCGGGCGCTTCGCCTCGCGCACCCACTCTGCCGCCCGGGCGATCGCGTCCTGGTCGGCCCGCGGCCGCCCGATGTGCCAGACGCGCGGCTCGAACATCTCGACCGGGAAGTCGAAGCCGTACGTCTGCGCGTCCTGCGGCAGCCCCAGGAACGCCGCGCCCGTTTCGACAGGCGAGGTGAGCACGCGGAGGACCTCCGGGAGCGCGGTGATCAGCTGCTCGGGTCGGCTGATGCGGTCCCAGTACCGCACGACCGGCCGGAACGCGTCGTTCACGCTGGTGTCCTGGCTGAACGGGTGCTCGAGCTGCTGGAGGACGGGCGACTGCACGCGCTCGGTGAAGGCGTCGCCCGCGAGCAGGAGCACCGGGACCCGGTTGATTGTGGCCGAGGCGGCACCGGTGACCATGTTCGTGGCGCCGGGCCCAATCGAGCTCAGGCAGGCGAACGCGCCGAGGCGGTTGCGCAGCTTGGCGTAGCCGACCGCGGCGTGGACCATCGACTGCTCGTTCCGGGCGAGGTAGTAGGGGAAGCTGGGCCCAGCCTGCTGGACGGCCTGCGCGACGCCGCCGATGTTGCCGTGCCCGAAGATGCCCCACAGGCCCGCGAAGAATGGGTTCTCGATGCCGTCGCGCTTCACATGCTGCTGCGCGAGGTAGTTGATGATCGCTTGCCCCGTCGTGAGCCGAACCGTCGCCATGGCTGCGCCCTCCAGCGTGACCCGATGCCGATGAACCTGTCCGTCAGGCCGTCTGCGCCCTACTGAGTGCCTCGGACAGCCGCCGTGCGACGAGGACGACATGCGCCGCCGCCGCCGGGATGCGATCTGGCGTGAGCCGCACGCTCGGGGCGTCGATGCCGATACAGCCGATCGGCGCCCCGCTCGGCCCGCATACCGGGGCCGAGATGCAGCGCGTGTGCGCGTCGTTCTCCTCGTCGTCGTAGGCGTATCCCGCCTCGCGGACTGCGGCTAGGTGCTCCTCGAGCGCCGAGCGCGTCGTGATTGTGCGCGGCGTCCGACGGGGGAGCGCGTGCGGGATCTCGACGAGGCCGAACGCGAGGAGTGCCTTGCCGGCCGACGTGCAGTGCAGCGCGACGTGGCGGCCGCTTACCGGGACGACGCGCAGCGGCGCTGTGGTCTCCACATCGTCGAGCACGAACGCGCGGCCGTTGTCCGCCACGGCCACATGGGCGCACTCGCCGGTCCGGTCCACGAGCTCCTCGAGGAACGGCCGTGCTGTGCGCTTGAGGCGGGCCAGGTCGAGCGAGGAGACGGCCTCGCGCCGCAGCGCAGGGCCGAGCCGATAGCCGGAGCCCTCGGCCGGCGCGGCGTACCCGGCGGCGATGAGCGTGTGCACGAGGCGCAGCGCGCTCGACTTGTGGACGCCCAGCTCGTCCGCGAAGACCTGAAGTGGGACGCCTCGACCGCGACGCATCGGGTCGGCGTCCGCCTCAGTCAAGGCGTCGAGGATCCGCAGGCCGCGCTCGAGGGACTGCACCGTGTCCATGATGTGCAGCGTAAGACGCAACCCCGAGGGCCGTCAATCTGCGTGATACGCAACCATGCAATCGATCAGCCGGCCGCCCGCGAGGACCTACGCGGTGACCTCGGCCAGCTTCACCGGTCGGTTCTCGCGCCAGCTGCGCGTGCAGGCCACGGCGAGCCGCAGCGTCTCGAGCGCGTCCTCCGGGCCGGGGAGCGGCGTGCGCCCGGCGATGAGGTCCTCGAAGAACGCCTCGAGCTCGCGTCGGTAGGCCACATCGAAGCGGTCGAAGAAGTCGCCGTAGAGGTCGTGCTGCAGGTTGACGCCGCTGGTGACGGTCGCCGGCGTCTTCTGGCCGGCGTCGATCGTCACCTTGTTCTTGGCGCCGCAGACCTCGGCACGGATGTCGTAGCCCCAGGTCGAGTGGCGCGCGGTCTCGACCACGCCGAACGCGCCGTTCTTGAAGCGCAGCATGATGGCCGCGGTGTCCCAGTCGTTCGCCTGCGTGAAGCGGTCGTCGAACAGGGTGCTGGCCCAGGCGGTGACCTCCTCGACCTCGCCCACGAGGAACCGCGCGAGGTCCAGGTCGTGGACGCTCATGTCGAGGAACGAGCCGCCTGCGTGGAGCAGGAACTCGAGCGGCGGCGGGTTCACGTCGCGGGAGTAGGCGTGGAATGACTCGATCCGGCCGAGCTCGCCGGCGTCGATGAGCTCTTTCGCCCGGGCGTACCCGGGGTCGTACCGGCGCATGAAGCCCACGGCGCACGGCAGGCCCGTCTCGCGCCACAGGTCCACGATTTTCTGCGTGTCGCCGATCTCCTGGGCGATCGGCTTCTCGGTCCAGACCGCCTTGCCCGCCCGCAGGGCGGCCTCGATGTGTGCCGCGTGCAGGGAGGTGGGTGTGACGACCACGACCACCTCGACGGCCGGGTCGTTGATGGCGTCGAACGGGTTGAGGCTCCAGCGCCCGGCGTGGGCGACCTCAGCGCCGCGCTGCGCCGCCGCCTCGACCTGGTCGGCGACCACGATCACCTCGACCGCGTCGATCCCGGCCAGGGTCCGCATGTGCGTCTGCGCCATGCGGCCGGCGCCCAGCACCGCAACGCCGATCCGCTTCGGGTCCTTGAGGGCAAAACCGGCCATCACGCTCTCTCCGTCTCCTGTGTCGGCTTGGGCGCCGACGGATCCCAGTTCATGAGCCATGCGTGGTCGGGGTCCACGGTGAAGTGCCACGCGCGATTAGGCCCGGCCATGATGTTGAGGTACCAGCAGTCATACCCGGCAGGGACGCCGACCGGGTGATAGCCCCGCGGGACCAGGACGAGGTCGCCGTCCATGGGCGCCATGACCTCGTCGAGACTGCGATCGGGGGTGTAGACGCGGGCGAAGGCGAAGCCCTGCGGCTTGGCGAACCGGTAGTAGTACAGCTCCTCGAGCCGCGCCTCGACCGGCGGGTCCTCCGTGTCGTGCTTGTGGGGCGGGTAGCTGCTCCAGTTGCCGCCCGGGGTGTAGGCCTCGAACGCGATCAGTCGGCCGGCCTCGGCGGCAGGCGGCAGCAGGTGGTGGATCCGCCGGGTCGTGGGACCCTCGCCGCGTGTCTCGACCAGGATGTCCGCGGGCTCGATGAGCGCCGTGCGCCGGACCGCGCCGCCGGGGGCCGAGGCGATGGCGACGAGCGCGCGGTTTGTCGCCGTCACGGCGATGTCGAGGCCGGGCTCCGCGAGGACCACCGGGCACGGCGGACCGTCGAACACGGAGTCGCGCGAGCCCACGACGCCGAAGTCGTGCTCGCCGGCCGACACCTGCGCGAAGCCCTCGAGCACGAGCACGAGGCGCTCCTGGTCGTCGCCGGGCACTGAGACCGCGCCGCCGGGCTCGAGACGGTAGACGCGGAACGAGGTCCAGTCCCAGCCGGCCGAGGCGGGGTCAATCGAGCACACCAGTCCGTCAGCGTCGGGCGCGGCCGCACGATGGAGGAGGGGATGCTCGTTGCCGGGGCTGCCCAAGGTGGCGTCCTCCCGCGGCCGCCGTTGACGGCTCGCAATCGATTACCTGAGATTGTAGCCACCCAGACGGGCGCCCGTCGGACGGCAGTGACCACCCCCAGCCGATGCATAATGGCCGCGTGAGCACCAAGAAGCCCGTGACGCCCGCCGGGGCGTCCACGCCCGCCCCCTGGGGTCTCGGCGACGGCCAGGCGATCCCCTGGGAGTACGCGCCCGCCCCCGAGTCGCGCGACATCGTCACGGTTCGCGAGCACTACGGCCTGTTCATCGACGGACGCGAGCGCGAGGCCTCCGACGGCGCCACCTTCGCGAGCGTCGACCCCGCAACCGAGCAGCAGCTGGCGACGATCTCGAAGGCCACGGTCGCGGACGTCGATCGCGCCGTCGCCGCCGCCAAGCGGGCGCAGCGCAAGGTCTGGGGCGCCATGCCGGGCCGTGAGCGGGCGAAGTACCTGTTTCGGATCGCGCGGATCATGCAGGAGCGCGCCCGCGAGCTGGCGGTGCTCGAGACGCTCGACACGGGCAAGCCCATCAAGGAGAGCCGCGACGTCGACGTCCCGCTCGCGTCGGCGCACTTCTGGTACTACGCGGGCTGGGCGGACAAGCTCGAGTACGCCTTCCCGGGACGGGTCGCCAAGCCGCTCGGCGTCGCCGCGCAGGTGATCCCGTGGAACTTCCCGCTGCTCATGCTGAGCTGGAAGATCGCGCCCGCGCTGGCGGCCGGCAACACCGTCGTGCTCAAGCCGGCCTCGACCACGCCGCTCTCGGCGCTCCTCTTCGCCGACATCTGCCAGCAGGCCGATCTCCCGCCGGGCGTGGTGAACATCGTCCCGGGCCCCGGCGACATCGGCATGGCGCTGGTCAGTCACCCGGACATCGCCAAGGTGGCGTTCACCGGGTCCACCGAGATCGGCAAGAAGATCCAGCGGGCACTCGCCGGCACGGACAAGGTGCTGACGCTCGAGCTCGGCGGCAAGGCCGCCAACATCGTGTTCGAGGACGCCGCGCTCGACCAGGCGGTCGAGGGGATCGTCAACGGGATCTACTTCAACCAGGGCGAGGTCTGCTGCGCGGGCTCGCGGCTGCTCGTCCAGGAGTCGGTGGCCGACGAGCTGGTCGAGCGCCTGAAGAACCGCCTCGCGACCCTGCGCGTGGGCGACCCGATGGACAAGAACACCGACGTCGGGGCCATCAACAACAAGGCGCAGCTCGACAAGATCACCGAGCTCGTGGCGAGCGGCGTGGCCGAGGGCGCGGAGCTCTTCCAGCCCGCCTGCTCGCTCCCTGAGCGTGGCTGGTTCTTCCGACCCACGCTGTTCACGAACGTCGCCCAGAGCCACCGCATCGCCAAGGAGGAGATCTTTGGCCCCGTGCTCTCGGTGCTGACCTTCCGGACGCCCGACGAGGCGGTCGAGAAGGCGAACAACACCGCGTACGGCCTGTCGGCGGGCATCTGGACCGAGAAGGCGTCGAAGGTGTTCGCCATGGTGCAGGCCCTCAAGGCGGGCGTCGTCTGGGCCAACACATTCAACCGCTTTGACCCGACCTCGCCGTTCGGCGGGTACAAGGAGTCCGGGTTCGGGCGCGAGGGCGGCATGCACGGACTGCACGCGTATGTGCGGCTGGAGGACCGCTGATGGCCGGGACCACGGACCGCCTCCCGGTCCTGCGCACGTTCAAGCTGTACGTCGGCGGCGCCTTCCCGCGGACCGAGAGCGGCCGCACGTACCTGGTGTCCGACGCTGACGGCCAGCCCCTCGCCAATGCCTGCCGCGCCTCGCGCAAGGACCTCCGCGACGCCGTGCGGATCGCCCGTGCCGCCGCCCCGGGTTGGGCCGGCCGCACCGCGATGAACCGCGGCCAGATCCTCTACCGCGTCGCCGAGCTGCTCGAGGGCCGCGCCGACCAGTTCACGGCCGAGGTCATGGCCGCCGAGGGCCTGCGTGTCGGGGAGGCCAGGACCCTCGTGGGCCGGGCCATCGACCGCTGGGTCTGGTACGCGGGTTGGACCGACAAGATCAGCCAGGTCCTGGGCTCGGCGAACCCGGTCGCGGCGCCGTACTTCAACTTCACGATCCCCGAGCCGACCGGCGTCGTGGGCGTCGTTGCGCCCGAGCGCTCGAGCCTGCTGGGCCTCGTGTCGCGGCTCGCGCCGGTCCTCGCTGGCGGCAACGTCGCCGTTGTGCTCGCGTCCGAGTTGCGCCCGCTGCCCTCGATCAGCCTGGCCGAGGTGCTCGCCACCTCCGACGTGCCGGGCGGCGTCGTGAACATCCTCACCGGGCAGCGCAAGGAGCTCGTGCCGGTGCTCGCGTCCCATGCGGACGTGGACGGGTTGGACGGGTGGGGGATCCCCGACGACCTGCGCACGGCCGCGGAGACCGCCGCCGCCGACTCCGTGAAGCGCGTCGCCCGGCGGCCCGCCGGGGTCGCCGACGCCAAGTTCGACTGGCTCGACGACCGCGCGGCCGAGCGCCCCGAGTGGATCGCGTCCTTCCTCGAGATGAAGACCGTCTGGCATCCCATCGGCGTGTGAGGCAGCTGTGATCGTCATTGCGGGGGACGCCCTCGTCGACCTCATCGTGCGGGCCGACGGGTCCATCACGGCCGTGCCGGGCGGCGGACCGTACAACAGCGCGCGGTCCGTGGGTCGTCTGGGCATGGCCGTGTCGTGGATCGGCGGCCTGTCCTCGGACCGGTTCGGGCGCGACCTCGAGGCCGGGCTCTCGGGTGCCGGCGTGGACCTCTCGATGGCCCAAAGGACCGAGCTCCCCACGACGCTCGCCCTCGCCGAGATCGGCGCCGACGGTGCGGCCTCGTACCGCTTCTACACCGATGCCACCTCGGCGCCCGCGGTCCTGCCCGGTCCGCTCGCGGCAGGCCTGCCCGCAGAAACGGACGCGGTCCTGACCGGCACGCTCGGGTTTGTGCTCGAGCCCATGGCGACGACCCTCGAGGCGCTGGTCGCCGCGCTCCCGCCGGACCTGCTCCTCATGATCGACCCCAACTGCCGCCCGTCCATCACGCGCGACCCGGACGCGTTCCGGGCGCGGATCGCCCGCGTGCTCGCCCGGGCGGACATCGTGAAGGTGAGCACTGAGGATCTCGCATTCCTCCAGCCGGGTGAGACCCTGACCGCCGCCATCGGCTGGGTGCAGGCGCTCGGGCCGCGCGTGGTGCTCGTGACCGACGGCGCGGCGCCCGTCCGCGTGCTGATCGACGGCGTCGAGCACCTGGTGGTCGCCCCGACGGTGGACGTCGTGGACACGATCGGGGCGGGCGACACCTTCGGCGGCGCGTTCCTCGCCTGCCTCGTCCAGGGTGGGGGCGGGCGCCACTCCGCGGGCGATCCCGCGGCGGTCTTGCGCGCCGCACGCTTCGCCGTGCGCGCATCTGCAGTCGTGTGCGGGCGCGCCGGCGCCAATCCCCCGACGCTGGCCGAGCTCGGGGGCTGGCCCGAGGCGTGACGCCCGGGGAGCGTTGGCCACCGTCCCGGTAACAAATCGCGCGCCAGCCGCCATGTATGGGCAAACCCGCATGGAGATTGCCCTTGACCGCTGATCCGCCGCCCGTCGTCCCGACCGACGCTGAGCTGCTGCGCCGCTCGGCCCGGAGCTCCGCGTCGTTCCGAGCCTTCTACGACCGGCACGTCGGGCGGGTGCACGCGTTCATGCTGCGCCGCACCAGCGACGCGGGCTCCGCCTTCGAGCTCACCGCCGAGACGTTCGCCGAGGCGTGGCTCTCGCGGGGCCGCTTCGTGGACCGGGGCGAGGGCGCCGCGCCCTGGCTGTTCGGCATCGCCCGCAACGTGATCGCAGCCTCCGTGCGCGACCACCAGGTTCGGCAGCAGGCTCGCCGGCGACTCGGCCTCGATGCCGCGGCCAACGTTGCCGCACCCGACGACCACTGGCTCGACGGCCTCGACGACGCCCTCCGCGAGGCCGTGGACGATCTGCCCGAGACGCAGCGCGAGGCTGTCGAGATGCGCGTCCTCAATGACGCCGGGTATCCCGACATCGCCGCCACGCTGGACATCACCGAGGGCGCGGCCAGGGTCCGCGTCCACCGCGGCCTGTCCGCCCTCCGTGCACGACTCTCCCCGACGGCACCCGGTTCCGCCCCGGTTGCCGTCCCCGCCATCACCGACCGCCAGGAGACCCGATGACCACTCCGCCCACCCCGACTGACCTTGCCAAGTTCGGCGACGATCTCGAGCGCGCGACCGGCCGCCAGCTCAGCGGGCGCCGTCGCCGGCTCCAGCGCGTTGGCGCGGGCGTGGCCGCGCTGCTCGTGATCGGTGCCGGGACCGCCGCCGCAGCCGGTCTGTTCACCCCCAAGCAGGTCGCGACCGGCATGCCCGCGGGCACGGCGATCTTCGGGGAGACCAACCCGGCCTGCACGCTCGACGCCGACGGGAGCACCTACCACTGCACGCTGGCCACCGCGCCTGCCCCGGAGTCCAGCGACTTCGCGGGCAGCAAGGAGCTCGTCGCGGTCGACGGCAAGATCGCCGGCGGGTGCATCGGGCAGGACGTCGCCGGGATGCACTGGGACTGCTATATGGGCCAGGACGCCGTTCGCCACGAGATCCTGGTGCAGGATCTCCTCGGGCAGCCGGAGCCGGAGCCGGGCAAGGGCTGACCCTTCGGGGGTCCAGCCGGACCGCAAACCGCTCGACGCCGGGTGGCCCAGGGGCTGCCCGGCGTCGCTGCGTCTGGGGCCGGCCGACCTCGCCCTGCCGTTCGGCACCGCGCGTCGGCGCGACATCGTGACCTCTCGGGACCGTTGGCTCCACCACCGCTTGCAGCGTCCGGTTATAATCCGACCGACAGTCGGTCGGAGAATTCGCAAGCACCATGGCCCGAACCCGAAACGCCACCGCGCACGCCGTCCGCCGCGACGAGATCCTCGATGTCGCCGAGCGGCTGATCCGCACGCGCGGCTATGACGCCATGAGCATCCAGGCGGTCCAGGACGAGCTCGGCTGCTCCCGCGGGGCGCTGTACCACTACTTCGGGTCGAAGGAGGCAATTCTCGAGGCGGTCATCGAGCGCATGACCGAGGCCGGGATGGCCATCATGTCCCCGATCGCCGAGGATCCGGTCCTCTCCGCCGTTGAGAAGCTCCAGACGCTCTTCGCGTCGGCCGGGAGCTGGAAGTCGGCCCGCAGCGACCTGCTGCTCCCGCTGATCCGCAAGTGGTACCAACCGGGCAACGACGTCGCCCGCGTCCGCACCGAGGCTGCGGCCTACGAGCAGTTCCAGCCCGTGATGGCCAGGATCCTCCGCCAGGGCGTGGCCGAGGGGACGATGGACGTCTCATCCGCCGACCACGCGGCCGTGATCCTCACCGCGCTCTTCGCCGGCTCCACCGACGCCATCCGCCGCCTGCTCATCGACCGCCTTGACGGTCGCGTCCCGTACGAGGAGGTCGAACGGTTCATCCACGCCTATGACGAGGCGATCGAGCGGATCCTCGGCCTGACGCCGGGCTCGTTCACGCTCATCGACCCCGACTCGATGCGCACCTGGTTCGCCTGAGGAAGGAGTGCCCATGCCCCCGGTCATCACCCTCGAGAAGCTCACGAAGTCCTACGGCAAGAGCCGCGGGATCATTGACGTGGATCTCGAGGTGCAGCAGGGCGAAGTCTTCGGCTTCCTTGGCCCAAACGGGGCGGGGAAGACCACCACGATCCGCACGATGCTCGACCTGATCCGGCCCACCAGCGGCACGGCGAAGGTCTTCGGCATCGTGTCCAGCGCCGACCCCGTCGCCATCCACAAGCGCATCGGCTACATCCCGGGCGAGTTCGCCCTGTACGACCGCCTGACGGGCAAGCAGACGCTCGAGTACTTCGCCAACCTGCGCGGCGGCGTGGACCCGGTCTACCAGGCGTCGCTGGTCGAGCGGTTCGACCTGGACGCCGGGAAGCGGTTCAAGACCTACAGCAAGGGCAACAAGCAGAAGGTCGGTGTGATCGCCGCGCTGCAGCACAGGCCCGAGCTGCTCGTGCTCGACGAGCCCACGTCCGGCCTCGACCCGCTCGTCCAGCAGACGTTCTTCGAGACGCTGCACGAGTGCGTGGCCGACGGGTCCACCGTGTTCCTCTCGTCGCACATCCTCTCCGAGGTCGAGAAGGCCTGCGGGCGCGTGGCGATCATCCGCGATGGTCGCCTGACGAAGGTCGACACTGTGGACGGCCTGCGGGACCTCGCCCACCACCAGGTCGAGCTGCGGTTCGCCGGACCCGTCCCGACGGGCGTCTTCGAGGCGATAGCCGGCGTGTCTGAGCTAGCTGCCGTGGACCACACGCTGCGAATGCGCGTCGCCGGCCCGATCACGCCCATCGTCCGGGCGGCGGCCCAGTACGAGCTGCTGGACTTCGTCTCCCGCGAGCCCTCACTGGAGGAGACATTCCTGGCGGAGTACGGCCGCGAGGCCGCAGGAGTGGCGACCGATGGCCGCTAACGCCGGCGCCCCGCGCCACCCCGCCACGACCTTCCCGGCGATTTCGCTCCGCAAGCGGCTGTTCGGCCTGGGGTCGATCTACGGCAAGACCATGCGCGACTCCCGGCTCGCGTTCATCATCGCGGCCGGGATGTTCGGCGGGCTGACGCTCGTCATGGGCGCGGCAGTCGGGCAGGTGTTCCCGACGCCTGAAGCCCGCAAGGCGCTCAACGAGATCGTCGGCAG
>Ga0302299_10000979_pt1 | contig 16794 bp, 17 predicted proteins | sample III_Fen_N3_4_FD_198795 | JGI IMG/M metagenome (GOLD analysis project Ga0302299, IMG submission 198795) | Peat permafrost microbial communities from Stordalen Mire near Abisko, Sweden - III_Fen_N3_4 | ecosystem: Environmental > Terrestrial > Soil > Wetlands > Permafrost | place: Sweden: Abisko... | reverse complement strand
GGTGCGACTGATGGAGCGCCTGGGCCTGACGGACGACGAGCTCTGCGCGACGCTCGCCGCCCCACCGATCGCCGTCATCACCGGCGAGCTGGACCACCGCCCGGAGCTCGGGATCCTGCTCGGGCTGACGGACGAGCCGCTGGTGCGCTTCGGCCCCGACGTCCTTCAGCGCTGGGTGCGGACCGCCGGGCCCGCCGGCCGGCCGCTCGACCATCTGCTCGCCCGCGACTTCCCGGCGTTCGAGGCTGCGGTCGAGGCGCTGGACGAGCGTGGGCTCGTGATCGGCGGGTAGCTCCTCCACCCGGCCGCGGCGGGTACTACCCCGCGTCGAGCGTCTGGATCCCGAGCTCGCCGGCCCAGATCCCGGCCATGGCGACGATGTCGGGCCACGGCATCGCCGCCCCGCGCAGGCGGTCGGCACCGCGCACGCCGTCGAGCCGGCAGTCGCGCAGCTCGCAGCGCGCAAGCGTCGCGCCGCGCAGGTCGAACTCCGTCATGTCGCAGGCGTGGAAGCGGACGGACTGAAGCTCCGCGTCCATGACATCCGCCTGGCGCATGACGCAGTCCTCGAAGGTCACGCGCTTCAGCTTCGAACCCGCGAACGATGCGAGGCCCAGCTGCGCTCCTCGGATCGTGACGTCAAGCAGCGTCGACTGCGTCAGTGCGATGCCCGTCATCCGGCAGCCCGACAGCGAGGCGACGCGGATGCCCGCGCGCCGCGCCTCGACATTCGAGAGGTCGCCGCGCTCGACGACGACCTCGGTCAGGGCGAACGACTCCAGCTGCGAGCCGCCGAGCTGAACGTCGACGAGCCGGCTCGACGTGAAGGTCACGCCGGAGGCGCGCTGACCCGACAGCGTCGTCCCTTCGAGGCGCACGCCCTCGAACGTCTCCTCGTGCTCGAGCGCGTCGACGGCCAGCAGCGGCAGGTCCTCGTCGAGCACCGGAACCCGGGGCGGCTCTGCGGCGCGCAACGTCATCGGGTGGAGAGTCTGACGTAGGCGTGATCGGGCCCCGGGCGCCCGCCTTCCACGTCCGAACCCGACAACACCGCCCAGGTCACCACTTCTGACGGGAGGTTCGTGCCCGCCGCCGGCGCGGACCTCCCGTCAGAACAGTTGATTCTCGCCGCCGAAGACCTCGCTGACGGAGTCGTCCGTGAAGATCCGGCGGACCGAGTCGGTGAGCAGATCCGCGCAGGAGAGCACGCGGATGTTGTCGGGCGCACCGGGGCGCAGCGGAATCGTGTCGGTGACGACGATCTGCTCGAAGCCGGCGGCGACGAGGTTCTCGTAGGCGTTGCCGCTGAAGACGGGATGCGTGGCGGCCGCGAAGACGCGCGAGGCGCCCGCGTCGAGGACCGTCTGGGCCGCGGCCTTCAGGGTGCCCGCCGTGTCGATCATGTCGTCGACGATCACCGCGGTCTTGCCGCGCACGTCACCGATGACGTAGCCGATCTCGGCGACCTGCTGGGCGGGCCGCTCCTTGTCGAGGATCGCGAGCTCGGCGCCGACCTTGGAGGCGAACTTCTTGTTCAGCTTCACGCGGCCGGCGTCCGGCGAGACGACGACGAGGTCCTGGAGCCCCAGGTCGTCGAAGTACTGCGTCAGCATGAACATCGCCGTCATGTGGTCGACCGGGATGTTGAAGAAGCCCTGGACCTGGCCTGCGTGAAGGTCCATCGTGAGGACGCGGTCGGCGCCCGCGGACTCGAGCATGCGGGCGACGAGCCGCGCGCTGATCGGCTCGCGCGGCGCGGACTTCTTGTCCTGGCGCGAGTACCCGAACCACGGCGTCACGGCGATCACGCGGTGGGCCGAGGCGCCGACCGCCGCGTCGATCATCACCAGCAGCTCCATCAGTGCGTCGTTCGCGGTGACCCCGGTCGCGGGGTTGCCGCACGTCGGCTGGACGATGAAGACGTCGGCGCCGCGGATCGATTCCTCGAAGCGGCAGTAGACCTCGCCGTTGGAGAACGTCTTCAGCGTGACGGGGCCGAGATCGACGTTCAGGCGGTCGGCGATCTTGTTCGCCAGCTCCGGGTTCGCGCGCCCCGAGAACAGCATGAGCCGCTTGTCGTAGTCGATCGGGAGGCTGGTGTTCATCCGCGGTTCCGGCTTGGGCCAGTCGGCGCCGGGGAGTGTAGGCACGAGCTCGGTCATGTCCGCTCCGGCTCCGCCTGCGCCGCGCGGCGCTCGTCGTAGCCGTCGATGTTGGACTGGCGCTCGCGCGCGATGCCGAGCGCGCCGTCGGGCACGTCGTCCGTGATGACGGAGCCGGCGGCCGTCCAGGCGCGATCGCCGACCGTCACCGGCGCGACGTAGGACACGTGCACCGACCCGCGCACGCCGGTGCCGATCGTCGTCCGGTGCTTCTTGCGCCCGTCGTAGTTCGCGGTGATCGTGCCCGCGCCGAGGTTCGACCCGTCACCCACGTCGGCGTCGCCCACGTACGAGAGGTGCGGAACCTTCGTGCCCTGGCCGATGTCGGAGTTCTTGATCTCGACGAACGTGCCGACCTTCGACCGCTCGCGCAGCAGCGTGCCGGGGCGCAGGTAGGCGAACGGGCCGACGCTCGCGCCGTCGCGGATCTCCGCGTCGATGCCGTACGTGTGCAGCACGGTGGCCTCGTCGCCGATCGTGACGTTCGTCAGCGTCGCCCCGGGGCCGAGACGGCAGCGCTCGCCGGCGACGGTGGAGCCGCGCAGGATCGTGAACGGCTCGACGACCGTGTCCTGGCCGAGGACCACGGTCGCGTCGATCTGCGTCGACGCCGGGTCGATGACGTCCACCCCGGCACGCTGGTGCGCGGTGATGATGCGCCTGCGGGCGAGCTCACGCGCCTCGCCGAGCTGGACGCGGTCGTTGATCCCGAGCACGATGGCCGGATCGTCGATCGCATGGGCGGCGACGGTCGCGCCCTCCTCGCGCAGCAGCGACAGGACGTCGGGCAGGTACAGCTCGCCCTGCTCGTTGTCGGGGCGCAGCCGCGGCAGTGCGCCGAGCAGCGCGCCGCCGTCGAAGACATAGATGCCGGTGTTGATCTCGCGGATCGCGAGTTCCTCGGTGGTCGCGTCCCCGCCCACCTTCGTCTCCACGATCCGCTCGAGCACCCCGCCCTCGCCGCGAACGACACGGCCGTATCCGGTGGGGTCGTCGAGCAGGGTCGTCGCGACGGTCGCGGCGGCGCGCTGGTACGCGTGGGCGCCCACGAGCTCGCGGATCGCGTCCGCGGAGACGAGCGGCACGTCCCCGCTCAGCACGACGACGGGACGATCGGCGTCGAGCAGGTCCGCGGCGGCCGCGACGGCCCCGCCCGTTCCGTTGGGCTCGGGCTGGACGGCGATCTCGACGTCGTCCGCGAGACGGCCGTCGAGCGGCCGGGCTGGTGAGTCCACGACAATGATGCGCTCGGCCCCGGCCTCACGCGCGGCGGCGACGGGCCAGGCGACCATCGGCAGGCCGCAGATGTCGTGCAGGACCTTCGGAGTCCGGGAACGCATGCGGGTTCCCTGGCCGGCCGCGAGGATGACCACGATCGGCGCGTTCACGCGGCCATCCTACCGAGACGGGGAGCGACTGCGGGGCGGGGATTCGAACCCCGACTAGACGGCTCCAAAGGCCGCTGTGCTGCCAGTTACACCACCCCGCACGGGCATGCGGGGTGCAGGATAGGTGCGGCCGGGGCCGTCAGGACGGCGTTTCGTCGGACTCCGACGTGCGCTCGTGGTCCGCTTCGCCGTACTCGGCGCCGGACTGCTCCTCGGCCGGGAAGGCGTCGCGCTCGGGTGAGCGGCCCTCCCAGTTCTCGGCCCGCTCGATCAGCTCCTGCTCGGCGAGCTCGAAGCCTTCGGCCTCTCCGCCGCCGGCCTCGTCGACCGGGCGCTTGGCCTCGCGTCGCTTCTCCATCCAATCGGTCATACCTCAGTTGTATCCGACCAGCGCGGGTTTGACACCTGTGCGAGCTACTGATCCGGCGTACGGGAGGTGCCGAAAGCGCCGAGCTGCTCGAGCAGCGCCGCGGGAGCCAGCGGATCCATCACGAGCGCACGGGCGTCGGCGGGGCTCGCGAGGCGCCGCTCGGGGCGCAGCATCGCAAGCGTCAGCTCGCGCTCGGCGGCGAGCGCCATCAGCGCTTCCCAGCCGTCGGCCGCGCGCTCGATCACCTCGGGGTCGGCGTGTGCCAGCGCCACGAGGTAGGGCCGGGCGTCGTGCGCCGAGCCGACCGCAAGCTGGATGCCCTGAGCCAGGTCGTCGCGGACGGCGCGCGCATGTTCGGCGCCCAGCCCGGGGATGTCGGGAGCGACGAGCACGACGGCGCCGTCGTGCTCGTGCAGCGCGATCGCGGCCGCGGCCGGCGACGTCGCTTCGAACGCGTGTCCCGGGGCGAGCTCGGCGACCCAGCGGCGCGCCACGGCTCGCAGCTCCGCCCGCAGGCGCTGCGCGGCGCCCGGGCCGACCGCGCGATCCAGCTCCAGGTCAGGCGGGGCGCCGAGCGCATCGAGCACCACCGCGGCGAGCATGCCGCTGATCGTATGGGGCGCCGCTACGGAGCTGCTGGCGCGGTCTCCGCGAGCGCGGTTTCGTCGGGTGCTTCGGTGCCGCCCGATGGATCGGCCGGTGCGGGGTCCGTCGCCGGCGGGTCGGCCGACGGCGGTGTCGTCTCGGGGGCGGGAGTCGCCGCCGGGTCGGGCTGGGTCGCCGGCGTCGGGGCGGGCTGATCGGTCGGCGCCGCGGGATCCGGCGTCGCCGGGGCGGGCGTCGCGGGATCAGCCGGAGCCGGGTCGGCCGGAGGCTGGACGGGCTCGGCGGGCGCCGGCTCGGAGGTGACGGGCGTCGGCGCGGGCTCGGTGACGGGGTCCGGAGCGGCCGTCGGGTCGCCGCCCTGCTCGATCGTGACCGCATCGGAGACGCCGTCGTTGTTGCTGTCGCGGCTGCCATCCGGCACGCCGTCCTCGCTCGCGGTCCGCTGCGGATCGGTGGACATGCGGAACTCGATGCGATTCGGCACGCCATCGCCGTCGCTGTCCTTCGCGCCGTCGCTGAACTTGCGCGGGTTGAGGCCGTGGTTCAGCTCCCAGGCGTCCGGGATGCCGTCGTTGTCCGTGTCGGCGTTGTACGGGTTCGTTCCGAGCCGCTGCTCCGCTGCGGTCGAGATGCCGTCGCCGTCCGGGTCGGCGGCGCCGCCCGCGACGGTCCCGCCGGTGCCGGGGGCGACTGCGCCGCCGGGAGAGCCGACGTCGCCGGCCGGTGTGCGGTGTGAGGCCCGGTGGCGCGTCGTGGTGCGCAGCAGCGCGACGCGCTCGGCCGCGGAGAAGGTGACGGGGGCACTGCCGGCGACGAGCCCACCTGAGGCGGCGACGAGCGGGACACGGCCGCCGCCGGTGTCGGTCCCTGCGCGGTGCCGGGCGTCGGGGACGATCAGGCGCTGAGCGGTCGGCACGCTCGTCTGCGGCCAGGCGTGGAAGCCGAGGACCCAGTGGTTCAGGGCGGCGAGGCTGCCCCAGACCATCAGGCACCCGGCGGTGACGCCGAGCGCGGCGAGGAGGCGGGCCTGGGGGCGGCCCTGGACGCGAGGATCAGCCGGCTGGGGGGATGACGGCAACATGTGGGTGCGTTCGGCAGATTTCGCCGGCCCCTTGATCGAACATCCGTCCAGCCGCGCACGCTGACGCTCAACGGCGCCGCAGAGCGCGCGAAACCGCCGTTCAGCGCGGGCGCGGGACGCGGCCGCCGGACGTTCCCGCCTCGCTGGCGGGGCCGCCGCGGTGCGCGATGCCGAGGACGCGCATCGCCTTCAGCCCGAGGCTCAGCTTCTCGCGCCCGTCCGTGGATCCGACGTCGAGGCCCGAGAGCTCGCGCACCCGCTCGAGCCGGTACCGGATCGTGTGGCGGTGCGTGAACAGCCGCTGGGCGGTCCCGGCGATGTTGCCGTCCGCCTCGAGGAACGCTTCGACGGTCGTCACGAGCCCGGTCTCGTACTGCTCGTCGTAGGCGACCAGCGGCTCGACCGTCTCGGCGTAGAAGCGCTGAAGCTCCGCCGGGTCCTCGGCCATCGCGGAGAGCAGCAGGCGATAGGCCCCGGTCTCGTCGAAGGCCAGCACGGGCCGCTCGGCGTCGCCCTCGGCGACGTTCGCGGCGAGCAGCGCCTCGCTCGCGGCGCGGTGCAGCTCGGAGATGTCGGTGCACGGCCGGCTGCATCCGACCGTGAAGGTGTGCCCGCTGAGCCCGGCCTGCAGCTCGCGGCGCACGCTCTCGGCCGCGCGGGCGGCCGCGTCGGGCTCCCCGGAGGGCAGGAGCACGAGGACCTCGTCGCCAGGCAGCTCGTGCCGCTCGGTCAGCGCGGCGATCGATCCGGCGACGCCGCCGGCGGCCCCGCGCTCGACGAGCGACAGGATCCGTGCGCGGCGCCCGTCGTCGCCCGCGACGTGGGCGTGGGCGCGCACCACGAGCATGCTCGCGCCACTCTCGAGGTCGAGCCCGAGGTCGATGGCCGCCGCGCCGATCGCGTCGGCGCCCGTCAGCTCGCGGGCGAGCAGCGCCCGCAGGAACGCCTCGGCCGCCTGCGCGGACGCGCGCTCCGGTGCGCGCAGGCGCTCGACCTCGGAGGCGACGATCGTCGTGACGAGGCGCAGCAGCACCGGATCCGGCGGGCTTCCGGCGCGCACCCGAAGGACGCCGACGGGCTCGTCGGCCACGCGCAGTTCGTGCGCCTCGACGCCGTCGCGGTCGGCCAGGATCGCCTTTTCGTCGGCGCTGGAACGCGCGGCGACCGCGAGCACGTGGCCCGCGCGATCGCTGAGCACGAGGCTTGCCTCGAGTGCCCGGGAGGCGGCGCGCACGACCTCGGGGATGCCCGCGCCGGACGCGACGGCGTCCGTGATGGCGTCAAGTGCCTCGAGGTCCGTGTGCCCCGCCGCTCCCTGCGCCGGCGTCGACATCCTGAGGAGTGTAGGCCCGAAAACGCGGTTCAGGCTGCCCAGAGGTACACGACGAGCGCACCGGCCGCGACCCCGATGCCGATGAACGCGGCGACGGCGTAGAGCGAGAGGAACACCGCGCCGACGCGCTCCCAGACGCGCGAATAGGACTGCCAGGCCGGGATCGCCAGCAGGCCCACCCATGCGGCGAACCCGAACACACCGCTGCACGCGGCCACCAGGATGATGATCGACTCGTTGCTCATTGCGGCTCCGGGGCGGCATTCTGGCGCATGAAGGCGACGACCAGCGCCACAATCGCGACGAGCGAGAAGCTCATCGCCGCGGCGCCCTCGCCACCCAGGACGTCGGACACCCAGTGGACGCGCAGGTAGAGGCGGGTCAGCCCGACGAGCGCGGCCAGCACCGTCGCCGCGACGACGAGCCACCAGCGGCCGCGCAGCGCCGGGACGACGCGGACGGCCACGACCGCCAGCGCGATCCACGCCATCGCGTACGCCGCGTGACCGGAGGGGTAGGCCGAGCCGGCGGCGTCGACCAGCCCGTTGCCCGGTCGCGCGCGGTCGGTCGAGTGCTTGGCGATCTGCACGAGCGCGACGGTCATCCCCATGCCGATCCCGATCACCGCCGCCTCCAGAACGCGGCGACGCAGCAGCAGGACGATCACCGCGACCGCGCACAGCGGCTCCATGAGCCACGGCGCCCCGAACGTGGTCAGGGCCTTCGCCAGGTCGACGAGCGCCGGCTGGGAGATGTGGACGGCCCAGCGGTTCGCCGGGCTGTCGAGCCCGCTGGCGTTCCCCTCCCCGATCAGGATCCAGTACCCGAGGAACGCGAACGAGCCGACGGCCGCCACCGCGAGCAGCGTGGTGAGCTCGAGACCGAGCTGTCCCGGCGTCAGTCGCCCGATGAAGAACCGCAGCGGCCCGCGCGCCCAGTGGACGAGCGGCCGCAGCAGCCGCAGGCCGGGGCGGTCGAGCGCCGTGTCGAGGTCGCGCTCGAGCCGCGCGCGGTTCTCGGCGACCTGAAGCCAGCGCACCAGCCAGACGATCCCGGCGATCACCGTGATCGCGATCCCGAGCCCGAGCGCGCCCTCCTTGGCGATCTTCAGCACGCGGTCGAAGCTCTGCCAGAAGACGTAGCCGATCATGATGAACGTCGTCGCCCACAGCCCGGCGCCGAGCACGTCGTACGGGATGAACCGCCGGAACGGCATGCGTCCCGAGCCGGCCAGGAACGGCGCGACGGCGCGGACGATCCCGACGAAGCGCCCGATGAAGATCGCCTTGCCGCCGTGCTTCTCGAAGAACGTCTCGACCTGCGCCAGGCGCTCGGGGCCGATCTGCACGCGGGACCCGTGCTTCACGAGGAACTCGCGGCCGAGCCTCCGGCCGAGCGCGTAGCTCGCGCAGTCGCCTGCGACCGCCGCGATCCACGCGACACCGATCAGCGTGATCACGTTGATCTCGCCCTGTCCGGCGACGACGCCGCCGAGCATCATCGCCGTCTCGCCCGGCGCGACGAGGCCGATGAACGCCCCGGTCTCCAGGAACGCGAGCACGCCGACGAGCAGGTAGGTCCACTGGCCGAGCGTCTGCCCGATGTCGACCAGCAGCGTCTCGAGGTTCGGCAGCTTGACCGCGCCGCTGCCGTACACGCAGAGCACGATCGCGATCAGCGCACCGCCCACGAGCAGCGTGGGCTCCAGCCGGCGCCGGCGGTGGATCAGCAGCGCGACGAGCGCCGCGGCGGCCACGAACGGCCAGATCTTCACAGCAGGTCTCCGGGCCCCAGCCCCGGGTACCAGGGCTCGACCGCGACCGGGCGAGGGTCGCGGCCGCTCAGGGAGACCGCGGCCGAGCGGGCGCGCTCGACGTCGGCGAACAGGCCGATCACGGTCGGGCCGGAGCCGCAGACGAGCGCATGATCGGCGCCTGCGCCGCGCACGTCGTCGAGCGTCCAGGCGAGCTCGGGGAGCAGCGAGACGGCGGCCGGCTCGAGGTCGTTCAGCAGGAGGTCGCCCGGCGCCAGCGGCGATCCGGCGGCGAGCGCGGCGATCAGGTCGGCGCTGCGCGCCTCCAGCGCCACGCCCGACCGCGGCAGCTTCAGGCGGTCGGCCTCGCGGAACACGTCGCCGGTGGCGAGCCCGTGCGGCGAGCGCACGACCAGGATCCCGAACGGCGCCGGGTCCGGGAGCCCGCGCAGGATCTCGCCGGCGCCGGTCGCGAGGTAGCGGCGCGGCCGCACCTGCGCCGGGACGTCGGCGCCGAGGCCCGCCGCGATCTCGCGCAGCAGGTCGTCGTCGCGCAGACCCGCGGCGCGCGCCGCGAGGCGCAGCGCCGCAGCCGCGTCGGCCGACCCTCCGGCCATCCCGGCCGCCACCGGGATGCGCTTCGTGATCTCGAGCCGGACCGGAGCGCCGGTCCAGCCGGTGCGCTCGCGGAACGCGCGCAGCGCGGCAGCCGCCAGGTTGTCGCCTTCGACGCCGGGGCAGTGCACCTCGTCCGTCGTGGCGCCGAGCTGGGTCGGGAGCAGCCGCACGCGATCACACAGGTCGACAGGCTGCATCACGGTGACGAGCTCGTGCCGGCCATCCGCCCGCGTGGGCCCGAGCGTCAGCCCGAGGTTGATCTTCGCCGGAGCGAGCTCGCCGAGCGCGTTCACGACTGCAGCCGCTCCAGCAGCTCGCGGAATTCCTCGGGCGCGAGGCGCTCCGCGCGCTCGTCGGGCGGGTGGCCGATCGCCTCCAGCGCCGCCCTTGCCCGCGGCCGGATGTCCACCCCGGCGATCGCGCCGGACAGCTCCAGCGAACGCGGCAGCGCCTTGCGCCGGTGCGCGAACGCGCCGCGGATCAGCCGCCGCAGCTCGGGCGAGGGCGCGGGCCCCTTGCGCTCGAGCCGCACGAGGACCGAGTCGACGTTCGGCACGGGGACGAAGACGGACCGCGACACCGTACGCGCGACCTCGACGTCGCAGGCGAGCTGCGCGATCGCGGACGGCACGCCGTAGAGCTCGTCGCCGGCGTGCGCGGCGAGCCGCACGCCGACCTCCTTCTGCACCATCGCCACCCAGCGCGTCACCGACGGCAGCTCCTCGATCGTGCGCAGGATCGCGCCGGCGGCGATCCCGTACGGCAGGTTGGCGACGACCTTCGTCGGGGCCGGGTCGAGCGCGGCGAGGTCCAGCTCCATCGCGTCGGCGACGTGCAGCGTCGTGTTCGCAAGCGGCGCGAGCGCCTCCCGCAGGGCGGGCACGAGCGCGGTGTCGATCTCGACGACGTGCACGTGGGCGCAGCGCGGCGCGAGGTACTCGCTGAGCACGCCGAGCCCGCCGCCGACCTCCAGCACGACGTCCTGCGGCTCGAGGCCGGCAAGCCGCTCGATCACGCCGAGGATGTTGGAGTCGACGAGGAAGTTCTGGCCGAGATCGCGGCGCGGGCGCACATCGTGCTCGCGCATCCGCCGCAGGCTCGGCTGGGTCGGCATCGGCCGATCCGTCATGGCGTGTGCGGCGGCGCCGATGCGCTCACCAGCCGAAGAGCTCGCCCGCGTTGCGCTCGACGGCGTCCTCGAGCGCCGTGTAGGTCATCCCCCGGCGCTCGGCGACGAACTGCGCGGTGTCGACCACGAACGCGGGCTGGTTGCGCTCCTTGCGGACCGCCTGCGGGGACAGGTACGGAGCGTCCGTCTCGACGAGGAGACGCTCGTCCGGCACGCGCTCGCAGGCCGCGGCGAGATCGCCGGCGCTCGGGTACGTCACGTTGCCCGCGAACGAGATCCACCAGAGCGGCTGCTCCAGGCACTCGTCCAGGTGGTCCGGCATCGAGAAGCAGTGCAGGATCACGCGCAGGCCGTCCGCCCGCTCACGCAGCGTGCGGAGCGTGTCCTCCTCCGCGGCGCGGGTGTGCACGACGAGCGGCTTGTCGAGCTCGCGGGCCAGCTCGATCTGGGCGTCGAACGCGCGCTGCTGGTCGGCGCGCGGGGCGCGGTCGCGGAAGTAGTCCAGGCCGGTCTCGCCGACCGCGCGGCAGCGCTCGTGCGCGGCGAACGAGCGGATCAGCTCGGTCGCCCGGTCGTCGTACCCCTCGGCGAGGTTCGGGTGGCGGCCGGCGGCGAGGAAGACCTCGGGGAACCGCTCGGCCGCGACGGTCGCGGAGCGGCAGCTCTCGGCGTCCATCCCCACGGTGAGGATGCGGCGCACGCCGACCGCGCGCGCCGCCGCGACGAGCTCCTCGTTCGGCGGCTCGCAGGAGTCGAGATGTGTGTGACTGTCGATCACGCCGCGGCGGGCTGGGTCGGCTGCTTCGGAAACAGCGGCTCGATCGGCTGCACCGCGCCGACGCGGCGGGCGCCGAGCTGCGCCGCCTCGAGCGCGCAGTCGGGTGAGCCCAGTGCGGCGAGCAGGCGCTCGGCCGTCGCCGGAAGCCAGGGCTGGAGCAGCACGGTCAGCACGCGCAGGCCCTCGACGAGACTCGCGAGCACGACGTCGAGCTCACCCGCGTTCGCCTCGTCCTTGGCGAGCTTCCACGGCGCGCGCTCCTCGACGTACCGGTTCAGGCGCCGCACGCGGGCCCAGATCTCCTCGAGCGCCTGGGTCACCTCGGCGCGGTCGAGCAGCTCGGCGACCGTGGCGGACAGGCCGTCGAAGTCCGCGTCGAGCCCCGGGTCGTGCCGGACGTCGGGGGCGACCCCGTCGCGGTAGCGGCCGACCATCGCAAGCGTGCGGCTCGCGAGGTTGCCGTACTCGTTCGCGAGCTCGCTCTCGTAGCGCTGCTCGAATGCCGCGGGCGACACCGAACCGTCCTGCCCGAACGACACGTCGCGCAGCAGGTAGAAGCGCAGCGCGTCGGAGCCGAAGCGATCGATGACCTCGAACGGGTCGAGCACGTTGCCGAGCGACTTGCTCATCTTCTCGCCGTCCATCAGCAGGAACCCGTGCGCGAAGACGTGTTCGGGCAGCGGCAGGTCGGCGGCCATCAGGAGCGCCGGCCAGTAGACGGTGTGGAACTTGAGGATGTCCTTGCCGACGAGGTGCAGGCTCGCCGGCCAGAAACGATCGGTCAGATCCTCGCCGGGGCGCGCGAACGACAGCGCCGTGTAGTAGTTGAGGAGCGCGTCCCACCAGACGTAGAAGACCTGCTCGGGATCCCACGGCACCGGGACGCCCCAGCCGAGGCCGCGGCGGCTGAGCGACACGTCCTGCAGCCCGCCCTCGATGAACGAGAGCGCCTCGTTGGCGCGCACGCGCGGCCGGACGAAGTCGGGGCGGTCGGCGAACAGGCGCTCGAGCGGCTCCTGGAAGGCGGAGAGGCGGAAGAACCAGTTCTGCTCGCTCTCCCAGTTCAGCTCGATCCTGTGGATCGGGCAGGTGTTGCCCTCGGCGATCTCGCGCTCGGTCTTGAAGTCGGCGCAGCGCGGGCAGTACCACCCCTCGTAGGTGCCCTCGTACGCGTGACCGTTGTCCTTCACGCGCGTGAGGACCTCCTGCACCTTGGCGACGTGGCGGGCGTCGCTCGTGCGGATGAAGAAGTCGTTGCTGGCGCCGAGCCGCGGCGCGAGTGCCTGGAAGCGCTCGTAGTTGCGGTCGGCCAGCTCGGTCGGCGTCACGCCCTCGCGCTCGGCGGCGAGCTTGACCGGCTCGCCGTGCTCGTCCGTTCCGGTGAGGAAGAAGACGTCCTGCCCGCGCTGGCGGTGATGGCGCGCCAGCACGTCGGCCGCGATCGTCGTGTACGCGTGGCCGAGATGCGGCGCGGCGTTGACGTAGTAGATCGGCGTCGTGACGTAGAAGGTGGAGCCCGGCATGCGTGTCGAACGCTAGTGGGTCGTCCCGTGACGGCCGGCGCAGGACGCTGCGCCGTGCGAGCGGCTGCGCCGGGAGCGGCGGCGGAACGTCACCCCGAGGCCCGCGCCGATACCCGCGATGCCGGCGCCGATCCAGGCGGCGAGCGGCAGCGGTGGCGCCGGCGCGGCGGCGACCGGCGCCGACGCGGGCGGCGATACGTCGGGGCGGTGCACGCGCACGCGCAGCGGAAGCGGCGCAGGTCCGAGCGGCCGGTCAGCCGCGCCGCCCAGCAGCGCGAGCGGATCGCGGTAGCCCCAGCGCTCCGACGCAACCCGCGCGCCGAGGAGCAGCCTCCCGCGCGGGCCGAGCCGCCCGATCGGCGCCCCGGCGATCAGCACGGCGCCACGCCGGACCCGCAGGCGTTCCAGCCCGAACTCGGTGGCCGCGAGCGGGCCACAGCGCAACGACACGCCGGACCCGAGCCGCGGCACGCTCCCGGCGAAGCTGATGCGCCCGCTGCATGGCGCGCGCACCGTCTGCCCCGGCTCGCCGGCGAGTCGCAGCCCGCGACGGGCTCCGGCGGCGAACGGCGTCCGCGCTTCGAAGTCGAACTCGCGCATGACGTCGACGCTCGGCAGCGGGGGCACCCAGTGCTCCGCGTGGGCGACGGCGGAGTGCATCAGGGTGAAGATCAGCGGGATCAGCAGCGTGAGCGGGACCATCGTCCGAGGATCCCGCGTGCGCCAAGGACATCCCGCGTCCGGCGCGTGCCCCGTCGCAGACCCGGCGCGATGCCGCCGCAGACCCGCGGTCGAGCGTCAGGAATCGCCGGCGACGACGACGGCGTACAGCTCGTTCGCCGGCACACCGGTCAGCCCCGCCACCACCCCCGCGGCGGCGCGAGGCCGGGCGCCGGCGTCGACCAGCTTGCGCACCGCGTCCGTCGCCGCCGCGCGATCCGCCGCGCCGGCGGGCGACGGCCCGATCACGAGCACGACCTCGCCGCGGACGGCCTCGTCCGCATAGCGCGCGCCGAGCTCGGCGGCGGTCCCGCGAACGATCTCCTCGTGGATCTTGGTCAGCTCGCGGCAGAGGGCGACGGGACGCTCAGGGTCGAGCTCGGCCAGCACGCCGAGGCTGGCGCCGGCCCGCCGCGGTGACTCGAACGCGACCAGGGTCTCCTCGGCCCGCAGCAGGGTCTCGAGCTCGCCCCGCCGCCGCGGCAGGAACCCGACGAAGCGCCAGGTCTCGGCGGGCAGGCCGCTCGCGACGAGCGCGGTCAGCGCGGCACTCGGCCCCGGCAGCACCTCGACCGCGATGCCCGCGGCGACGGCGGCCTGCACGAGCACGAGCCCCGGGTCGCTGACGAGCGGCATTCCGGCGTCGCTGACCAGCGCGACCGTCTCCCCCGCGTTCATCCGCTCGACGAGCCGCGGCGCGGCGCGGCGCTCGGCATGTGCGTCGTAGCGGACCCGCGTGGCCGACACGCCGTAGCGGTCGAGCAGCACCTTGCTCGTGCGCGTGTCCTCACAGGCGATCACGTCCGCCTCACGCAGGGCGGCGAGCGTGCGCAGCGTGATGTCCTCGAGATTGCCGATCGGCGTCGGGCAGACGATCAGCCGCCCCGCGCCGGCGCCGCTCACCGCGCGAACTCCTCGAACGCGAGCGTGGCCGCCCCGAGCAGCCCGGCGTCCGCGCCGAAGCGGGCCGGCAGGATCTCCACGTTGTCGCGCAGCGACGGCATCGCGCACTCGGCGACCTCGCGGCGAGCCGGATCGAGCAGGAGGTCGCCGGCCGCGATGCCGCCGCCCCCGACGAGGATCCGGGCGGGGTTGAAGACGTTCACGAGCGTGACCATGCCGGCGCCGAGCGCTTTCCCGACCTGCTCGATCGCCGCCCGCGACGCGGCGTCGCCGTCGTGCGCGAGCTCGGTGACGAGCGCGCCCGTGACGTCGCGGCCGGCGGCCGCCTCGCGCGCCAGCGCCGAGTCCGGGTGGCCGGCGATCATCGCCTGGCCCGCCCTGCCGATCGCGTTGCCCGACGCGTACCACTCCAGATGCCCGCGCCCGGGGCACTGGCCCTGACACGGCGGGCCGTCGAGCTGCACCACCATGTGCCCGAGCTCCGCCGCGCCGCCCGTGGAACCGCGGACGAGCTGGCCCCCGCAGACGATGCCGCCGCCGATACCGGTGCCGACGGTCAGCATCACGACGTCTTCCAGCCCGACCCCCGCGCCGTGGCGCCACTCCGCGAGCATCGCGCAGTTGGCGTCGTTGTCGACGGCGACCTGGATGCCGAGCCGCTCCTCCATCAGCGCCTGGAAGGGGACGCCCTCCAGGGGAAGGTGCGGGCACGCGCCGACGACCCCGGCCCGCCGGTCGATGACGCCGGGGATGCCGAAGCCGGCGCCGATCACCGGGCCCGGAGCGGCTTCGGCCGCCTCGCGGACGATCGCGGCGAGCGTGTCCAGGAGCTCGGGCGTCGCGAGCCCCTGCGAGCTGCGCTGCGCGCGGTGATGAACGGCGAGGCCGGAGTCGACGGCGCCCGAGAGCAGCTTCGTCCCCCCGACGTCCACCCCGATGACGCACGCTCCGGCCATTGGCGGCACCATAGCCGGGAGATGGCTGCCGACCCGCCGCCGCCGGAGCCCGGCGGGCGTCCCCCATATCGCGTCTACCGCACGCTGCCGCGCTGGCTGAGCCGCGGCGCGCCGTCGTTCGAGCAGCTGCGGCGCCGGCCCGCAGCGCCCGGCACGGCGGGACGCAAGGTCAGGTCCCCCAGGCCCCCCTGGCGCCGGATCCTGAAGTGGACCGCCGTCGCACTGGTGAGCTGGGTCGCCCTCTCCGTCGTCCTCTTCCTCTTCTCCGCGCAGTTCCTCCAGGACAAGGTGGACTCCAAGACCAAGTCCGAGCTGGCCGGGCCCGGCCTGCCGATCGTCTCCGCCTCGACCGTGCTGATCCTCGGCTCCGACCAGCGGTCCAGCTCGACGAAGGAGCCCGGCGCGAGCACGTCCGGGCCCAGCCGCTCGGACTCGATCCAGCTGATGCGCGTCGGCGGCGGGCACAGCGCAAAGCTCTCGATCCCTCGCGACACGATCGTGAACATCCCCGGCTACGGACTGAACAAGATCAACGCGGCGTATGCGATCGGCGGGTCGTCACTGGCCGTGCGCACCGTGAAGCAGTTCCTCGGGATCGAGATCAACCACGTCGTGCTCGTCGACTTCGCGCGCTTCCCCAAGCTGATCGACGCGATGGGCGGCGTCGACTACAGCGGCGGCTGCGTCGTCTCCCGCATCAACGGAGGGTTTCGCAACGGCGGCTTCACGCTGCGACTCAAGGCGGGGACGACGCACATCGACGGGAAGCAGGCGCTGGCGCTCGCCCGGACCCGGCACAACCTCTGTAACGCGCGCGAGGACGATCTGACCCGCGAGCGCCGCCAGCAGAAGATCGTCGGCGCGATGCGCTCGCGCGTGCTCTCCCCGTCCGGCTTCGTCCGCTGGCCGATGATCGCCTGGCGGACACCCCAGACGATTCGCAGCGACATGGGCGCACTCGGGCTCTCGGGGCTCTTCGCCACGATCGCCCCGTCGGGCAGCGCGCAGACCCGGAACCTGCGGCCGACCGGCGCGGCGACGCTGCCGGACGGCGGTGCGGGGCTGACGATCACGCCGCAGTCCAAGCGGCGCCAGGTCGCGCGCTTCCTGAGCGGCTGACCCTCAGTCGGCGGACTTCGCGGCGGGCTTGGCGTCCGCCTTCTTGTCCTTCTTCTTGTCTGCCTGCTTGTCGGCCATCTTGGCGTCGTGCTTGTCGGCGCCGTCCTTGGCCGACTTCTCGAGCTCCCGGTTGCGGCGCTTGGTGCCGTAGTCGGTGTTGTGGAAGCCCTTGCCCTTGAAGTGCACCGCCACGGGATGAAAGACCCGCTCGATCGGGACGCCGGTCTCGGGGTCCTTCGTCAGCGTGTCGTCGTGGATCGACTGAAGAATCTCGAAGGTCGATCCGTCTGGGCGACGGTACTCGTAGATCGGCATTGCGCTGCCCAGGATAGAGGATGGTCCGGGGGCCTCGGCA
>Ga0302299_10000978_pt1 | contig 16794 bp, 14 predicted proteins | sample III_Fen_N3_4_FD_198795 | JGI IMG/M metagenome (GOLD analysis project Ga0302299, IMG submission 198795) | Peat permafrost microbial communities from Stordalen Mire near Abisko, Sweden - III_Fen_N3_4 | ecosystem: Environmental > Terrestrial > Soil > Wetlands > Permafrost | place: Sweden: Abisko... | reverse complement strand
CAACGCCGGGAAGGTCAAGGCCCGCCTCATCGCCGAAGCCGCCAACGGCCCGACGACTCCCGAAGCGGACGAGATCCTCTACAAGAACGGCAAGTTCGTGATCCCGGACATCCTCTGCAACGCAGGTGGGGTCACGGTCAGCTACTTCGAGTGGGTCCAGGACCTCGATCGCGACTTCTGGAGCGTCGACCAGGTCAACGCGAAACTGAAGTCGATCATGACGAGGGCTTTCGCCAGCACGCTCGACATGAGCCTCAAGCAGCGCGTCAACATGCGAACGGCGGCGTACATGCTCGCCGTGCAGCGCGTTGCCGACGCCACTTCGGTCCGCGGCCTCTACCCGTAAACCCTATTTCGTAACTCTCCTGCGGCCCCGACGCACCCCCTCGCGTCGGGGCCGCTTCTCGTCCGGCAGCCGGCCGATGCCTTCGTTGCGCCTGCGCTCCTCGCTCACGGACATCTGAGTCCGCTCGCTGCGGGTGCTCGGACTGCGCCTCGGCCTCGGCCGTCGGCCGGGCGAGAAGGCGCCGTGGTCGTCCGGCAGCCGGCCGCTGCCTTCGTTGCTTGCGCTCCTGGCTCGTGGCCCGCCCTGGCCGGCGCGTTGGCGCCCGCGCTTCTCGCTCACGGCCGGCGCGTTGGCGCCCGCGCTTCTGACGGTGCTACCATCCCACGGCTGACGACCCGCGCGGGCGGCCGAACAGCCATGTATCGCCGATCTGGCGCCGCTCGGGATAGGAGCCTCGATGCTCGACCACGAAGAGAAGTTCCTGTTCAAAGAGGAAACACTCCACCTCGCCAACGCCCTCGCCGAGCCGAGCGTCCTGGACAACGTCGAGGATCTTCTGACCGACGTCATCACCAGTCCGCGCTTCGACTCTGAGGTCTTCACCCTCGAGCGCTCGCTCCAGGTGATGCTCGGGGCCCGGGCCGGCGCCACGCTGGTGGGTCTGCTCACGGTGACGCCCGAGGTTTTCGACGAGACAGCCGAGGTCCGGATTCCGCCCGAGGTCCAGGAGCGCCTCGTCGCCTGGCGCGCCCGGTTCGGTCTCGCGATCGACAACGCCCTCAACTACCTCAACAACCCCGACGGCATCCAGGGTCACAACTTCTCCACGCAGATCGCCCACGTCGATGAACGTCGAGTCCTGCAGGGCCGTCTGACGCTGGTTCGCTACAACAACGAGCCGCAGTTCTTCCTGGCCGACGCCAGTGTCTTCTTCGGCCTGGTGGTGGACATCCTCGAGCGGCTCGGTCCCTACCTCGAGCCCGACGCCATCGATGCGGAGACGGCCAGCCGGCTGCGCGAGGTCGTCACGCTGGTCGATCGCAAGACGGCCAGCCGGGGCTAGACGAAACACGGAAACGGGCCTGCCGAAGCAGGCCCGTTTCGTTTGCGGCGTTAGCCTCCCCGGCGAAGGCGAACGATCAAGGTTTCGGGGGCGTCTGAGTCGGCGCCGCCGGATTACCGGCAATCGGCTGGCCCGGAGCCGGGGCCGGCGCGGGCGGCGCCGAGTACCACGGCTGGGCAAAGGTCGCCGGTCGTGCCACGGTAAAGGGCAGCAGTCGCTTGCGGAATGGGTCGACGATCCGCGCCACGCCTCCGAGGAGGACCAGCAACAGGACGAGAACGAGGGTGATCGGCAGGATGAGAATGACGAGCCAGATCAGTATCGTCGCCGTGCTCTTGCCGACTTCGCTGAGCGCACCGGTCGCCTGGCCGGCCTGATCGCCGGCGCTCCACGGAATGGGCGTTGCGGTGGGTACCGGCGACGGAGTGGGGGAGGGGCTGGGGCTGGGGGTCGATAGGATCGGCACCTCGAAGATCACGGTCAGGGTGCTGAACGCCGCCTGATCGGTCAGGCCGTTGAGTTGGCCCGAGAGCTCCTCGATCTGGCCCTGAACATCGGCCAGCCGCTGCTGGACAGTCAGGACGTCGCCGATAGTGTTGGCCTTCGCCATGATGGCCTGAATTGCCTTTTCGCTGGCCCGCAGGTTAGCGATCCGGGCCGTCAGGTCGACGATCTGGCCGCCGACTTGAGTCGATTCGGTGTGCTCGCTCAGGACTTTCGTGCCCAGCTTCCTCATGACGGAGAGGGCGGTCTCGAACTGGGCAACCGGCAGGCGATAAGTGACCGAGGCCAGGTCCTCCGCCGATGTGACCGTCCGATCCGAGCCGGCGAGCAAGCCGCCGATGGCGTGGATCTGGTCGGTCGCTCGGGCGATCGAGTCGTCGAGGTTGCCGACCTGGATCGAGATCGATCCGATCTTGATGATCTGATCCTCGGGTCGGGCAGCGTTGGCGGTGGAGGCCGGTCCGCCGACGGTGGGATTCTGACCGGGCTGCAGGGCCGGGGCCGGGGCCGACGTGGCGGCCGCCGTCGGGCCGACGAACGCGGCGCCACCGTCGGTGAATGCGCTCGCGGCCGGCGCGGCGGTTGCGGCCTCACCCTGAAGTGGGTAGTCCATGGGGGCCGGCGTCGCCGAGGAACTCGAGCACCCGGCAGCCATTCCTCCCGCGACGAGCAGAACGGTCAAGAACCCTCTCGCTTGCATCTGACCCTCTCTTCCCTCTGTCGCCGGACACTGCCCGGCGATCTCCCTGGACAATGCGTTTCAGACTCGATTGCGGTTCATGCCACAGCGGCTTCGTCTGGGCGCCGAGGCCGATGCCGGATCACGCCGCGGCAGTGGTCCGCCTCCTCCCGAAGATGCGCCGCCCGATCCACAGGATCACGACGAGCAACGCCAGCCCGATCACGATCGGCAGCCCGACGACCACGGCCCAGACGACGATCGTCGCCAGGCCCTGACCGATGTGGACGAGCGCGGCCCCCGCCTCGTCGACCTGAGTTCCAAGGCTCCATCCCTGAGCGGCTTTGGTGACGACGGTACTGTCGGGCGTAGTGAACGACACGCTAAGGGTGCTCATGTCCGCCTGGTTCTTCAGATTGTCCTGCTGAGCCTTGAGCTGTTCGATCTGGCCCTCGACCTGGCTGAGCTGTTGTTCGACCGCGAGGACGTCGGGGATCGCGGTCGCTCGGGCCATGATCGACTGCAAAGCCGTCTCGGTCACCTGGAGGTTGTTGAGTCGGGCGTCGAGGTCGATCACCTGAGCCGTGACGTCGGTTGAATCGGTCTGTTCGGAGATGATCCTGCCGGCGAGGCCGCGCAACGCCGCCAGGGCGTCATCCCATTTGGCCGCGGGCAGTCGATACGTGACGTTGGCGACCGCGGTTTCCTTGTCGCCCGAAGTCGACGATTGGCTGATCCGGCCGCTCATTCCCACGATCGCCGCCTTGGCCTGGGAGACCGCCTTCGCGAGGTCCGTGACCTCGAGTGCCATCGACCCGGTCTTGACGATCTGAGTGGTTTCGAGTGCCGCGGTCAGCTGGTCGACGCCGGGCGCAGTAACCGGCTTGCCACCGGAACCGGCCGAATCGGCGCTGTTGAAAGCAGGATTGGCGACCGAGCCGTCGACGGCCTGGCCGGAAACTGGACCGGCCACCGGCGCGCCAACCATCGGGAGCCGCTGCGCGTCTAAGGTGGCGCTTCCGCCGGCGCCCGGCGTGCCTACGGTGTACGCCGCCCCGACGAGGGCGATGAGCGCGATGGCTGCGACGAGCCCGCCGAGGGGCACGCGGCCGATGCGCGCTCCGGCGATGCGTCGCGCGGTTCTGCCGACGCGACTGCCGGGATTGTGGTTGGCGTCGGTGGTCATTGTTGTGCCCTCGTCTGCTCGACTCACGGGGCCGCGTATCTGCGGCTTTCGGAGGGAGGACGCCGCGCAGGGACCGCCGGTTCCCGTGGATCCGTGCGATCGCCGGTGGGTGAGACTCCGTGGGGCAGACCGCCCCCGTCGCCGCTAGGGCAAGGGCTCGTTATCGATGAGGCGGACGGCACCGAAGCGGACCGCCATCGAGAGCAACGCCGGGCCGGCGACCCGCTCCAGTTCCCGCAGCGTGTCGGGGTCCGCGCAGCTCACATACTCGGGGGCGGCGAGGGGCTCGGCGGAGAGAGTTATGCGCATCGAAGCGCGCAGGACCTCTGCGTCCCGTTCGCCGGCGTCGTACCGGGCGCGGGCGGCCGACAACGCCCTTCGCAGAATCGGGGCGGCCGCCCGTTGCGCGGCCGTGAGGCGCATGTTGCGAGAGCTCATCGCCAGCCCGTCCGGCTCGCGCACGATCGGGCACGCGACGATCTTCGTTGCTATGCCCAGATCCCCTGCCATGCGCCGGATCACGAGCAGCTGCTGAGCGTCCTTCTGGCCGAAGTAGGCATGCTCCGCTCCGGCCAGTATCAGGAGAATCGCGACAACCGTGGTCACGCCCTCGAAGTGCCCGGGCCGCGCCGCGCCCTCGAGCGGCTCCGTCAACGACCCGACCCGGACCGTGGTCTGGAAGCCGTCGGGATAGATCTCCTCGACCGACGGTATGAATACGAGGTTCGCCCCGGCCGCGCCGCAGACGCGGACGTCCGCCGCCTCGTCGCGTGGGTATGCCTCGAAGTCCGAAGAATCGTTGAACTGACGCGGGTTGACGAAGATCGAAACGAGGACCGTGGCGTTGTCGGCGTGCGCTTTCCGGATCAGCGAGGTGTGGCCTTCGTGGAGGGCGCCCATCGTCGGCACCAGGCCCACCGGTCGCCGGGCCCCCACAAGCGCCTCACGCAGATCGGCCCTGGTTCGAACGACCTGGGGTAGGGCGACGGGCCTGACCACTCCCTAGAGGTCTCGATCGAGCGGTATGCCCCGGCCGGCCGCCATGCCGCCGGTGCTATCCAGCCCGGGCTGCCCCAGGATGTCGTCGAGCGTCTTGACGTCCATTCGGGTGCTCTGCTCGGGGCCGGGGAAGGTGCCGGCGCGGACGTCGTCGCGGTAAGCGCCGGCCGCGGTCTTGATGATCGAATGCAGGTCGGCGTACTTGCGAGCGTGGCGGGGAGTGAAATCGGGGTTGAGGCCGAGCAGGTCGGTGATCACCTGGACCTGGCCCGCGCAGCCGGCACCGGCGCCGATGCCGATCGTCGGAATGCTCAGCCGCTTAGTGATCTCGGCCGCCAGTTGCTCTGGCACAAGCTCGAGCACCACCGCGAAGGCCCCGGCTCGCTGGACCGCCAGAGCGTCGGCGAGGAGCTGCCGGCCCGCGTCGCGCGTCTTGCCCTGAACTCGATGACCGCCGAGCTGGTGGATCGACTGAGGCGTCAGGCCGATGTGGCTCATCACCGGGATGCCGGCCCGAACGATCGATTCGATCGTTCGCGAGCTGCGCTCGCCGCCTTCGAGCTTGACCGCCCCGGCACCGCCCTCGCGCATCAGGATGCCGGCGTTCTCCAGGCTCGCCTCTGGCGTAACACCGTAAGAGAGGAACGGCATGTCGGCCACGACGAGGGCGTGGCTGGTCCCCCGTACGACCGCCTTGGTGTGGTGGAGCATCTCCGGCATCGTGACGCGGACCGTGCTGTCGTAACCGAGCATGACCTGACCGACCGAATCGCCGACCAGAAGCATCGGAATGCCGGCTTCGTCGAGGATCCTTGCCGTCGGATAGTCATAGGCGGTCAGCATCGCGATCCGCTCGCCGTCGGCGTAGAGCCGGGCGATCGAGGCGATCGTCAGGCGGGCGGCGTGCGCGGGCGAGGGCGCCTGACTCACGAAGCGGTCTCGGGTGTGGCCGTCGCCAGATCGTGTGTCTCGTTCGGGTTCGGCGACTCCGGAGCCTCAGGCTCGCTGTCGGTCTCCTGGGCGGTTTCCCGGGAATCGAGGCGGATCAGGATGCGGTCGAGGAGCAGTTCGGCGACCTCGCGCTTGGACAGCATCGGCAGCTGCTCCGGCGCGCCTTCCGGGTAATAGATGGTCACCCGGTTCGTGTCCGTGCCGAAGCCGGAGCCCGGCTCGGTCACGTCGTTGGCGACGAGCATGTCCACGCCCTTGGCCTTGACCTTGTCCGCGGCCCGTTCGGTCGATCCGGTTTCGGCCGCGAAGCCGACCAGAATCGGTCGCAGCGCCCCGGAAGCCCGAATGCCGGCTCTGACGCGTTCGGCTGCCTCGGCCAGCAGGTCCGGAGTGGCGTCGAGCTCGAGCTTCAATCCCGACCCGCGGCCGAGCTTCTTGTCCGAGGTGGTCTTGGGGCGGAAGTCGGCGACGGCGGCTGCCATGACCAGGACGTCGAAGGCGGGGCCGTCCGGCGGAGTCAGGGCTCGCAGGGCGGCCTGCATCTCGGCTGCGGTCCCAACGCGAGCGACGTGGGCGCCGGCCGGCGCATCGACGCTGACGTGGCCCAGGATCAGGGTCACTGCCGCGCCGCGATCGAGGGCGTCCTCGGCGATCGCGATGCCCATCTTGCCGGTCGACCGATTGCCGACAAAGCGGACCGGGTCGATCGGCTCGGCGGTTCCGCCGGCGGTGATGACGACATGGCGGCCGGCGAGATCTCCGCGGGACGGGCCATCCGACGCCGGTGCTGGCGCGGGTTGCGCCGCCGGCTCGGCAGGTGGTTCGGGCGCAGGCGCCCAGGCGGACGCCGGCTCGCGCTCGATCGCGGCGGGCGCCGGAGACGTGGCTTCGGATCGAGTGGCCGCTCCGAACGTGGCTTCCGACGAGGCACTCAACGCGTCCACCGTCGCATCGATGATCTTCCACAGCTCGGCCAACCTGCCGCGGCCGACCAAGCCCGATGCGAGAGGCCCCACCTCCGGCTCGACGACCTCGTACCCGAACTCGCGCACTCGGGCCACGTTCGCCTGTGTCGCCGGATGGGCGTACATGCCACCGTCCATCGCGGGTGCCACGATCACCGGAACGGAAGTCGCGAGGCAGGCCGCGGTGATCGAATCGCCGGCGAGGCCGTGGGCCATTGCGCCGAGCCAGTGGGCGGTCGCAGGAGCCACGACGATCGCCTCGACGTCGTTCGCGGCGCTGATATGGCCGATCCGTCCGTCGTCCTGGAGCGCAAGAACGTCGATGTCGACAGGGTGGCGACTGAGCGTCTCGAGCGTCAGAGGTCCGATGAACGCGGTGGCGGAAGGCGTCATGAGAACGCGCACGTCGGCGCCTTCGGCCTGGAGCAAGCGCAGCAACTCAACCGCCTTGTAGGCGGCGATCGAGCCGGTGATTCCCAGGGCGATCCGGCGCCCCGCCAGGCGGCCGAGCTGTGCGGTCATGGGACCTTCTCCGAGATGATGTGGATTGAGCCTGCGGCACTGCCGCTCCAGCCGGCGGTCGTCTGCCCCGGCACGGGCGAGCCGCTGGCCACGGCCCAGAGGATGGCCAGACCCTTGAGCGTCAGTTCCGGGTCGATGGCATCGACTCCGGGCAAATTGCGAACCCACGGCGCCGCCGAAAGGCCGCCGGTGAGGACGACCTGGATGGTCCCTTCCTCGACCTTCTCGGCCCGCGCCAACTCGCCCCGAATTTGTTCCAGGAGCCCAAGCGTGAGAGCTCTGTACCCGAGAACGATGCCGGACTGCATCGCGGCAACCGTGTCGGTGCCGATCGCCTTCTTTGGCTCGGCGAGATCGATTTGCGGGAGGCGGGCGGTTCGCGAGGCCAGACTCTCCAATCCGAGTTCGAGACCCGGTGCTATTGCGCCGCCGACGTAGCCGCCGTCGCGGGCGACGCAGTCGAACGTGGTCGCGGTGCCGAAGTCCACGACGATCGCCGGGGCTCCGTACAAGCGCCCGACTGCCAGAGCGTTCACGAGACGGTCGGCACCCACCTCGGCCGGCCGATCGGTTCTGATGGGGATGGGCATGATCGCTGCAGTCGCCGAGAGCAGCGGCAGTCCGCGCCGCTCGGCCATTGTCTCGGCACCGCTCGTCAGCGCCGGAACGACCGACGCCAGCGAAATGCCGGTGACGTCCGAAAGCGAGGCCCCATCGAGGCGCAGCAGCCCGTCGAGGAGGACTTCGAGTTCGTCGGCAGTTGCGCCGGGGCGCGTTGCTGCCCGGCGGCTGGCCACGACGGCCTCACCGTGGACGAGGCCGAGGGTCATATTCGTGTTGCCGATGTCCAGCGCGAGCAGCATTCCGCGATGATACCGCTCCGCCGCGCGGCTCAGCCGCCCGTGTCCCGGCGGAGGCCCGGCATTTGGGCCGACTCGCTCGCCACGTGTTCAATCGCCTTGTTCGGGGCCCGCCCCTGGGGTACCATCCATCGGTCCGTCACCGGCGCCCCAGCCCGTCACCCCGCTGCCCCAGAAGGAGTGGTGTCGTCCGTGCCGCCTGCGAAGTTCTTCGTGAATCGCGGCATCGTCTCAAGCCGGACAGACCTGCTCAACGTACTCCGTCCCCTCGAGAAGCAGACCGTGGCTTACCGGTATTACCGGGGCCACGAGCTGGTTCAGCACGGGATGGGATGGGTGGAGCGGATCGTCGCTGAGGAGCCGGAGACCTCGACGTTTTTCACCCCGCTCTCGATCTGCCTGAACGTGGACTCGTTCGAGCACCTCGAGTTTGAGACCCGTCCCGACCAGCTGCTCACGTATCGACTGGTGCAGGGGGACGAAGCCGTCGTGATCGATTTTGCGCCCAGCGGCGATGCCGTCGCGAGTCCGCTCGAGCCCCGTCAGCTCGAATTCGACACGTCGGGCTACGTCCAAATGGAGTTGCTCGGCCCCGATGCCACCGGGGACGAGTAGGGGGACCCACACCCGCCGCTTCGTGAACGGCTGGAACAGATGGTGATCGACCCGTCAGGAGCGTGGTGGGCCGCGTGAAAACGCGGTCGGGAGGAGACGCGCCGCCCGGGTCTGGAATTCCGGGTGGCGGCCGATTCGGTGGGATAGACCAGGCAGAACACCAGGAGGAGACCGTCTTGGGAGCGATAGCCCGCTACTTCAAGTTCGACGAACGCGGCACAAATATCCTCACGGAAACTCGCGCCGGCGTGACCACGTTCATGGTCATGGCCTACATCATCTTCCTGAACGGAAGCATCCTGCTCGGCGGCATCGGGGCGGCGAAGCTGCCGATCGGCCCGAATGACGCGGTCGCCTATGCTGCGGCAACCGCTCTCATCGCCGGCATCATGACGATTGCCATGGGCATCGTTGGCCGCTACCCGCTCGCGCTCGCCGCGGGCCTGGGAATCAACGCAATCGTGGCGTTCACCCTCATCGCAGGCAAGGGTCTGACCGTTGCCGGCGCCATGGGCGTCATCGTCATCGAAGGCGTCGTGATCACGATCCTCGTGGTCATCGGGCTTCGGGAAGCCATCATGGCGGCCGTGCCGCTCGCACTGAAGCGATCGATCGGCGTCGGCATCGGTCTCTTCATTCTGTTCATCGGCTTCGTCAACGGCGGCATGATCATCACGCCCCAGGGTGGGTCGCCGATCGTCGCCCTGTCGTTCCCGACTCAGACCGGGCAGTTCGTGTTCCTGCTCGGCCTGTTGATCACCTTCTCGCTATACGTCCTCAAGATCCGCGCGGCGCTGATCATCAGCATCCTCGTCACGACGGTCGTCGCCCTGATCACCGGCGTGACCAAGGTCCCCGACAGCGGTTTCGTCGTGACCCCGCAGTGGTCGACCCTCGGCAACTTCAACCTGACCAACGTCTTTGACAAGCTCGGCCTGATCACGGCCGTCCTTACGATCTTCGCGATCATGCTGAGCGACTTCTTCGACACCATGGGCACCGTCACGGGCGTGGCCGAAGAAGCCGGTCTGGCCGAGGAAGACGGCTCTGTTCCGGGCATCGGTCGCGTCCTGATCGTCGACTCCGTGGCTGCGATCGCAGGCGGCATGGCCGGTATCAGCTCCAACACGACCTATATCGAATCCGCGGCCGGCGTGGCCGAAGGCGGCCGAACCGGCTTCGCCTCCGTCGTCACCGGCATCCTCTTCCTGGCGGCGATCTTCCTTTCGCCCCTGGCTCTCATCATTCCGTCCCAGGCCACGGCCCCGGCCCTGGTCCTGGTCGGCTACCTGATGTTCACGCTCATTAAGGACGTGAACGTCGCCGACGTCGAGGATGGCCTCCCGGCGCTCCTCACGATCATCCTGATGCCCCTCACCTACGACATCACGGTCGGCATCGGCGCCGGCTTCATCTCGTGGGTCCTGATCAAGCTGCTCAAGCGCAAGTGGGCCGACGTGCACTGGCTCATGTACGCGATCTCGATCGCGTTCCTGGTCTACTTCGCGAAGGACTGGATCCAGACCTTCGTCAAGTAGCCGATCACGGGTTCAATCGGCGGCCGGCGCTCGCAAGAGCGCCGGCCGCTTCGTTTTGGCGAGGGGTTCACGCTCGCCATCCGGTAGCATTGGATCGATGTACCAACGCACTGCGCTCCCAGGCGGACCGCGCGTTATAACGTCGCGACTTCCAGGGGCCCGCTCCGTCTCCATGGCCGCCTACGTCCTTGCCGGCTCCCGCCTGGAATCGGTCGATGAGGCGGGCGCCGCGCATTTCATGGAGCACATCACCTTCAAGGGGACCGAGGCATACCCCACGACCCGCGCCGTCTCGGAGGCAATCGAGGGTGTCGGCGGCAGCTTCAACGCAGCCACCGACCGCGAGTCGACCGTCTACTGGGTTCGGCTGCCGCTCCGTGAAGCCGCCCGCGGCATGGACATTCTGGGCGAGTTGATCGTCCGGCCGTGCCTCCGCAGCGAGGAGATCGAGTCGGAAAGGGCGGTCATCGTCGAGGAGATCCGGTCCTACCTCGACGACCCGGGCGAGCACGTTCACACCCTCTTCGATCTGGCGATGTTCGGCGACACGCCGCTTGGACGCGAGATCGCCGGCAGCGAGGAGAGCGTCCGCGCCCTGCCCCAGGCCAACCTTCGGGCCTTCTGGGCGGGCGCTTATCGGCCGGGAAACGTCGTCGTGTCGGCCGCGGGAGACATCTCGCACGAGGAGGTCGTCGCCCTCGTCGAGCGGGCGTTCGGTACGGGCGCGGGCGTGCAGCCGAAGTTCGATCCCGCTCCGGCTCTGCCGGCAGGCGATCGAGTGATGGTCGTCCGGCGGGAGACGACGCAGGCCCAGCTCTGTTTGGGCGTTCCGGGCCTGCGAAGAGATGACCCAGAGGCCTGGACACTTGAAGTGCTTAACGCCATTCTCGGGGACGGCATGAGCAGTCGCCTGTTCCAGTCCGTCCGCGAGGAGAAGGGCCTCGCCTACGACGTCAGCTCCTACATCGTCGACTATGCCGATGCGGGGGCTCTTGTCGTATCTGCCGGCGTGGACGCGGACCGGATCAAGCCTGCCGTCGGGGCGATCCTGAGAGAGCTCGCACTGCTGCGCGACGAGCCGGTCCCGGCCGATGAGCTGGCCCGCTCGAAGCGGTATCTGGGCGGCCGGCTCGAGCTGAGGATGGAAGAAACGCGTCACCTCGCCTCGTGGCTGGGCGGCCAGGAGGCTCTGCACGAACGCGTGCTGACGCTCGACCAGGCGCTCGACGAGCTGAACGCAGTCACGTCGGAAGGGATCCACTCCCTGGCAAAGAGATTGGTCCGAGACGAGCTGCTGCGTTTCACTGCGGTGACGCCCCGCTCCCGAGGGCGCGGCCTCGAAGCGATGCTGAAGCTGCCGGGAGGGGCGGCATGAGAAACGGCGCGAGACCTCGCCGCAAGTCGCCCTCGGCGGCCCCGGAAATCCCCCAGCCGGTCCAGAATCCTCTGCCGGAAACCCGATCGCGCAGGACGCGCCAGATCCCGGACGAGATCGCCGGCCAGCCCAACGACGACGTCCTCGACCTGCTGGTTCGAGTCCCACTGGACGCCCTTGACGCCGAGCCGGTCGCCGAGGCCGACCCCGTCGATATCGGCGCCGGCGCAGGTCGCGACGCCGCCGCTCCGGACCGCCTCCCGGCCGAGGCCCGAGGCGGCAGGTTCGATCCGGCTGCTGGGTTTCCGGGCGGAACGGGGGAGATGAACAGGATGGGCAGGGGGGCGGCCGCTGCCATTCGAGAGCCGGCCGGATCCGAGGGCATCGGCAACCAGGGCGACCAGATTCGTTTCGCGCGACTCCATCTGCGAACCGGTTCGCTGCTTCAGGCTCGATCGGAGTTCGAGGCGCTGGCCGCGTGCGATTTGCTGGACGTGCCGGCGACGCTCGATCTGGCCGAGGTTCGCTGGCGCACGGGCGACCTCGTCGGCGCAGGAATGGCCGCTGCGACCTATCTCGACGGGGACGGCGATGAGGCTCTGGGCTTCCTGATCGCGGCCGAAGCCGCTTCCGCGGAGGATCGGGTCGCGGACGCGCGGAAGCACGCGGGACGGGCCCTCGAGCGGAGCATCTCGCTGGACAAGTTTTTCGCAGGGGTTCCGCGCCGGATGACATGGCCGGAGAGCACCTGGGCGGCACCCGGGACCGTCAAGATCGATGAGCCCGCAGTCGATGCAGCCATTTCGGCGGCGACCAACGTAGAGGCCGAGGCGGTCAACGAGGCGCCCGAAGGCAGCTTGTGGGCCACGCCCGACGAGGTCGCAGTCTCTGTCGGGGCGGCCGAGTCTGAGCAGGCGGTCGAAGTCCAAACGGAAGCGGTCGTCGAACCGGCGATCGAACCCAAGGCAATCGAGCCCGAAGAGGCCGAACCCGAGCCGGCGACCGAGCCCGAAGCGGTCGTCGAGCCGGCAGTCGTACCCGAAGCGGCCGTCGAGCCGGCGCTCGAACCCGAAGCGGCCGAACCCGAAGCGGTCGAACCCGAAGCGGCCGAACCCGAAGCGGTCGTCGAGCCGGCCGTCGTACCCGAAGCGGTCGTCGAGCCGACGATCGAGCCCGAGGCAATCGAACCCGAGCCGGCGATTGAGCCCGTTGCGGCCGTACCCGAGCCGGTAAATTCGTGGGACCCCGAAATCCGCGCCGGGACCGACGCCCTCGCCGCCGGCGATACGCTCATGGCGGCTCTCCACCTCGCCGTGGCGCTGCGAACGTCCCCGGATTCGGCCAGGACCGTTCTGGAGGTCATATCCGATCACGGCGATATGGCCCTGCAGCTCGTCCGCGGCGACGCGTTGCGGCTGCTCGGAAACGAGTCGGACGCGGGACAGGCCTACGCGTCGGTGGCCTCCATGTTGGGCACCGGCAAACCCGCCGCTGAGCCCGCTGCGCCTGCACCTGCGCCCACCGCCAAGACCGCCGCCAGGACGGCGGCGAAGCCGGCCTCGAAGATGGCTTCGAAGGCGGCCGCCAAGGCAGCCGCCTCGCAGGGTGCTTCGGAGCCGGCCGTCACCGATCCGGATGCTGCCGCCCCGGCCGCGTCGGAGCCCGCCGCGATCCCGGAAGCCGAGCGACCGCGCTCAATCAGGTGGGAGTGACCTCCAGCGCCCGGTCGCGGCTCGCGACCCGCTAAGTCGGGCTCCGCCGTCACCGCCGGACGCGCTGATCCCGGCTAAACTGCCCGTCGTATCAACCTCCCGCAGCGGTGTTGTCCAGTGACCGAGCGCACCCTCGTCCTCGTCAAGCCCGACGGCGTCCAGCGCCAGCTGGTCGGCCGAATCCTGTCCCGCTACGAAGAGCGCGGCCTGCGGATCGTCGGCCTCAAGCTCGTCAAGGTCGATCGCGAGCTGGCGGAGCGGCACTACGCCGTCCACAAGGGCAAATCGTTCTTCGAGGGCCTGGTCGCGTTCATCACGTCGGGTCCTCTCGTGGCCGCGGCGCTCGAAGGTCCGGACGCGATCGCCATGGTTCGAACGATGAACGGCGCGACCAAGCCGGTCGAGGCAACCCCGGGGACGATTCGCGGCGACCTCGCCGTCGAAATGGGCCAGAATCTCGTGCACGCGTCGGACAGCGCGGAGAGTGCCGCCACCGAGCTGGGCATCTGGTTCGCAGCCGACGAGCTGGTCACATATCGGCGCGAGATCGATCGCTGGGTCATCGGTCCCAAGACCGACGCCTGACGTCTTGCGCCGGACCGTCTCGGGCGGACTCGAGCGCCGCTAGTTTCCTGTAGTCGCAGTCGCGGTCGGCGTCGCACTCGGCGAGTCGGACGGCGAGGGACTCGCGAGTGGGGGCGCGGAGGGGGCCAGCTGCAGCGTTGGGACGGCCGTCGGTTCGGCCGAAGGCGTGTCGGTGGGCTGACCGCCGTTGTCGAGCCCGCTCGGATTGGGCGGTGGCGCCGCCGCATCGTCGAGAGTTATGCCCGATTGCGAGGCATCGGACGCCCCGAACCCACCGAACGCGACGATCGCGGCGATGGTCGCCGTCGCCAGCACGAGAAGGCTCGTCTCGAGCGGTCGGTTCAGTCGCCAGGCCGCCGCCAGCCGGTGTCGCAAGTACAAGTTCGGGCGGCGATGAGGAACGCCTTCGTCGTCGCCGGACGCCTCGTCTTCCAGCTCGACCAGATTCGTGGCGACTGCCAAGACGAGAGGTGAGGCCGTCCGGGCCGCAGCCTCCACGGACTCGTCGGTCTCCCTCGCCAGGTGGGGCCAGTGCGGCCAGTCACCGCCCGCGCGACGGACCGTATCGGTCGGCGTCAGCAGCCCGACCGCGAGCAGTCGCACGTAATAGGCCAGCGAAAGCAGGATCGCCGCCGTGCCGATGAAATGCAGAGGGTCCGGCAGGCCGAGACCGACAAGCGTGCCGCGCGCCTCGAAAACGGGACTGCCCGGCCAACCGAGGGTCGCCGCCACGATGACCACGAGGGCAATCCCGAGTATCGGAGCGCGGCGGAGCCAGCCACGCAGCTCGCCGAGATTGGACGACTCGAACGCCCAGGATGCGGCCGCGGCCCACGCCACCAGCGCCGACTTGGCGATCACGAAGGCCAGAAGCCAGAGTCGGGCCGGCTGAGCGGCATCTTCGCTCCGGGCCGTCAGGGCGAGCAGGATGAAGCCCGTGTCCTGGACGATCGAGTAGACGACGATCTCCTCGATCTCGTCGTGGAGCATCGCTCCCACCGCGCCGAGGATTAGCGTCGCGATCGCGACGATTTGGACCACGACGACCGCGCGGTCGAGCCAGTCGCCCGGGACGCCGAAGATGCTCGCGTTCCAGCTCAGTGCGATCAACCCGAAGCCGGTCGGTATCCAGACAAGGGAGAGGACCAGGCCCAACCCTTCGCCGCTCCGACTCAGCAGCGCCGCCGGCACGTGGAACGGAACGGCCCCCGATCGGACGGCAACTGCCGCCGACACGACGAGGAACGCCAGGGCAAGGACGAAGGTCGGGTCGTCGCTATTCCAGTTCGTGTTGAGGATCGTGACCGCGGCCAGCACCGAGGCGGACACGACAAGGGCCAGGGTGCGCAGCTCGGCGATGCCGACGGTCGTGCCCAGAGGCGTCGAGCGCACCCGGCTGGCGACCAGGGCCGCCGGCGCCGTGGCCGCAGCCGCCGCGATCAGGGCCACGGTCGGATCCGTCGACGAGATTGCGACGCCGACACCGGCCATGGTCGCGAGTGCGGCCGGCGCGAGGCGCTCGGGCCATCCCGTCGCGAGGCCGATGACGCATAGCAACAGGCTGCTTGCGGCCAGCGCAGATAGGAAGAAGCCACCGAACCACGTGGTCGCAAGCGTCACCTCACCCAAAGTGACCGAATCGTTCGGGTTCAGGAGCACGGCTGCGGCGAGGGCACCGGCCAGGCTGCCCAACGCAACGAGTCGTGACAGTCTCGCGAACGGCATGGTCAGCAGCGTCAGAAGCATTCCGGCGACGCAGACGAGGAGGAACGTGATCAGCGTCATGGCTTGCCGCCCAGGTGCGGGCGCGAGCGCGTGGCCTTCTTGGGCGCCGGCTTCTCGATTTCGTTCAGACGCTTGACGGGCGCGCGACGAGCCGATCGTGTCGTCACCGGCTGCGCTGGTTCGGGGGCGGGCGCCTCCCAGGCGAGCCAATCGTCCGCCTCGGGTTCCGCGGTCATCGGCCTCGGCCGTTTCTCCGGCTCGATCGGCTGAATCGGCTCGATCGGCTCAATCGGCTTGGGCGTTTCCGCCGTCATCGGCTTCCGTTCGGCGACCGCCTGAAGCGGGGCCACATTCGGGGCTGCAACCCTCTCCGGCGCGTTCGATTTGATCGGCACCGCGGGCGGACGGAGTGCTGCCGGCCGAGGCGCCACCGGACGGGCTGCCACCGGACGGGCAGTCGCAACCGGGGCAGGCGCGGACTCCAAGACGTAATCCGTGGCCGCTTCCTCTGCCTCGAGCGAGGGAATAAGTAGGCTGGTAGCCCCGGCGATGCCGACCAGCAACGCAGCCATCGCCAGCTGCTCCAGGGGAGGCGTGGGTCCCGACCAGGCGCCGACGAGCAACGAACTGCCAAGTGTGAGCAACGTGACTCCGACGCCCATTCGGAATACATCGCGTCCGGCCAGCGGCACGATCGCGAGGGCAATGAGCGACAAACCGGCAGCCTGTGCCTCGACGGGACCGGCCAGCGGGTCGACCGGCCTCAGAGCGAGTCCGACCGCGAATGCGGCGACTGCGACGGCTCCTTCCGCGACGAGGCCGATGGCCGAGCCGGCACTGTTGACCTTGCCCGAGCCGGCAGCGGCCCAGAGCAGATATGCGGCCAGCATCGCGCCGAGGATTCGAGCTGTGACGGCCAGGGAGCCGGGGAGGGGCGATGCCACCAGCGTTGCCGCGACCGCGGCCAGCATCAGTCCCAGAACGACGATCCGTCCGTCGCGAGCGGTGGCCGCGACGACGCCGCCCAGCACCACAGCCACGGCGGCGAAAACCGCCGCGTCTAGCACGTCGCCGGGGCGCAGGCGATCAGGAAGCGCCGGACCATCATGGTTTCGCTGTGGGGGAAGCCGTCGCCACAGGCGCGTCGGTCGCACCGGCGGGAGCGGTGGCCGGAGCCAGGAGTCCGAACTGGTCGAACGGCCAGTACCGCACCCAGGCTCGACCGATCA
>Ga0302299_10000975_pt1 | contig 16797 bp, 17 predicted proteins | sample III_Fen_N3_4_FD_198795 | JGI IMG/M metagenome (GOLD analysis project Ga0302299, IMG submission 198795) | Peat permafrost microbial communities from Stordalen Mire near Abisko, Sweden - III_Fen_N3_4 | ecosystem: Environmental > Terrestrial > Soil > Wetlands > Permafrost | place: Sweden: Abisko... | reverse complement strand
GAAGACGACGGCCAGGAAGTACCGCTCCGGCGCGTGCTCCTCGGGGGCGTACGCCGACCCCGTGAGCCCCTCCAGCTGGTCGACCCGGTCACCGCGCGCGACGGCCTCCGCCCGGCGCGCGGCGTGCACCCTCGACGCGGCGGCGCTGCGGTGGTGGCCGTCGGCGACGTAGAGCCGGCCGACCGCCGCGAAGGCGCGGTGCAGCGCGGCGACCTCCGACGGGTGGTCCACGATCCAGAGCGTGTGCCCGACGCCGTCGCGCGTGACGACGTCGACCGCCGGGTCGCGGGTCACGACGCGCACGACCACGTGGTCCACCTCGGCGGAGCGGTGCGACAGCAGGAACACCGGCTCGTCCTGCGCGTCGAGCGCCTCGATGTGGCGGACGCGGTCGTCCTCCTTGTCGGGCCTGGTGCGCTCGTGGATCTTCACGCGGCCGGCGTCGTAGTCCTCGACCCCCACGACGGCGACCACTCCGGTCTGCACGACGTCGCCCATCACCTGCCGGTAGACCGAGAAGGTCGGCTCGTCGTCGCGCACGAGCACGCCGCGCGCCACGAAGTCCTCGAGGTTGGCCCGGCCACGGGCGTACACCTCGGCGCTGTGCGGCTCCACCGACTCCGGCAGGTCGATCTCCGGTCGCGAGACCCGCAGGAACGAGTCGGGGTCGCCGCCGGCGTAGGCCCTCGCCTCCTCGACGTCGACCACGTCGTACGGCGGGGACATCACCCGCTCGGCGAGCCCCGGAGCGGGACGCAGCGCACGGAACGGACCGACCTCGACCACGCGGCTCTCCCCTGCGGTGCTGACTGCGAGCGGGCGACCCGAACCTACCGGGCTGCCGACGCGGCCGTCAGCGACGGCTCGCGCACGACGAGCACCCAGCCGGTCACGATGAGCAGCTGCGCGAGGGCGTAGGTGCTCATCACGAGGAAGCCCGAGGCCGGCACGTCGAGGTCGGCGGCGCCCAGCCCGATGAGCAGGTCCGAGATCAGGAACGCGACGCCGCCCACGCCGATGCGGCGGTCGCCGGTCGCGACCGCGCACGCGGCCATCGTCGTGAGCGCGGCGGAGTACACAGCGATCGGCACCTGGAGGGCGCCGAGCGAGGGCCCGAGCACGACCTGCAGCACGAGCCAGAGCAGGGCCCACGCGGCCGGCACCCAGCGCCGCCGACGGAACCCGTCGGCCGCGCCCAGGCGGAGGAAACCGACGATGTAGCAGACCTGCATGACGAGGAAGGCGCCCATCCCGGCGACGAACCAGCCGTCGCCGGACCCGCCGAGCAGCTCGTCGCCGGCCAGCGCCGCGACGAGACCGCCCACGAGCAGCGCGGGCGGGCGGCGCTCGCACGCGAGCCACGCCCAGACGAGGAGCAGGCCGCAGAGGAAGGGCTTCGTCGCCACCTCGAGCCACGCGATGCCGACGGACACCGACACGAGGTTCGCGACGGCGACGACGACGAACGCGACGAGCACCGGCCTCGGCGCGGGCAGGACGTCGGACATCGGAGCTCCTCCCGGACGGGTCGGCGTCACTCTAGGGCGGGCCGACCCGTCAACGGGTGGAGCGGCTCGCGGTCATGATCTGCACGAAGCGCTCGACGCTGCAGGCGGACACCACCTCCGCGACCAGGTCCAGGTCGAGGTCGGACGCCGCGCGGAAGCGCAGGCACCCCTTGCCCATGTCCGGTGGGCGATCGGCCGACCACCGGGCGCGGAAGTCCGCCTCGCTCATCACCGCGCCGCTGTAGAGCGGCAGGAGGTGCAGCGTCGAGTGGTTCTTCTGGGCGGCCAGTCCCGCGAGCATCAAGGGCTTGCCGTTGTAGGTCTTCGGCGCCACGTCCAGCGGGACGACCCAGGAGATCATGCCGAACTCCATCGTCTCGACGAAGCCTTCGGGCATGGCGTCGACGACGGCCGAACGCACCACCGCGAGCTCCGCCGCGCGTTCGGGCGGGAGCTCGCGGAGGTAGGCGTCCGGTGTCGACGCCGTGGACGCTGCCACCGGATCAGGTCTGGTCGTCGATCTCCGCGTCGGCCGCGTTGGTGCGCACGGAGGCGATCCCGTTCAGCGCGGACTCCTTCTCCTTGTACGCCTGCGACTGGGCGATGATCTGCCCGTTGCCGGCCACGAGGTTGAAGCGGAACTTGCCCTGGGCGTCGGTCTTGAGGACGAACTTGCCGGCCATGCGAGCCTCCGTGTGGTGGTGCTCCCGAATGTCGGGGCGAGCCTAGGAAGCCCGCGGTCCCGGCGGCGCGTTTTCGCCGAATCAGCGACGAGACGTCGGGCGGCCGTCGGCGCGACGGCCTCAGACGCCGTGCATCGCCACGATCCGGCCGTCGTCGACGGCCTTCACGAGCTCGGCGTGGTCGCGCGTGTTCTGCGCGGCGTACTCGAACGCGAACTCCGTGAGCGCGTCGTCGAACGTCCGCCCGTTGCCGAGGTAGGCGGCGATGGCGATCCGAGCGCCCGACCGGGCGTGGGCCCGCGCGAGCGTCCAGGCGCAGGCCTCGGCGTACATCCGCATGCCTTCGGGCTGGAGCACCGCGATGTCGAAGCTGCCCTTGCCGTCGCGCAGCTGGCGGACGTAGAAGTCGTGCTCGTCGCCGTCGAGCCCCTGCCCGCGGTACCAGCCGAGGAAGATGTCGCTCGCGGCCTGCATGACGCGCTGCCCGGCCACGACCCGGTGGCCCGGGCGCTCGTACTCCGACCTGCCGAGGTAGGGCTCCAGGACCGACGCCGTGGCCTCCTTGAACTGCAGGATCAGCGGATCCTCGTGGTCGCGGCCGAGCAGCAGCGTCATCCACGCGCGGGTGCCGACGCTGCCGACGCCGACGACCTTCCGCGCGAGGTCGGCGAAGGTGTACTGCTCCGCGAGCAGGCGGCGGTCGTCCTCGAGCGTGGCGCGGTAGTCGGCCAGGATGCGCGCCGACTCGCGCTGGATCCACTGCTCGCCCTGCTCCCCGGCGAGCTCGGCCAGCGGTACGACGAGCGGCGGCTGCGAGCGGAAGCGCGGGACGCCGTCGACGGTCTCGGTGAGCTTCGCGAACGCCTGCAGGTTGTCACGGGTGGCGAACTTGCTCACGCTGCGGCGGGCGAGCTGGACCCGTGAGTCCGGGATCTTCACCTTCGCCGCGGCGGCCCGGGTCTGGATCATGGCCAGGAGGTTCTCGACCTCGAGGCGCGAGTACCACACCTGCAGGTTGGTCATCACGGCGAAGGACGTCATCGCCGTGCGGTAGGAGCGGACGCCGTCCCGCACGACGTCGATGGTCGACGGCTCGTCGAACCCGTTGTCCTGGCACGCGATGACGAGGGACGCCGCCAGCCGCTTCACGTCCCACTCCCACGGCCCGGGCAAGGTCTCGTCGAAGTCGTTGAGGTCGAAGATCAGCCGACGTTCCGGCGAGTTGTAGATCCCGAAGTTGACCAGGTGCGCGTCGCCGCAGACCTGCACGCGCAGGCCGGAGGTCGGCGTCGTCGCGAGGTCCATCGCCATGACGGCGGCGGCGCCGCGGAAGAAGGCGAACGGCGAGGACACCATCCGGCCGTAACGGATCGGCAGCAGCTCCTGCACCCGGGTGCGGCCCTGCTCCTCGAGCACCTCGAGCGGTGACCGGCGCGCCTCGGAGGGCCGGAACTCGGCGTGCGAGGACCGCGGCACCTGCTTGCGCGCGGCCTTCCCCAGCGCGGTGCGCTCCGCCACGGAGCCCTTCGGCAACTCGAGCCTCGACACGGTCGTCATGAGCTTCCCCTCGTCCTGTCCAGCTCCCAAGCACGGACCCCGCCGACGATCCCTGCGGTGTTCGGCACGATGACCACATCGTCGCCCAGGGCGGTGAGGATCTCGGGCGTGATCACCCGGGCGTTGCCCCCACCGAGGTAGAGCCTGTCCCACACGAACACCGGCCGCAGGGCATCCACCACACGCCGCACCCGACGCGACCAGAACGATGGCCCGAGCCGCTTGCGCTCCTTGTCGCCGATGTAGGTGTCGTAGGACAGCCCCCAGCGCACCGGCGCCTGCGACAGCTCGAGGTGCGGCGCCAGCCGGCCGCCGTCGAACAGGGCGCAGCCGAGCCCGGTGCCGAGCGTGAGCACGAGCTCGAGGCCGGCTCCCGTGACGACGCCGGCCCCGTGCACCTCGGCGTCGTTGAGCACGATGGTCGGGACGCCGAGCCGGTCCGCGATCGCGGCCCGCGCGTCGAACCCGGTCCACTGGTCCACCAGCGCCGGCACCGGCTTCGACCGGGGGCCCGCCTCCGTGACGTAGTGCGGGGTCACGATCACGACGCCGTGGCGGATCATGCCGGGGATCCCGACGGTGGCGCGGTCGGCTGCGGGCAGCGCGGTCGCGAGCTCGGCCAGCTCGTCGAGGAACCGCGCGGTCGACAGCGGGTAGGGAGTGGGCACCCGGACCGGCTTCGCGTGCAGCGTCCCCGCCTCGTCGAGCACCGAGGCCTTGAGGCCGGTGCCGCCGCAGTCCACGGCGAGGGTCATCGTCACGGGCACAGTGTGACCTGCCGACGCCGTCGCCGCTGCGGACACGCGCCGAATGGGTCCTCGTACACCTGTACGACCGGCTGCTACCCTCGTCGCATGTCGCTGGCGCTGCAGGCCTCGCTGCTCGACCTCGCCGACGAGGTCCGGCTCGGGCCGCTCGGGTCCCGGGTGCGGCGCACCCCGCTGTCGCACGGCGCCTGGGTCGACCACCGGCCCGGCTGGGTCGAGGGATCCGACGCCGTGCTCGAGTCGCTGCTGCACGCGATCCCCTGGCGCTCGGAGCAGCGGCGGATGTACGACCGCGTCGTGGCGGTCCCCCGCCTCATCGCCTGGTACGACGCCGGCACGGAGCTCCCCCACCCGGTGCTCGCCGACGCCCGCGCCGCCCTCTCCGCGCACTACCTCCCGGAGCTCGGCGAGCCGTTCACCACCGCGGGCTGCTGCCTCTACCGCGACGGTCGCGACTCCGTCGCCTGGCACGGCGACACGATCGGGCGCTCGGCGACCGAGGACACGATGGTCGCGATCGTGTCGTTCGGCTCGCCGCGGTCTCTGCTCCTGCGCCCGCGCAGCGGTGGCCCGAGCGTGTCGTTCCGGCTCGGGCACGGCGACCTGCTCGTGATGGGCGGCTCGTGCCAGCGCACCTGGGAGCACGCCGTGCCGAAGACGGCCCAGCCCGTCGGCCCGCGCGTGAGCATCCAGCTCCGACCCCACGGCGTGGCCTGAGACGACGACGGCCGGTGACCCGCAGGGGTCATCGGCCGTCGTCGTCGGGTCAGGTCACCCGGCGTGGACGACGGGTGCGTCGTCGTCCTCCTTCACGGCGTCCTTGCCGATCGTGAACATGAAGAACGACACGAGAGCGGCCAGCACCAGGAACCCGGAGCCGACCTCGAAGGCGCGGGTGTAGCCCGCGGTGAGCGCCGGCTTGATGCCGGCCGCCGTCGCCGTGCCGTTCACGGCGATGAAGGCCGTGGTCGCGGCGACGGCCACGGTGTTGAGCAGCGCGGTGCCGACGGCGCCGCCGACCTGCTGCGAGGTGTTGAGCAGGGCCGAGCCGACACCCGCGTCGGCCTTGCCGATGCCGTGCAGGGCGGTGGTCGACACCGGGATGAAGTTGAACGCCATGCCGACGCTGATCAGCAGCATGGCCGGCAGCACGTGCGTGGCGTACGCCGAGTCGTACTCGAGACGCGAGAGCCAGAACAGGCCGGAGGCGCCCATGAGCAGGCCCGGGACCATGAGCGGCTTCGGGCCGACCCGCGGCAGCAGCTGGCTCGCGACACCCGCGCCGAGGATGATCCCGACGCTGAAGGGCAGGAACGCGAAGCCCGCGACGATCGGGGAGTAGCCCTTCACGACCTGCAGCCAGAGGCCGAGGAACAGGAACATCGCGAACAGTCCGACCCCGACGATGAGCGACACGAGATACGACGCTCCCCGGTTGCGGTCGAGCAGGATGCGCATCGGCACGAGCGGGTTCGACACTCGGTTCTCGATGACGAAGAAGCTGACGAGCATCACGAGCGCGAGACCGAACCACGCGAGCGTGGCCGGCTCGGTCCAGTGCGCCGACTCGGTGAACGAGTGCGGGGCCGCCTTCGTGAAGCCGTAGACCAGGGCCACGAGGCCGACGGAGACAGTGATGGCGCCCAGCACGTCGTAGTGGGCGGTGCCGTCGGCGCGGCTCTCCCGGATGAACGGGACGGCGAGCACCACGGCGATGATCGCGATCGGCACGTTGACCAGGAAGCACCAGCGCCAGGAGAGGTACTCGGTGAGCACGCCGCCCAGGAGCAGGCCGAGCGCGGCGCCGCCGCCGGCGATGGCGCCGTAGACGCCGAACGCGCGGGCGCGCTCCTTGGGCTCGTGGAACGTCACGGTGATGAGCGAGAGGGCGGCCGGCGCGAGCAGCGCGGCGAAGACGCCCTGCAGGCCCCGGGCGGCGAACAGCAGCGTGCCGGTGGCCGCGATGCCCCCGAGCGCGGAGGCGCTGGCGAAGCCGATGAGCCCGATGATGAAGGCGCGCTTGCGCCCGATGTAGTCGGCGATCCGGCCGCCGAGCAGGAGCAGGCCGCCGAACGCGAGGGCATAGCCGGTCACGACCCACTGCTGGTCGGCGTCGGCGATGCCGAGCTCGGCCTTGGCCGACGGGAGCGCGAGGTTCACGATCGAGGCGTCGAGGATGATCATCAGCTGGGCGATCGCGATGACGAACAGGGCGCGCCAGCGCAGCGGGTCGAGCGGGATCCCCGCGGTGGAGAGGTGCCAGCCGTGGGTGTCGGTGGCGACGGCAGGGCCGTCGAGGACCCTGGGAGCGTCGGAGGAGCGGGACATGCGGGGCCTTCCGGTCGGGGACGCGCGCCGGGTGCGCGGAGTGAGGGCAACCTGAATCGAGTCTGCCCGGGACAACCGACAGTGGTCGCGCGCGTATTCCGGGGCCCGGGTTAACAGCGCGTGCCGCTAGCGTGACGTGCGTGACACCGGAGCTGAGGCACGTGCGCGCGACCCGCTACGTGCTCGCCCTGCGCGAGGGCGGCTCGCTGCCCGGGATCGTCGAGGCCGACGACCTGGGCACCTACGTCGTGAAGTTCCGGGGCGCGGGCCAGGGCCGCAAGGCGCTCGTGGCCGAGGTCGTGGTCGGGGAGCTCGGCCGACGCCTCGGCCTGCCCGTCCCCGAGCTGGTCGTGCTGCACCTCGACTCCTCGATGGCCAGCGCCGAGCCCGACGAGGAGGTCCAGGACCTGCTGCGGGCCAGCCACGGGACGAACCTCGGCATGGACTTCCTGCCCGGCTCCCTCGGCATCGAGCGCCCGGACGGCATCGACCCGCAGCTGGCGGCGCGGGTGCTGTGGTTCGACGCGCTGACCCAGAACGTCGACCGCTCCTGGCGCAACCCGAACCTGCTGCGGTGGCACGGCACGCCCTGGCTCATCGACCACGGCGCGGCGCTCTACTTCCACCACGACTGGACCACCCGCGAGGCCGCCGCCACGCGGGCCTACCCGACAGCCCACGACCACGTGCTGCTGCGCGTCGCCTCGTCCGCGCGCGAGGCGCACGAGGCCCTCGCCCCGCGGGTGACGCCGGAGCTCCTCGCCGAGGTGCTCGCCCTGGTCCCCGACGAGTGGCTCGACGGCGAGCAGGGCTTCCGCGACGCGGTCGACGTGCGCACGGCGTACGCCGACGTCCTGAGCCGGCGCCTCGCGGCACCCGAGTCCTGGCTCGACGCCGTGGAGGTGGCCCGTGGCGACGTATGAGTGGGCCGTGCTGCGCGTCGTGCCACGGGTCGACCGGGGCGAGTACGTCAACGTCGGCGTCGTCGTCTACTGCCAGGCGCTGGACTTCCTGCGTGCCGCCGTCACGACGGACCTCTCCCGCGCCCTCGCCCTGGACGCCGTCCTCGACGTCACGGCCGTGCGCGCCCACCTCGAGTCGGTCGCCGCCCTCTGCGCCGGCGACCTGGCCGCGGGCGACAGCGGCCGCCGATCCCCCGGTGAGCGGTTCCGCTGGCTGATCGCACCCCGGAGCACCGTGGTGCAGACCTCGCCGGTGCACACCGGGATCACCGACGACCCCGCGGCGGAGCTGGCCGACCTCATGGCGCGGATGGTGTCGACGCCGCCGCCGGAGGGCTCAGGTCGTTAGGTTTGCCTCCGTGACGACCCCGGGGAGCGTTGATGAGTGACCAGGCAGCACCTGCGGCACCCGCGGCCGCGCCGCAGCTCGGCGGCAAGGAGTACCTCCGGCTGATCGGCATCGGGGCGGTCGTGGGCATCCCCGCGGCGCTCGTGGCCGTCGGCTTCCTCGGCGTCGTGCACTACGTCGAGACGTGGCTCTGGACCGACCTGCCCCGGGCCATGGGCCTGTCCGCTCCGCCGTGGTGGCTGATCCTCGGCCTGCCGGTGGTCGGCGCGCTCCTGGTGTGGCTCGCCCGCTCGGCGCTGCCCGGCGACGGCGGCCACGAGCCGCTCGGCGGCCTCAGCTTCACCCCGACCCCGGTGGCCTATGCCCCGAGCGTCGCCCTCGCCGCGCTGGGCTCGCTGGCCTTCGGCATCGTGCTCGGCCCCGAGGCGCCGCTCATCGCGCTGGGCTCGGTGGTCGGCATGGCCGCCGCGCACTGGTGGAAGGTCACCGGTCCCGCAGCGCAGGTCATCTCCACGGCCGGCGTCTTCTCCGCGGTCTCGGCCCTGTTCGGCGGCCCGATCGTGGCCGGCGCGCTCCTGCTCGAGGGCGGCATCGCGATGGGCGCCAACCTCATCCCGGTGCTGCTGCCCGGCGTGGTGGCCGCCGCGATCGGCTACACGATGATCGTCGGCATCGGCAGCTGGGGCGGCATCCCGACCGAGCCGATGACCATCCCCGACCTGCCGGCGTATCCCAACACCCGGATCATCGACCTCGTGCTCGCGATCGTCATCGGCGTCGTGATGGCGCTGCTCGTGGCCGTGGTGCGCCGCATCGGCCATCGCGTCATCGACCTGCGCCCGCGTCTCGGCACCGGTCCGTCGCTGCTCCTGGGCGGATTCGTGATCGGGCTGCTCACCCTCGCGGTCGACAGCGCCGGCGCCGTCTACGACGACGTCCTGTTCAGCGGCCAGACCACGCTGCCGCTCCTGCTGGGGACCTCGTCCGAGACGCTCATCCTGCTCATCGTCGCCGCCAAGGCGCTGGCCTACGCCATCTCGCTCGGTGCCGGCTTCCGCGGCGGTCCGGTGTTCCCCGCGATCTTCCTCGGCACCGGCCTCGCCCTGCTCGTCGGGACGCCGTTCGGGATGTCGACCACGGCCGCGCTCGCCATCGGCGCCGCGTGCGGCATGGCGGCGTTCACGAGGCTGATCTTCTCCTCGGTGATCTTCGTGCTGCTGCTCGAGGGCACCGTGGGCACGGCGGCCGTCCCGGCGGCCGTCCTCGCAGCCGCGACCGCATGGGTCATCGGGAGATTCATCGACACCCGGGCGGCCGCAGCCGCGGAGGCCGCCTCCGCGGGCGCCGCACCGGGGCCCGCGACCGCCTGACCCGGACCTGTACGCTCGGCGCCATGACCGGTCCTGACGCCGCCCACGACCACGACACGCACGCGGACCACCCGCTCTCCGGGACCCTCGTGCTGCTCGTCCTCGTCGCGGTCTTCTCCGCGATCTTCGCCGCCATGTCGACGAAGAAGATCGACGTACCCGTCGTCGTCATCGCCGCCCTGATGGCCGGCTGGGGACTCGTGCAGATCTGGGTCCTCGACAAGGACTGAGCTAGTCCTTCGGCCGACCCGGTCGCTGCAGCGACGCGAGGTAGGCGTTGTAGTCCGCGAGCTCGTCGGTTCCCTGGCCCGACTCCGCGGCGCGCTCCTGGCGGCGGTCCGAGCGCCGGGCCTCGCGCTCGTCGGCACCGACCCACTGGAAGAACATCGCGATCATCACGATGAGCATCGGGACGTCGCCGGAGGCCCAGCCGATCGACGCGCCGAGGTGCTGGTCGGCGAGCAGGTCCGTGAGGTACGGCCGCTGCAGCGCGGCGTAGAAGTCCTCGGCCATGACCGTCGTCGTCATCAGCATCGAGATGGCGAAGAACGAGTGCAGCGGCATCACCACGATCATCACGATCATGCGCACCATGTACGGCGGTCGCCTCGGTCCGGGGTCCACCCCGATGAGCGCCCAGAAGAACAGGAACCCCGACAGCACGAAGTAGACGTTCATCGCGATGTGCCCCCAGTGGCTCGGCATCAGCCAGGGGTAGAGACCGGTGTAGTAGAGCCCGTAGAACCCGGCCAGGAAGATCACCGACGCGACCACCGGGTTGGCGAGCACGCCGACGGTCCGCGAGCGCAGCGCGGCGGTCAGCCACTCGCGCGGCCCGAGCTGGCCGGGGTTGCGCGGCAGGGTGCGCAGGGCGAGCGTGAACGGCGCCCCCAGCACGAGGAAGATCGGCACGAGCATGACGAGCGCCATGTGCTGGGCCATGTGGGCGCTGAACATCACGTGGGAGTACGTCGCGAGGCCCGACTGCGTCGCCAGCAGCAGCAGCCCGACGCCGACGAACCAGTTGACCGAGCGGCCCAGGGACCAGGCGTCGCCCGAGCGCCGCATCGTGCGGAGGCCGGTCGCGTAGAGCGCCGCGAGCACCAGCCCCACCACGAGCCAGAACCCGTCGAGGCGCGCCTGCCCCCAGAGCAGGTTGGCCGCGTCGGGCGCCGGCGGCAGGTCGAAGCCGAGGATCAGCCGGGCCGGTGACAGCGACGCGAGCGGCACGTCCCCGGACACCGGCGGCGGCGTCCGCGAGAGCGCGACCGCGACGCCGACGGTGGCGGCCATGACCAGCACCTCGACCGCCGCGACGCGCAGGAAGACCAGCCGCGACGCGTCCGTCGCGAGGCGCGGCAACGACCTGCGTCGGTGCCACAGCCCGAAGCCGGACAGCACCCCGATGAGCACCAGCTTGAGCAGGACGAGCCGGCCGTACGACGTCGTGACGAGATCGTTGACGCCGCCGAGGCGGACCCAGCCGCTGACCATGCCGCTCGCTGCGACGGCGACGGCGCACCAGAGCGCGAGCGCGCTGAACCGCGGCACGGCGACGGGGAACGGCCGTCGGTCGGCCGTGCCGAGCAGCACGAGCGCAGCGATGCCGCCGCACCAGAGGCTCACCGCCACCACGTGCACCATGAGCGCGCTGACGGCGACCGTGTGGTCCGCCGCGGTCCCAGCGTGGCTCGTGAGGGTCGGCGGCACGACGGCGACGAGCGCGAGGATGCCGATCAGGGCTGCGCCCGTCGTCGTGCGCACGACGTAGGCGCAGGCACCGACGGCGAGGGCGAGCACGGCCTGCACCAGCAGCGCGCGGCCCACCTCGATGTCGCGCACGAAGCTCCACAGCAGCGCCGGGTCGAGGACCGACGGCACCGGCTCGGCGAGGACGTCGGAGAGCGTCAGTACCACCTGCGCGACGACGGCCGCGGCCCAGGCGAGCGCCGACCAGCGCGCCGCCTTCGTCCAGCGGAGCCGGGCGCCCTGCAGGACGCCGTCGCGGGCGGGGACCAGGACGGCCCCGGCCAGCAGCAGGCCGACGGTGAGGATCGCGGCGAGGTCGGCGAGCACCCGGGCGACCGGGAGCGCCCACTCGGTGCCGTAGCCGGGGTCGGGGATCCCCGGCGGGCTCGGCGCCGGACGCCCGGCGCCGGTCCAGAGCAGGACGGCCATGACGACGACGCCGACGGCGACCGACCCCAGCAGGAGCCGGGCCGGGCGCACGACCGAGGATCCGGCCGCCGGCGTCGTCGTCACGGCCGCGGTCATGCCGACCGCCTCCGGCCCAGGAGCACGACGCCGCCCACGACGACGGCGAGCGCCACCGCACCGGCGACGATCGCGCCGACCGGCGTCGAGGACGAGGACGCGTCCGAGGTCGACGCCAGCGCGGACGCGGCCGCCGAGGTCGGCGCCGCGGGGGACGGCGTCGCGAGGTCGACGGTGAACGTGAACGTCCCCGTCACGGGATGCCCGTCGTCGGCGACGACGCGCCAGGCCACGGTGTAGAGGCCGCCGACCGTCAACGGCGCGAGCGGCGCCACGACATCGGTGCCGGCCAGCACGGCCGTCCCTGACGTCACCGGGGTCTTGTCCGGCGCCGTCACTGCGACGGCGAGGCCGGCGGCCAGCGGTGGCTCCTCGAAGTGGAGCGTCACCGAGGTCGGTGCGGTGGTCACGGCGGAGCCGGCCGCAGGGGTCGACCCGGTGAAGGCGTCGTGCGCCGAGGCCGGGGCGGCGAGGACGAGCGGGGACACGAGCAGGGCGCCGGCGGCGGCCAGCATCGCCGCACGCGCGAGGCGTGGCGGCGTCGTTCGGAGTCGGGTGGTACGCGTCATGGGACACCTCGGATCGAGTGGGTCAGGGGTGGGCACGGGCGCGTCGCGCCGCACCGCGCTCCCGACCGCGTCGGTCGAGGGGCTCAGCAGGGCGCGACGCGCGACGGTGGACCGCGGCGCGGCGAGACGAGCAGGGCCCGACAGCGCCGGACCACCCGGGCGGCGGGGGCGAGGACCACGACGGGAGGGACCGGGACGGCGACCGGCACCGGGTGCAGCCCGAGCACGGTGCAGCCGAGCTGCCACAGGCGCAGCACGACCTCGTCGACGCGGGCGAGCAGCAGGGCGGCGACGAGGACCGCGAGCGCGTGGGCGACGAGCATCGTGGGCGTGAGGCCGCCCGTCGCGTGGTGGTGGGGACCCGTCGCCGAGGCCAGCGGGGCGAGGCGGGGATCGACCGTCCCGCTGCCGGAGGTCACCCAGGCCGTGCCGTGGACGACGGCCTGCACGGTGGTCAGAGCGACGACCACGCGGACCGTGCTCCACGCCCGACGCGAGGCGACGACGCACCCGGCGAGCACCGCCAGGAGCGGCACGACGGTCACGATCCCGGGCACGACCTCGCCGCCGGCCAGGACGTGCGCCGCGAGCGCCAGGACGAGCCCGACCAGCGCGACGGCAGCGCCGCGGGCGGCTCGGAGCGGGGCGGGGCGCACGGCGGTCATCGTAGGCGGAGGGACCGCGGGCGCACGCGCGCGGTCCGCCGCGGCCGTGCGCCGCCCGTGAGGCGGCCCGCGCCGAACCTCTCGGGTTCCTCTCGTGGCTCGACGCGGGGCGACGCCAGGACGGACACTGACCGTGACCACCTGTGCGCGGAAGGAATCTGATGACCGAGGACCTGACGGACGTGCTCGACACCTCCCGTCTGGAGACGCTCGTCGACGAGATCGGCGACCGCGACCTCGTGCGTCAGGCCGTGCAGGCGTTCCTCGACGAGGTCCCGATGCGGCTGCACGCGATCCGGGCCGCCGTCGCGGCGGCCGACCACGAGGAGGTCAACTCCTCCGCGCACGCCCTCGGCTCCCCCGCGGCGATGCTCGGCGCGGTCGCCGTCCGCAGCGAGACCCGGCGGCTGCAGGCCGCCGCGGGCGAGGAGGCCACGGAGGACTATCCGGGGCTCGTCGACGCGGTCGAGTCCGCGACCTCCCGCACCGAGCGGGCGATGCGCGACTACCTCGGGTCGCCGGCCTCCGACTGATCCCGGTCGAGCCACTTGCGCGCCATCTGCGAGAGATCCTCGATCCCGAACGGCTTGCTCAGGTAGTCGTCCATGCCGGCGTCCCGGCACGCGTCGCGCTCCGCCTGCCCCACGTGGGCGGTCAGGGCCACGATGGGCACGTCCGCCGGCGTCGCGCCGCCGGTCACGTGCCGCCAGCGGCGGGTCGCCTCGCGGCCGTCGATGTCGGGCATCTGGACGTCCATGAAGACCACGCCGTACGACGTCGCCTGCATCGACGCCAGCGCGGCTGCGCCACCGTCGACGACGTCGGTCGCCAGCCCGATCCGGTCGAGCATCGCCGCGGCGAGCTTGCGGTTGATGGTGTTGTCGTCGACCAGCAGGACGCGGGTGCTGCGGGTCGTCCAGGACGCCGGCCCACCGGCGCGCGCCGCCACCCGCAGCCGCGCGAGCGTGCCGCCGCCGGGTGCGTCGGTGACCGTGAGGGTGCCGCCGAGCGCACCGGCGATCCGGGCGGTCTGCGCCAGACCTGTGCCGCCCGAGGGTCGCTCGCCGTTGCGGTCCCAGGTGTAGCCCACCCCCTGGTCGCGGACCTCGACGACGAGGGCGTCCTCGGTCGGCGTCGCCGAGACCTCGACCGCGTCGGACCCGGAGTGCCGCACCGCGTTGTCGACGAGCGCGTCGACGGCGCGCTGGAGCAGCCCGACCTGGAGCATCGCGGCGTAGCCCTCAGGGTCCGGCGCGGGCTGGACGGCCAGCACGGGGACCGGGCCGCCGGCGTGGCGCGCGACCGTGCCCGCGACGAGCCGGTCCGGCGTGATCAGCGTGCGCTCGCCGATGGTCCGCCGTCCGGCGCCGTCGGCCACGGAGACGAGCCTCGTCACGATGTCCTCGAGCGAGCCGACCGCCTCGGCGTCGGCCTCGGCGTGCGCGTCGCCCGCCCGCAGCTGGCCGAGCGCGGCCTCGGCCTCGTGCACGAGATAGGCCAGGTAGGACGCGCGGGCGTCGTCGGCGGTGCGCGAGGAGCGCTTGAGCGCCTGCGTCTCGTCGGTGCGTTGCGCGAGCAGGTCCTCGAGCCGCCGCCGTTCGGACTCCTGGTGGTCGCGCATCCGCTCCCACTCGAAGGCGCGGCCGAGCTGGCTGCCGATCGACGGCGCGAGCTGGAGCAGCCGCTCGTCGGCGACACGGGGGTGCGGGTGCACGAACTCGATGACGGCGGCGACCTCGACGCCGGTCACGACCGGGAAGGCCCACGACGCCCCCTGCGGGATCATCGCCTGGCGCGGGTAGTTCGCCGCCATGGTGAGGTCGGGGAGCCAGAGCGCGAGGTGCGACGCCGCCACCTCGCCGGGCAGCCCGCGCGGCGGCACGAACCGCTCCTCGACGGTCGCGGAGATCACCAGGTCGAGGAAGTCGAGCTGCGCCGGGTCGGCGTCCCAGATGTCGGAGGTGACGAAGGCACCGTCGTCGTCGGGCACGAGGACGTGCGACACGGCGAAGTCGCAGTGCCGGCGCAGCGCCTTCGCGGCGGCTCCCAGCGCCGAGAGCGCGTCGTCGGCGTCGTTGACGATCACGGCGATCGCCGCGAACAGCTCGACCTCGCGCGAGCGCTCGTAGGAACGGCGCAGCTGCTTCTCGGCGATCAGCTCGGCCTCGAGGCGGGCGCTGCGCTCGCGAGCGGCGCGGCGCTCGAGGCGCGCGATGACGTCGCGGTCCGACGGGGACACGGTCACGAGACCACCACCCGCAGGACGCAGTGGTCGTCGCCGCGGTGCAGGCACACCGGCTGGCTGACGTCGACGCGCTGGCCGTAGTGGCGCCCGACGCCGAGGACGAGCCCCTCGGCGAGGTCGCACCGGCCGCGCTCGGACCGGTAGGTCATCTCGAGCACGTCCGGCTCCGGGGTGGCGAAGGCGAACTCGGGCACGAGCGCGCCCGGATAGAGCCGGCGCACCTCCGGATGGATGATGTCGTTGAGGGTCAGGAGGAACGACCGCACATCGTCGTGCGGGGTGAAGAACTCCGGATAGCGCTCGGCGAGGATCGCCAGCCCCTCGTGCCCGACGTGCCGGACCACCGACGACGGGTCGGTGCCCACCTGGCGGGCGACGGTCGTCGCGATGTCGACGAGGTCGGAGTCCGGGTAGCTCCCGAGCGAGGTGTAGGCACCGGAGACGCCGGCCTCGTCGATGACGTCGTCCCACGCGTCGTCGCCGCGCTCGGAGCGCACGACGCTCTCCACGAGGTTGTAGATGACGCCCTTCATCCCTGCTGCCTCCGCCCGGTCATCGCGGTACCCGGTCGAGCATCTCGTCGACGACCCGGCGCAGGTCCGCGAGGTCGACCGGCTTGCTCAGGTGCCCGTCCATGCCGCTCGCGCGGCAGCGCTCCAGCACCTCGTCGTCGTCGCCGACCACCAGGCCGATGACCGGTACGCCGGAGATCCGCGGGTCGTCGGAGGCGCGGAGGCGCACGCAGGTGTCGGGACCGTCGAGCTCCGGCATGTCGACGTCGAGGAGCAGGAGCCCGATCGACCGGCGCTGCTCGAGCACGGCGAGGGCCTCCTCCCCCGACTCCACGGCCACCGCGGCGACGCCGAAGCGGGTGAGCTGGCGGACGACGAGGTTGCGGCTGGCCGCGCTGTCGTCGACGACCATCACCGTGGCGATGTCGACCGTGGGCTCGTCGTCGGCGTCGTTGTCGGGCGTGAACGACGCCGACTCGGAGATCTCCGGCAGGCGCAGCTGGAAGCGGAAGGTCGAGCCCTCGCCGACGGTGCTCGACACGTGGATGTGCCCGCCCATCAGCGAGACCAGGCGGTCGGAGATCGCGAGCCCGAGCCCGGTGCCCTCGTTGCCGGTCCGCGCCTGCACGAACGGGTCGAAGATGGCCGACAGCCGGTCGGCGGGGATCCCCTGGCCGGTGTCGCGGACCTCGAAGTCGACGACGGCCGCGCCACCGCGGTGCTCGGCCACCGACGCGAGCAGCGTGACGGATCCCGACGCGGTGAACTTCACCGCGTTGCCGGCGAGGTTCACGAGCACCTGCCGCAGCCGGGCCGGGTCGCCGGTCACGAGCGCGGGCATCGCGGGGTCGACGACGAGCCGCAGCTCGAGGCCCTTCGCGCGCGCCTGGCTGACCAGCAGGTCCACGACCCCTTGCAGCACGTCCGACGGCGAGTAGGGCTCCACGCTCAGGTCGATGCGTCCGGACTCGACGCGCTGCAGGTCGAGGATGTCGTTGATGATCGAGA
>Ga0302299_10000974_pt1 | contig 16802 bp, 12 predicted proteins | sample III_Fen_N3_4_FD_198795 | JGI IMG/M metagenome (GOLD analysis project Ga0302299, IMG submission 198795) | Peat permafrost microbial communities from Stordalen Mire near Abisko, Sweden - III_Fen_N3_4 | ecosystem: Environmental > Terrestrial > Soil > Wetlands > Permafrost | place: Sweden: Abisko... | reverse complement strand
GTGTCGCTGTTCAATGCGGTCGGCGGCGGCGCAGCGGCGCTGATCGCCATCGACGAGTACCTGCGCCACTCGGGCTCGGTCCCGGGCCTGCAGGAGAACGTCGCGACCGTGCTCGACATCGCGATCGGGTCCATCACCTTCACCGGGTCGCTCATCGCGTCGGGCAAGCTGATGGGTCTCAAGATCACCCCGTCGCGGCCCGTGGCCATCCCGGGCGGCCGGCTCGTCACGCTGGTGCTCGCGGCCGTGGTGCTCGCGGGTTCGCTGTTCCTGTTCCTGGGCAACTACAACATCGCCGTCATGGTCGGCATCCTCGCCGCCGCGCTGATCTTCGGCGTCACGATGGCGCTCCCGATCGGCGGGGCCGACATGCCGGTCGTCATCTCGCTGCTCAACTCGTTCACGGGCACCGCGGTCGCGATGGCCGGCTTCGTCCTCAACAACCCGGTCCTGATCATCGCCGGTGCGCTCGTCGGCGCGTCGGGCGCCATCCTGACCAAGCTCATGGCCGACGCCATGAACCGCTCGATCCTCAACATCATGCTCGGCGGGTTCGGTGGCGGCGACGCTGTGGCCGGCGCGGTCGCCGGGGTCGGCGGCTCGGTCCGCGAGGTCTCGATGGACGACGCGGCAATCCAGCTCGCGTACGCCTCCTCGGTCATCGTGGTGCCCGGCTACGGCCTCGCGGTGGCGCAGGCGCAGCACGGGGTTCGCGAGCTCGCCGAGGTGCTCGAGGCTCGCGGCGTCGACGTGAAGTACGCCATCCACCCGGTGGCCGGCCGGATGCCCGGGCACATGAACGTGCTGCTGGCCGAGGCGAACGTCCCCTACCCGCAGCTGCGGGAGATGGACGACATCAACCCCGAGTTCGACCGGTGCGACGTCGCCCTGGTGATCGGCGCCAACGACGTCACGAACCCGGCCGCCCGCAAGCCCGGATCACCGGTGTCGGGGATGCCCATCCTCGATGTGGACCACGCCAAGAACATCATCGTGATGAAGCGCTCGATGGGCCGCGGCTACGCGGGCATCGACAACGAGCTCTACACGAACCCCAAGACCGGCATGCTCTTCGCCGACGCGAAGGCCGGCCTCGCCGAGCTCGTGGCGGCCGTCAAGGCGCAATAGCCCGTCTCACGCAAGCGCACGACGGCCCCGGCGGCACGCAGCCCCGGGGCCGTCTCGATTCCCGCGCCTCGCCGACCCTCGCCGGCGCGCGGCGTCGGGGACCGCACCCACGCGGGTCAGGCGTTCGCCAGCGGCCTCGCGGGGCCCCATCCGACCCGATGCGGGGCATGGAATGGCCCGGCTCTGCGGCGCCCCGCGGCCTCGCGACCCCTCGCGGCCTCGCAAGCCGCACCGCCGACGGTTGATCGTCGGGGTGCGGTCTAGCGGGCCGCAAAGCCCCCTGCTTCTCGGCCGGAAAGGCCCGTCCAAGGTCGCCGCGCGGCACCGGGAGCCGCGACGAGACCGGGGACCGTCGGAGGTGCGGCCCGGGGAGCCGCAGCGGCGAGCGGAGCGCCGCACCGAACCCCCGACCAGCGCTAGCCTTGGCCCATGCCCGCCAAGAAGCCCAAGCCCGCGGCCGAGTCCGCCCCGTTCACCGTCTGGCCCCGCCACGCGAAGATCGCGTTCATCGGGTCGCACGGGATCCGCAAGACGAGCGCGCTGCTCGCGTTCGCGGCCGAGGTGCAGCGGGCGGGGCTGTCGGTTGAGCTGGGCCGCGAGGTCGTGCGCGACAACCCGCTGGGCATCAACGAGCGCGCCACGGGCGAGGCGCAGCTGTGGGTCCTGGTCTCGCAGATCCGCCAGGAGCTCGAGCTCGCGCAGAAGGCTGACATCCTCGCCACCGACCGCGGCGTCATGGACAACTTCGCGTACTACCTGCGCTCGTGCGGCGGGCGCGACGCATTTGACGCGGAGCCGCTCGTCCGGCGCTGGTCGCAGACGTACGACCTGGTCGTCCGGCTCCTCCCCGACGTGGCACTCCAGGCCGACGGCATCCGCTCCACGAACGACGAATTCCGCGACGAGGTCGAGGCGATCCTCGACCGCGTGATCCCCACGCTCGTGCCGGCGGATCGGCTGGTCACGCTGCGCGCGTCGGAGGTCACGAGCCGGTTCGACTGGTTCGCGGTGCTCGGCCGGCTGGCAGCCCAGGTCGGCGGGACGGTGGCGCAGCCGGACCTCTGGCGGTAGACGGTTACCAGGCCTCGGGCGGAGAGGAGCGCTCGGCGACTGTGATCGTCGTATCGCTGACCTCGCCGGTCGCCGGGTCGAGCGCCACCCGCAGCATCGCCCGACCGCCGCGCTCGGTCTCGAGCTGCCAGGTCGCGGTGGCCACGCCGTCACCAGCCCTGGGGAGCCCGAGGCGCATGGTGCCGAACCGGGCGGAGGCGGCCGACGCAGACCGCGCATGCCGTCCGCGGTCGAAGGTCGGGGCGACGGCGAGCGTGTCCGGAAGGTCCGGCCCGAGGGCGTTGGCCGCGAGGATCGCCTCCCCTGCCGCGATCAGCGCGGACGACGGGTCCAGCACGGTGTCAACCGAGAGCAGCTGAAGCCGGGGCATCGGCTCCGGGTTCACCTTCGCGTGGAGCCGGAGCCAGCCGTGCTCGCCGCGGCGCCACCACAGCCGCTCGGCCGGCGAGGATGACCACGCGGGTCGGGTCGGGTCGGGACGGAACGGGCCGCCGACGCTCGCGACGGCCGCCTCCACGGCCTCCCGACGCCGCTCGCGCGGCTCGTCGAGGTCCATGTTCATCGCGAAGAGGGAATCGGCCGCGGCGTCGTCCCACGCGTCGAGCAGCCGGTCGACCGCCTCGACCGCACGCTCCGTCGCCGGGAGCGGGACGAGCTGGCGGCGCGGGACCGCATCCGCGCGCACGAGAGCGCGCAACGCCTCGTTGCCCGCCGGCCGCATTGGCGCGTACCGCAGGCTGCCGAGGGCGATCACCCCCAGCCCCGTCGACAGGTGCCACGCCATGTGCGAGCCGAAGCCCGGGTAGCCGCCCGAGTGGAAGATGAACGTGCCCAGTTCGAGGTCGGGCACCACCTCGAGGCCGAGCCCGTAGGCACCGCCGCTCGCGGTCGGCGGCTCGTCGGGCGTGTGGCCGGGGATGACGAGCCCGCCCAGCCGTTGCCCCTGCTGCATCTCGCGACGCGACGAGCGGCGAAGCGGGTGGCCGCCCTCTGGGTCGGAGCGCGCCGGGAAGGCGTCGAGGAAGCCGATCACCCACGTGGCGAGGTCGCCGACCGTCGAGAAGATGCCGCCCATCGAGGCCAGGGCGCCGTAGCCGTCCCGGCCTTCGCGGATGAGCTCGTCGCCGCGGCGGACGTAACCGTGCATCAGCCGGTCCGCGGGCACGTCCTCCTCGAGGTATCCGGTCGCGGTCATGCCCAGCGGGTCCAGCAGCCGTTCGCGGACGACCTCTCGATACTCGCGGCCGGCGGCGCTCTTGATGACGCGCCCGAGGATCCCGTAGCCGAGGTTCGAGTACTCGAAGGCCACGCCCGGCGGCAGCGCGAATGACGGCCCCTCGGCGAGGAGTCGCTCGAACGCGTCGAGCGGGAGCCCCTGCTGGCGGTCGCCCCACGGATCGTCGGTGGCGAGGCCCGCGGACATCGTGAGCAGGTCGCGAATGGTGACGGCCGCGGCATCGGACGCGTACGGGCGCCAGTCGGCGAGCGCCGGGACATACTGGGCAACGGGATCGTCCAGCCGGAGTCGCCCCTCGTCACGCAGCTGCAGCACCGTCGCCGCGGTGAACGACTTGGTCATCGACGCGATGCGGAAGACGTGCTCGGCCGTGGGCGTCGTCGCGTCCTGTTGGCTCACGGTCCCGGCGCCGCAGCTGTGGACGAGCCGCCCGTCGCGGATCACGCCCCAGGCCATGCCGGGGACGCCGCGGTCGGCCTGGACACGGGCGAAGTGGGCGTCGAGGTCGGCGAGCGCGGCGTCGAAGTCGGTCATGCGCCGATGATGCGCCATGTCGCGCCGTCTGCGCGGCTCGAGCGCCGTCGGGGGTCGCCGATCGGCTGTGGTGCGCCAGCGTCACCAAATCTCGCCTCGCGAGCCCAGAGCCCGCTCGATTGGTGCGTCACAGTCACCAAACCGCGCGTTTGGTGCGGCTGGCTCACCGGTTCGGGGTCGATCGGAGTCGAACCGTGGGATTTGGTGCGCCACAGTCACCAGGCGGCGCGCGACGCAAGGCCAAGACCCCGTTACGCCTCGGGGTCCACCAGCTCGAGGCGGATCCGCTTGTTGATCCGGCCCTTGGACTCGTAGCCCGTCACGTGGATCCCGCCCACCTCGCGCGTGTTGGCCACGTGGGTGCCGCCGTCCGCCTGGAGATCGAGCCCCACGATCTCGATTGTGCGGATCTCCGCGATCCCCTCGGGCAGCAGGTTCACCTTGGTGCGGATCAGGTCGGGGATGGCGAACGCCTCGTCGCGCGGCAGCACGTTGACCCGCACGTCGTGCTCGGCCCGCAGCTCCGCGTTCACCTTCGCCTCGATCTCGCCCACGAGCTCGCCCGACATGCGCTCGAACTCGAAGTCCATGCGCCCGGCACCCGGCTCCATGTTCCCGCCGGTGACCAGCGCCCCGTAGTCGCGCCAGACCACGCCGCACAGCGCGTGCAGGGCCGTGTGCGTTCGCATCAGCGCGTACCGGCGCGCCCACTCCACGTCCACCGCCACCAGGTCGCCGGCACGCGGCAGCTCGCCGTCGTCAGGCGCCTCGAGCTCGTGGACGATCTCGCCGCCCACGCGCTTGGCCGCCCGCACGGTCCACGATCGCCCGTCCGCGGACCGCAGGATCACGCCCCGGTCCGACGGCTGACCGCCCCCGCCCGGGTAGAACGACGTCGCGTCGAGGACCACCAGCGGCGCCCCCTCGCCCACGGCCACCTCGAGCACGCGCGCCTCCAGCCCGCGGGCGTACGCGTCGCGGTAGCAGCGCTCGTCGACGCGGGGCGTCATCGCGGCTGCGTCAGGGCCCGACGACCAGGTTGCCGATCATGGACGTGTGCACCGAGCAGACGAAGGTGTACGAGCCGGCCGGCAGCGCCGGGGCGTCGTAGTCGGCCTTGGCGGCCCCGGTCAGCAGGTCGCTCGTGAACATCGCCATGCCGGAACTGTCCTTGATGACGATGTTGTGCGGGATGCCTGCGTCCTGGTTGTCGAAGTGGATCTTGAAGGCGGCGTTCGCCGGCGCCGTCAGGTCGGTCGTGGTCCAGGCCGTGCCGGACGCCGTGATGTCGACGACGCCGCTGCCGCCGGCGCCACCGGACGGCGCCGTGGAGGCGCCCGATGAGGCATCCGCCGATGGCGCGGCCGATGCCGCGTCTGACGCCGCCGCCGATGCACCGGCCGACTGGGACGGACCTGCCGTGGGCGCAGGGGTGGGCGGCGCAAAGGTCCAGCCGGGGGCCACGGAGGCCGCGCAGGCGGAGACGAGCAGCGCGACGGCGAGCAATGAGAGGGCGGCGAGCGGGCGACGCATGGAAACCTCGAACACGGGCAACGCGGAACGCAGCCGAATCTACCGAATGCTGGCGGGTTGCGCCGTGAGCAGTGGCGCCATCACGCGTCAGCGCCCTTTCGGCGGTGCTCCCGTGCCCTCGAGCCCGAGGCGGATGGCGACCGACGCAGCCTCGACCCGACCCGACACGCCGAGCTTGGCGAGGATGTTGCCCACGTGCACGCCGACCGTCTTCTGGCTGATGAACAGCCGGTCGCCGATCTCCCGGTTGGTGCGGCCCTTCGAGATGAGCGCCAAGACCTCGAGCTCGCGGCGCGACAGGCCGAAGGTGTCCTGGCCGGTGGCGGGCTGCGCCGGCGTGGCTGGGCCGTGCACGACAGCGGACGGCGCTGTGGCCATCAGCTCGGTCGCCACGGCGGCGGTCGCGGGCGAGAGCTTCGCCGCGGGCTGGGCGAGCATGGCGTCGACCTCGTCGGGCAGCGGGATCATCGCCCGCGTCGCGAGGTCGCGGAGCCGGCGCAACAGCGGGCGGGCGCGCAGGCCGATCGCCAGCCGAACCGCCTCGGCCAGCGGCTCCCGCGCGTCGGCGCGCACGAGACGGGCGTCGGTGCGGTCGCGGCTCCCCGCAGGGCCGGCGACCGCCGCGCCGAGGATCGTCTCGGCCTGCCGCCAGCGCGCCTGCGCCTCGCGGTAGGGATTGCCGATGGCATGCCACCGCGCGGCGATGTCGTCCCAGTTGAGGGGTTCGTCGCGGCCCATCAGGCGCGAGTGGAACGCCCGGGCGGTCGCGAGGCACGCCTCGGGCTCGGAGACCTCGTCGCCCGCCTCGCGGACCCGGGCCACAGCGGCCTCGGCCTCGGCGAGGATCCGGTTGGCGCGCTCGCGCGACGCGGCAACGTCCCCGATGCGCCGGCGGTCCCGCGCATCGGCCACGATCATCGACTCCACCTCGAGCGCGGTGGAGGCCATGCGCACGACGAGCACCCAGTCCTCGGTGCCCCGCAGGCGCGCCCAGCCGCGCTCCGCCGACCGCCGCGCATCGGCCAGGTCACCGCTCCACATGGCGTAGGCGGCGGTCGCCTGGTACGCGGGGACGGCGAACTGGAGGTCCTGCCCGGTCTCGAGCTCGACGAGGATCCGTCCCAGCAGCAGGCCCGCCTCCTCGCCCGCCTCGGTGTCGATCTCGACGATCACGAGGTTCAGGATCGCGGCCACGAACGGGATGCCGGCCGGGCTCCAGTCGAGCGCGCGCAGGCTCAGCGCGCGAGCCTCGGCCCAGCGGCCGACGTCCACGAGGATCCCGGCCACGTTGCCCGCCAGCAGGTTCCCGTACACGGCACCGACGTCGCGCGCCGCCGCCCACTCCATGCCGCGGAAGGTCTCGTCGATGGCCTCGGTGGGCCGGCCCAGCAGCTCGAGCACCGAGGTCAGGTTGATCGTGGCGCGCCAGTACTCCTCAGCGAGGCCGAGCGCCTCGGCCCGGGACTGCGCCTCGCGGAGCATGTCCGACGCGGTCTCCGGCCGGTCGCGCCAGCCGTAGATCGTCGCGAGCGTCGTGAGGGCGTGGATTGCCTCCGGCTCAGCCGCGTCGCCTAGCATGCGTGCCAGCTCGAGCGCCCGGTCGGCAGCCCGCTCGGCGTCAGCGAAGGCGCCCGCGATCATCCGCTCCTGGGCGAGCAGCGCGAGGATCCGCGCCCGCTCCACGGACGCCTCGGGGGGCACGGTCTCCGCAGCGCGCCGGAACGCGGCCGTGGCGGCAGCGGTGTCGCCGGCGGCAAGGCGGTAGCGGCCGAGCCTGCCCTCGAGCACCGCCCAGGCCATCCGGTCGCGGCGCTCTCCAAGCGCGGCACGGGCGCTCTCCGCATAAGCCGCAGCACGCGTCGGTCGCATGGAGGCGAACGCCGCCTCGGCCGCCATCTGCGACAGGGTTGCCGGATCGTCGTCGGGTCCGGGCTCCGCCGGCGGCGGCAGCTCGAGGCCAATCTCGAACGCGGCAAGCGCGTCCTCGGGCGCCTGGAGGCCCATGGCAAGCCGACCCGCCGCAATCGCGGCCTCACGCGCCTCGGCGAGCCGGTGGGCGGCGCGCCAATGGTGGGCGGCGACGATCGGGATGTCGTCGAAGGCCTGGGCGAGCGCGGTTCGGTAGCGCGGCACCTGGGCCGGCAGCAGGTCCGCGATCACCGCCCGCGTCACGAGCTCGTGGCGGATCCAGAGCAGCCCGTCCTCGCCCTGGCGCACGAGCCCGTGGTCGAACGCCTCGTCGAGACCGGCGTTGAGGTCCGCGTCGAGCGAGTCGCGCCCGTGCCGGGGACCGGTCGCCGAGCGCGGCGGCAGGTGCCCGGCCCGCAGCTCCTCGAATGCCTCGGCCGCGCGCGCAAGCCGGCTTCGCTCCATCGGCCGCTCTGCCGTGGCGAGCAGGCGCAGCACCCGGCGGCACTCGGGGGCGCGTCGGGCGAGCCGCGCGGACACGAGGTCCGAGAGCGAGCCGGTCAGGGTGGCGTTCCGCAGCTCCCGGCGGGCGGAGATCAGCTCCTCCACCACGAGCGGCGAGCCGGCCGAGCGCTCGGCGACGAGGACCACGATCGACGCCGACGGCCGCTCGCCCTCGATCCCCTCGATGAGCGCGGCGATGTCGCGGCGAGCGAGCGGGCCGAGGTTGATGCGCACCGGCGGCCGGAGCCCCGCATCGATGACCGCGAGGTTCTCGCGGAACGGGTGGTCGCGGACGAGCCGGTCGGGCTGGTACGAGAGCACGAGCGCGATCCGCTCGTCCTTGGCCGTGCGGGCGACGAAGGTGGCGAACGCGCGGGTGGCGGCGTCGGCGGCGTGGAGATCCTCGAGGACCACCACAATCGGCTGCTCAGCGGCGACTCGCCCGAGCCAGCGCAGGAGCGCCTCGAGCGTGCGCGGCTGGCGGCGCTCCGGGTCGGCGAGGGCGCTGGTGGCGGGGGCGGGCACGGTCGCTGCGAGGGCGGCGAGCCCCGGCAGGCCGGCGAGCACCGGGCGGGCGTCGCGGCGGAGGAGACCGGCGAGCTCCGCCTCGGGCCGCGTGGCGAGCAGGGGTCCCAGCGCGTCGAGCACTGACTGCCATGGCGGGTCGGCAGGGCCGTGGGCGCGACCCCGGAGGACCAGCGGCGCGGCCGGTGAGGCGGCGACCCGGGCGAGGCCCTCGTCGAGGAACCTGGACACGCCGATGCCCGCGGTCCCCGCGACCACGACCGAGGTCGCGGTTCCGGCGGCAGCGGCGGCGATCGCGGCGCCGAATCGGGCGAGTTCCGGTTCTCGCCCGATGAAGCGTCGGCTGGCGACTCGGCCTGGCATCAGCCCCATTCTAGGGACGCAGGCGAGTTGACCCGGGGTCGGCCCGCGCCGGGTACGCTCCCCACGTGCAGGAACGCCGCCCGCCCCACCCCCGCAACGACCTCAACGAGCTGCCCGGCGAGGAGTGGCTGTACTTCACCAAGTCGGTCTGGAGCACCGCCTATCCGTCCGAGCTCGGGCACGCACGGCGCAAGGCCCACGGCGCCAACAAGCCGCCGCGGCTGATGGCGCGCCTGATCGAGTTCTTCACCAAGAGCGGCGAGCTGGTGCTCGACCCCTTTGCGGGCGTCGGCGGAACGCTGCTCGGCGCGGCGATCGCCCGCGGACCGCGCCGGGCCATCGGCATCGAGCTCGATCCGCGCTGGGCCACGGTGTACGCGGAGACCGTCGAGGCGCTCCTCGCCGAGCACGGCGGGGCGGGTCCGCGGCTGGTTGACCTCGGCGCCAACGATCCGGGCGGGGTCCGCACCTTCGACCCGTCGGGCTGCGAGCTGCGGATCGGCGACGCGCGCGAGCGGCTGCGGGACCTTCCCGACGCCTCGATTGACTTCGTCGCCACCGACCCGCCGTACAACGTCCAGCTGCCGATGACCATGGCCGGCGGGAAGCTCGCCGAGGCGCACGCGAACCGGCGCACGGACTACGCGATGGTCGGAGACCTCGACGGCGACCTCGCCAACCTGGCCGACTACGCGGCCTTCCTCGACGCCATGGGCGAGGTCTTCGGCGAGGTGCACCGAGTGCTGCGCCCCGGCCGCTACGCCGTGGTCATCGTCCGCGACGCGTACCAGGGCGGGCGGTACCTGTTCACCGCCTCCGACCTCGCGGCTCGAGCTGATGCGGTCGGCCTCGTCCCGAAGGGCGACATCGCGTGGTACCAGGCGGGGACGCGGCTCCGGCCGTACGGCTATCCCCGGACGTTCGTGCCGAACATCGCCCATCAGCACATCGTGGTGCTGCGCAAGTCGCCCGCGAAGCCGCCGCGCGGGCGGGGCTAGGCGTCGCCGAGCTGCTGTCGGCGCTCCGAGTACATCCGCAGGACGTCCTCGAAGCTGCCGGGCGCCGGGCCGTCGTCGGCGGCCGTCCAGGAGGCAGCCGGGTTCGGGTTGGGCCGGGCCGCTCCAAGCAAGGTGGCGGGACCGCCGGGGACGCTGGAGGCGACCGGGGCGCCCCCGTCCATCGTGGCTGCCATGGGCGGCGGGTCGTCGAGTGTCGGGGCGGCGAGGACCATCTTGTGGACCCACCCCTCGCGGCCGTCTGGGCAGAGCACCCGCCAGTACGTCCCGAGCCGCTCGAGCAGCACGACCTCGTCGCCCTCGTCGAGCGAGCCGATCTGGACGCCGCGGACGTCATCGGGCTGGTCCAGCAGGCTGACCAGGCGGTACCGGATCCGGCGATGCTCAAGACCCGACACTGCCTCGCTCGCCTGGCCGGAGAACGTCAGATTCACGCTGGTGTGGACGGACCGCAGCGGATCGGCCTTGCGCGCCGCGATGAGCGACTGGCGGCGCCAGCGCGGGATGTCCGCGTCAACCGGGCCCAGGGTCGCAGGGGCGACGGTCGCGGCGCGGACCGCGGTGGTGACGGCCAGGGCCTCCGCGCCGAGCACGGCAGCAGGGACCAGGTTCGAGCGGGATGCAGTCGCCATCCCGCTCGCTGCCGCGGCAGCCAGCACGGCGTCGGGCGCGGTCGGGGACTCGTCGCGACGACGGCGGCCGAAGGCGAGGAACGCCATGGCCATCGCGACGCCGCCGGTGGTGACGACCATCGTCGGCGCGAGTCTGGCAAGCATGCCGACCAAGGTTGACGGTCCGCCGAACAGGGCGGCGTTGCCCGACCCGCCGGACCCGCCGCCCGAGGGAGTGTCGATCGTAGTGTTGCCGGATCCGCCGCCCGCGCCCTGGCTGCCCGCGACGGAGCCGTTGGGCCCCGGCGGCGGGACCACCACGGCGATCTGTGAGCTCGGCGAGGGTGATGCGCCGTCGAGCGCGCCCCCGGACGCCGACGGCGTGCCGGAGGACGGGTCGGGGGCCGGCGTCGTGCCGCCGGGGACGCCCGACGCGGACGGGTTGCTGGCGGGAGACGCGCCCGCGAGCAGCGTCGGCTGTGGAGTCGGGTTCGCGGTGGGCCGCTGCGTCGGGGCGGACGTCGGGGCGGACGTGGGCCTGGGGGTCGCGCCCGGCGTCGGCGCGGGGGTGGCGCGCGGCGTTGGTCCCGGCGTCGCGGTGGGCTTGGGCGAGGGCGTCGTCGTCGGCTTCGGCGTCGGCGTCGGGGCGGGAGTCGGCTTGGGGGTCGGCTTGGGGGTGGGGGTGGGCGTTGCCGTGGGCTTGGGCGTGGGCGTCGGGGCTGGGGTGGGCGTCGGGGTCGGCCGGGGCGTCGGGGTCGGGGTCGGGGTCGGCCGGGGCGTCGGGGTCGGGGTCGGCCGGGGCGTCGGGGTCGGGGTCGGCCGGGGCGTCGGGGTGGGCGTGGGGGCGGGACCCTGGACGGTCACGGTCGGGCCGACGTCTGACCCGGTCGACCCGTACTTGTCCGCCGCCTCGAAGGCCGGGTGCCATGTGCCCGCCGGCAGTCGGGTCGTGACCGAGAACGCGACGCCGGCCCGCCAGTCGGTGCTTCCCGAGGTGGCCTGCATCCCGTGGGTCGATCCGCCAACGTTCACGCGCACGTACGAGGGCGCCACGCGCCCCTGGTTGTGGTAGACGACGGTGAAGGTGAATTCCGTGGTCGTGGTGCCCGACGTCGGCGAGGACGACGCGTCGGTCAGATGGACGAGCGAGGCCGCGGCGAGTGCCGGCGCCACGATGGCCAGGACGAGGAGGATCGCGGCGAAAAGCGCACGCACGCGGATGCCGCCGACCGCGTCGACGACCGCTGAGACGCTGCGATGCGACTTCCGACCCACCGAGGCTTCCGCCTCCCTATTGCCCGGGACTTCTCCCGGGTCAGGCGCAGCATCTCGGACCGGAGTGCTGCCAGCAATGGTACGGGGGTCCCTTCGCGGGCCTGACCCCTGTTCATGGTCCGCCGCCGCTTGGCAGTGCGCGGTGTTGTGCGCTCAGCTCGTGCGTGGTGCGCGCACGCGCCACCCGCGTGTCGGAGCGGTGCGCTGCGGTGCGGTGGCTAGGACCCGTGCGCCCTCCTACCTAGCCCGAATCGGCCACTCGCAGTCGCGCGACGGTCGTCGAGGATCGACGCATGCAGGTGATCGCAGCCGCTCCCCCCGTCACCATCGTCCAGAGACTCGCCGTCGCCCGGGCCACGGTCGTCGCGACGCTGCTCGTCGCCGCCGCGGCGTCGCTTGCCTGGCTGTTCATCGGCACACCGTTCGTCGGGACGCTCATCCCCGAGGGACGCCCCTCCGATGCCCAGGTGATCTTCGACGTCCTGGTCTGGACCGCGGTCCTGGTGGTGCCTGCGAGCCTGCTCCTGATCGGCGTGACGCGGCTGGTGGAGGCCATCGAGGCGGCCGCGTCCCTCCGACCGCGCCCGCTGAGCCCGGCCGTCCGCAACGCCCTGGACGACGACGCACTCGCCGCAACCGATCTGCGCCTCCCCGGCGGGCGCCGCGTGCACGAGCTCGTGCTCGGCACCTTCGGCATCGTCGTGGTGGGCGAGGTCCCGCCGCAGTCGATCAGCCGCAACGTCGGGACCCGGTGGGAGATCAAGGACGAGCGCGGGCGCTGGATCCCGGTTGAGGGTCCGCTCGATCGCACGTCCCGCGACGCCGAGCGCGTCCGCGGCTGGCTCGCGGCGGACGAGCGCGACTTCGTGGTGAAGGTCTACGCAGTCGTGATCAGCAACGACGCCCGCGTGGGGCGCACGCCGAACTGCGCGGTGATCAGCCCGGCCGACTTCGGGTCCTGGGTCGCTACCCTGCCGCCGCAGCGCGGCCTGACGGCCGCACGGCGCGAGCGCGTCGAGCAGAAGGTTCGGGAAGTCGCGGCCAGCGGGACGAGCCGCTAGGTGCGCGGCCACCCCGGAGCGGGGTGGTAGGGGAGCCAGGACTCGAACCTGGAACCAGCGGGATATAAGCCCGCAGCTCTAACCATTGAGCTACTCCCCCAAGGTTTCGCTCGATCCGGCCCGATGATGCCTCAGCTGGCGCCGGAGCGGTCCCTTCGGCCCCGGAGGAGCCCGCCGAGCCCGCGGCGAGCCGGCGGTATCTCGGTCGCGATGCTCCCCCCGCTGACGCTCCAGGAGCCATCGGGGTGCGCGGACGCGTGTCCGCCCGCGTCGACGGGTGCCGCGGCCGGTGCGGTGACGAAGGCCGGGGCGACGACCTCAGTGGCAGACGGGGCGTCGAGGCCGAGCTCTGCGGCCAGCGCACGGTCCTCCAGCGTCCACTCTGCAACGAGCGGAAGGTCATCCGGATCGGGTGGGCGCTCGATGCGGACTGGTATGACGACGGGTGGACGACTGTATCTCGGTCCCCCGACGAGCTTGGGCATCGCGGCGAGCCCAGAGTCGTCGTAGTCCACGGATGTCCCTCGCTGTCGGCTGGCGAATGGCCAGCGCCACACGAATGATAACCATCCGGCGTCTGCGCGCATCCCCCCTACAGGTGGGATTTTGCTCACGGCTGGACGAGGAGCGGTTTGATGATCTCGTGGAGCAGCACGAGGACGAGGTAGGCGATCGGCGCCGCGGCGAACAGGCCGAGCATGGCGCTCCATCCGGTCCGTGTCGCGCGGGTGCGTCCGGCCCCCGAGGGCAGGGGCACGATGAGCCACGTCACGAACGATCCCACCGCGAGCACGAGGAGCACGTAGAGGGTCAGGAAGCCGATCCGCAGGTCGCCGCCCGGCAGCCTGGCCCCACGGTCGAGGGCGATGTCGTAGGCGAGGAACAGCACGCCCAGCGCGAGCGCGATGCACAGACTGCTCATGACCGCGCGAACGACCGGGCGCGGGGCGTTCCGGAACTGGCGCCATCGGATCTCGAAGTAGCCGCGCTGCTTGACCTCGCGACGCGGCCGCTCAGTCGAGGGGTCGGCCATCACTGCCCAGCACGGCGAGCCGGCGCGGCGGCAGCGTCTCCGGCGCATGGCGCGCCACGTGCTCCACGATCTCGGCCACACGGTCGAGCTCTGCGTCGGTCGTCCAGAAGCCGATCGAGAGGCGGATCGCATCCACCGCCGCCACGTCGCGCAGGGTGGCCATGGCCCGCGGGCCGACCTCGGCAGCGGCTTGCGCGCCGGTCCAGCCGGCGATCCGGAACGTGACGAGCGTCCCCTGCGCGGGCCGGGGAGTGACCACGGTGACGCCGGGGATGTCCGCGAGGCGGTCCGCCATCCCGCGCGCGAGGCGCGTCGCCCGCTCCATCGCCCAGGGCATGCCGACCGACATGACGAGCCAGCCCAGGCTCCGCGCGAAGCCGACGACCGACGGTCGGTGGAACCCGCCGACCTCGAAGCGGCGCGCGCCCGGGCGCAGGACTGGCTTCTCGAAGTCGAAGGTGTCGTAGGAGATGTAGCCCGCGAGCGCGGGCACCGTTGCATCCGCGAACCCACGGCGGACCCACAGGGCGCCCATGCCCTCCGGGCCGAGGAGCCACTTCTGGGCCGGCAGGGCGTACGCATCGACGCCCAGCTCGTCGAGGACGACCGGGATGGCGCCCGCCGACTGCGCCCCGTCGATGATCGACACGGCTCCGGCAGACCGGGCGAGCGCGCCGATCCGCGCCACCGGCAGCACCGCGCCCGTGGTCCAGAGCACGTGGCTCAAGACGATCGCCCGTGCCGGCCGCGCGAGCGCCGCCTCGAACGCGGCCACGACCCGGTCCGGATCGCCGTCGCCCACGTCGACGCGCTCGATCTCGACGCCGTGCCCATCGCGGAGGGCGAGCAGCGGCCCCAGGCCGCCCGGATGCTCGTGGTCGGTGGTGAGGACGCGGTCGCCGGCGCGCCACGGCAGGGACGTCACAACCGCGTTGAGCCCGTCGGTGGTCGAGTGCGTGAGGGCGATGTCCGCGGGGTCGGCGACCATGACGGCCGCGACCGAGGCCCGCGCCTCGTCCATGCGCGCAAGCGCCTCGGGCCAGAGGTCGGGCGACCCTCGGCCCACGGCCAGCTCGCGCGCCGTCTGCTCGTCCATTGCCCGCTGGGACTCGGCGGGGACGGGACCGCACGTGCCCGCGTTGAGGTAGATGCCCGCCCGGGTGGCGGGGAGCAGTTCGCGGACCGCCGCGACTTTCTCGGGATCCGGCATGAAGGGGGACAGCACGCCCGTATGATAACGACGCGCCTGCGCTGGGCCGGCGCCACGTCTCGACGGAGGGCTCACGTGACCGGCTTCGCCCGCCCGGAGCTCCTCGCCACGCCGGCGTGGCTGGCTGAGAACATCGACCGGCCCGACCTGCGCGTGCTCGACGTGCGCTGGCGGACCGACGGGTCGGCGGGCACGCTGTACGGCACCGGGCACATCCCGGGCGCCATCCACCTCGACTGGCAGGACTCGGTGGCCCAGCTCGGCGAGGGCGGCACGGCGTTCCTGCTCGCGACGCCGGAGCGCATCGCCGAGGAGATGTCGCGCATTGGCGTCGGCGACGGGACCACCGTGGTGATCTACGACGACACGCTCGGCTACTACGCATCGCGCGTCTGGTGGAGCCTTCGCGCCTACGGGTTCGAGGCTGCGCGCGTGCTCGAGGGCGGGTGGCCTGGGTGGGTCGCAGGCGGCCACCAGGTGTCCACTGGGACGCCCGATCTGCGCCCCGGGACGTTCACGCCGCACACCCAGATCCGCCTGCGCCTCACGATCAGCGACGTGCGCGGCCTCCTGGGCTCGCCGGAGGCGCAGCTGGTCGACGCCCGCGGCCCCGCCGAATACCACGGCCTCGAGGGCGAGGCGACGCGCCTGGGGCACATCCCGGGCGCCATCAACCTCCCCGCAGCCGCGCTCCACCGACCGGGCACGCAACTACTGCGCGACCCCGACGAGCTCCGCAGCCTGCTCCTGCGGGCCAACGTGACCAAGAGCCGCCGGCTGGTCTGCTACGACGCGGCGGGGATCGCGGCGACGCGTCTGGCGTTCGTCCTGACGCTCCTCGGCCACGACGAGGTCGCCGTGTACGACGGCGGCTGGTCCGAGTGGGGCGAGCGCTTCGACCTGCTGCTGGGGCGCTAGAACCGCCTTCCCCGGGGCCGTGCGCCTGGCACACGGCCGTGTGCTCCGGCAACTCAGGCATGTGTCATCGCCGTCGATCCGGTCGGGCTTGCGCTCGATACCGCCGCCGGTGGTGCGAACGGGTCGACCTGGATCAGGATGATGCCGAATACCGCCCGCGGCGGTGCAAGCGCACGGACCTGCCCCGGCTCCTGCTGGATACCGCCCGCGGCGGTGCAAGCGCACGGACCTGCCCCGGCTCCTGCTGGATACCGCCCGCGGCGGTGCACAGAGACGGTCCGGGCCGTACCACCACTCCGGGCGGTATCTGTGACAGTCGCCACGCTCACGCGACCTCGGTGGCCCGCGTTAGCACCGACGCCGGCGGTATCTGACCCCACTTGCGGAGCGCGAGGTCGGCCCGCCTCGACAGGTCGCCCTCGCCCGACGTGCCTGCGTCGTTGATCCCCGGGCGATCAGCCTACGTCTGGGGCGCCTCGGGGCGGCGGGCGCTCGCGGTGACCAGGTGCTCGGCACCGTGCTGGAGACCCTCGTAGAGGATCGCCACGGTTGCGGTGGTATCGGCGTCGGCCGCGGCCTTGTCGGGCCGGAGACGGGCGATCCGCGGGAACCGCAGCGCGTACCCGGACCGGTGGCGCGTGCTGCGCATGATCACGTCGAAGGCAACCTCGACCACGACCGTCGGCTCCACGCGCCGGTACCGCCCGTGCTCCGAGAGCGTGTGCGCCTCGAACCAGCGGGTCATCTCAGCGATCTCCGCGTCGGTCAGGCCGCTGTACGCCTTGCCGATGGTGACCAGCTCGCCAGTCGCCTCCTCGCGCACCGCGAATGTGTAGTCCGAGAGCACGCCGTGGCGCTTGCCGTGCCCCACCTCG
>Ga0302299_10000973_pt1 | contig 16806 bp, 15 predicted proteins | sample III_Fen_N3_4_FD_198795 | JGI IMG/M metagenome (GOLD analysis project Ga0302299, IMG submission 198795) | Peat permafrost microbial communities from Stordalen Mire near Abisko, Sweden - III_Fen_N3_4 | ecosystem: Environmental > Terrestrial > Soil > Wetlands > Permafrost | place: Sweden: Abisko... | reverse complement strand
GGGGCGCTCGTCAGCGCCGGCCACCAATCGCACGTGCACAGGCCGCGCGGGCAGCCGGCGTGTGGCAGCCGGGGCGTCCGAAGCTCGGCGGCGATCCGGAAGACGTGCTCGTTGTCGGCGCGACAGGCCTGGCAGCAGGCGGCTCCCACGAGCTCCGCGTCGCGTGAGACCTGCGCGAGCTCCCGGAGGGTCGCCGCGACGCCCTCGCGATAGAGGGCGACGATCTCGTCTGAAGGCGGGAGGTTGCCGCCTGCCTCCTCGTGGAGCGCGGCGGCCTGTCGCCGCCGGATCTGCGCCACCTCGGCCCAGCGCTTGTCGCGCCGGGCAGCTCGCACGGCACGCTCGGCAGAGACGAGGTAGAGCGTCTTCGAGGTCCTGACCGACGCCGCGGTCAGCGCGGCGTCGGCCAGGCGCCGCCGACGGTCGGCGGGAGCGCCCACTCGCTGCGCAAGCTGGAGCCACGTGCCTCGTTCGCGCGCCCACCGCTGCTGGTCGATCTCGTGCTGCCGTTCCGCTTCGAAGACCTCGACGGCGGCGGCCGTGAGGTAGACCGCACGGCCCTCGGAGTGGCGGACCACGATCTGGTGTCGGCAGCGTGGACACCGTCGCGTGTGCTCTGGAGGCGGGTCAATCGCGACCCCGCAGTTCGGGCACGCGACCGACGTCGTCGGCTCCGGCACGATAGGCGGCGCCTGCGGCGCCGCGACCTCGATCTCCGGGTCGACGCCGACTTCTGGGTGGTCCAGGCCCAGCAGACGCCGGAGGAATGCGATCGAGACCACCTCGGTTCGTTGGCGCACGCGACCCGACTGCCGGCCGGCCCTCGCCGTCACTGTCGCCGCATCGAAGCCACGGGACACCCCGCGACGCGCTCAGGGTACTCCGGTGCTCGACGACCACGCGGGCGCGGATCCTGCCGAGATCCCGCCAGAGCGGGCTCCCCGTGACTGCGACTACGATAGGAACGTCCCGCCGGTGTTCAGGCCGGTGTCAGGCAACGGAGTCGGCCCAGACGCACTGTGCCCCGTGCCCCGTGCCCCGTGGCGTCGGCTCGCGGCCGCCGGATCTCCGGGGGCCGCGGATCCCCCGTCGCGGACATCCATGCAGGACGGAGCCCAACCATGACCGATCAACCTCTCACCAGTGCCAGCCAGGCGTTCGTGGACGCTGCGGATGTCGACGACCAGATCGTCGATGGCGACGCCGCGACGCATCTCGAAGCCCTGGTATTGGGTGCCGTTGCGGTCGGACCTCCGCCTGCCGGGGCGGAGGGGCTCCCGATCGAGCTGGTGGGCCAGCACCTGCGTCTCTCAGGGACGGTGATCATCGGCTTTCATCGCCGGCTTTCCGATTTCGTGAACAATCACGAAGGGCTGATCTCGCTGCGCGACGTGACGGTCCTCCGCCGCAACGGCGATCCGACGAAGGTGACCTCACCGAACCTCTGGGTGAGCCCGGAAGAGGTGACCCTGATCGGGCAGGCAACGGACGTCGACGAGCGCGAGACGGCGGGCGTCGAATTCATGCAGAAGCGCGCCTTCCAGCTCATCGTGGTCACCCCCGGCCATACCCTCACCGGTGAGGTTCACCTCAATCGTGAGGCCGTCCTCGCCTCCTTCATCGAGTCGCCGAGCCCGATGTGGATCCCGATGACCGACGTCCGGACCCGTTCTCTCGCGGACCGCCGGGTCATCTCGCGGTACGGCTTTGCTCTCGTGAACCGTCGCCACATCGTGGCCGCGACCGAGCTGCAGCCCGGGATGGTGCGTGGACGCAACGTCCTCTAGCCAGGCGCCGAACGCTGTACGGGCGCCTGGTTCCGCCGGCGTGCCGAGGATCAACCCTCCGTCGGGGATTCCGCGGGGAGCGTCAGCATGAACGTGGCGCCGGTCGCGGTCGACCATGCGTCGACCCCGTCCATGTCACCCAGGGTCTGATCTGCGGTCGCACGCTCCCGCGGCCACAGCACCAGGTCGCCGCCGTTCGCGCGTGCCAGCTCGCGCGCGACATAGAGGCCAAGGCCGGTGCCTTCGGCCCCGAGTAGGGTGCCGCGCGCGTAGCGTTCGAAGAGGCGCCCGCGATCACCGTCGGCGATCCCCGGCCCGTCGTCCGCGACTCGCATCTGCAGCGTGTCGCCGCCCGGTGTTCGACCTTCGGCGCCGCCGGCAGCGTCGCCCGCCCCGCGGACGAGTGACACGCTCACGGTGATCGGTGTCCCTCCGCCGTACTTCACCGCGTTGTCGAGCAGGCCCCAGATCACCTGGTCCACCTGGTCCGGGTCGGCGAGCGCGAGCCAGCCGCCGGCGCGGTCGTCGAGCGTGAACGGGACCCCGACCGCACCCAGGGCCTCCCAGGCACGGCGGACGCGCGGCCCGAGCGCGAAGACCTCGGCAATGGGGCGGAGGACGCCCGAGTCCAGCCGGCTCACGGTCAGGAGCTGGCGCACCATCCGCGACAGCCGGTCGCTCTGCTCGGCGATGATCCCGAGGCGTCGGTCCGGGACCTCGGCAGCCAGCTGGTCAGCGTAGGCACGGATTCTCGCCAGAGGCGTCTGCAGGTTGTGACTCACGCCCCGCAGGAAGTCGTCCTTCGCCGCGTCGAGCTCGCGGAGCCGGTCGTTCTGGTCGGCAACGCGGGCGAAAAGCTCTGCGTTGCGCAGGCCGACGCCAACAACCGCCGCGAAAAGCTCCAGGAGGTCCTGGTCGGCGCGGTCCCAGCGCGCGGTCGCGGAGGCATGGCCGACGAGCGCACCGAGCGGCTCGGCACCGGCCCGGAGGTCCGCCCGCACCGGCAGGGGATCGCCCGGCACGCGCTCCTCGGCAGGGATGCCCGACGGGTCGCCGAGCACGATCCGGGCGTCGATCAGCCCGAACGCAGACCGCGCGTCGGCGATCGCAAGGTCCACCAGGCGGTCGGCGCCCTCGCGCGGTGAGTAGGTGCCAACCGCGTCGACGACCTTCGCCACCTGCCGGTTGCGACGCACGAGGTCGCCCGCGAGCTGGTTCTGGCGTTCCGCGAGACGGCCCAGCTCGTCATCGGCGAGAACCGGGAGTGGCGCGCTCGTGTCGCCGGCCGCGATCCGGTCCAGCGCCGCGGCGAGCGCGCGCAGCGGGGCGGTGAAGCTCCCGGCCACGAAGAATGCGATCGCCACGCCGAGCAGCGCAGCGATCACGAACGCGGTGAGGAGGATCCGGAGGATGTTGTCGTCGCTGTCCGCCCTTCCGAAGATCACGAGCAGCACGCCGAAGGCGACGAGCGGCGTCAGCGCCGCGATCAGCAGCGCCGCCATGATCCGGACTCGGAACGGGATCACGTCCTGTCCGCCTCGAGGCGGTACCCGATCCCGCGGACCGTGACGAGGTGACGGGGACGATTCGCGTCAGGCTCGATCTTCTGGCGGAGGCGCCGCATGGTGACCCAGACGTACGAGGGATCGGCGCCGTCCGTGTCGGCCCAGCCGCGAGCCACCAGTGTCTCGGTCGAGACGGTCTTGCCAAGGTTCGCGGCCAACGCGTAGAGGAGGCGCGACTCCGTCGGCGTGAGGGAGACGTCGATCCCGTTGACGGTCGCGGCGCGCCGCCCGAGCTCGAGCGCAAGGCCCGGGCCCAGCACGATCCGCTGGCCCGGCAGCCGGTCACCCAGGCGCCGGAGCACCCGGTTGATCCGTGCTCGCAGCTCCGGGTAGTGGTACGGCTTCGTGACGTAATCCTCGGCCACCTCGTCGAGAAGCTCCGCCTTCGAGTCGGCGGCGTCGATCGCGGTCAGCACGATGATCGGGAGGTCGGCGCGCGCCTTGATCTCGCGCGCGAGCGAGATGCCGTCCAGGCGCGGCATCATCATGTCGAGGAGCACGAGGTCCGGCCAGGCGTTCTCGAGGCGGCGCAGCGCCTCGATCCCGTCGCGAGCCGTCGCCACGTCGTATCCGTCCGCGCGCAGCTGCTCGGCAAGGACGACCAGCAGGTTCGCGTCGTCGTCCACGAGGAGAAGTCGCGCCGGGCGCTCGCGGCCGCCCGGTCCGCCGGGGATCAACACGTTCCGAGGATATCCCACGCTCGCGCGCGCGACGCCGCGCGGGTGGGATGCGGGGAAGCCCGGGCCGAGTCCGAGCGGTGTTCCGGCGAGCGGCCAGGCGCCTGCACGAGCACCTGGGGCGCCGGGTCGCCAGCTGGGGTCAAGCGGCTCGCGGGTCGAAGAAGCGGCACCGCGGGGCGATCGGGCACCGATCGCAGGCGGGGCGGCGGGCGTCGCAGGTTCGCCGTCCGTGCTGGATGAGCAGGACGTGGGCGGCATAGAACTGGTCCCGGTCCAGGAGGTGCGCGTAGATCTCGTGCTGCTCGTCGGGGCCGGCCTTCGGCGGGGCAAGCCCGATCCTGCGGCTCACCCGCTCGACGTGCGTGTCGACGGGCATGAGCGGCATCCCGAAGCAAAAGAGCAGGACGATCGAGGCGGTCTTGCGACCGATCCCCGGGATTGCCGTCAGCCAGTCGCGCGCCGCGGGCGCCTGCAGCCCGGCGAGGAAGCCCAGGTCGTAGCCGCCGCTCCGCTCCCGAATGGTGCGCAGGGCTGCCTGGATGCGTGGCGCCTTCTGGTTGGCGAGCCCGCCGATCCTGATGCACTCGATCAACGCGCCCACGTCGCTGCCCTCGACGGCCGACCAGTCCGGCGGCGCGCCCGGCGCGAGGCCCACGCCGCCCCAGCCTTCGGGGGGTGCCTCCATCCCGTCGGGACCCACGACGCGATGAGCCGTCACCGGGCCGCTCGAGGGGAAGGCCGCACGAAGTGCCTCGAAGGCGCGCTCCGAGTTGAGGTCGGCGGTGTTCTGGGACAGGATCGTGAGGACGAGCTCGCTGACCGCGTCGAGGCGCTGCGCCGGCGCCGGGACGCCATAGAGGTCACTGAGCCGCCCGATCACGAATTCGACGAGCCCGGGCCGGCGACGCCGCACGCCGCGGGCCCAGGTCTGGGCGGGATCGGGTGGCCGGCGCGGGCGAGGACGCCGCGCTGTCATGGGCGCTCCTCAAACTCCGGAAGCCCGTCGTCCACGTCGTCATGGACGAGGACACGATCGTGACCGGGCACCCGCGGCGGCCGCGAATCAGCGCCGGCCAGGCCCTGTCCATGCCCGACCAACCGCGCGAGGCGCTCCCCGCAGCGCTCGAGGGGTGCCGCGCCGGCGGACATCGCCTCCTCCACGCTCTGCGGTCGCTCTGACACCGGGACCACGACTGCGCCGACGGCCGCGAGCGCCGCGATCCCGTCTGGCTCCACGCCCCCGCCGACGGCGATGCATCCGACGCCGGCCGCTGCCGCGCGTTGCGCGACGCCGAGGGCGGTCTTGCCGAACGCGGTCTGGCCGTCGATCCGGCCCTCGCCGGTCAGGATGAGATCGGCCTCCGCAAGCATGGCCGCGAAGCCCGCCGCGTCCATCACGAGCTCCACGCCGGGCACGATCGCGAATCCGGCGAAGCGGTCCCGCAGGCAGGCGAGCCCGAACGTGGCCCCGCCGGCCGCGCCGGCCCCCGGCGTGTCACGCTCGCGGCGGCCGGTCGCGGCCTCGAGGGCATCCGCCCAGCGGCCGAGAGCCGCGTCGAGCTCGCGAACGTCGGCCGGGCTCGCGCCCTTCTGCGGGCCGTAGACCGCAGCCGCGCCACGCGGCCCCAGGAGGGGGTTCGTCACGTCGCAGGCGATCCGCAGGGAGACCTCGGCGAGGCGCGGGTCCAGCTCCTCGAGGTGGACGATGACCGCTGGTTCGATCGTCATCGCGAGCCCCAGCGCGGCGAGGATCCCGAGGCCGCCGTCCGTGGTCGCGCTGCCGCCGACGCCCAGGTCGATCCACCGGACCCCCGCCTCGAGGACGGCGCGCAGCACCTCCCCGGTCCCGTACGTGGAAGCGCCGGCCGGATCCCGCTCCGCCGGCGACAGTCGCGAGAGGCCGGAGGCCGCCGCGAGCTCCACGACCGCGCGAGCCCCATCGGTGCTGCGCAGCCAGCGTGCGCTGAGCGGCCGGCCCAGAGGGTCGTGAGCCGCAGCCTCCTGCCACGCCCAGCCGCCCGCTGCCTCGATGGCGACGAGCGTCCCCTCCCCGCCGTCGGCGAGCGGCGCGAGCACCAGGCGGTCGCCCGGACGGGCACGCGCCCAGCCCGAAGCGAGCGCACGTGCGACCTCGACGGACGTCAGCGAGCCCTTGAACGAGTCGGGCGCGATGAGGACCGTGAGCTCACGACCCCGATGGGCCGGGCCATCCGCGAAGCCTGCGATACCCGGGCGCGCCGCGCCGTCGCCGGCCGCCACCGCTACGCGCCCTGGTGCGCGGCGCGCTTCTCGAGGTACTCCGGGATCCGGATCATCGGCGGGCGCTCGCGGTCCGCGAGCTCGATGACCTCGAGCCCCAGCCGGTCGGCCCCGGAGCGCGGCAGCTTCATGGTGGAGCCCATCTCCGCGAAGAGTCGGGCGCGGCGGCGCTCCTCAAGCCGCTTCATCACGGCCTGGATGATCACGAAGCTCATCCGTGAGAGTCCCTCGAGCTCCTGGTTGCGGTGGATTCGCCGCTCCAGGTCCACCTGGCCCAGCGCCTCGAGGCCCGCGCGCTCTGCGATGTCGATGAGGTGGCCGATCTCCACCGCGTAGCCGGTGAAGAACGGGATCGACTCGAGCAGGCTGCGCCGCCCTGCGTACTCGCCGGCGAGCGGCTGGATGAAGCCCGAGAGGTCCGGGTAGAAGAGGTTTATCAAGGGTCGCGCGACAAGCTCGGTGACCCGGCCCCCGCCGCCCTCGCGCAGCACCCCTCCCTCGACGATCGGGCGCTGGTAGTACCCCTTCACGTACTGGATCCGCGGCTCCACCAGGAGCGGCCCGAGCGTTCCGTAGGCCATCCGCGGATGCCAGTTGCGGACATCCGTATCGCACCACACCACGATGTCGCCGAAGGACTCGTAGAGGCTCTTCCAGAGCGACTCGCCCTTCCCACGGTAAGAGCCGTAGCGAGTCAGCACGTCCGCGTGCTGCACGACACGAGCTCCCTCGCGGGCGGCGATCTCGCACGTCCTGTCGTCGGATGCCGAGTCGATCACGAGCAGCTCGTCCACGAGCGGCACGGCCTCCATCAGGAGCATCCGCGCGCGACGCACAATCGGGCCGACGGTCGCGGCCTCGTTCAGCGTCGGTAAGATGAGGCTGACGGTAACGCCCTGCTTCTCCTTGAGTGCGACGAGGCGGCGCAGGTCGCGGAACTCGGCGTGGTGGAAGTTCGACTCGCCGAACCAGCGTTCGACCCGCGCGGGCACGGCCCGGGATTCCTCGGCGGCTCGCTCCGCGGCAGCGAGCGACTCGGCCCGGGCGGCGAGCTCCTCGAAGGTGGACGTGTCGATCCGCTCGCGCGTCTTGACCACGATCACAGGCGGCCTCGCGCGCGCGGCGATCGTCTCCGGGAGGACGCCGAACAGGAAGTTGTCGACGACCGAGCCCTCCGGCGCAGCCGAGGCGCCCATGATCACCAGGTCGGACTTGTCCGCCTCGCGGAGAATCGCGTTCCGCACGTTCGGGGCCTCGCGCAGAAGGCCGTCGGCGTGGCCGCGCGCGTGCTGCTTCAGGAAGAGGGCCAGGGCGTGTTCCGCCTGGGTGCGGACGGCGGGCGTCAGGCCCGGCGGTACCACGTGGAGCACCGTGACCCGCGCGCCGTGCCGGCGGGCCAGCGCGTCGGCGAAGTCGAGGGCCAGCTCCGCGTGCGGTCCGCCGCGCACGGGGACCAGGATCCGGCGGATCTCCGCCATCGGGCGCTGCTTGACGACGGCGATGTCGCAGGGCGACTCACGGACCACCGCGTCGATGGTCGGGCTGAAGACGGAAGCCGCCGGGGCCGTCCCATCGCCGCTGCCCGATCCCGCCTTCGCAGCGGCTCTCCCGCCACCCGCCGAACGGCCGCCGACACGGCCACCCCAGCCGAAGATCACGAGGTCGGCCTCGAGCTCGATCGCGGCCTCGACGATCCCTTCGGCTGCGCGGCGCCCGATCCGCACCACCGGCCGGACCTGCGTCCCCTCCGGCGCGTAGTCGAGCACCTTCTGGAGCAGCCGACGGGCCTGGCGCGCCTTCGTCGCCCCCTCGGAGAGCGGCATCTCCTCCGGGACTTCCACGATCCCGAGCGCGGTGAGCTCGCCGGAGCGCGGATCCAGGAGCGCCGCGCCGATGCGGATCAGCTCCTCGGCCGTGGCAGGGTTCGCGACCGGGATGAGGATCCGGCCGGGGAGCGGCGGCCGCGGGGTCACCCGGCGGTCCCGTCAGCGCGGGGGCCGGCGGAGGGCGCTGCGTCCGCGGAGGTGCGCGCCTGCTCCGCCGCGTTCCAGCGCTCGATGAGATACGGCTTGCGAAGCTCGAACGCGCGCGCCTGGCGCTCCACCCGTTCCTCCGCGTCATCCTGGCCCAGGTGGCGGGCTTCCACGATCAGGCTGCCGACCCGCCCGAAATAGAGCGGAACGAGCGCCGCGACAAGGGTCTCGAGCGGCAGGACCCTGGCGTGGGCGGCCACGACGAGGTCGTAGACGATTCCGGCCCACAGCTCATCGGGGAAGCAGTACGGGGCCACCGCGTCGGACATCTCGTCCGTGGTCACATGGTGGTCAGAGCCCGCCTCGCCGCCGAGGCCCAGGCGCCTCCCGGCTGCCTCCGCGAGCTCCCCCGCGACCTCCGAGATCTCGATCGCCGCGGTGGCGTGGTTCGGAGCGAGCATCGCCCGCCAGGTCGGCGCGAGCGTCAGGCGGCCGGCGTCGAACTCCGAGAGAAGGCGCAGCGTGTTGACGTGGAGCGGGGGCGGCTCGACCCAGCGCTCGAAGCCGTAGGCAGGGATCTCGTGGCTGCCGTGCACGTCGAGCCACGCCTCGGGGTGGCGCCCGGCCATGGCGAGGATCGTCCCGACGACCTGCCGGAACATCGGCCCGAGATCCCCGGAAGGGTCCTTGGGGTCGTGGATCTTCGCGCCGAGGCGCGCCTCGCAGACCGCGAAACCGCCGGTCAGCGCGTGGGTCGTCATCCAGATGTCGATCCCGAAGCGGCTCACCTCCGGCGTCCAGTCGTCCTGGGCGAGGTAGTGGCGCACGAGGTCGCCGGAGACCCCGAAGTCACCCCCGATCGGCTGGCGAATCCGGCGCCCGTAGAGCGCCCGGGTGAGCGGGTAGGTGACCGTGTTCGTGATCGTGCCGTCGTACTTGTGGCGTGCGTAGAGCGGCGTCACGAAGTCGTAGCCACCCTTGAGGATCGGCCCCGAGAGCAGCTCGACCCACTCCGGCCCGATCGAGCGAAGATCCGAGTCGACCACCACGAGCGCCCGGACCTCGAGCGCTGCCGCGATCTCGAAGATGGTGTGCAGTGCCGCGCCCTTGCCACCGATCCCGTTCACCTCGGGATACGTCAGGGTGAGGCGCTCGAGGCGGTTCGTGGGCCGCACAAGGAGGATCCGCTCGACGTAATCGGGCGGCTCGGTCTCCGCGACGACGCGCTGGGTCCCGTCCGTCGAGCCGGCATCCGCGTTCACGAGGAGCGGCCGAAGGTCCGGGAAGTACTGGACCAGCCCAGCCTGCGCGGCACGCACGACATGGCCGATGGTCGCCGCGTTCTTGAAGCTGGGGATGCCGACCATGATGTCGGCGTGTCCCAGGCGCTGGAGCTCGGCCTCGATGGCCGGGGTCAGGAGGGAAGCGGGCACGGACGCACCGTACCACGACGGCCGGGTGCCCTCCCCAGTGGCACGTGCAGGCGTCCCCGGCCCGGTGGCCCTGGCGTCAGCGCCGCGGCATCGGCGTCATGCACCAGTCGTCGTTGGCGCCGCCCGGCAGGTAGCGGCTGTTCGCGGCCTTGTATGCGAGTCCGCCGAAGCCGAACGAGCGCCAGGTGATGATGAAGGTGCCGGCCGGTTCCCGGACGTACGGGGTCCGTCGCACGAGATCGCCCTCTGCGAGCGCGCTTTCCAGCAACCGCTTGCGCTCCAGCAGGGGGATCTCGATGAGTGGCTCGCCGTCGAGCGCGACGAGGTCAACGGCGACGAACGCGATGCGTGCGTCCTCGAGGCGCTCCATTCGATCGACGTTCCGGCCAAGGTCGGTCCGACCGGGACGCCCGCGGCCGCTGAGGAGCTCGGAGCCCTGTCTCCCGAGGAAGAACTGGCTCGTGTGCTCGCTCAGCGAAGGCATCTCGCTCGTGACGATCGCGCGACCCTCACCGGGGCGCGTCGCCTGGTCGGTGAGATAGCCGTCCACGACGGCGCTGTCTGCCGCGAGCGCCGCGAGGAGGGCGACCGCGATCGGCGCGTGATCCCGTGCCAGGTCCTCGCCACTCGCGTCGCGGATCGCAGCCCGTCCCGTGGAGACGTCGAGATGGGCAAGGACACGGACGCCATCCCACGCGGGCTCGATCACGGGGTCGGAAACGTCCCTGACGCGACGATGCCCGAATGCCTGCGGTCGCCACGCGCGCGGATCTGCGTTCATGGTCGGGATCATACGCGCCGGGCATCGCGGGTCCTTGAGGATTGCCTGGCCGGGCGAACCCACCACCTGGGCGAGCCCAGCCGGCGCGGGGTGCCAGCCCGGCGCGGGGTGACCGGGCGCACGAACGCCCCGGTCGAAGAGACCAGGGCGTCCAGAGCTCGAGCTCGACCGGATGCCGGGCCCTGCCCGGCCCAACGGGTTCAGGCCAGCCGGTGGGCCATCTCCACGCACGCGACGGTGCAGCCGCGCGCGTCGCGACCGGCGTGGCCGGCGAAATGCCACCAGGTGCGCGCTCCGCCGAACCCGCTGTCGTCGATGGTGTCGCGGGTCGTCAGGCGGCAGCCGCAGGCCTCGCAGACGACAGTGCCGGTCTCGAGCCGGCTCGCGACGGCGACCTGGCGTGGCATGCGAAGGTGGGAGGAGGCCTGCAGGTCGAGTGCGCTCATGGGTTCGTCCTCAGCTGGGCAGTAGGCCCGCGGACAGCGACACGGCCAGCCGGCCTGCCGCCGGGGACAGCGTCCCGGGAGGATGACCGTACCCGCATCCCCGCGCCCCGGTCAGTAACGCCCAGGGCCCGCTTCCGTTTCGATTCGGTTGCACGAACGCTTCCGGCCCGTCCATCGCGAGGAGTGAGCCGCGCCGGGTCGCGACCACGCTGGTGTGCGACCCGCCTCGCTCCGCGACCGACTTCGCGGTCAGCCGCGATAGCCCTCCGGGTGGGCACGGCGCCACGTCCAGGCCGAACCGACGATCTCGACGATGTCGCGGTGCTCGGCGTGCCAGCCCAGGATCTCGTCTGCGCGGCGGGCATCCGCCACGAGCACCGGCGGATCCCCTGCGCGACGCTCCCCGACGGCGTGCGGGATCGGACGACCGATCACCGTCTCGGCCGCGACGAGCACCTCGCGGACACTGAAGCCGCCTCCGTTCCCGAGGTTGATCGCGAGCGCCGCCCCTCCGGCGTGGTCCGCGGCGGGCCCACCGATTCCGGCCGTCCGCGGATCTCGGGCTGTCCGGGGATCGTCGGGAGCGGTGGCCTCGAGGGCGAGCACATGGGCGCGCGCGAGATCCTCCGCGTGCAGATAGTCGCGGATGCAGGTTCCGTCCGGCGTCGGGTAGTCGATTCCGAAGACGGTGAGAGAGACGCGTCCCTCGGCCGCGGCCAGGACGTTCGGGATGAGGTGGGTCTCCGGGACGTGGACCTCGCCGTTGCGCAGCGATGCCCCGGCGACGTTGAAGTAGCGCAGGCTCACGCTTCGCAGCCCGTACGCCGCCGCGTACCATCGGAGCGCGCCCTCGAACGTCCGTTTCGTTTCGCCGTACGGGTTGATCGGCGCAAGCGCAGCGTCCTCGCGGATCGGGATCGTGGCCGGCGTCCCGTAGACCGCGGCAGTGGAGCTGAAGACGAGGCGGCGGACGCCTGCCGCGCGGAGCGCTTCCAGGAACGCGACCCCGCCCGCCACGTTCTCCCGGTAGTAGAGGGCCGGGTCCACGATGGATTCACCCACGAGCGAGCGTGCCGCGCAGTGGAGGACGGCGTCCACCGGCGAGCTCGCGAGCAACCGCCCGACCGCGGCGACATCGCCGAAGCTGCCCTTCACCAATCTGACCTCGTCCGGGAGCGCGTCGCGGTGACCCTTCGAGAGGTCGTCGAGGACCAGCACCTCGTGGCCCGCCGCTACGAGGGCTTCGACCGAGATCGAGCCGACGTAGCCGGCGCCGCCGGTGACGAGCACGCGCATCTCAGGATCTCCCCGTGAGCCGGTGCAGGAGGCCACGCCGCTTCAGCGTGACGACGGGCGCGGCGGCCGGTGTCATGGAATTGTCCGGTGGGATCTCGTCCCCGCGCTCGCGGATGACTTCCTCGAGCCGATCGACCATCCGGCCCGCCTGCGCGTTCTCGGGGTCGATCGCGAGGGCCTGTCGGGCGAATCCCAGGGACGCCCGTTCGTCGCCGCGTTCGAGGGCCACGCGAGAGAGCCCGACCACCGCGATCGCGTTCGCAGGGTCATGGGCCAGCGTCTGGGCGTAGATCTGCTCCGCCTGGTCGAGAAGGCCGAGCGCGAGCGCGTTCTCGGCCCGGAGCAGCTGCTCGATCACGCCGGCCCCGGATCGCCCGTTGTGCCGGCCTCCGCGCGGCCGAGCGTCTCGAAGTCCGGTGTTCCGAGCTCGCGAGCAACGGTAAGCAGGCGCGAACGGTCATTCAGCATCGGGTCGGCAATCACCATCTCGAGAAGGCGATCGAGGAGCCTGCCCAGCGCCGGCCCGGGCGGGATCTGCAGCGCCTTCATGAGATCGTCGCCGTCGATGGCGAGGCCCGAGAGGTCCAGCGCGACACGCGCCTCGAGCTGCTCGTGGCAGCGCGCGCGCAGCGACGCAAGGCCATCGACGTCCGCAGCAAGCCCGCTCCCGATGTTGTCGGCCGCGCGAAGGTCGAGAAGCTCGTCGACGGCTGTCGCGCCGCAGCGCCGTATGAACCGGCGTACGGCGGCATCCGTCCAGCTCGCGTCGTAGACGAACATGTGGTGGCGGACCAGGTTCGCGGTGTCCGCGGTCAGGAAGCGCGGCGCGTGGAGCTCCGTGAGCCAGGCCTCCGCGAGCGTCGCGCCGACGGTGTCGTGGCCCACGAAGTGGCCGTCGGCGAACGTCGCAGGCTTCCCGAGGTCGTGGAGAAGTGCAGCAAGTCGGAGCAGCGGCGGTTCCTCGGGCCGTGGGCGCGGTGCGGCGTCGACGGTGCGGCAGGTGTGGTCCCAGAGGTCCTCGCCAGGCACCTTGCCCTGCGGCACTCCGCGCTGGCGTGCCAGCTCCGGGGCGATCGCTGCCAACAAACCCGTCTCCTGCGCGAGCCGAAGCCCGACAGAGGGCACGGGCGCCGTCAGCAGCGTCAACAGCTCGGCGAGCACCCGCTCGCCCGAGAGGGAGCCCGCGAGCGACGCATTCGCCTCGATCGCCGCGAGCGTCTGCTCCTCCACCACCAGGCCGAGCGTTGCCGCGAACCGGACCGCGCGAAGCATGCGGAGAGAGTCCTCGCGGAACCGAGCCGCGGGATCGCCGACCGCCCGCAGCATGCCCGCGGCGAGGTCAATCCGGCCACCGAACGGGTCATGGATCGCGCCTTGTTCGGGTCCGCTTCCCGCGCCGATGGCCAGCGCCATGGCGTTCACCGTGAAGTCCCGTCGGGCCAGGTCGTCGTCGAGCCGCTCGCCGAAGATCACGGCGTCCGGCCGGCGGTGGTCCGTGTATGGGCCGTCGTGGCGGTAGGTCGTGACCTGGTATGTGCCGCCGCCCTCCTCGATCTCCACGGTCCCGAAGCGATTCTCGTAGCGCGCGCCGGGAAAGAGCGCCATGACCTGCTCCGGCCGCGCGTTCGTGGTCAGGTCCCAGTCGGCGGGCTCGACCCCGCGCAGGAGGTCGCGGACGCAGCCGCCCACGAGATGTGCCTCGTGCCCAGCCTGGGTGAGCGTTCCAGCGATGGTGTGCACCGCCGCCGGGATCACGTCACCACGACCGGGTGTCAGGTCGGCCGCGGCGGCGGATTCGGGCGAAAGATCGGCCCCGGCGGCGGGCTCGGGCGGCGTCAATTCTTCCCGAGGAAGAGATAGTCGCGCCAGGGCTCGTTCCGGACGTCCGCCAGGAACGGGGTGAAGATCGAGTAGACGTCGCTGCGCGGCTCGAACGGCGGACGCAGCAGGCGGAAGCGGGCCTCTTCCGGAGTGCGGCCACCCTTGCGATGGTTGCAGCTCCTGCACGCCGTCGCGAGGTTCTCCCACGTGTGGAGGCCGCCTCGATGGCGCGGGATGACGTGGTCGAGCGTGAGGTCGGTGCCCTGGCGCCCGCAGTACTGGCAGGTGTGGCGGTCGCGGGCGAAGACCTCGCGACGGCTGAGCTTGACTCGCGGGCGCGGTCGGCGGACCTGGTGCTGCAGGCGGATCACCGACGGCGCGCGGTACGCGGCGCGAGGCGTCCGGAACGTCTGGTGGTCGTACTCCACGACCTCCGCCTTGAACCCGAAGACGAGGCGGAATGCCCGGGGCACGTTGCAGACGTTCAGCGGCTCGTAGTTCTGGTTGAGCACGAGCACCACGCCGTCCATGCGGCCGGATCGTAGCAGGAGCGCGCCGCCGGCGAGTCCGCCTTCCAGCGTGGGCTGGCTCGGGCGTCGACCGCCGAGTCAAACGCTTGGCGCGGGTCGGCTCGGGCGGTCGGGCGTATTCAATGGCCGGGACCGGCGTCGGCCGGGTGACGTCCTGCTCGGGCCGTTTCTACCAGCCGGCGGCCTGGGTCGCCATTCGATCCCGGCGCAGCCAGACCCAGAGCGCTACCAGGAACCGCAGCACCAGGCTGATCCCGTACGAGGCGCACCAGACGCAGATCGCATCGATCACGAAGATCTGGAGGTACGTGAAGTAGGCCTCGAAGGTCACGCCGACCAGGCTGAACCCGTAGTGGGTCGCGAGCAGGCGCCGATCGCCCGTCTTCCACCACCCGATCGCGGCCACGAGCAGGATCAGGCTCAGGCCGACCCCGAATACGGCCACGGGAATGCCGTTGATTCGGCTGTACTGGGACGTCGCCACGGTCTCGCAGCCCTTGATCGGGCCACAGACGGGAACGCCGCCGCCGAGCTCGACGATGGACAGGTACGAGGCAACCGCGAGCCCGAACAGGTCGAGCGCAATGAGGATGAGCGCCGGATGGACCCGGCGGAGACGCATAAACATGCTGCGAGGGTGGCCTCCGGGTCACCGGTTCGTCAATGGGCCGAAGGGCACGGGGACCCGGGCCGCGTGGGTGCCCCGCGCTCCGTGGGGCCTTGCGCGACCCTCCGCGTCTCGGGGCGCCGGGCCACGTACGCTGCGCGGATGTTGACCGGGATCGACCATCTCGTCATCGCCGTGGCCGACCCGGACGCCGCCGCGGCCGATCTCGAGGCCGCGCTCGGTCTGGCCGCGACCGCCGGCGGCCGCCACGAACGGGCCGGCACGTTCAATCGGCTTATCTTCCTCGGCGATACGTACCTCGAGCTGATCGGCGCCTGGGACCGGGCGCTCGCGTCGGCGAACCCGATCGGCGCCGCGGCGCTCGCCGCGCTCGATGCAGGCGCGCCCGGCCTCGTGACATGGGCAATCGCGACGGACGACGCGCGCCGGACGGTGGAGGTGCTCCGCGAGGTCGGTTCCTCGATCGGCGACGCGGTGGCCGGCGAGCGGATCCGCCCTGATGGCGGCGTCGTTCGCTGGCACGTTGCGACGGCGCCGCCGCTCGCCATCGACCGGCCGCCCTTCCTGATCGAGCACGAGCCGGGCGGCCCGGAGTGGAGCGACGAAGCGCGCCGCGGGCGCGCCTCGTTCGTGCACCCGTTTGGCGGAGAGGCGCGGATCGTGGGCCTCGAGCTCGCCGTGGCGCGTCCGGCGGACGTCGCAGCCGCATGTGCCGCGACCATCGGGATGGCATTCCGGCCGGCACCGGGTGCCGGTCCCGGCGAGCTCGAGGCGCTCGTCGGCGACCACTGGATCCGGCTCGTGGCGTCGTCGGCGGCAGGGTCAGGGCCGGGTTGGTCGTCGGGTTCCGGGCCGGCCGACGCGACCAGGGCCGGCGCGGCGAGCGCCGGGGCGGCGAGTCTCGGCGTGCCGAGTGCCGCCGAGCCGACCGCGCGCGTCGGCATCCTGGCGACCGCCGGCGAGCGCCTGCTCGTCGACCTCTGCGGGGTGCGCTTCGCGCGACTCTGAGAAGGCTGCTGGTTCCGCCGCGGGTCGTCGGGCCCGCCCCGGCCGCGCCCCAGCGGCCCGCATCGCGTGTCGGTCGCGTTACCGACCCGCGGGGAGCACCTCGACCGCGTCGCCGGCCGCGACCGGACCTTCGACGATCACGCGAGCGTACCAGCGTGCGTCCTCCGGGTGGATCTTCGGGCTGATGCGGGCGATCTGCCGATCCACGAACCAGTGGGCGATCGTCTGGCACGGCGCCGCGTGCTTCGTGAGCTCGACGAGGAGGCCGCCACCACCGATCGCGAGGCGGTCGCCGGGGCCGAGGGCCGACCAGTCGATCCCTTCGAGCGTGAGGTTCTCGCCGTACGCGCCGGGGAACGCCTGGTGGCCATCCGCTGCGACCCGGGCGAGCGCTTCGACGCAGTAGAGCGAGACGGCCTGCAGCTCACCGCCGTGGATCGGCTCGGGTTCGGTATGCCCGTCGCCGTCGAGGCCAAGCCGGCGGACCTGCGTGCCGGACACGGGCAGCTTGGGCACGCCGCCCCTCGAGATGTTGACCTGGTGGACGCTGCCGATTCGGCCGGAGGCGCGGGTGCTCATGGCTGGGAAGGGTAGCGGAA
>Ga0302299_10000972_pt1 | contig 16826 bp, 14 predicted proteins | sample III_Fen_N3_4_FD_198795 | JGI IMG/M metagenome (GOLD analysis project Ga0302299, IMG submission 198795) | Peat permafrost microbial communities from Stordalen Mire near Abisko, Sweden - III_Fen_N3_4 | ecosystem: Environmental > Terrestrial > Soil > Wetlands > Permafrost | place: Sweden: Abisko... | reverse complement strand
GGTGAGTGCGATGCCGGCCGCGGTCGCGGCCCCGCCGAGCAGCGCACCGATGATCGTCTGGCGGGTCGGGCGGAGCAGGCCGGTGGTCGGGGTCGTCATCCGGTCACCTCCGCGCCCTCGCGGGTCAACACGACGTGCCGGTCGGCCAGGGCGACCAGCTCGGGGCGGTGGGTCACGACGACGACGGTCCGCCGCTCGGAGAGCTCGGCGAGCATCAGGTGCACGACGTCGGCGGCCTCGGGGTCCAGGTTCGCCGTCGGCTCGTCGACGAGCAGCACCGGAGCGGTGGACAGGCTGGCCCGGGCCAGGGCGATGCGGGCCCGCTGGCCGGCCGACAGGCCGAAGCCGTCGTCGCCGAGCGGCGTTGCGAGCGCCAGCGGCAGGCTGGCGACGAAGCCCTCCAGGCCGACCAGGCGCAGGGCGTCCCAGACCGCCTGGTCGTTCGCGTCGTTGCCGAGCACAAGGGCGTCGCGCAGCGTGCCCGCCGGGAGGAACGGGCGCTGGGTGACGAGGTGGGCGCGGCCGGCGCGCACGGTACCGGCAGTGGGCGTGCGCAGCCCGGCCGCGAGCTCGAGGAGGGTCGTCTTGCCGACCCCGGACGGTCCGGTGACGGCGGTCAGGCCCGGCCCGGCATCGAGCTGGACGCCGACGAGCACCGGGCTCGAGGCCTGCGGGTAGGTGTAGGCGACGTCGCTGAGCAGGACGCCGACCTCGTCACCGGAGTCGGGCGCGGGCAGCGGCTCGGCGTCGAGCTCGGCGAGGATGCCGTCGATCGCCTCCGCACCGTCGGCGGCGGCGTGGAACTCGGCCCCGATGCGGCGGATCGGCCAGTAGGCCTCGGGGGCCAGCAGGATGGCGAGCAGGCCGGCCTGCAGGGTCATCGACCCGTGGGTCAGCCGCACTCCGACGGTCACCGCGACGATGGCCACCGAGATCGAGGCGAGCAGCTCGAGCGCCGCCGAGGACAAGAAGGCGATCCGCAGGGTGTTCATGGTGGCGGCGCGGTGCCGCTGGCTGACCTCGCCGATGACCAGCACCTGCCGTTCGGCCCGGCCGTAGCCGACGAGGGTGGGCAGGCCGCGCATGACGTCGAGGAAGTGGCCGGACAGCGCGGCCAGCGACGACCACTGCCGCTCGGTCTCGGCCTGGGTGGCACGCCCGATCAGGGCGGCGAAGAACGGCAGCAGGGGCAGGGTGAGCAGCACGATGAGGCCGCTGACCCAGTCGACGCGGAACAGCGTGGCCAGCGCCAGCACCGGCACGACGGCGCCGGCGACGAGCGCGGGAAGGAAGCGGGCGGCATACGGCTCGACCGAGGCGGCGCCCTGGGCGGCGAGCGTCACCGCGCGGTCGGGGTGGGGCCGGCGCTCCGCGGGGGCGGCGAGCCAGCGGCCCACGAGCCGGCCCCGCAGCGCGACGGTGACCTCGACACCGACCCAGGCCGCGACCCGCTCCGAGGTCCAGGCCAGCACGGCCCGCACCGCGAACAGGCCGGCGAGCCAGAGCCCGGGCGTGCGCAGCGAGGTGCCCTCGACGACCGCCACCACCAGGGCGGCGACCGCGATGGCCAGACCGATGGTGGCCACGCCCTGCAGGACGCCCACCACTGCCAGGACGGCGACCGGCCGGCGTGCGGCCGGTGCCGTCCTGAGCAGCCGGGGGTCGAAGGGCCTCATCGGGCGTGAGCCGTGCGGCCCGTCAGGGCACCGGTACCGGTGCGGGGATGTTCTTGGTGCTCAACCGCTTGCGGAAGGTCCAGTACGTCCAGGCGGTGTAGAGCAGGACGACCGGGGTGAAGACCAGGGCCGCAACCGTCATGATCACGAGGGTCATGTGGCTGCTCGACGCGTTGTAGATGGTGAGCGAGGTGCCACCGGGCAGCGTGGTCGGCATGACGTTGGGGTAGAGCGTCAGGAAGTAGGTCGCCACGGCTGCGGCGAAGGTGACGGCCGTCCCGATGAACGCCCAGCCCTCCTTGGCCTGCGTGTTGGCGTAGATCGCCGCGAGGAGCGCGACCGCCGCGATGGCGGTGGTGATCCACGACCACACGGTGCCCTGGGTGAACCCGAGCCAGAGCAGCAGCACCACGGCCAGCACGGCCGTGCCGAGGCCCAGGGTGGTGCCCAGGGCCCGGGCGTCGCGCTGGATGTCGCCACGCGTCTTCAGTGCGAGGAAGAATGCGCCGTGGGTGAGGCTGAGGCCGAGGACGACCAGGCCGCCGAGCAGGCTCATGGGGTTGAGCAGCGTGAAGAAGTTGCCGACGTACTCCATGTTCTTGTCGATCGGCACACCGCGCACCACGTTGGTCAGGGCGACGCCCACGAGAAGCGGCGCGATGATCGAGCCGGCGATGATCGCCCAGTCCCAGCGCTGGCGCCAGGTGTCGTCGTTGCGCTTGCCGCGGTACTCGAAGCCCATGTTGCGCACGATGAGCGCGACGAGGAGCACGAGCAGGGCGAGGTAGAAGCCGGAGAACATCGTGGCGTACCACTCCGGGAACGCCGCGAAGGTGGCTCCACCGGCGGTGAGCAGCCAGACCTCGTTGCCGTCCCAATGCGGGCCGATGGTCGTGAGCATGACCCGACGACGCTTCTCGGTGTCGGCGGCGTTGGTACCCTTGCCGAGCACGGGCAGCAACGCGCCGACACCGAAGTCGAAGCCCTCGAGCACGAGGTAGCCGGCCCAGAGCAGGCCGATGAGGCCGAACCAGATGAGTTCGTAGTTCATGAGTGTGTGTCCTCGATCCGATCTCAGTAGGCGAACTCGAGCGGGGCGTCCTCGCCCTTGCTCGCGGGGTCGACGGGCTCCTCGTAGGGATCGGCGCCACGGCGCACGTAGGTGAGGAACAGCTTGACCTCGATGACGGCGAGCACCGCGTAGACGAGCGTGTAGGCGATCATCGAGAACCAGACCTCACCGACGCTGACCGATGGGGAGACTCCCGTCGCGGTCGTCATCAGGCCGTAGACGATCCACGGCTGGCGGCCGACCTCGGTGAAGATCCAGCCGAAGCTGTTCGCGAACACCGGTGCGAGCGGGGTGATCACGGCGACCCAGACCCACCACTTGGATGCCGGCACCCGCCCCTTTCGGATGCCCCACAGGGTGATCGCGGCCAGGAACATCGTGAGGAAGCCCAAGCCCATCATGATGCGGAAGGACCAGTAGGTCACCGGGATCATCGGCGCGTAGCTCTTGGCGGTGACCAGCGCCGCGACCTGCGGCCCGTACTGGGCCGAGACCTTCTCGGCCTGCGCGCGCTCGCTGACCTGGAGGTCGTTGATGCCCTCGACGGTGCCGTCGAAGGTGCCGGTGGCGAGGAAGGACAGCAGGCCGGGGATCTCGATGATCCGGGTGGCCTCGCTGCCGTCGAGCGAGCCGATCGAGAGCACCGAGAACGGGGCGCTGCTCGTCGTGTCGTACAGGCCCTCGGCGGCCGCCATCTTCATCGGCTGCACCTGGGTCATGATCTTGCCCTGCAGGTCACCGGTCACGATGACGCCGAGCGACGCCACGAGGGCGAAGATCGCGCCGAACTTGGTGGCCTTGCGGTACATGCTCTCGTCGCCGCTGCCGGCGTGCTTGCGCATCAGCCACAGCGCGACGCCCATGACGACGGCTCCGCCGACCATGTAGGCCGAGGCGATGACGTGGGGGAACGTCACCAGCTGCACCTTGTTGGTGAGCACGGCCCAGAAGCTGCTCATCTCGGCGCGACCCGTGGCCGGGTTGAACTTGTACCCGACCGGGTTCTGCATGAACGAGTTCGCCGCGAGGATGAAGTAGGCCGACAGCACGGTGCCGATGTGCACCAGCCAGATCGACGCCACGTGCAGCTTCTCGGGGAGGCGGCCCCAGCCGAAGATCCAGATGCCCAGGAAGGTCGACTCGAGGAAGAACGCGAGGAGGGCCTCGAAGGCGAGCGGGGCACCGAAGATGTCGCCGACGAAGCGCGAGTAGTCGGACCAGTTCATGCCGAACTGGAACTCCTGCACGATGCCCGTGACGAGACCGAGGGCGAAGTTGATGAGGAACAGCTTCCCGAAGAACTTCGTGAGGCGCAGGTACTCCGGGTTGCGGGTACGCAGCCACACGGTGTGGAAGATCGCCACGATCATCGACATGCCGATCGTGATCGGGACGAACAGGAAGTGGTAGACGGTCGTGATGGCGAACTGCCACCTGGCGACATCGACGGCATTCATGCAGTACTCCTGGGCAGTCATTCAGCGGCGTGACGGTCTCTAAACTACAACCTGTCGTAGATGCCCAAGCACCGGCCGGCGTGTGAGAGCACCCACGTCGGGGCGGCCGCATCTGTGGGACCGTGGGCGGGTGCAGCGAGACGACCTGGTGCGGCTGCGGCGGGCGCGCGACCGGATGGACCGCGACTACGCCGAGCCGCTCGACGTGCCGGCGCTGGCCGCGCAGGCGCTGATGTCGGTCGGGCACTTCCAGCGCAGCTACAAGGAGGCCTACGGCGAGACCCCTTACGCGCACCTGATGACGCGCCGTGTCGAGCGTGCGGCGTGGCTGCTGCGGCAGGGTGACCTGTCCGTCACCGACGTCTGCATGCAGGTGGGCTGCACCTCGCTCGGCTCGTTCAGCGCCCGCTTCACCGAGCTGATGGGGGTGACCCCGAGCGAGTACCGCGCGCGGTCGCACGACGAGCGGGCCGGCATCCCCTCGTGCGTCGCCAAGCAGGCCGACCGGCCCACCCGCACGCCGGCGGGTCGGTCAGGATCGGAGAAGCGGGCGGTGGGGCCACGTGCCTAACCTCGAGGGCATGGACACCACCACCAGCACAGGGACCGCCGGGATGCCGGCCGCCACCGGTTCGCCGGCCACCGCGTCGCTCGCCGTCGCCAACTGCTTCCTCGTCGTCGACGACCACGACCAGGCGCTCACCTTCTACCGCGACGTGCTCGGCTTCACCGTCACCAAGGACGTCACCATGGGCGAGTTCCGGTGGCTCAGCGTCGCCACGCCCAGCCAGCCCGACCTCGAGATCACCATCCAGTCGGTGGGCATCTACCCCGGGTGCAGCGACGAGGACCGGCAGGCCATGGACACCCTGCTGGCCAAGGGGCTGATGAACCCGCTCATCTTCCGGTGCGATGACGTCGACGCCCTGTTCGAGCACGTGCGCGCCGCCGGTGCCGAGGTGCTGCAGGAGCCGATCGACCAGTTCTACGGCGTGCGCGACTGCGCCTTCCGCGACCCGGCCGGCAACATGCTCCGGTTCAACCAGGCGCTGGCCGACCAGCAGGGGTGAGGCTCACCCCTCGGGGTAGCCGTGCGGGTTGCGGCTCTGCCAGCGCCAGGTGTCGGCGCACATGTCGTCGACGGTGCGGGTGGCCCGCCAGCCGAGCTCGGCCTCGGCGCGGGTCGGGTCGGCGTAGGAGGCGGCGACGTCGCCGGGGCGGCGGGCCACGATCTCGTAGGGCAGCTCGTGGCCACAGGCGCGCTCGAACGAGTGCAGCAGCTCGAGCACCGAGGTGCCGTGCCCCGTTCCGAGGTTCCATGTCGAGACCGGGTCGTCGGTGCTGGCGAGCCGGGTGAGGGCGGCGATGTGGCCGGCGGCGAGGTCGTCGACGTGGATGTAGTCGCGCACGCCGGTGCCGTCGGGGGTGGGGTAGTCGCCGCCGTAGATCGACAGCTTCTCGCGCCGGCCGACGGCCACCTGGGCGATGTACGGCATCAGGTTGTTCGGCACGTCGGACGGGTCCTCGCCGATGGTGCCGGAGGGGTGCGCGCCGACCGGGTTGAAGTAGCGCAGCAGGGCGATCCGCCAGTGCGGGTCGGCCGCGGCGACGTCTCGCAGGATCTGCTCCTGCATCACCTTGGTCCAGCCGTAGGGGTTGGTGGCCGAGGTGGGCAGGTCCTCGGTCATCGGCACGGGGGCATCGGCGCCGTAGACCGTGGCCGAGGAGGAGAACACCAGCATCGAGACCCCGTGGCGGCGCATCGCGCGGACCAGCGAGAACGTCGAGCCGAGGTTGTTCTCGTAGTACTCCAGGGGCTTGGCCACGCTCTCGCCGACGGCCTTGAACCCCGCGAAGTGGATGACGGCGTCGATCCGGTCGTGCGCGAACAGGTGCTCGGTCTTGTCGTGGTCGGTGAGGTCGAAGGACCGCACGTCGAGCGGCTGACCGGTCAGCGCCTCGATCCGGCCGACCACGGAGGGCTTGGCGTTGGCGAATGAGTCGACGACCACGACCTCATGTCCGGCCGCGACCAGCTGGACGACCGTGTGGGAACCGATGTAACCGGCACCGCCGGAAACGAGCACGCGCATGCGGTCGAACCTATCCTGCGCGCGGGGCGCGTTGGCTACTTGGCGGTGCGGGCGAGCAGCGCCGCCACGAAGACCCGCTGGATGTCGGCGGGCGTGTTCGCGATGTACGACGTGCCACCGGTGGCCGTGGAGATCGCTCGCAGCGCCTTGGGCTCGGCCTCACCCATGCCGATGGTGATGATGCGCACCGGGCGGTCGGCCCTGGCGGTCGCCTTGAGCGTGGCGAGCAGCTGGTCGAGGGACAGGCCACCGCCGGGGTCGTCGTTCTTGCCGTCGGTCATGATGACGACCGAGTTGACGTACCGTGCGTCGTACTCGGCGACCATCTTCGCGTAGGCGGCTGCGGTCGTGTCGTACAGCCCGGTGTCCCCGCCGAGCCGCCCCGGCAGGGTGCGGGTCTCGGCGATGAGGTTGTCGCGCCAGCTCTTGCCGGCGTACGGGGTGTCGAGCTGCTCGACGCGCGCGAGCTCGCGGTAGTCGACCCCCTTGCCGTCCTGGTCGGTCGAGAAGACCCAGGCGCCGATCCGGCTGCCCGCGGGCAGGATCCGCAACGCGGTTGCCGCGGCCCCCTCGGTGACCTTGGCCCGGGTCAGGCCCTTGGTGCCCTTGGCCGGGTAGTTCATCGAGCCCGACACGTCGAGGATGGCGAGCATCCGCATGTCCTTGCGCAGGATGTTCCACTGCTCGAGCGCCCCGGCGCGCTCCTCCGCCGTCGGCGGCTTCAGCTCGGTGTACCGCGGCATCGTCTTGCCCTGGATCCTCGGCCCGGTCGCGGTGTCAGTGGTGCGGAATCCGGCCTTGGCGATGGCGCGGCGCGCGGCATCCGAGCGCAGTACCCGGGCGGCCTTGTCGGCGAGGGCCCGCCGGTCGGCCGGAAGGGCGCGGTTGACCAGCCAGGGGTAGTCGAGGCTGATGGTGCCGCCAGAGGGGATGAAGGCCCGCATGGTGCCCGGTGCGGACGCCGCGTGGGCGAACGCGGCCTGTTCGGATGCCGGGAAGGGCATGGCGTCGTAGGTCGTCGGGAGCGCGTCGAACTCGGCCTGGGACGAGACCGCCGCGTACCGCGAGCCGACGATCAGCTTCGAGGCGACGGCGAGGTCGAGCGCCTGGGGCCGGGCGACCCGGGAGGCGTAGTAGGCCAGCCGTCCGGCGGTGTCGGTGTCGGGGTCGGCCAGCCGTACCCGCCCGGTGACGTCGATCGGGTCGGACCAGGACTCCGGGGCGGTGTCGACCGTGTTGGCGCCCGCGGTCCGTGAGACGAGCACGACGGGGCTCGTCGCCACCGACAGGGCCTTCTCTCAGCCGCCGGGGGCGGTCGGCAGGTCACCGACCCCGGGCAGGTCGTCCAGCCAGGTCGAGGAGTCGGGGACCCAGACCTCGGGCGCCCGGCCCGCGCCGATGCTCTGGATCGTGTTCTGCGCCGAGGCGGTCGAGCGCACCAGCGCGGTGCGGCACCTGCTGGCGCCGTCGGCGTAGGCGAGCACCGACTCGACGATCGGCTGCAGGTCGACGTCGACGAGCACCTGGAGCGGCGCGGGGCAGCCCTTCGGTACCGGTGCGGCGGCGGCGCTCGCGGGGCGGTTGGCCCACCAGAGGTAGGCCCCACCGGTGCCGAGGAGCACGAGGAGGGGGATCAGGGTGAGGACGAGGACGCGGCGGTTCGCGCCGCCGCGTGGGGTGCCGTGGCGGCCCATTGTCGGTCTGCCTCCCCGTCAGTCGTCGTCCGGCAGGACGATGTTGAGCAGCCACGACACGAAGGTGATGACGACCGCCGCGAGGACGGCATCCCAGAAGAACTCGTCGATGGTGAAGTCGAGGTTGAGCCAGCCGCAGATCCACTCGGTGATCTGCAGCATGAAGGCGTTGACGATGAAGGTGAACAGGCCCAGGGTCAGCACGATGAACGGCAGCGAGAGCAGCTTCACGATCGGCTTGACGAACGCGTTGATCAGCCCGAAGACCAGCGCGACGAAGAGCACCGTCAGCAGCTTGTTGGTCCAGGAGCTGTCGCCGTTGGCGAGGTTCACCCCGGGAAGGACCAGGGCGGCAAGCCAGAGGGCGAGGCCGTTGACGACCACCCGGATCAGGAAGTTCTTCACCGGCGCATTCTGGCATGCAGCAGGGCCCCGAACGGGCCGGGCGACCCGGTCGCTACGCGTTGACGCGGCGGGCAGTTCCCTACAGTGGTCGCCATGACGAACGATCCCCGCGGCGCCGTTCCCGAGCCCGGCTCGGAGGTGCCCACGGTGCACCTGCGAAGCGCCCTCGACGCCCTGCCGGCCTACACGCCGGGCCGCCCGGCGACGGTGCGTCCGGGTGTCACGGCCTACAAGATCAGCAGCAACGAGAACCCCTATCCGCCGCTCCCGTCGGTGCTCGACGTGGTGCGCGAGGCCGCCGGGTCGATGAACCGGTACCCGGACATGGCGGCGTCGACGCTGACGACGGCCCTGGCCGAGGGGCTGGAGGTTCCGCCGGGGCGGCTGGCCCTGGGGCCGGGCTCGGTGGGGGTGCTCGGTCAGCTCATCGCCGCCACGTGTGACCCCGGCGACGAGGTCGTCTTCGCCTGGCGGTCGTTCGAGGCGTACCCGATCCTCGTGACGCTGGCCGGTGCGGTGCCCGTGCAGGTGCCGTTGGCTCCGGGGGAGCGGCATGACCTGGCCGCCATGGCGGCCGCGATCACCCCGCGCACCCGGATGGTGATCGTGTGCACGCCGAACAACCCGACCGGCACGACGGTGGGCGATGCCGAGCTGGCGCTGTTCCTCGAGCAGGTGCCCTCGGACGTGCTCGTGGTGCTCGACGAGGCGTACGTCGAGTTCGTGACCGCGCCCGACTCGCCCGACGCGCTCGCCATCCACCGGTCGCGGCCGAACGTCGCGGTGCTGCGCACCTTCTCGAAGGCCTACGGGCTGGCCGGGCTGCGGGTGGGCTATGCCGTGGCGCACGAGCCGTTGGCGGAGGCGCTGCGCAAGGCCGCGATCCCGTTCGGGGTCAACTCGCTGGCGCAGGTGGCCGCAGTGGCGTCGTTGGAGGCGTTCGACGAGCTCGAGGTGCGGGTCAAGGAGCTCGTGGCGGAGCGCGCGCGGGTGGTCGAGGCACTGGCCGCTCAGGGGTGGGTGCTGCCGGATGCGCAGGCCAACTTCGTCTGGTTCGGGCTCGGCGAGCTGACCGGGGAGTTCGCCGCCTCGTGCGAGGCGGCCGGGCTCACGGTGCGGCCGTACGGGTCGGACGGGGTACGGGCGACGATCGGTGAGCGGGAGGCGAACGACCGGCTGGTCGAGGTGGCCGGGGAGTTCTACGCGAAGCACTTCGGCTGAGCAGTCCCTGCGCAGTCAATGAGCCGGGTCGGACCGGTTGTCCACAGGAACCGTTCGAGTTCGTGGTTGTCCACAGGGGTGGGGTCACGCCGGGTGCTTGTCTGTGGATATGCGTACGATTAGCGCATGGATGAGGGGGCGTTGGTGGGGCGGGTCGTGGACCCGGGTTCGGCTGTGCCGAAATGGTTTCCGGATGCCGTGAGCCCGCCGGCCGCTGCCGTCTCCACGCCTGATGCCGAAGCCCACGGCGTCCTAGCGCAGCCCGCCATGGAGGTGGACGGTCCTGGCGCCGTCGCGGCGGTCAACAGGTTCCGCGTGTGGCTTGCCCGCGTCGACATGGACTCCTTCTCGGATCGGGAGCGGGTGGAGCTGGTCGCGAATTTGGAGCGGGTGAAGGGTGCGTCGTCGGCGGCGCAGGCGCGGGCCACGGACGCGCTGCGGTGTTCGCGGGAGGTGGTGTCGCCGCAGGATGTGGCTCGGTCGGTGGGGTCGGTGGTGGCGCTCGCGCGGCGGGAGTCGCCCACGTTGGGGGACCGGTTCGTGGGGTTGTCGCGGGCGTTGGTGCACGAGATGCCGGCGACGATGCAGGCGCTGTCGGACGGGGAGTGCGGTGAGCGGGTCGCGGTGGCGGTCGTTGCGGCGACGGCGACGCTGTCGCTGGAGGACCGGGCCGAGGTGGATGCTCGCGTGGGGCCGTTGTTGGGCCGGTTGGGCGTAAAGCAGGCGGGGGCGGCGGCGGCCCGGGTCGCGTCGGAACTGGACGCGGCCAGCGTGGTGGCTCGAATGGAGGCGGCGGTGAAGAGCCGTCGGGTCAGTGTGCGCCCGGCTCCGGACGGGATGGCGTACCTGACCGTCCTCGGTCCGCTGAAGGACGTGGTCGGCGCGCACGTCGCCCTACGGGCCCGAGCCCGCGGTGTGGTGGGCGGTCAGTGCCCCGACGAGCACCCGGAGGGTCGCGGAGTGGGTGCGGTCGCGGCAGACACGGCACTGCGGCTCTTGTCCGGGCGGGCGGTGGGTCAACTGCAGCCGGTGGAGGTGCACCTGGTGATGACCGACCGTTCCCTGCTCGGCACCGGCGACCCGGACCGCTCACCCTTTGAGCCCGCCCGGATCCCCGGCCACGGGTCGGTCCCGGGCCCATCGGCGCGCGCCTGGCTGCACGAGGGTCTGGGGGAGCCGCCACCCTCGAGGTCAGACGCAGCCTCGGTGAGTGGGACGGCTCTGGAGCCGGCGTCGGGTGCTCGGGTGTGGGTGCGGCGGTTGTATACGTCCCCGGACGGGCGGGACCTGGTCGCGATGGACTCCCGCCGACGGCTCTTTGGCGGTTTGCTCCGACGAATGCTCGTTCTACGCGACGACGTGTGCACCTCGCCGTGGTGCGAGGCGCCGATCGTGCACGCCGACCATGCCACCCCGGTGCGCGAGCTTGGTGAGACCTCGTTCGAGGAGGGCAACGGCAAGTGCGCCCGCTGCAACTACGGCAAGGACGCCCCGGGCTGGCGCACCCGGGTGGTCCTCAGGCAGTTCAGTTCCAGTTCCATTTCCGAGGTGCCGGGGTGTGACCGCACCGATGACCGCGACCTCGGCCAGCTTGGCGCCTTGCTCGCCAAGCGGGTGGTGCAGGTGACCACTCCGCTCGGGCACGGGTACGAGTCCGAGCCGCCGCCGCTGCTCGGCTGGGGCAGCCTCACCGTCCCGCCGGCCAGGGCCCTGCCCGCCGTGCACGAGGAGACCCATGTGACCAGCGGAGCGCCGGTCGGTCCGAGCCCGAGCGGCGCACCCGAGGGGACACCTGCGACCAGCAGCGCGCCGGCTGGCCCGAGCCTGAGCAGCACACCCGAGGTCCACGGTGCGATCGTCGAGCGGGCACCGGAACCGATGGATACACCGAAGTCGACCACGAAGCAGACGCCGGCGCTGCAGATTGGGTCCCGACGTCCCGCGGAGGGTTCGGGCTGGCCATCTGTTCAGCGGCGCAAGAGGCCGCTGCGCCGATCACGAACGATCCTCGGCCCCTTTTCGGAACGGCCACGACGTGAACGACGAGCGTGGCTGACCAGCCACCTAGAACGCGAGCTGTGCAGGTACCTGACCTGACGGGCTGGCGCGAACATTGCCGCAGCGGCGCCTCGATCAGCCGGTGAGGTCGGACTCGGCGACCACCCGCAGAGCCTGCGCGGCGATCGTCAGCGCCGGGTTCATCGCCGCCGAGGACGGGAAGAAACCCGCGTCCACCACCCACAAGTTGTCGAGGTCGTGCGCCTTGCAGTGCCCGTCGAGCACGCTGGTCGCCGGGTCGGCCCCGGCGACCACGGTGCCGCACATGTGGCTGTTCATGCTGATGTCGAACGGCTGGGTGAACACCACGTCGTAGCCGGCATCCCGCATCAGCCGCTTGGTACGGGCGAGCAGCAGCGCGTGCTGGCGCGTGTTCGTGGCCACCCGAGTGGTCCGAATCCGACCGGCTGGGCTGAGCGTGACGCGGTTCGCCGGGTCGGGCAGGTCCTCGCCCATGACCACCCACTCCACCGACCGGCGGGCTATGGCCTCGAGCAGCGGCAGCGGCACCCGGGTCGCCCAGCTCTTCATCATCACGCCCTGCACCTTGCCGATGGCCTGAACGGTGCCCAGCGGATGGCCGTCACCGCCATCGGAGTACCAGTCGGTCACCATCACGGTCTTCTGGAACACCACGTCGTTGCGCCGGTTGGCGTCCACCGCAGCGATGTGTGCGTTGTTGTGCATCATGAAGCTGCGCCCGAGCCGGCCCGAGGAGTTGCCGAGCCCGTCGGGGTGCTCCGGGCTCGACGACCGCAGGAGCAGGGCCGCCGAGTTCGCCGCACCGGCCGACACCACGAACCGCCGACCGTGCACGGTGACCGGCCCCTCGGCACCGAACCCGACCGCCTTCACCACCCGTCGGCCCGAGCCGTCGGTGACCAGCCGGTCGACCCGCACCCCCGTCGCCAACCGCGCCGACCCGGTGGCCAGCGCCGGGTCGACGGCGCACACCTCGGCATCCGACTTGGCGCCGAGCCGGCACGGGAAGCCGTCGCACGTCGCGCACCGAACGCACCGCCCGCCCGGCCGCAGGTCGACCCCCATCGCCGTGGATGCCGGGTGCACCCCCGCCGCCGTCAACCGCCCGACGAGGTCGGCGACGTACGGTTCGTGTGGCATTGCGGCATACGGGAACGGTGTGCTGCGCCACGGCTCGGTCGGGTCCGAGCCGGCGGTGCCGTGCACGGCATACATCCGCTCGGCCTCTCCGTAGAACGGCTCGAGGCCGGCGTACCGGAACGGCCACGCCGGCGAGACGCCCTCGAGGTGTTCCACCTCCTCGAAGTCGGACTCGCGGAACCGCGGCAGCGACGCCCCGTAGACCTTGGTGTTCCCCCCGACCACGTAGTGCACGCCAGGCGCGAACAGCGACCCCGCGGCGTCCTCCCACAGCTCGGCCGGCTTGTACCGGCGACGGAGGAACACCTCGCCGGGCGACCAGTTCTCGGGCTCGCGCGGCAGCCGCTCCCCCCGCTCCACCAGCAGCACGTCGACCCCGCGCTGCGCCAGCGCCAAGGCCAGCGTGCCGCCGCCCATGCCAGAGCCCACGACGACGACCTCGGCCTCCAGGTGCTCCACCGGGCCTCACCTCCGAGCCCGATCCTGTCACCTGCACCCCGTGCGTCCCGGGCGCCGACCTCCTCCGGGACCGGTCCGCACCGAAGCCGCCTTCGTCACTGCGCTGTGTGGTTCGGTGGTCCGATGCCCTCCGTCGGATTCCACTGCTCCCACGAGCAGATCGCCCCCGCGCAGCTCCTGCGCGACGTCCAGCACGCCGAGCAGGCCGGCTTCACCGCCGCGATGTCCTCCGACCACCTCTCGCCGTGGTCGCAGCGCCAGGGTGAGCACGTCAACGCCGCCGCCCATTGCCAGGACCCCGACTCGCTCTGGTCGTTCGTCCGCCAGCTGATCCGCCGCTACCGCCAGATGCCGCAGATCGGCTGGTCCGACGCCGAGGTGCTCGACCACTCGGTGCCCTCCGTGCTCGCCCACGTGTGCTCGGTCGACGGCTGGCGGCTCCTGGCCGTGCACAACCTCGGCGCCGACGACGCCATCGTCACGCTCGAGCTCGGGAAGGTGCCCGAGGGCTCGGTGCTGCGCGACGTGCTCGACGGCCGTGACGACCAGCCGCTCGACCCCAGCGGTCGGGTTGAGCTGCGGGCCGACGGTTGCACGGGCCAGTGGCTGCGGGTGCTCGCTCGCGGGGAGCAGGCGTACGCACGACGGCTGCGCCACCGGTACGGTGGTGGCCGACACCGGCAGTGACCGCCGCCACACCCAGCACCAGCGGTCACGACGACCACCGACGCGGCGACCCGTCACCACGGGAGCCCGGAGAAGGAGTGCCCGATGAGCGACAGCGAGGTCGCCCCCCTCGAGGCGGCGTTCGGCGTGGACCACCACGTCTCGCGTGCCGAGGCCCCGGAACGCCCCGCCCAGGACGGCGGCCCGGAGATGGTGCAGCTGCTCAACCCCGAGGGTGAGCGCGTCTCCCATCCCGAGCACGACGCCGTCGTCGACGCGCTGAGCGACGAGGAGCTGCGCGGGTTCTACCGCGACCTGGTCCTCATCCGGCGCTTCGATGCCGAGGCCACCGCCCTGCAGCGCCAGGGCGAGCTCGGCCTGTGGGCCAGCCTGCTCGGCCAGGAGGCCGCCCAGGTCGGCTCCGGCCGCGCGTTGCGGCGCCAGGACTACGCGTTCCCCACCTACCGCGAGCACGGCGTCGCCTGGTGCCGTGGCGTCGACCCGGTCAACCTGCTCGGCATGTTCCGCGGCGTCAACCACGGCGGCTGGGACCCCAACGAGAAGAACTTCCACCTCTACACGATCATCATCGGAGCGCAGACCCTGCACGCCACCGGCTACGCGATGGGCGTGCAGCGCGACGGCAGCGTCGGCACCGGCGACGACGACCGCGACACCGCCGTCATCGCCTACTTCGGCGACGGCGCCACCAGCCAGGGCGACGTCTCCGAGGCGCTCGTCTTCGCGGGCGTCAACAACAGCCCGGTCGTGTTCTTCTGCCAGAACAACCAGTGGGCCATCTCCGAGCCGAACGAGAAGCAGACCCGCGCCCCGCTGTGGCACCGCGCGCGCGGCTTCGGCTTCCCCGGCATCCGGGTCGACGGCAACGACGTGCTCGCCGTGTATGCCGTGACCAAGGCGGCGCTCGACGCCGCCCGCTCCGGTCAGGGTCCTACCTTCATCGAGGCCTACACCTACCGGATGGGCGCGCACACCACCTCCGACGACCCCACCAAGTACCGCGTCTCCGCCGAGGTCGAGGTCTGGAAGCACCGCGACCCCATCGAGCGGTTCAAGCGCTGGCTGACGACGACCGGCCGCGGCGACGCCGACTTCTTCGACGCGGTCGAGGAGGAGTCCGATGAGCTCGGCGCCTCGGTGCGCGAGCGCTGCCTGGCCCTTCCCGACCCGCCCGGCACCGACATGTTCGACAACGTCTACGCCGAGCCACACCCGCTCGTGGAGCGTGAGCGGGCTGAGTTCGAGCACTACCAGTCCTCGTTCGAGGGAGCCAGCTGATGGCTGCGACCACCCTGGCCAAGGGCATCACGAGCGGCCTGCGGGCCGCCATGGACAAGGACCCCAAGGTCGTCCTGATGGGCGAGGACATCGGCAAGCTCGGCGGGGTCTTCCGGGTCACCGAGGGCCTGCAGAAGGACTTCGGCGAGGACCGCGTCATCGACACCCCGCTCGCCGAGGCCGGCATCCTCGGCACCGCGATCGGGATGGCGCTGCGCGGCTATCGCCCGGTCGTCGAGATCCAGTTCGACGGGTTCGTCTACCCGGCCTTCGACCACATCGTCAGCCAGGTCGCCAAGCTACGCGCCCGCAGCCTGGGCCACGTCGCGATGCCGCTCGTCATCCGCATCCCGTTCGGCGGTGGCATCGGCGCGGTCGAGCACCACAGCGAGTCCAACGAGGCCTACTTCGCGCACACGGCGGGCCTGCGGGTCGTCGCCGTGTCCAACGCGCACGACGCGCACTGGATGATCCAGCAGGCCGTCGAGACCGACGACCCGGTCGTGTTCTACGAGCCCAAGCGCCGCTACTGGGACAAGGGCGAGGTCGGCGACGCCCCCGAGGGCGCGCTCGGCACCGCTCGGGTGCTGCGCGAGGGCACCGACGTCACCCTGCTCGCCTACGGCCCGATGGTGAAGACCTGCCTGCAGGCCGCCCAGGCTGCCGAGGAGGAGGGCCGCAGCCTCGAGGTCGTCGACCTGCGCTCGCTCTCACCGCTCGACGAGGCCACCATCCTCGGCTCCGCGCGAAAGACCGGCCGGGTCGTCGTCGTGCACGAGGCGTCGACCTTCCTCGGCATGGGTGCCGAGATCTCGGCCCTCATCACCGAGCAGGCTTTCTACTCGCTCGAGGCGCCCGTGCTGCGCGTCGGCGGCTACAACGTGCCCTACCCGCCGAGCCGGATCGAGGAGGAGTTCCTCCCCGACCTCGACCGCGTGCTCGACGCCGTCGACCGCTCGCTCGCTCACTGAAAGGCGTTCTCGCAGATGGCTCTTCGTGAGTTCAGGCTCCCCGATCCCGGCGAGGGCCTCACCGAGGCCGAGCTCGTCACCTGGCACGTCAAGCCCGGCGACACGGTCAAGGTCAACGACATCATCGTCGAGGTCGAGACGGCCAAGTCGCTCGTCGAGCTGCCCGTGCCGTTCGCCGGTACCGTCGCGTCGCTGCACGCGGCAGAGGGCGAGACGGTCGAGGTCGGCACCACGATCATCGTCGTCGACGACGGCCTGGGCGGTGAGCCGGATGCCGGCACGCCGGCTCCCGCTGTCGCGGCGCCTCCCGCTCCCGCCACGGCTGGCTCTGCCGCCGCGACGACCGGGTCCACTGACGGTGAGGCACCGGGTGAGGAGATCGCCGAGGGACTCATCGGTGGCACCACCTCGACCGGCCGCACCGCCGTGCTCGTCGGTTACGGCGTCAAGCAGACCGAGGCCAAGCGCCGCCCCCGCACCGCCGGGGCAACATCGACCAATAGGTCACGTTTGTCCCAGCCCGAGGCAGACACCGCCGGGGCAACATCGACCAATAGGTCACCTTTGTCCCAGCCTGACCCGCCGCCGCTGACTCCTGAGCGGGTCCGGGCCCTCGCGAAGCCCCCGGTGCGC
>Ga0302299_10000971_pt1 | contig 16826 bp, 11 predicted proteins | sample III_Fen_N3_4_FD_198795 | JGI IMG/M metagenome (GOLD analysis project Ga0302299, IMG submission 198795) | Peat permafrost microbial communities from Stordalen Mire near Abisko, Sweden - III_Fen_N3_4 | ecosystem: Environmental > Terrestrial > Soil > Wetlands > Permafrost | place: Sweden: Abisko... | reverse complement strand
GCCTCGGCGGGCGGGATGGGCTGCCCGAGTCCCGCCAGGCGGCCCACCTCGAATGTCGGCACCACGCAGGCGACGTAGTGCGTGTCGGGGTCGAGGCGCCTGGCCCCGATCAGCCGTGAGACGTTGATGCTCGGGTCGCCGGTGACGAGTGCGGCGACGTCGGCGCCCTTGCCGCCGAGCACCTGGCCGTGCGCCCACAGCCATGATTCGGCAAGGTCGGGCAGCTCGGCGGCGGGTGAGGCCGGCGCCCCGATCTCCAGGACGGGCAGGGGAGTGCCCGGCGTCTGGGTGATCTGCACGCCGTCCTGCTCGCGAACGATCACGAGCGCGACCCACGGCCGCAGCTTCCCGTCCGCGCCGGCGCCGGTTGCCGCGGCCGGCGTGAACAGCCACGGGAAGTCGGGCCGGTCGAACTCGAGGATCGGGAAGTAGTTGGGTTCGAAGTTCGTCGTGTTCGGGTGGGGGTCCGTCCGGACGATCTGCCGCGGGTTGATCCCGATGACGTCGCCGGGCCCGTGGACATCGAGGTGGACGGTCGCCGACTGGTCGTTGACGGGCACGCTGACGTCGAACGCGGCAGCGGAGGAGAGGCCGCCCGCCCCCCCCGCTCCGAGGGTGTCCACGGCGGTGATGGACGCGGCGATTCCCAGCCGGACGTACGGCAGGAACTGGTAGGAGGCGAGCTCGTCGCTCATGGCTTCACGGCCTCGTGGGTGCCGACGAGCTGGTAGCGGCCGGCGTGGTCGGGGTTCGCCTCGACGAACGAGGCGAGCGCCTGGGATGCGATCGAGAAGGTCGTGGCAGCCGCGAGGACGGTGCCGGCCTCGGCCAGATCGTGCCGGGACGCGACGACCACCAGGTCCCCGGATTCGACCGTGACCTTGTTGCCGACGGCCGCGTACCGGGTGTCGGACCGCACCGCCGCCCGTGCCGTGGCGCCGTGGGCGGCCATGGCCGTCGCCAGCGCAAGCGGCATGTGGAAGCGGATGCCCGGGCGCGATTGCTGCGCGTGCACGATGACCGTCTCGTAATTCGTGTCCGTCTCGGTCGCGGTTCCGAACAGGACGGCGGCAGTCGCGATCGTCAGGCCGGCCTGCATCGTCTCGAAGGCTGGTCGGGTGAGCTTGTCGTCCTCGGAGAGATCGAGGAACTGCCCCGGCGCGAAGCTCTCGGTGACCGGCGTCGAGGCGCTCGCGGGGATCGTCCCGCCGCCTGCCCTGGCGAACGCCGGCGTCCCGAGGTTGACGAGACCGGAGCCGCTCACCCGGCTGTTGCCGATCCGGTCGAGGTGCAGGCCGATGGGGGCGACGGTCTGCTTCACGACCAGCTGGCCGAGCGGGTGGACGAGGACCCCGGTCGTGTTCCGGCTCACAAGGGTGACCAGGCGGTCGCCGTCGGCGGGCAGCGCGCCGCTCCAGTTGCCGGCATCGGAGAGGGCCGCGGTGACCTTGACGGCCGCGTCGATCGATGGCGGCGGCAGCTGCGCGTCGTCATCGCCCCAGGTGGCCTCGACATCGAAGCTGACGTCCCAGAAGAGGATGCTGAACGTGGCCGTGCCCTTGGCGTGCCAGGGCGAGGGACCTTCGAGGAGCAGGTCGAGGGTGATGCCGAAGAGGCTGTCCCCGTTGTACTTGAGGGCGATCCCGGCGCCGATCTCGACGGAGAAGTAGAACTTCGGGTCCCAGATGACCAGCGCGTCGAACCCCAGGTAGCCCTCGACCGAGAAGGGGCCCGCGCCGGCGTACAGCTCGAGCCGGGCGCCGATCTGGAAGCTGTTCGACGTGAGCGCGAGGTAGGCCTCGAGCCGCAGCCTGGGGTTCGGGCTCCCGGAGATGTCGATCGCCAGGCGGCGCAGGCCGCCGAGCCCCGCCGGCACCGGCTTGTACTTCGGGTGGAAGCCTCCGGCGCTGAAGATGAAGTAGCCGTCCGAGCCGACCTTGATCCGGACCGCGAGATCGCCGCTGATGGTGAAGGTCGTGACCCGCGAGTCCACGAGGGAGACGTCGACGCTCACGGTGCCCTTGTCGAAGTCGATGATCCCGAGGATGTCGGCCTTGAGCTGGACGAGGCTCACGTCGTCGGTGGGGAGGGCCATCTTGAGCTGGCCGAGGATGACCAGCCTGACGGGCGACGGCAGGTCGAGGATGACCCCGATCGTGAGCGTGATGAGGGAGACCGGCGTCCCCCAGCCGAGCTTGAGCAAGGGCCCGAAGACGAACCGCTCCGGGTTGATGGGGAACACCGAGCGCATCGTCGCGAGGATCCGTGGCGCGGCCGCAACCGGGTCCGACGGGAACAGGATGTTGTCGAGGCTGTGGTTCTTCAGGCCCGCCTGGAGCTGGTCCGTGTCCACGGCGTGGTGGATGCCGATGAGCCCGCCGACGCCGTTGAGCGTGAAGCCGAAGCCGATGTTGAGCGCCGGATCGAACTCGATCGTGATGATGAACAGGATCGAGAAGCCCGGGCTGCCGTCGGGCAGCTTCGTCGAGAGCAGGATGATCGCCTTGACGTCGACCGGGCCGATCTTGAGCTCCCCAACCCCGCCGTACTCGCCCTTGTCCGGGTCGAAGAAGAGGTAGCCGCCGCCCTTGACGATGGTCGCGTTGACCGCGATGCCGAGACCCTTGGGCGGCGAGAACTTCGGCTTGAGCGTGGTCTTGCCGCTGGCCGGGACGTCGAGCACCAGCTGGGTGCCGATCTGGTCGACGCTGGCGCTGAGCACGCCCCCGATGCTCAGCCCGAACGAGCCGGCGAGCTCCAGGCCGAAGCTCGCGGCGCCGTTCCCGCCACTCGCCAGGATCCCGACCGTGATCTGCTGGATCTCGAGCCCGAAGACCGCCTTGTTGATCGGGATCGTCGCCTCGAGCTTCGTGCCCCCGTCGATGTAGAAGCCCCGCTTGCTGTCCACCCCGAGGCCGATGTCCGTCTCGAGGCGGATGCCGCCCGACGGGAGGACCTTCTGGAGGAACCCGTCACCGTCGCCGGCCGCGATGACCAGTGCCGTGTCCTTGGTCGAGAGCAGGACGCCCGACGAGGCGGTCCCGATCGAGGCGCCGATCGCCGCCTTGCCGATCTCGAAATGTGTCTTGTCGGGCGGGCCGATGTTCCAGGCGCCGGCCGAGTCGTCGGGCCGTTCGAGGGTGACGGTGAGCGAGATCTGGGCCGGGGGCGTCCCGTTCTGGCCGACCGGCACGCGGACGACCGGGTGCGCGCCGATGAAGAACTCCAGGGCGTCGGCGCCGGTCAGCTCGAACTTGAGGTCCCAGCCCTGGCCGAGCGCGACCGTGATGCTCGCCCGGCCGCCGAGCGCCCCGAAGTAGCCGGCCTCGCCGTGATGGTGCTCGGCGGGCACGAGGATGCTCGTGAGGGTCAGGCCCTCGGTGGTCTTGACGTTGTCCGAGATCCCCTGCTTGAACGTGAACTGGATCGTCAGCGCGCGCATGAGCACGGCGTCCGCGTTCGGCGTGGTGGACGTCGGGTCCGGATCCCACCCGAACAGCACCTCCGGGCCGAGCAGGTCGCGGATCTTCTTCGGTGCGAACAGGACGGCGACGCCGATCACGCCGAGGATCAGGGAGTAGTTGTCGATGACCTGCTCGCCGCTCGAGGATGCGGCCCGTCCGTCCAGGTACGCACCCGTGTCACCGATGAACTGCGCGATGTTCTCGATCACGAGGTCCTCGGAGACGACGAAGCCGAGGAGCTGGAACACGGCCCACACCGCCGGCGCCCGGAACCGGAGCGTCCGCGAGGCGTAGACCCGGAAGATGCCGCCGAGGATGTCGTCGACCTGGGTCCCGGGGTCGGCGGCGGAGGCAGCCTGGGCGATGTCCTCGATGGCGGCCACGATCTCGATGACCGACTGGATCGTCGATGCCATCTCCTGCAGCTCGGGATCGGCGCCCGACAGCAGCTTGCCCTGGGCCGCCAGCACGGGTCCCGTCACCGGCAGTCCGGGCGCAAGGCCGAGGTCGCTGAACATGGCGTCGCGGGCCGCGTCGTCGCCCAGGAGCCGGATCAGACCGTCGAGCTCCCGGCGGACCTCGGCGAACAGCGCCAGCAGCGCGTCGTTGACCGGCGTCGGGGTCATGACGGACCCAGCGTGGTGGGCGTCGGGATCGGCGTGGCGGCGAGCGTCGTCTCGTGCTTCGTGTAGCCGGCCGGGTCCTCGCCATCCTCGGCGTCGGGTCGGAGCGAGTAGAGCGTCTGGCTCACCTTGAGCTCGCCGCCGTCGTGCATGAACTCGACCATGCTCACGTTGTTGGCGAACAGCAGGCCGCGCGAGTACCACATCCGGCCCACGGAGAGCCCGTGGCGGGCGGCGATGGGCCCGTAGCCCTGCTGGCCCCCGGGCGGTTCGACGACGTCGATGGGCGCGCCTGTCGGGAACGGCGGCAGGTCCGGTCCGACGAGATCCGGCGGAGCACCCTTCTGGCGGTCGATCGTCGACTCGAACCGGTCGGCGATGGGACGGGTGTCCGAGATCAGCTCGAGGTTCCACAGCCAGTCGGGCGCCCGGCCCAGCGCGTGGGCCTGCTTCCAGCCTTTCGTCGGCAGGAGGACGGGCGAGCGCCGGACCCGGCCGCGCTGGACGGCGTGCTCACCCGACGCGTCGAAGACCTGCGGGCTCGCCTGCGTCCAGCCCAGCTGACCGGCGGGCAGTCCCACCTTCTGCAGGGCGTTCACCCAGCTGGTCGACTTGAAGAGGCCGGTCACCATCGGCATCCACGCGTTGTGGAGCGCGCTCGAGGTGAAGTTGACGATCCTCGCGCTCGACTTGCCGGGCGTGGTGTACGTCATCGCCAGCGTGGCGCCATAGTGGACGTCGCCCGCCAGGATCACGACCTTGCCGTACGGTGCGAGTCGCGCGAGCAGGCGCTCCCGGGAGGCCGGATCCGCAGACCAGCCCTCGATGTCGAGGAACTCCGCGCCGGTGGGCTTGGACCGGTCGATGCCGGTCAGGAACTCGGCCTCCGTCCGCTGGCGGTTGGTCCAGAGCGTCAGGTACCGGAAGTCGAGGGCGGTCACCCCGAGCGGCTGGCCGATCTCGTCGAAGAGCGACGGGCCGAGAACGGGAGCGGGCGAGACGAGGACCAGGACCTCGAGGCCGGCCGGGAGGGGGCCGGCAGGGATCTGGTCGAGCAAGGCCTGGCGAGACAGCAGGGCGGGCGGACTGTCGGGCGTCGTGTACTCGCGGCGTGTCCGGCTGTCCATGACGAGGACGCGATGGGCGGCGCCGTCGACGCTGTAGTTGAAGCGGAGTTGCGGGTCACCGCCGCCGAAGCCCAGCAGGCCCTCGATGGTCGAGACGGCGGAGGCCGCCGGCCCGGAGGCCGATCCGTCGGGGAACAGGCCCGTCACTGCGGTCAGCATCTGCTTGAAAGGCGTCCCGTCGGTCGCGTACTCCTTCGGCTGGTTGCCCCACGCCTGGAACAGCACGTACGCGGTCAGGCCGTTGCGGACGATGGCCTTGCCGAGGGTGTTGCCGAGGACCCGGGTCCGCCAGCCGTCGGTCATGTACCAGTCGTCGGTGATCTCGTGGTCATCGCAGATCGCGAACAGGGGCACATTCGCAAGAGCACGCCGGACCTTCCAGATGTCACCGGCCGTCTCGGTGACCATGTCCTTGTCCTCGAGGAACCCTTCGCGCGCCTCGTTGAGGGCGGCCATCACCTTCGGGTCGATGTCCGCCTGGGAGAAGGGCGTGAGCAGGGGCTCCACCGCGTTGTCCGTGCACGGCGCCGTGCCCAGGACCTCGGGCGGGGTCTTGCCGCCGGCGGTGCTCGCCGTCCGGTCGTCGCTGGCCTTCTGCCACAGGGCATGCGCGTCCCCGCCGGGATCGGTCGTCCAGTCCAGCACGCCGAGCCGGTCCGGCCAGCAGGCCGGCGACCAGGAGAGCAGGTACATGGAGGCGAACTCGCCGAACGAGATGAGATGGCTGGCTCCGGCATCGGTGGTCAGCCGGCCTGTCGCGGCGACGAGCTTCTGGCGCCGTCCGGCAGGCAGCGGTCCCTGCTTGACCGGCACGTCGCCGGCACCGGGGATCGCGACCGTCTCCTCGTAGGTGTCGCCCAGCAGCTCCTCGGCGAGCGCGTCGAGCTGCGGCAGCAGGGACGCCGCGACCTCGTCGGCATAGATCTGGTCGCCGGTCAGGAAGAGCTGGTGCGGCCGCTTGAGGGGGTCCGTCCGGGCGCCCTTGATGATGTCGTCGACCTGGGGCAGCAGCGCCGCGCCGTACCCGTGCATCTTGTTGCACGAGCCATGGACGATCTTGAGGTCGTCGAGGGAGGAAGGCACCGTCGCGAACGACGGCAGCCAGCCTTCCTGGTAGCCCAGGGACTCCACCTGGGTCGTGACCGTCTTCTTCTCGGTGGTCTCGACCAGGACCTGCTGGCCGGCCGGACCGTCAGCGAGCAGCCCCAGGGAGCGCAGGTCGGAGGTCGACCCGGCAGCCCCACCACCCGGCGTCCACGTGAGGTTGTACGAGTAGAGCGTGCCGAACTCGAGCGGCAGGGCCGGCTCCACGAGCTCCGCGGCCACGAGCGCTATGTGGAGGTGGGCTGCGACGCGGAGCGTCGGGGAGGTCGCCGAGGCAACGGTCGCCGCGCTGGTCTGAGCCAGGCTCCCCGCGGTGCTGCCGACGTCCAGGTTGCCGTGGTAGACGTCCAGCCGGACCGTACCCGCCTCGCTGAACGCGCCCCAGACCGTGACAATCCGAGGCGTGACGCGCCGGAGAATCGGACCGCAGAGCAACAGCGGCAGGGGCACCGCATCAACTCCCGTGGGGGCGCTTCCGGGGTTGTTGTCCGCACGCAGGGAACCACGCGCTCGAACGACTTGTCAAGACCTTCCAGGGATGGCCCAATCAGTGGAGGTGGCCCGTGGACTCGCGGCTCGCACGGCGGACGACGAGGCGAGGACGCGTTGAGCGTCGAGACAGTCGAGGAGCCGTGGCCCGCCAAACGTACCGTTGTGTCCGCCCGACCGACGATGGAACGATGGGCTCGTGCCCGGCAGGTCAGGTCGCGCGCGCAACGGTCATGACGCGTGACCACCCTGGGCGAGAAGCAACCATGAAACCGGTTCGAGTCGTCGCCCTGCTCCTGATCACCCTGGTCGTCTCCGGCTGCGCGACAGCGCCGGGCCCCGCCACCACGCCCCAGGACAGCGGTCCGTCCGTTCCTCCCCATCTCCTCATCCGCTTGGACCTCGGCACCGGCGGATATCCAGGTTTTCCCATTGGGCATCTTGCCGACTACCTCACCGACGGCACCGTCGTCCGCGAGCATGCCGGGATCCTCGAGAGCAACAGGTTGACCGACGCAGGCCTGGCGACCGTCAAGGCAACCGTCAACGAGGCTGCAGACCTGCTGAACCGGCCGCTCCGGATCGAACCGCTCAGCACGATCATTCCCATGAGCAGCACAAACACCATGCCCAGGGAGGTCAGTGAACCGCTCAGCACCTTTGTCCTGGAACGGCCAGACGGGACGCGCTACGCCGTCAGCGCGCCAAGCCGCCCCCACGCCGATGACCCGACCGTCGAGCGTCTGACCTCGCTGGGCGACGCCCTGCGCGACCCCGAAGCCCTGGTCGGAGCCGGCGGTCTGACCGGGCCCTGGAAGCCGTACCAGCCGGCAAAGACCGGCGTCTTCCTCATCCTCGAGACGCTGAACGATCCGCAGATCTTCACCGATGGCGTCATGCCGCACCTGAGCCAGGCCGATTGGCCGTTCACAGGATCCCCGCTTACCTTTGGCGACGTCTTCAAGGGCCCGGGCGATCACGTCACCCGGCGCTGCGCCCTGCTGCCGGCTGACGACGTCTTGACGGCCTTCGCGAGCCTGTCGAAGTTCGGCGGCCAGTTCGGCGACGGCCACGCCGAGAAGCAACTCGCCGCTGGGCGGATCTGGTGGAGCGACGGCCTGCTCTGGGGCAACGTGAACCAGTACACGTGCGTCACCATGGAGGCGTGGACGCTGATGCCCGAGGACGGAGCAGTCTCCTGTCTCGACGCGCTGTCCTTGTAGGAAGCGGAGGGCCGGCCTCGCAAGCGACCCTGCCAGGCTCACGCGGCGTCGGGTCCCTGGTGGAGCTCGCCGAGCGATACCACTCCAGCGTGGCCGTCGCCGAGGAGCCAGGGGCGTAAAGCGACCGGGGCAGCGTCGGCCGCGAATCGCTCGCGCCTTCTGGTCCGCGATCAGCCAGCCCAAGGCGCGTCAGAGGCGACTCTCACCTTCGGCCCAAGGCATTGCTCCACCGATGGGTCGCGGCTGGCCTGACCCGATCAGCAGGGCCATCGGGCGGCGGGTGGCTGCCACGCATCGGTCCCTCCAGGCGTCATCAAGGCACACGCGGAACCCATCCGCGAAGAGGCGTGCCAGGGTGCCCGTGGCGACGGTGGTGATCAGGATGTCGAACCCGGTGGAACGGGTGGAAGCCCAGCGGCCCCGGCCGAGCTGGATCGCGCTGGGGACCCTCGTGGCGATCGGCGCGCCGGTCGCCGAGATCCTCGTCGCGTGGTTGTGGGACCGGGGAGTCATCAGCCCGGAACCGAACGGGCCCTTCGTGCAGACCCTCCAGTCCGGCTTCACGCTGGAGTTGCTGCTCGCCCCCTTGGGCATCTGCCTCATCGGCGTCGGAGCCCGGCTCGCGACGCCCGTGCGGTGGATCGCGCTCTTCGCGCTCTGCTCACCCGTGATCGCGGTGCTCTGGTTCACCGGGGCGGCGTCGCTGGGCGGGCTTGCCGGGGAACCGTTCTGAGTCGGTCCTACCGACGGGCCCGGTGCCGCGCCTGACCGATCGGCACGGCCAGTGGGCGACCGGGCGGAAGGCAGACGACGCGGCGTGACCGTCGCGGGCGACCGTCCGTACCCCCAACCTGCCGGCCGCGGCTTGACATAGGAGCAACCCATGCCGGGCGGGTCGCTACTCGCCAACCATGTTGATCAGGGCGACGTTGATCAGGGCGACGACGATCGGGGGACCGACCAGCAGCCAGACGGCGAAGGGGACCGCGAGTGCGAGCATCAGGGCGCGGAAGCGGGTCACGAGCACGAACAGCGTCATCGCCATGGCGGTGGCCACCGCCGTATGGAGGCCCTCGACCATCACCATGACGGGATACGACACCAGCAGCCCGGCGAGCAGGACCACCTGGACCCGCGGGTCGGCGAGTTGATCGCTGCGGCGCGCCGCGAGGATGCCGACCATCGCGAGGATCGCGGCAAGGAGGAGCGCCGCCATGCCCAACGGAAGGCCCATCAGGGAGACGCGGTCGTCGAACAACGGCTCGTAGTAGCCGGGCCGGGCAAGGGCCAGGATCGCGACGAGGAGCAGCGGCGACGCCGCCACGCGGACGTCGGGCGCGAGCGGCCTGTGGCCCTCGAGCACCGGCCCCTCCACGACCTTGACGGCCCGCCGCCGGGTCACGTGCTCCCGTGGGGCCGTCATCGCGATGTCGGCGATCGCCTCCACCCACACCCTCGCCATCGCGAACGACGAGTCCGCGTCGCGCAGGCGGTCGACGAGGAGCTGGACCATGTCCTCGCCGGATGTCTCGCGGGTGCTCTTGGGGTAGGCGCGCAGGAGCGCCCGGTAGGTGCGTTCGGCTCTGGTCATCACGGCTCCTCCCCCAGGGCCCATGGACGTGCCCGCTCGACGATCGCCGCGAGCCGCCGGACCTCCTCGACGGCGACCGCGCGTCCCGACGCCGTGAGCCGCCAGTAGCGGCGGCGCTGGTCATCGACCGCGGGGTCGGGCCGGGCGTCGCTCTCCTCGATCAGGCCCTCGGCTTCGAGCCTTGCCAGCGTGGTGTAGAGCGTTCCCGGTCCGAGCTTGACGGAACCGGCTGTGGCGGCCTCCACGGTGCGCATGATCGCGTAGCCATGCCGCTCTCCCTCCCCGAGGGCGATGAGGATCTGCACGGCCGACCGCGGGAGCGCCATGGCAGAACTCTATCGGAAAACGATAGACTGGATCAAGAGCCGTCGCGAAACCCTGACAGGTAGCCGTTCGACCGGGAAGACGGCAGCGTCCCGATGCCGTCCGGTCCGGCCGCGCGGTCCAGCGCCGTGCAGCGCGGGCGTCGCCGCCGTCCCGGAACGAACGACGCTCGGGCCGCGGTTCATCTCGGCCAGCTCGGGCGCCCCGACGCCGTCGAGCGGGCGGCCGGGGCCGAACCGTCGCACGGCGCGGCCGGTGATGTACCGGTACCACTCGACCGTTCGGGGCGACACGCCCTCGGCCGCCTTGGCGGCGAGGAACAGGTCGACCGCGGCACCGAGGCCCACGGCGAACAGATCGGCGCCTGACAAACGATCAGGGGCAGCAGAATCAAGCGAAGCGCGCCGGTTCCTTCGTGAATCAGGCGAAGGAACGGGGTAGGAGTCAGGCGAACTGGCCATCGATCGACCTCCTCGGCGGTCGTCCGAGGGGATCGAAACCACTACATCTGGTGGCCAGGCCACGGTGGCTGTACCACAGGTAGTGTGTTGGCTGGCGCGCTAGGATTCGAACCTAGAACCCCCTGATCCAGAGTCAGGTGCCATACCATTAGGCCACGCGCCAGCGACCGCCGCGAATGTTACCGCATGTTCGCGCGGGGAGGCCATTCTGCACCGCAGGCCATCCCCCGGTTGCCGACGGGACCGGGCGCCACCAGCATGGTCACTGGCGCCGCGGGCGCCGCGGTCAATCGGCTGCCGGTGCGCTCATGAAGGCCTGGTTCGCGACCTCCACGTAGTACCCGGGACCCGTCGCCGCGTCCCCGGGATAGGTCCCCACGAGGACGTCGCCGATCGTGGTCTGCGCCGACTCCGCGCCCAGGTTCGTCGCCAGCCAGGTGCTGGCCTGCGTGCCGTTGGTCTTGCCCAGCATCGCCCCCAGGAAGAACGCCAGGTCCGTGATGGCGTCTTCGGGCTTCGGCGTGGTCTTGCCGTCAGAGCCGACGACGCCGATGAACGCGTCGCCGGTGACGCCGCCCGGGTCCGCGACCAGCGCGACGATGGTGGTGTTGCCCTTGGTGGCGTCGGCCTTGACGCAGCGGGTGATCGTGTAGCCCGCGGCCTGGGTGCTGGGGGCCGGATCCTTGCACGTGAAGCCGATGCTGGTGTAGTAGGCGAGGACGTCCGACGTGGGGAACGCGAAGCCACCGAGCGCGGGATCCATAGTGGCGTCCGGGCTGTCGGACGGGGCGATCGTGGGGACTGCGGTGGCCGACGCGGCCGTGGGAGCGGTGGTGGGGGCGACAGTGGGCGCCGCGGTAGGTGCGGGCGTTGCCGATGCTGCGGTCGGCACGGGTGTCGCCGGGGCCGTCGGTCCCGCGGTCGCGGCCGAAGCGCCGCAGCCGGCGACGAGCAGCGTGCCGGTCAGGCCGAGGACGGCGAGCAGGCGGGCTGGGGTTCGGTGGCTGGCGGTCATGGCCTCTCCTTGGATCGGGACGGTGGGACGTCGGCGGCACGCTGACCCCGCGAGGGAGAGTACCGGAGCCGGGGAGCACGCGGATCCCAGCCAACGCACGGATGTCGCGTCCACTCGCCGGGCGAATGCACGCTTCACTCAAGTCCAGGGTTGCAGCGGGTGATTGGCACCCCATGGGAGAGCGACACACTGGCGCCGGCGCGGGCTCCTGGCTCCTCTCAGGCGGTCCCCGAGCCGGCCCCGGACGGAATCACGGGAATGCGCCGACGGCCGGCTTCACGCGCCAGCCCGTCGGCCAGCGCGGCGCCCAGCAGCCGCGACAGCTGGTCCCACTCGATCAGGAAGCCGTCGTGGCCCTTGGTCGTCTCGATCTCGCGATAGCCCGCGTCCACGCCCGCGGCCGCCGCCTCGCCCACGAGCACCCGCACCTGATCAGGGCCGTAGAGGAGGTCGCCCTCGATGCCGATCCCGGTGAGACCCGTGCGGGACGCCGCGAGCGCCCCGAACGCCTCCACGATGCCGCCGCGGTCCCGGCCGATGTCGTGGCCATCCATGACCCGGACCAGCACGGCATAGGTCTCGGGATCGAAGCGGTCCAGGAGCTTCGCGCCCTGGTGGTCCAGGTACGAGACGACCGAGAAGCGGCCGTCATCCTGGACCCGCCGGCCGAAGCGGCCGTCAAAGTCGGCCTCGGAGCGGTAGGTGGTCATCGCGAGCTGGCGTGCGATGGCGAGGCCGTCCAGGCCCAGCCGTTCCACGAGCTCCAGCTGGATGTGGTTCCACGCGATGGCCAGGGGCCCCGTGGCCGCGGGAGCCCCGATCGGGACCACGTGGTCAACGGATTCAGGGCGAGCGAGCGCGACCTCCAGGCTGATCATCCCGCCCAGGGACCCGCCCGCGACCAGCGCGAAGCGTTCGATGCCGAGGTGGTCCGCCAGGCGCCAGATGGCCCGGGCCTCGTCGCGGGCGGTCGGCTGGGGGAAGGCGCTGCCCCACGCTTCACCGGTGTGGGCGTTGATCGAGGTCGGCCCGGTGGACCCGTATCGGCCCCCGAGGAGGTTGGCGCACAGGACGCCGACCCTGGTGGTGTCGAAGACCTCGCCCGGCCCGATGAGCGGCGCCCACCAGTCGCCGGCCGCGTCCGCGGAGCCGGTCAGTGCGTGGATGACGAGGACCTGGGGTGCCTCGGGTCCAGGCCCGTCGTGCCGGTAGGCCATGGTCAGGGGCAGCGTGGCGGGTCCGGTGGCGGGTCCGGTCGCTGACGCGGCGGCGGACACGGGTCGACCGCCGGTCTCCAGGGCGAATGCCCCGAGTTCGGCGGCCTCGATCCGCCCGGTCCCGAGGGGAGACCGGGCGGGATCGGCGTGCTTGTCAGGTTCGGCGTGCGTCCCCGGGGAGGCGAGCCCCCCGGGGTAGCGCGTGGCGTCCGGCGACATGGCCGGGCCTACGAGATCGCGATCGGCTCGGCCGGGGACGCGGTCGCAGCGCGGAGGGCCTGGTCGAGGTCGGCCAGGATGTCGTCGATGTGCTCGATGCCCACCGAGAGGCGGATGAGGTCCGGCGTGACACCGGTGCTCGCCTGCTCCGCAGCGTCGAGCTGCTGGTGGGTGGTGGAGGCCGGGTGGATGATGAGGCTCTTGGCGTCGCCCACGTTGGCCAGCAGGCTGAACAGCTTCACGCTGTCGATCAGCGTTCGGCCGGCATCGGCGCCGCCCTTGATGCCGAAGGTCACGAGACCGCCGAAGCCGCCCGTGAGGGTCGCCTTCGCGGTCTCGTGGGAGGCGTGCGAGGGGAGGCCCGGGTAGCTGACCCACTCGACCTCGGGGCGGTCCTGGAGCCACTGGGCCACCGCGAGGGCGTTCTGGCTGTGGCGCTCGATGCGGAGGGGGAGCGTCTCCAGGCCCTGGATGAGCTGCCAGGCGTTGAACGGGCTAAGTGCGGCGCCCAGGTCCCGGAGGCCCTGGACGCGGAGCTTGAGGATGAACGCCAGCGGGCCGAACGCCTCCGTGTACGAGACGCCGTGGTAGCTGGGATCCGGATCGACGAAGTCCTCCTTGAACCGCGGGGAGGCGGCCCAGTCGAACTTGCCCGAGTCCACGACCACCCCGCCGATGACGGTGCCGTGGCCGCCGATCCACTTCGTGGCCGAGTGGATGACGATGTCGGCGCCGAGCGCGATCGGCTGGGCGATGAGGGGGGCGCAGGTGTTGTCCACGATGAGCGGGACGCCGTGGGCGTGGGCGACGTCCGCGATCCCCCGGATGTCGGCGACGTCCAGGCGGGGGTTGCCGATCGTCTCGAGGTAGAGGGCGCGGGTGTCGTCGTCGATCGCGGCCGCGTAGTTGGCGGGGTCGCTGCCGTCCACGAACTTCACCGTGATGCCGAGCTTGGGCAGGGTGTAGTGGAACAAGTTGTAGGTGCCGCCGTAGAGGCTGGAGCTGCTGACGATGTTCTGGCCGGCGCGGGCGATGTTGAGGATCGCGAGGGTCTCGGCGGCCTGTCCCGACGCCAGGCCCAGCGCCGCGACGCCTCCCTCCAGCGCCGCGACGCGCTCCTCGAAGACGCCCGTGGTCGGGTTCATGATCCGGGTGTAGATGTTGCCGAACTCCTGGAGCCCGAAAAGCCTGGCGGCATGGGCTGCGTCGTCGAAGACGTAGGAGGTCGTGGCGTAGATGGGGACAGCGCGGGCGTTGGTCGTGGGGTCGGGAACCTGGCCGGCGTGGAGTGCCTGGGTCTCGGGACGAAGGTTGCCGAGGCCGTTCGGGTCGAAGCTCATGTCGTTCGTTCTCCGGGGTGTGTCGTGGGTTCGGGTGGTGTGTCTCTCGTCGAGGGGCCCTGGGGGGTCGGGCTCGGCGGCGACCCGTCGCTTGTGGCCGGAGAACAAAGAAGCCGCGAACCCATCTCTGGTTCGCGGCCCCGGGACCTCGGCTCCGAGATCCCCGCTGTCACTGGCTGAACGTCAGCGCGGAGAAACTCGGCGCCCGTCCTCCGAACGACGGGGCCGCCCACGCATGCACATCAACCAGGAGACAGTGGTATGGCTCATCAGGTGGCGAAGGATGGGGGAGCGGGCGCCGGTCCGTCAAGTCCCGCGTCGGCGCCGCAACCGAAATGCAACGGAGTGGCGGGGCGTCGCGTCGCGTGGGTGCCCCGCCCGGCGCTCACCTCGCCCCGCCTCGCCCCGGGTGCAATCCAGGAGGGCTCGCCGGGGCGCGCCGGACTCACACCCTTGACCGCTCCACGCACGAAGAAGGCCCGCCGTCGCCGGCAGGCCTTCCATGGCGGGGAGTTGCCGAAGGACGGAGATCAGCCGCCGGTGGCCGGCGAGGCAGTGGCGTTGGGAACCCACTTCCAGTGGCCGCCCTTCCCGATGCCGAGGCCCTGCGCCCAGCCACGGCCGAGGGACTTGAGCTCGTCCAGCGTGATCTTCCCGTCGGCCATGAGCGCGGTCATCTGGCGCAACGGGTTGTTCGCGGGGAGCTGGTCCAGCTCGTCCTTGGTGATGACGCCGTCGGACAGGAAGCCCTTGATCTTCTGCTGGACGGCCTTGCGCTCCGCCTGGGCCGCCTTGCGGTCGGCCTGGCGCGTCGCGCGCTCGGCGGTGAGTGCGTCCAGGATCGCGGTCCGCTGCGCCGCGGTGATCGTCCCCTTCGTGGCCAGGTCCTTGAGGACCTTGTCCAGCGCGGTCTCCTTTGCCGGCTTGAGGGTGGCAGCGGACGGCGTGGGCGAGGGGGTCGCGGCCGCCGGGATCACGCCGCCGGTGTTCGCAGCGGGCGAACCCCCGGTCGTGGCCAGCGCGGCCCCGGCCGCAACCACCAGGAGCAGCCCGACCAGCGGCACGACGAGGGTCTTGCTGAGCTTCACGGGGATCCTCCAAGTTGTGACGTATCGAGCATGGTACGCGTGAGGACCTACAGCGTCACGTCCAGCGCTGAGCCGTCGCCGGGATCACGCTGTGAGCTTCCTGTGAATGGGAGCCACGCTCCGAACGTCGCCCCGCCCCCCGGCGTGGCCTCGTGCCAGAGCCTGCCGCCGTGGGCCCGCACGATCGACGCCACGATCGAAAGCCCCAGCCCGGTCCCACCGCGCTCCCGCGAGCGGGCAGGATCGGCGCGGTAGAAGCGGTCGAAGACGCGCGGCCCGTGGCCGGGTTCGATGCCGGGCCCATGATCGACCACCATCAGCTCGGCCCCATCGCGCCCGCTTCCCCCGCCGGCCCCGGCGTCCTCCCCGCCGTCGCGCCTGCCGCCATTGCCGTCGCCCGCGCCCTCGCCGTCGACGCCGGCCCGCCGGAGTCTCAGCTCCACGGGTGTTCCCGCGGGCGTGTGGACCCGCACGTTGGCAAGGAGATTGCCGACGACCTGCCGCAGCCGGTCCTCGTCGCCCGTCACCAGGATCCCGGGCTCGATCGCCCCCACGATCGGCCGCCCCGGCTCCACCGCTCGCGCATCCGAGACGGCCTCCTCGCAGATCCGCGAGAGGTCCACGGCATCCCGGCGCAGGGGTCGCCCCTCGTCGAGACGGGCGAGCAGCAGCAGGTCGTCAACGAGGCTGCTCATGCGGCGGCTCTCGGTCCCGATCCGGGCCATCGCCGCATCGAGCGCAGCGGGCTCGGCCAGGCCCCCTGCGCGGTACAGGTCCGCATACCCTCGAACGGCCGTCAGCGGTGTCCGCAGCTCGTGGGAGGCATCGGCGACGAACCGCCGTAGCTGGTCCTCGCTGTTCGCCTTCGCATCGAGCGCCGCGCGCTGCTCCCGGAAGGCGTCCTCGATCTGGTCGAGCATCGTGTCGAAGGCGTTCCCGAGCCGCCCGACCTCCGTGTCGTCGTGCGGGACACCGGCGCGCTGGGACAGGTCTCCGTCCGCGATCGCCTCCGCGGTCCGCGCGATCCGCTCGATCGGCAGCAGGCCGCGCCGCAGCACGAACCAGCCGACGACCACGAGCCCGCCCATCGCCATCGCCCCCACGAGGACCAGGGTCCGGGCCAGCGCGCTGACGGCAGCGTCCACGCCCGTGAGCGGGGCCGCGATCGCGATCGGCGCTCCCCGGGGGCCCTGGACCGTGCGCACGTGGTAGCGCATCGAACCGTCCACGGCCGGGAGCTCCACGATCGGGCCGTAGGCGGAGGCCGGGATGCCGCCCGGGTAGCTCGGGAGGTCCGGTATGGGGTCCGGGGCGTCCGAGAAGCCCGACGGGAACGACTTCAGGACGTTGCCGCGGCGGTCCAGGCGCAGGATCGCGAGCCGCCGGCCCGCCACGTTGCCGGCGTCGGTGAGGTCTGTCATCCGCTGGACGAGCGCAGCCGCCGACGAGATCGACTCCAGCTCCCTGTCCACGCGATCGATCAGGGCGGCGCGGGTCAGGCCGACCAGGAGGATGCCGGCCGCCAGGAGCGCGACGGCGAG
>Ga0302299_10000969_pt1 | contig 16827 bp, 13 predicted proteins | sample III_Fen_N3_4_FD_198795 | JGI IMG/M metagenome (GOLD analysis project Ga0302299, IMG submission 198795) | Peat permafrost microbial communities from Stordalen Mire near Abisko, Sweden - III_Fen_N3_4 | ecosystem: Environmental > Terrestrial > Soil > Wetlands > Permafrost | place: Sweden: Abisko... | reverse complement strand
TACCGCCTCCGCAGCGCCCGCTGGCGTCCGGGCAGCGACCCTTGCCCTGGCATCGTCAGGGCTCGGCTCCACCGTCACGAACCCCTCGTCCTCGAGAGCCTTCAGCAACCGCGACGCGTAACCCGCGTCCAACCCAAGCCGTTCCCTGAGCGACGCCACCTCCACGGGCCCATCGCCCATTTCCCACAGCAGTCGCGAGGCACCGTACGGCCGCCCCCGACCAAGGAAGTCGTCGTGAAGTGCACCCACCTCGCGCGTCACCACGCGCTGGAACTGACGAAAGGTCTCGATGTGTCGCTCCGGCATATCGTTGACTTTAGTCAAACACTTGCCAACGCGCTAGAGATCCAGCCGGTAGCCGACACCTGCGACCGTCACGAGGTGGCGTGGAACCCCCGGCGCGGGCTCGAGCTTGGCACGTAGTTGTTGGACGTAGACGCGCAAGTAATGCGAGCTGTGAGGAACCGACGGTCCACGCAAGCTGTCGAGGAGTCGCTCGCGTTCGACCACCACTCCCGGCTCGCGCGCCAACAGCTCCAACAGCCGCCACTCGGTGGGCGTCACGGCCACCTCGGCGCCGTCACGTGTGACAACCCGTCGCGCCAAGTCAATGCTGAATGCCGCGGTCGTCACCACTCGCCGATCGGGCGCCGCGTCCGCCCGACGCGTGGCCGCCCGCATCCGCGCGAGGAGTTCATCGACGTTGAACGGCTTCGTCACGTAGTCGTTCGCACCAAGGTCGAGGGCGCGGACCTTCTGGGCGGCATCGTGGCGAGCCGACAGCACCACGACGGGCACGGCGCTCCACGCACGCACCTGTTCGAGAACCGCCGCGCCGTCCATGTCGGGAAGGCCGAGGTCGAGAATGATGATGTCCGTCTCGACCGACGCGAGCAGATCCAGCGCAGCCCTCCCCGATCTCGCCACGATCGGCTCATCGCCTCGCGAGCGCAACATGATGGCTAGCGCGCCCGCGAGCGCGCCGTCGTCCTCCACGATGAGCACCCTCACGGCGCCTCCACCTCCGGCACCCTGACCACCATGGTGAGCCCGCCCCCCGGCGTTTCTTCCGCGCTCACCTCGCCGCCGAGGGCTCTGGCGAGCCCTCGCGCGACCGCCAGGCCGAGGCCCACTCCCGAGCCTGCGGGCGCGTCTCCAAGGCGCTGGAAGGAATCGAACATGCGCTGCCTGTCAGGGGCGTCGACGCCTGGTCCGCGGTCGACCACCGTGATCACGAGATCACCTCCAACGCGTGCCGCGCTCAACCTCACGGGAATGTCGGGGGGCGAGTGTCTGACGGCGTTCTCGACCAGGTTGGCCACCACGCGTTCCACGAGGCCGCCGTCGATCATCGCGGTTCCCAACGACGCGGGAACGTCGAGCTCGACGCGTTCTGGCTCGACGCCAGACACCGCGCTCACCAGCAGGTCCATCACCCACGTCGGCTCCGCTCGAGGAGACACGATCCCCGCGTCGATCCTCGACATGTCGAGCAGGTTGTCGACAAGCGCCTGGAGGCGGTCGGCCCCTTCCTCGATCGAGGCAAGCAGCTCCTTGGTGTCCTCGGCCGTGACGGTGAGTTGGGGACTCCGCAGCGCGCTCGCCGACGCCTTGATCGCGGCCAGAGGGGTGCGCAGGTCGTGGCTCACGGCTGCCAGGACGGCGTCCCTGACCGCGCCGCGCTCTTGCTCCGCGCGGGCCAGTCTTCGCTCCTGCGTCATTCGCGCGCGCTCGGCCAGGGTGGTCGCCTGCGAGGCGATTGCGGCGATCACGCGCAGGGCGCGCGGTCCCAAAGGTGGTCCCATGACCGTGACGTGAGCGCCGTCCTCAAGCGCGAGCACGGTGCCCCCCTCGACGGCCCCGCCTGCGGGATCCGCGGCGATCACCGTGCCTGAGGAGTCGGTGATCGCGATCGCCGCGAGTCCAAATGCCTCACGCAAACGCAACAGCAGCGCCCCGAGTCGGTCGGCACCCGCGAGCACATCGACGGAAGCAGAGGTCACCAGATCCGCCTCCGTCCGCGCCATTCCCGCGTCTCTGGACCTGCGCGCCGCGGTGGTAACTACCCGGGACGACGCCACGGCGACCAAGAACAGCAGAAGAACGGCGATCGCGTCCTGCCAGCGTGCGATATTGAAGCTGTGTCGCGGCTCGGCAAAGTAGAAGTTCGACAGCGCCGCCGACACCGCGGCGGTCAACAGCGCTGGTCCGAGACCCCCGAGGAAGGCCACGAGGAGCGTCACCACGAGAAACGCCATGAGCGCGAACGGAAGGTCGTCTCCGCCGGTCGCCGTCAGCAGGGCGGTCAGCGACACCGGGCCACCAAGTGCGGCCGCCCAGCCCCACCACTGCCGCATTGATAGCGCGCGCGCCTCGCGCTTGCGCCTTGCCGCATCGGTATCGGCCCCCCGATGAGTCACCACGAGCACATCCATGTCGCCCGAGCCGCGGATGATGGCGCGCGTGACCGACAGCGAGAAGGCGGCGAGCAACCTCGGTCCGGTCGACTCTCCGACCACGATCTGCGAGGCGTTGACCCCTCTCGCAAAGTCGAGCATCGCCTCGGCCGCGTCGTCGCCTGCGACCACGTGATACGTGCCACCGGCCTCTTCGATGAGTTTGCGTTGCCGCGCCAGGTCGTCGGTTCCTCCGGCGACGAGCCCATCGGTGCGTGCCACGTGGACCGCATACAACTGTCCCCCACTGGCTCGCTGCACGATGCGGATGCCGCGTCGGACGAGCGCGTCGCCCTCCTTGCCGCCGCCGAGCGCAACCACGATGCGTTCCCGGGTCTTCCACGGTTGTTCGATCGCATTGGCCGCCCGATAGGTATCGAGCGCCGCATCGACCCGATCCGCCAGCCACAGCAGCGCGATTTCGCGCAGCGCCGTGAGGTTGCCCTCGCGAAAGAAGTGGGTCAGCGCCGCATCGATCTTCTCGGCGACGTAGATGTTCCCATGTGACATGCGCCTGCGCAGCGCTTGCGGGCTCATGTCTACCAGTTCGATCTGAGAGGCCGCGCGCACGACGTCGTCGGGCACGGTCTCGCGTTGACGCACGCCGGTGATGTCGAACACCACGTCGTTGAGCGACTCGAGGTGCTGGATGTTGACGGTGGTGATCACATCGATCCCCGCGGCCAGCAGGGCGTCAACGTCTTGCCAGCGCTTCGCGTTGACCGATCCCGTCGCGTTGGTATGGGCAAGCTCATCGACGAGGGCCACGTCGGGCGCCCTCGCCAACAGCGCGGCGAGGTCGAGCTCGTCGACCTCGATCCCACCCGAGGCGAGGCGCACGCGCGGCACCACCTCGAGGCCCTCCACCTGCTTGGAGGTGGCCGCCCGCCCGTGGGTCTCGACCACACCCACCACCACATCGGCGCCACGCTCGGCGCGCCGGTGACCCTCGTCGAGCATCGCGAAGGTCTTGCCGACGCCCGGTGCCGCACCCAAGTACACGCGGAGACGCCCGCGCTTGGATCCGACATCTTCCATACGAGCCATTATTCCCGTGCGAGGGCTGCGTTGAGGGTCATGAAGTTCACGGCGGGTTCGCCGAGCATGCCCAACCCCCTGCCCGTCGTCGCGTCTGCCACAAGTTCGCGCACGCGTTCCTCGCTGAGACCTCGCGCGGCTGCCACCCGCGGCACCTGCAGTTCGGCGTATGCCACCGAGATCTGGGGATCGAGTCCCGATGCGGACGCCGTCACCGCGTCGGCCGGCACGGCGGCGGGGGCGACGCCCTCGAGCGCCGCGACGTCGGCGATCCTCTGCTTGATGGCGGCCACGAGGTCGGGGTTGTTTGGCCCAAGGTTGGAGGCGCTCGACGCAAGTCCGTCGTAGTTCGACGCCGACGGCCTGCCGTGGAACCACTCGTTGCCGGTGAAGTCCTGACCCAAGAGAGAGGACCCCACCACCTTGCCGTCCACCGTGATCAGCGAGCCCTCGGCCTGGTGCGGGAACACCAGACCGGCGGCGAGGCCGAACAGCGGGTACGCGACGCCGAGCACCACCGTGGCGACCGCGAGCATGCGCAGCGACGCACCGAGAGAACGAATCCAGGTCTTCATGTCAGCCTCCAAGGCCAGGAATGTGCCTGACCGCCAGATCGATGATCGCAATGCCCGCGAAGGGAACCAACAGCCCACCGACGCCGTAGGTGAGCAGGTTGCGGCGCAACAGCCTGTCCGCGGACTCGGGCCGGAACTTGGCGCCCTTGAGTGCCAGCGGAATGAGCGCGACGATGACGAGCGCGTTGAATATCACGGCCGACAGGATGGCCGATGCCGGAGAGGCAAGGTGCATGACGTTGAGTGCGCCGAGCGAAGGCATCGACGTGGCAAACAGGGCGGGAAGGATCGCGAAGTACTTGGCGACGTCGTTCGCCACGGAGAACGTGGTGAGCGCCCCTCGCGTGACGAGCAGTTGCTTGCCGATGTCGACCACGTCGATGAGCTTGGTCGGGTCCGAGTCGAGGTCGACCATGTTGCCCGCCTCCTTGGCCGCGGCGGTGCCCGAGTTCATGGCAAGGCCGACGTCCGCTTGCGCCAGCGCGGGGGCATCGTTGGTGCCGTCACCCGTCATCGCAACGAGCCTCCCTTTGGCCTGCTCGGAGCGGATGCGCGCGAGTTTGTCCTCGGGCGTGGCCTCGGCCATGACGTCGGTGATGCCCGCCTTGGCGGCGATCGCCGCCGCGGTGAGCGGGTTGTCCCCCGTGACCATCACGGTCTCGATTCCCACCTTGCGCAAGAGCGCGAAGCGTTCGGGCAGACCCTCCTTGACAATGTCCTCGAGCACGATGACGCCGAGGGCGTGCGGGGCGGTCTCGCCAATGCGTTCGGCCACCAACAGCGCGGTGGCGCCCTGCGAACTGGCCTCCGAAACGACCGTGCCCACCTGGTCATCGATGGAGCCGCCAGACGCCGACACCCAGGTACTGACCGATGTGGCCGCACCCTTGCGCAAAGCGACAGTGCGGGCACCGGTTCCCGCGTCGATTCCTGACATGCGCGTCGTTGCCGTGAAGGGGACGAACACCACTCCCTTGTCCGCCTCGGGCACCTTGGCGCCCAGCTGAGCGACGGCGAGGGTGACGATGGAGCGACCCTCCGGTGTCTCGTCGGCGAGAGAAGACGAGTAGGCGGCGACAGCGAGGCGTTCCGCACCGACGCCCGGCGCGGGCACGAAGCGCGTCGCGTGCCTGTCGCCGAGCGTGATCGTGCCCGTCTTGTCGAGCAACAGCACGCTCACGTCGCCAGCGGCCTCGACGGCCCTTCCCGACGTGGCGAGCACGTTGCGCTTCATGAGCCGCTCCATGCCGGAGATGCCGATGGCAGGGAGCAGCGCACTGATCGTCGTGGGAATGAGGCACACCAAGAGCGCCACCAAGGTGACGACGCTGGGGACGTTCCCCACGGCACCGGAGGCGAGCGGGCCAAGCGTAAGCACCACCACCAGGAAGACGAGGGTGAGTCCGCTCAAGAGGATTGACAGCGCCACCTCGTTGGGCGTCTTCTGTCGCTTCGCGCCCTCGACGAGCGCGATCATGCGGTCAACGAGGCTTTCGCCTGGCTTGACCGTGACTCTCATGATGAAGGAGTCGGACAGCACGCGCGTGCCGCCCGTGACGGAGCTGCGATCGCCACCCGACTCTCTGATGACGGGCGCTGATTCGCCCGTGATGGCGGATTCGTCGACGGCTGCGGCGCCCTCGATGATCTCACCGTCGGACGGGACTGTCTCGAGCGCGGACACCCTCACCAGGTCGCCCTTGCGCAACTCGGCCGCGGGCACCGATTCTTCCCCGTCTCCCACCACGCGCCTCGCGATCAGGTCAATCCGGTTGCGGCGCATCGACGCTGCACGCGCCTTGCCCCTACCCTCGGCAACTGCCTCCGAGAGAGCGCCGAAGATGACGGTGGCCCAGAGCCAGCCGGCCACACCGATGACAAACCAGCCGGGCCGCATGGCCACGGCAAGCGTGGTCACGGCCGCGCCCGCCCAGACCACCATCATCACGGGGTTGCGCCAAAGACGCACGGGGTTGAGGCTCTTCATGGCGGTAGGGATCGCGTCGATAACGAGTCCCGTTGCCGTGCCGGTGCGGGTCATTGGAGTGCCTCCCCGAGGGGTCCGAGCGCGAGAACGGGGGCGTACGCCACCAGCGCGATGATGGGCGCTACTCCCACAAGCAGCGCGGTAAACAAGGGAGTGTCGGAACGCAGCGTGCCCGCGCTGCTTGGAATGCGCTTGGCCGCCGCGAGCGCCCCCGCCAAGGCGAGCGCCAACACGATGGGGAGGAAGCGCCCGGCGAACATGACGATGGCAAGCAACACGTTCTGCCAGGTGCCTCCTGCCGCGAAGCTGCCGAACGCGGAGCCGTTGTTGTTGCCTGCGCTCGCGTACGCATAGAGCGCGCTCGAGACACCGTGCGCGCCTCCCTGGGTGACCGCGGCGTTCTTGAGCGAACTCACGCCGAGCGTGAGCGCGGTGCCACCCAGGACGAGGGCAGGGGTGACAACGATGTAGACGGCCACGAGCGACATCTCGCGCGACCCGATCTTCTTGCCGTAGAGCTCGGGCGTGCGGCCCACCATGAGGCCGGCCAAGAACACCGAGAGCACGGCGATGATGAGCATCCCGTAGAGCCCCGATCCGGTGCCGCCCGGCGAGATCTCACCCAGCAGCATTGCGCCGATGGCCGTGAGCGATCCCGGCGCGGTCAGCGAGTCGTGGGACGCGTTGATCGATCCCGTACTTGTCGAGGTGGTCGACGCCGCGTACAGCGCCGATGCCGCCAGGCCAAACCGGCTTTCCTTTCCCTCCATGGCGGCCCCGGCAAGCGCGGGGGCGGCTCCCTTGCCGGCGAGCTCGGCCCAGGTGAGCAGGCCGACGGCCGCGATCCACAGTGACGCCATGGCGGCCAGAATCGCATTGCCCTGACGCTTGTTCCCAAGGATGATCCCGAGGGCGCGCGGCAAGGCGAACGGAATCGCGAGCAACAGCGCGATGGACAACAGGTTGGTGAGCGACGTGGGGTTCTCAAAGGGATGTGCGGCGTTGGCGTTGAAGAAGCCGCCGCCATTCGTGCCAACCTGCTTGATCGCCTCTTGAGTCGCGACCGGCCCGCCCGGAATGGTCTGAGCAGCGCCCGTGAGCGTCGTGACGACGCGCGGCGCGTTGAGGTTGTCGATGACTCCTCCGCCGAGGAACAACAGCGTCGCGCCCACGCTTAGCGGCACCAGGATGCGAGACGTCACCCTGGTGAGGTCCACCCAGAAGTTGCCGATGGCATCGGCCTGGTGGGCGGCGAAGGCCCTGGCGAGCGCGAAGGCGACGGCGATGCCGACGGCCGCGGACAAGAAGTTCTGCACCGTCAGCCCCCCGGCCTGCACCGCGTATCCGAGGGTGCTCTCACCCGAGTACCACTGCCAGTTGGTATTTGTCACAAAACTCACGGAGGTGTTGAGCGCGCCCGCCCAACCCATGTTCGGAGTTCCCTGCGAGAAAGGCAGCTTCCCGTTGAGCATCAGCATCGCCATCAGGAGGGCGACGCCCGCTACGGAGAATGCCATGAGCGCGATCGCGTAGGACTTCCACGACTGCCGCGACTCGGGGTTGACCCCCACGACGCGATAGACCGCGCGCTCGACGCGAGTGTGGCGCGTGCCGGTAGCCGCGGTGGCGAGCGCGTTTCCTAGCGGCCATTGCACGAGCGCGAGCACGATGACGAGGAGGCCGATCTGTCCGAGCGCAAGCACCCTAGAACCTCCACGGCTGAATGAGCGTCCAGGCGATGTAGATCAGCGAAAGCACGCCGACCACCACCGCCACAACGGCGAGAAATGTGTCCATGACCCCATCGCAGGCCATGGACCCCTGTGCGCGCCACCTTCCTGACGCAACCCAGACGCGCCCGGACGTGCCCAGACGCCGTGCAGACGGAGCGCACCTGGAGGCGAGGAGAACGTCAGCCGGCCGCCTTGCGATAGCGAGCTACTGCCAACGGGGCGAAGACCGCCACCACCACCGCGGCTCCGAGAAGCGCCCACCAGCCGTCGGCGCCAAAGGTGCCGTTGTTGGCGAGGTCACGAGCGGCCGCGACGACGTGGCTCACAGGGTTGACGTTGACGAAGCCTTGCAGCCAGGACGGCATGGAGTCGACGGGCACAAAGATGTTCGACAGGAACGTGAGGGGGAACAGGATCATGAAGCTGATTCCCTGGACGCCGCGCGCCGACTTGGCCGTCACACCGATGAAAGCGAAGATCCACGACAGGGCCCACGCCACCGCGCACACCAACAAGGTCGCCGCGACCACGCCACCAAAGCCCGCTCCCGGCCGGTAGCCGATGAGGAAGGCGATGCCGAACGTCAGCGTCGCGGCGAGGAGGTAGCGCACCACGTCGGCCATGAGCGCGCCCGCGAGCGGGGCGATGCGGGCCATGGGCAGTGACTTGAAGCGATCGAAGACCCCCCTGTCCATGTCCTCCCTGAGCGTGGTGCCGGCCACGGCGGTCGCCGTGAGGACGATCTGGGCGAGGATGCCAGGGATGAACGCCGGCAGGTACGACTTCACGTCACCCGCGATGGCGCCGCCGAAGATGTACGTGAACATCAGCGTGAAGAGGATGGGCTGCAGCGTGACGTCGATGAGCGTCTCGGGCGTGTGCCACATCTTGATGAGCGCGCGCTTGGCCATGATGAGCGAATCGCGCACCACCTGGGAGAAGGGCACGGAGCGGGGAAGCGCCCTGGCAAAGCCGGGCGTAATGGCGGTGATGGTCATGCTGCACTCTCCTGGGGGATCTCGGCCGCGTGGCCGGTAATGGTGAGGAAGACCTCGTCGAGGCTTGGCTTGCTGAGCGACATCTGCGCGACGTCGAAGCCGCGGTCGCGAAGGCGGACCAGCACGTCGGTGACGACGGCGGTGTTCGTCAAGGGCGTCGTGATGAGGCCCGGCTCTGGCCCGATGGCAGGAGCGGCCCCGACGACGTCGGCGATGACGGCCGCCGCCGCGTTGACGTCGGCGCCTTGGGCGAGCGTGAGCTGCAGGGCCGACGTGCCGACGAGCGCCTTGAGCTCATCCGCTGTGCCCTCGGCCACGACCTTGCCCGTGTCGATCACGGCGATGCGATCGGCGAGCTGGTCGGCCTCGTCGAGGTACTGGGTGGTGAGCAGCACGGTCGAGCCGCTCGCCACGAGGTCCCTGATGGTGTCCCACATTTGGAGCCTGGTCCTCGGATCGAGGCCGGTGGTGGGCTCGTCGAGGAAGATGAGCGGGGGCTGCGAGATGAGGCTCGCGGCGAGGTCGAGCCTGCGCCGCATTCCTCCCGAGAACTGCGCGAGCGGCTTGTTGGCGGCATCGGTCAGGCCAAACGACTCGAGCAGCGTGTCGATCTTGGTCTTGACGGCCGCTCCCTTGAGCCCATGCAGCCTGCAGAAGATGTCGAGGTTTTCCTTGGCGGACATCGTCTCGTCGACCGACGCATACTGGCCGGTCACGCCGATGAGCTGGCGCACGCGGTGGGCGTCCTTCGCCACGTCGTGGCCGAAGATCTCGGCGCGACCCTCGTCGATAGAGAGCAGCGTGGCGAGCATGCGGATGGTGGTGGTCTTCCCGGCGCCATTCGGTCCGAGCACGCCGTAGATGGAGCCGACTGGCACGTGGAGGTCAATGCCGTCCACGGCGCGCAGTTCTCCAAAGGTCTTGACGAGGCCGGTGGCCTCGATGGCCCATGAGGTGGTCATGAGCGCTCCTTTCGTTCGGGATCGCAACGGGTTCGCGACCCAACGAACATGATCGTAGCGAACATGTTCGTTCAGAACAAGTTCGTTCTTTGTTCGTCTTGCGAGTAGAGTCGCACCATGGCACGCAATGACGAAGCGAAACAGGCGCGGCAAGCGGCCTCAGCGGCAGCGCGCGAGGCTCAGGAAGAAGCTCGCGGGGCGATACTGGCAGCGGCCGCCGATGCGCGCGCGGCCGAAGTTGATGCGCGCGCGGCCGTGCGCGACGCCATTAACCGCGCTCGCGGGGGCCAGGCCGATGCGCGCGCAGCCCTCGAAGTGGCCATCGCTCAGGCCCGCGCGGTCCAGGCAGAGGCCCGCGGCAGAGGTCGCGGTGGCATGGGGCGAGAGCCTCGTATCAGGCGGGGCCGAGAGCCCCTCAGCCGAGAACTCATCGTCGACGTGGCGATGCGACAAATGGACGCACAGGGCCTCGACAAGCTCACGATGCGCAGCATCGCGTGGGAGCTCGATACGGGACCCGCCTCGCTCTACGTCCACGTGCGCAACACCGCCGAACTTCACGGCCTGATGCTCGACCGCATCCTCGCGGGGATCGACCTCGAGGGCTTCGGAGACTCGTGGCGCGAGCGCATCGCCTCGATCCTCCGCCAGTACTTCTCAGTGTTGATGGACCACCCCGAGTTCGCGCGCTCGGCTCTGACCGTCAAGCCCGCCGGTCATCACTCTTTGGCCGTACTCGAGCGACTGCTCGCGCTCATGGCAGAGGGTGGGGTACCGCCCCAGCAGGCAGCGTGGGGTGTCGACCTGCTGCTGCTGTGGGCGACCGCTGGCGCCGCCGAGCACTCCGAGGGTTCGCCGGAACAACCTGCCGAGGCGCAGTGGGGAATGTTGCGCATGGGCATGGCCGCCCCCGACACGTACCCGCAGGTCGCGGCCATTGGCCTCGACCTCGTGAGCGGCACAGGAGAACAGCGCTCGCAATGGGCCATCGAGGCCCTCCTTACCGGGATTTCCGGGACTCCTCGCGCCTAGGTCCCGGGTCCCAGACAAAGGTCCTACCAGGGTCCCCGGGACCGAGGTCCGTAGAATGGCGCACCCCCCGGGCCTACCGTGAAAACAGGTGCACTTTGCGCACCAGGCCTCCCCCAAAAGGCCTTGGCTGAAAGTCCCGCGGCGAGGAGCCGTGCCAACCAAAACTGACAAGGCAGTCGGAGGAAGTCGTGGCGGACATGGTTGAACCGGAGCGCGTGACCGTAAAGGTCAATGATCGCGAGATCGAAGTTCAGGGCGGTCTGAACATACTTCAAGCGCTCGGCAACGAGGGCATCGAGATCCCTTCGCTCTGCAACGACGTGCGCCTCAAGCGCGCCAACGGCAGCTGCGGCATGTGCGTCGTCGAGGTGGGATCCGAGCACCCCCGCGACGTCAAGGCGTGCCTCACGCCCATCACTCCCGGCATGGAGATCAAGACTCACACCGACCGCCTCGAGGCCTACCGCAAGGTGCGCCTTGAGCAGTTGCTGTGCGACCACAACGCGGACTGCGTCGCCCCTTGTGTGCAGACCTGCCCCGCAAACATCGACATCCAGACGTACCTCCAGCACGTGTCCGACGGCAACTTCGAGGCCGCCATCCGCGTGATCAAGGACCGCAACCCCTTCCCGTCCGCTTGCGGACGCGTGTGCCCTCACCCCTGTGAAGACGCATGCCGCCGCAACCTCGCGGACGAGCCCGTCGCCATCAACGCCGTCAAGCGCTTCGCGGCCGACTGGGACATGGCCCGCAAGCAGCAGTGGCGTCCCCGCGTGTCCGAATCCTCGGGCAAGCGCATCGCGGTCATCGGCGCAGGCCCCTCAGGGCTTGCGGCCGCCAACTACCTCGCCATCGCGGGTCACGGCGTGACTGTCTTCGAGAACCAGCCCGAGCCCGGCGGCATGATGCGTTACGGCATCCCCGAGTACCGCCTGCCCAAGGCCACCCTCGACAAGGAAATCGACCTCATCGAGTCGCTCGGTGTCAACATCGTGTGCAACAAGGCGCTCGGCACGCACATCATGCTTGAGGACCTCAAGCGTGACTTCGACGCCGTCTACCTCGCCATCGGATCATGGCGCGCCACCCCGCTCGGCATCGACGGCGAGAACGTCGAAGGCGTCGAGCTCGGCATCAACTACTTGCGTCACGTCACCAAGGGCAACGACGGCCCCATCGGCGACAGCGTCATCGTCATCGGTGGTGGAAACACCGCGATCGACTGTGCCCGTGCCGCCCTGCGTAGGGGTGCCAAGTCGGTCAAGCTCGTCTACCGCCGCACGCAAGACGAGATGCCCGCCCAGGCGATCGAGGTTCACGAGGCGCTCCGCGAGGGCGTCGAGATGGTCTTCCTCGCCGCCCCGCAGAAGATCACCGTCGACGCGAACGGCATGAAGGGGCTCCACTGCATGCGCATGGAGCTCGGCGAGCCCGACCGTTCCGGCCGTCGCCGTCCCGTTCCCGTCGAGGGAAGCAACTTCGTCATCGAGGCCGACACGATCATCGGCGCCATCGGTCAGAACACCGACACCGGCTTCCTCTACAACGACCTGCCCGTCCGCTTGAACAAGTGGGGCAACATCGACGTCGACGGCTTCTCGATGCAGACGTCGGAGGCGAAGATCTTCTCCGGAGGCGACTGCGTCACCGGACCTGCCACCGTGATCGCCGCGATCGCGGCCGGCCGACGCGCCGCTGACGCGATCGGCGAGTTCCTCACCAACGGCTACATCAAGCCAAGCCACGAGGACTACGCGTGCAGCAGGGGATCCCTCGAGGACCTGCCGCAGGCGGAGTTCGAGGACATCCCCAACCTGTCCCGCGCGATCATGGCGGAACTCGGCATTAGCGATCGCTTCGATGGCTTCCCCGAGGTCGAGCTTGGTCTCACCGAGGCGCAGGCTCGCTCCGAGGCCGGGCGTTGCCTCACGTGCGGTTGCTCCGCGCAGAACTCGTGCTCGCTCCGCAAGGAGGCGACCTCCCACGAGGTCCACTTCGAGCCGACGCTGCACGTGCGGCCGCGTTCGCCGATCGTGCGCGACCACCAGTTCATCATCCGTGACCAGAACAAGTGCATCTCGTGCGGACTGTGCGTCGCGGCTTGCGCCGAGATCATGGGCCCAGGCGTACTCGCCTTCCAGTTCCGCGAGGGACAGATGCGGGTCTGCACGTCAACGGGCGAGCCGCTCAACATGACCGACTGCGTCTCGTGTGGACAGTGCGTGCGCGCCTGCCCAACGGGCGCCCTCGACTACGAGCGCGAACGCGGAGACGTGTTCACGGCCATCAACGACCCGACAAAGGTCGTCGCCGGATTCGTCGCCCCCGCCGTACGCGCCCACGTGGCCAAGGCTTACGGTCTCACGCACGCGGAGGCCGCGCCCTTCATCGCGGGCATGATGAAGAAGATCGGCTTCGACAAGATCTTCGACTTCGTGTTCGCCGCCGACCTCACGATCATGGAGGAGACCACCGAGCTGTTCGGCCGCCTGGCAGGCAAGGGCGAACTGCCGCTCTACACCTCGTGCTGCCCCGGCTGGGTCAACTACGCGGAGCGCCGCTACCCGGGAATCATTCCTCACCTCTCGAGCTGCAAGTCCCCGCAACAGATGATGGGCGCGACCGTCAAGGCGCACTTCGCCGAGCGCGCGGGCATCAGCCTCGACGACCTGTACACCGTCTCGATCGTGCCGTGCATGGCCAAGAAGGGCGAGGCCGCGAGGCCCGAGTTCGCTCCCGAGGGCATCCGCGACGTTGACGCGGTGCTCACCACGACCGAGTTCCTCGAGATGGTGCAGATGCTTCGCCTCGAGAAGGAGGACATCACTCCCGCCGAGTTCGACGCGCCGTACAAGCAGGTCTCGGGCGCGGGCGTTCTCTTCGGGTCGTCCGGCGGCGTGGCCGAGGCCGCTACCCGCATGGCGGTCGAGAAGCTCACGGGAGAGCCGCTTCGCACGCGGCTCGACTTCGTGCCGGTCGAGGACTTCCCCGGCGTCAAGGTGGCAACCATCGAGGCTCCAGGCAAGACGCTCCGCATCGCGGCCATCTCCGGACTGGGCAACGCCGACAAGGTGATCAAGCGGCTTCTCAACGAGGGCGACGACATGGGATTCGACCTCGTCGAGATCATGGCCTGCCCCGGCGGTTGCATCAACGGCGCGGGTAACCCCAAGCCCAAGAGCCAGGGTGAGACCGGGATCAAGACGATGATCCTGTCGAACATCGACGAGGACATGGCGCTCAAGGATTCTCAGCAGAACCCCGACATCCTGCGCCTGTACGAGGACTTCTACGGCGAGCCGAACTCCCACCTCGCCCACGACCTTCTCCACACCACCTACGCGCCTTTCCGTGGTGACGCCATACCCAAGCCATAACCCACCCACTAGAGATCCCCACATCTCACGTCCAAGGAATACCCCATGAAGAAAACCCTCACCGCGTCGGGTGCCCTGCTCGCCGCGATCATCCTGACGGCGTGCTCAACCGGCACCGCCGCCACCGTTGCCTCGCCGTCACCGACCGCCACCGCGGTCGTGTCTGCGCCCGCTCCAGTCCCTGTCACCGTCAACATCGCCTCGCTCAAGGGCCCCACCACCATGGGTCTCGTGGGTCTGATGGACGACGCTGCCAAGGGAACGGCCGCCGAGGACTACAAGGTCACGATGTACGCGTCGCCAGACGAGGTTGTTCCGCTCGTCGCTCAGGGCAGCGTCGACATGGCTCTCATCCCCTCGAACCTCGCGGCCGTGCTGTACGCGAAGACGAAGGGAACCGACGCGCAGATCTCCGTCATGGCGATCAACACGCTCGGTGTGCTCAACATCGTCGAGTCCGGCGACACCGTCAAGTCGCTGGCCGACCTCAAGGGCAAGACGGTCTACCTGACGGGCAAGGGCGCCTCGCCCGAGTACGTCATGGACTACCTGCTCACGCAGGCCGGCCTCACGCCAGGCGTTGACGTCGACCTGCAGTTCCTCACGGAGCACACCGAGGTCGTCGCCAAGCTGGCCTCGACCCCCGGCGCAATCGGCGTTCTTCCGCAGCCGTTCGTGACGATCGCCGAGGCCAAGAGCACCGCCATTCGCACCGCGCTCGACCTCACGGCCGAGTGGGCCAAGGTTTCGCCCGACTCGCAGCTCATCACCGGCGTCGTCGTCGTCCGGAACAGCTTCGCCACGGCACACCCCGACGCGGTCGCCCAGTTCATGAAGGACTACGCGGCCTCCACCGAGTGGGTCAACGCCAAGCCTGCAGATGCCGCACCGCTGATCGTCGCCGCCGGCATCGTGCCGGACGCAACGCTCGCCGCGAAGTCCATTCCGCTGTGCTACATCACCTTTGTGGCCGGCGCCGACATGAAGTCCTCGCTGAGCGGCTACCTCCAGGTGCTGTTCAACGCGGACCCGAAGTCGGTCGGTGGAAGTATGCCTGGAGATGACTTCTACTTCGCCGGATAAGACCGGCACAGTGACGCGGGCGGTCGCCCGCCGCATCGGCGCGGCTGTTTTTTGGCTGGCGGTGTGGCAGGCGACCGCCCTTGCCGTTCACAGGGACTTCCTGCTCGCGTCGCCGATACAGGTGGCGCGTACCCTCGTCACGCTCATGCCGACAGGGGAATTCTGGGTCACGATCGGCTGGTCGCTCGGCCGCATCGCATTGGGCTTCACGGGCGCGGCCCTACTCGGCGCCACGCTCGCGATCTCCGCGGCCGCGTGGCCGGTGGCGAGGGCGCTGTGGGAACCGGCGATCGCCGCGATCAGGTCCGCCCCCGTCGTAAGCTTCATCATCCTGCTGCTCCTGTGGACCGACAGTTCGCACTTGCCCGTCTTCACAAGCCTGCTCATGGTGCTTCCCGTGATGTACGCCAACGTGTTGCAGGGAATCGCGCAGAGGGACCGGCAGATGCTGGAGGCCGCTCAGGTCTTTCGCGTCCCCTTCCGTCGGCGACTCGTGGCGATCGACATCCCCGCGGCGCTGCCCTTCCTTGCCACCGCATGCCGTGTGGGCGTCGGCCTTGCGTGGAAGAGCGGGATCGCTGCGGAGGTCATCGGGGTCGCGACGGGATCCATCGGCGAGCGACTCTACGAGGCCAAGGTGTTCCTCAGCTCGGCGGACCTGTTTGCGTGGACGATCGTGATCGTGGCGCTGAGCGTCGCGTGCGAGCGACTGCTGCTCAGGGCCTTGCGCTCGGTCCCAGGCGCGCCGGTGAGGGTCTCATGAGCGCCCTCGCCCCCGTCACGCTCAACGCCGTCACCAAGCGGTACGGCGACCATCTGGTTCTTGACGGCCTCGGCCTTGCCTTCGAACAGGGAACCGTGACCGCGTTGACGGGGCCAAACGGCGTCGGAAAGACCACCGTGGGTCGGCTGCTGCTCGGGCTCGAGTCTCCCGATGCCGGCAGCGTCACTGGAGTGCAGGGCCTGCGCCGCTCCGCCGTGTTCCAGGAGGACAGGCTGTGCGCGCACCTCGACGCCGTGGCGAACGTGAGGCTCGTCCTCGATCGCGAGCGCCGCTCCGGCCCCACAGCCCGCCTCGTGGCGGAGAAAGAGTTGGCGCTCGTCGGCCTCGAGGGGGACGACACGTCCAAGCCTGTACGCGAGCTTTCTGGCGGCCAGCGCAGGCGGGTCGCCATCGCGCGCGCGATGGCTGCGCGCTCGGACTTGGTCGTGCTCGACGAGCCGTTCACTGGCCTCGACGCGGACACCAAGCCCGCGGTGATGGCCTACGTGCGCGAGCGGATCGCGGGGTGCATCGCGGTGCTCATCACCCACGACCCCTCGGAGGTCGAATTCTTCGCTGCGCGCATCGTGCGACTTCGCCAGGGGCCCGGGCTCGTCGTCTGAAGGAACCCCTCGTGTAAAGAATTGTTGACATCGCGTCACCCTTGCCCTACCTTTGTGATGTCAAAGATTCTTAACACGAAGGAGGGGTCATGGACTTCCAACTACGGCACCAGGGTTGGGGCCTCGCGGCGTCGCTCGTGTGGTTCGTCACGTACTGGACCCTGATCATCGTCAGGGCGGCCACGGACGACGTCTCCTTC
>Ga0302299_10000968_pt1 | contig 16829 bp, 13 predicted proteins | sample III_Fen_N3_4_FD_198795 | JGI IMG/M metagenome (GOLD analysis project Ga0302299, IMG submission 198795) | Peat permafrost microbial communities from Stordalen Mire near Abisko, Sweden - III_Fen_N3_4 | ecosystem: Environmental > Terrestrial > Soil > Wetlands > Permafrost | place: Sweden: Abisko... | reverse complement strand
GCGCAGCCGCTGCAGGATCACCTGCTTCGCGGTGGTCGCGGCTACCCGGCCGAAGCCCTCGGGCGTGTCGTCCCACTCGCGCAGGACCGCACCCTCGTCGTCGGTCTCGGCGGCCCACACGGTGACGTGGCCGGTGCGCTGGTCGAGCTCGACCCGGGACACCGGCTGGGCGCCCGGCGTGTGCTGGTAGGCCGTCTCGAGGGCCCGCTGGATGGCCTCGACCACCGCGTCGAAGGAGATCTCGCGCTCGTTGACCAGGGCCCGTAGGGCCGTCATGTCGATGTCCATGGCTACTCCTGGGGCTGGTCGAGGCGGCGGAACTCGACCTGGATCAGCGCGTGCGTGATCTGGTCGAAGGTCAGGGTCCGGGGCCCGTCGTCGGTCGTCAGGACGACGCCAGCGTCGTCGGAGTCGGCGACCCGGCCGGTGAGGTGCGTGCCGTCGGCGAGCGTCACGTCGACCAGACGGGTCCGCGCCCGGCGCCAGTGGCGCGGGAGCGTCAGCGGCCGTTCGACTCCCGGTGAGCTCACCTCGAGGACGTAGGGCTGCTCGCCCATGGTCTCGTCGGCGTCGAGCGCCTCGGACAGGGTGCGCGACAGCTCGGCGACCTCGTCCAACGAGATCCCGCCGTCGCGGTCGACCAGCACGCGCAGGAGGCGACGGCGACCCATGGACTGGACGTCGACCGCTTCGAGGTCGAGACCGGCGGCGGACACGACGGGATCGAGGACTTCGATGACGCGTTCGGTGGCGACGCCCATGGTTTCCTCCGCCGCGCGCGGTCGGGCCGCGCCGTGTCCTGTTGTGGTCGTCCGGTTGTCGTGCCGCTGGTTTGTGACCCCAGCCTATCCGGATGCGATGCTGCGGCTCATGGTCGCGACCTGGTCCAGACGGCGGTCGGCGCGGCACGTCGTGGCTCTTGGCGCCGGCGCGGCACTCGTCCTCTGCTCGGCTGCCTGCACCGGTGGCTCGACCTCGCCCACCGACACCGGTACGGGTTCGCCGTCGCCCACCGCATCGAGTGGCCTCGCGCGCACCGATGCGCAGGCAGTGGGCCGGACCACCATCCGCGAGGCGAAGCTGGCCGCCACGGTCCAGGGCGACCTCGACCGGTTCGGCCGGCGGGTCGCGGCGCTGCGACCGGTGGTCGCCGCGCTGTACGCCCACGTGGCCGCCCTGCAGCGAGCCGCGGGCGTCGAGGAGGGACCGTTGCTGTCGCCCACGCCACCGCCCGCAGTGACCCCTGCGGGCGCCGTTCGCCGAACGGCCTTGGCCCTCGATGCCGCCGCGCTGGCGGCCGCTCGGCCGACGGTCGACCAGCTGGCCCCGGTAGGCGGTCCGGTGGCCGGGCTGCTGGCATCGGTCGCCGCGTCCGACACCGCCTTGGCCGCCGTGCTGCGCGGAACCGGCGGCGGTGCGCCGACCGCGGGACCGGCCGCCACTGCGCCGACCGGTTCCAGCGTCGACGCCCTGCAGGCTGCCCTCACCGGTGAGTACGCGGCGGTCTACGCCTACGGCGTGGTGGGCGGGCAGCTCGCCGCACACGGTGCGCCGACCTCGGAGCTCGACCAGGCGCGGTCCGGGCTGGACACCCACGTCCAGCGACGCGACCGGCTGATCGTGATGATCCAGGCAGCGGGTGGGGCCGCGGACCCCGGCGCCGGGGGCTACGCGCTTGCGTTCCCCGTGGACAGTGCGGCTTCGGCCCGACGCCTGGCGGGGCTGGTCGAGGCGCGATGTGCCGGCAACTACGCCCAGCTGGTGGTCGGCGCCCGGCAGCCGGCGGCCCGTCGCGAGTCGGTGTCCTGGCTTCGCGACGCAGCCGTGCGGCAGTCCGGGTGGACCGCCGTGGCACCGGCGCTCCCCGGGCTGCAGCCGCCTCCGCCGACGTCCTGACGGGGCTCAGGCCCGGCAGATGTCGCGAACGTGTGCCGCCGCTCGAGCCACCGGTACCTCGTCGCGCGCACCGGACCTGCGGTCGCGCACCTCGACCACGCCGTGGGCGAGCCCCTTGCCGACCACGACGATCGTCGGCATGCCCAACAGCTCGGCGTCCTTGAACTTGACCCCGGGCGAGACACCGCGCCGGTCGTCGTAGAGAACACGGACGCCCTCGTCGTGCAGGTCATGCGCGATCACGTCGGCCGCGTCGAAGACGGTGTCGTCCTTGCCGGTGGCGACGATGTGCACGTCTGCGGGCGCGACCTCGCGGGGCCAGACCAGTCCGATGTCGTCGTGGGTCTGCTCGGCGATCGCGGCCACGGCGCGCGAGATCCCGATGCCGTACGAGCCCATGGTCACCCGCACCGGCTTGCCCTCGTGACCGAGCACGTCGAGCTCGAAGGCGTTGGTGAACTTGCGACCGAGCTGGAAGATGTGACCGATCTCGATCCCGCGGTCCAGGCTCACTCCGGCACCGCAGGAGGGGCACGGGTCGCCGGCCCGCACGTCGGCCGCCTCGATGAACCCCTCGGCCACGAAGTCGCGGCCCACCACCACGTCGACGGCGTGCCGCCCTGGCTCGTTCGCGCCCGTGACCCACGACGTGCCGTCGACCAGCCGCGGGTCGACGAGCAGCCGGATCCCCAGGCCCGCGAGTACCTGCGGCCCGAGGTAGCCCTTGACCAGTCCGGGGTGCTTGGCGAAGTCGTCGGCCTCGAAGACGGCGACCTCGGACGGGTGCAGCACCGCCTCGAGTCGGCGCAGGTCGACGTCACGGTCGCCGGGCACCCCGATGACCAGCGGCACCCACTCGTCCGAACCCGGTGCCCGGGTCTTGAGCACGACGTTCTTCATCGTGTCGCCGGCTTCGAACGTGCGCCCGAGGTCGCGGGCGTTGAGCAGGTTCACCAGCGACTCGATGGTCGGCGTGTCCGGGGTGTCGAGCACCTCGCTGGCCGGCTGGGCGTCGGGGTCCTTGGCCTGCGGCGCCGTGGTGGTGAACGCCTCGACGTTCGCCGCGTAGCCGCAGGCGTGGCACGCGACGTAGGTGTCCTCGCCGTCGGGGGCCGGCGCCAGGAACTCCTCGGACGCCGACCCACCCATGGCCCCCGACATGGCCGACACGATCACGTACGTCATGCCGAGCCGGTCGAAGGTCTTGATGTACGCGTTGCGGTGCAGCTCGTAGGAGCGTTCGAGGGAGGCGTCGTCGAGGTCGAACGAGTACGAGTCCTTCATCACGAACTCGCGACCGCGCAGGATGCCGGCGCGGGGTCGCGCCTCGTCGCGGTACTTCGTCTGGATCTGGTACAGGATCACCGGCAGGTCCTTGTAGGAGGAGTACTCCCCCTTGACCATCGTGGTGAACATCTCCTCGTGGGTCGGACCCAACAGGTACTCCACGCCCTTGCGGTCGTGCAGCCGGAAGATGCCCTCGCCGTACTCGACCCAGCGTCCCGTGGTCTCGTAGTGGTCGCGGGGTAGCAGCGCCGGGAAGAGCACCTCTTGCCCGCCCATCGCGTTCATCTCCTCGCGCACGACCCGCGCGACGTTGTCCAGGACGAGCTTCCCCAGCGGGAGCCACGAGTAGATGCCCGGCGCGACGCGTCGGACGTAGCCGGCCCGCACCAGGAGCTTGTGGCTCGGGACCTCGGCATCCGCCGGGTCCTCGCGCAGGGTGCGGAGAAACAACGACGACATGCGCAGCAGCACAACGACTCCTCGACCAGACGATCCCGACTTGATAGCCCACGCCGGGGATCCCGAGGATAGTTCTCCCGGGGTAGCGTCCCCCCGTGACCGAAAGCGCTGCCTTCGTGCCGGACGACTTCCCCGTTCCGGACGGCCTCGTGACCGACCGGTTCCGGCTCGAGCCCCTCGGCCCGGAACACAACGAGGCCGACTACTCCGCCTGGACGTCGTCTATGGACCACATCAAGAACACCCCGGGGTTCACCGACGGCTCGTGGCCGCACCCCATGACGATCGACGAGAACCTCGGCGACCTCACCATGCACGCCGCGCACTTCACGCTCGGCCTCGGGTTCACCTACACCGTGCTCGAGCCCGACAGCAACGACGTGATCGGCTGCGTCTACATCTACCCGGCCGACAACGACCCGACCGTCGCCGAGGTCCGCTCATGGGTCCGCGCGACCCACGCCGAGCTCGACCGGCCGCTGGCCGACGCCGTGGCGCAGTGGCTGACCGGCGACGCCTGGCCGTTCCCGTCCGTCCGGTACGCCGGACGCTGAGCCCGCCCGAGCCCGTCCGAGCCCGTCCGAGCCCACGCCGTGTTGATCTCGGAGAAGATGCGGGGTTCCGGCGATCAACTTGGACATGAAGTCCAAGATCAACACGCGGGGCTGGTCGGTCGGGCCGGTCGGTCGGGGGGTCTGCACGCGGCGTCGGCTCAGAACAGGACGGTGCTGAAGGTGCCCACGCGGCGGAAGCCCACCCGTTCGTAGGTCCGCAGCGCCGGCACGTTGTAGCCGTTGACGTACAGACTGATGGTCGGCGCCAGGGTGCGTCTGGCCATCGCCACCACCGCCGCCATCCCCGGGACGGCAAGACCCTCGCCGCGACGCTCCGGCGTCACCCAGACGCCTTGCACCTGCGCCACCGTCGGAGACACTGCGCCCACCTCGGCCTTGAACACCACCCGGCCGTCGTCGAACCGCGCGAACGACCGGTGCCCGTGGACGAGCTCGCTGACGCGGGCCCGGTACATGGCGCCGCCGTCGTGAGCCAGTGGTGAGACACCGACCTCCTCGGTGAACATCGCGACACTCGCTGGGAGCAGTGCGTCGAGCTCGTCGGGCCGCACCAGCCGGACCGTTGGGTCGGCGGCGGCCAACGGGTCGACCGACATCGACATCAACGGCTGGTCGGAGCGCACCTCACGCCCGGGCCCCCACTCCGCGGCGAGCTGCTCCCACACGACGGCGACCTGGTCGGCCGGGCCCACGACCGACGAGCACCGCCGTCCACTGCGCAGGGCACGCTCCGCGAAGCCGATCAGCCCGTCTCGTTCGTCGCACGCCGGAACGAGGTTCGCCCCTGAGTAGCACAGTCCGCGCAGCTCGCCCCCCGGCGCGTAGCCCCAGAGCTCCCCACCCATCCGGAACGCGCGGCCGCCGCCGAGCCGCACCCGCGACTCGACGAAGACGTTGGCCACCGGGTCGCGTCCGAGGAAGGCCAGGACGGCCGGCACGTCGGACTCCCCGAGCACGCGCACGGCGGAGGTGGTGAGCACAGGCACATCGTGCCCCAGAACCGCCCACCACGCGCCGATGCGGTCGGTGGGTTCACCGAAAGGGCGGCCCGACGTCACCCAGCGCCGTCGCCGCTCACGCGGGTCCACAGTCCGGCCGGCTCGAGGTCGAACGCCTTCCGTGGGTACCTGACGGACTCGACCGTCAGCGCACGACGACCTGTGGACCGCCGGGCGCGACGCTCTCCGGGTCGTCCTCGTCCAGGTCCATGGCCTCGGCGAGCAGCAAGGCCTCCTCGATGAGCGTCTCGACGATCTGCGCCTCGGGGACCGTCTTGATCACCTCGCCGCGCACGAAGATCTGGCCCTTGCCGTTTCCGGAGGCCACGCCGAGGTCGGCCTCGCGCGCCTCGCCGGGCCCGTTGACCACACAGCCCATGACGGCCACCCGCAGGGGGACGTCGATGCCCTCGAGACCCGCCGTGACCTGTTCGGCGAGGCTGTAGACGTCGACCTGGGCTCGACCGCAGGACGGGCAGGACACGATCTCGAGGCCCCGCTGCTTCAGGCCGAGGGACTCCAGGATGGCCGTGCCGACCTTGACCTCTTCGACCGGTGGAGCCGACAGCGACACCCGGATCGTGTCGCCGATGCCCTCGGCCAGCAGCGCCCCGAACGCAACCGACGACTTGACGGTGCCCTGGAACGACGGTCCGGCCTCGGTCACCCCGAGGTGCAACGGGTAGTCGCACTGTGCGGCGAGCTGCCGGTAGGCCTCGATCATCACCACCGGGTCGTGGTGCTTGACCGAGATCTTGATCTCCCGGAAGTCGTGCTCCTCGAACAGCGAGCACTCCCACAGCGCCGACTCGACCAGAGCCTCTGGCGTGGCCTTGCCGTACTTCGCCAGCAGCCGCGGGTCCAGCGAGCCCGCGTTGACGCCGATCCGGATCGGCACCCCGGCGTCGGCGGCTGCCCGGGCGATCTCGCCCACCTTGTCGTCGAACTGCTTGATGTTGCCGGGGTTCACCCGCACACCGGCACATCCCGCGTCGATCGCGGCGAACACGTACTTCGGCTGGAAGTGGATGTCGGCGATCACCGGGATCCCCGACTTCCGGGCGATCTGCGGCAACGCGTCGGCGTCGTCCTGGCTCGGCACGGCGACCCGCACGATCTGGCATCCCGAGGCCGTCAGCTCGGCGATCTGCTGCAGCGTCGCATTGACGTCGGACGTGAGCGTGGTGGTCATCGACTGCACCGACACGGGGGCGTCGCCGCCCACCGCCACGGGGTGCGTGGGATGGCCGAGCAGGATCTGGCGACTCTTCCGACGCTGGGCGACCGGCCGCGGCGGGACGCCGGGCATGCCGAGCGCGGTGCCGGTCGACGTCATGACGCCAGTATCCCCCCGGCGCCGACGCTCACAGCTTGACCGGGTTGACCACGTCGGCGTACACCAGCAGCACCGATGCGGCGATCAGGACCGTGGCCACGCCGTAGGCGAGCGGCAGTGCCTTGGCCACGTCGACGGGACCGGGGTCCGGGCGGTGGCGCAACGAGGCCAACCGGCGCTTCGCCGCCTCGTAGAGCGCCCCGGCCACGTGCCCGCCGTCCAGGGGCAGCAGGGGAATCAGGTTGAACAGGAACAGGGCCAGGTTCAGCGAGCCCAGGATCATGAACAGATTGGCCAGCTTCCACGACCACCCGGCCGAGTCGGAGACCACCTGCCCGCTGGCGCGGCCGACGCCGACCACGCTGATCGGGCCGTTCGGGTCACGAGGCGCCCCGTCGAACGCCGACTGCCAGACGCCCACCATCTTGGACGGGATGCTGAGCAACGCGCCGGCCGTCAGCGAGGTGTACTGCCAGATCCGCTGCGGGACCGCGACCAGCGACAAGCGGGTCTGCTCCAGCGACGGGCCGACGCCGAGGAAGCCGACCTCGCTGCTGGCCGTGGAGCCTGGCTGGGTGCCGGGACGGTCGGCCGTGACCAGGTCGACCGTGACGTCTTGGGTCTGGCCACCGCGTTCGATCGTCAGCGTCACCGTGCCGGCGCCGTTCTCGCGGACCCACCCCTGCAGCTGCTCCCACGAGCTGGGGGTCTGGCCGTTGAAGGCCACGATCCGGTCTCCCGGCTTCAAGCCGGCGGCCGCGGCCGGTGACGGGGTGGAGTCGCTGGTGCAGGTGTCGCTCGTGGCCGATGCCGGCACGCACTGGCTGACCGAGTCGATCCGGGTGGTCCACTGCGGAATGCCCAGCACGGACATGGCGATCGCGAAGAAGACGACCGCCAGGGCCAGGTTGGTGACCGGCCCGCCGAGCATGACCGTCAGCTTCTGCGGCGTGCGGAGCTTGTAGAACACGCGATCCTCGTCGCCAGGACCGACCTCGTCAGCTGACGCCTGCCGGGCGCTGTGCATCATCTTCTGCAGCTGCGTCTTCGGGACCGCGGCTGCGGCGCTGTTCGGCGGGAACATGCCGATCATCCGCACGTAGCCGCCCAGCGGGACAGCCTTGACGCCGTACTCGGTCTCGCCCTTGCGGCGCGACCAGAGGGTGGGACCGAAACCGACCATGTACTGCGTGCACTTCACGCCGAACCGCTTGGCCGGCACGAGGTGCCCCACCTCGTGCAGCCCGATGGAAACCGCAACCCCCAGCAGGAACAGGACCCAGCCGAGCACGACCAAGCCGCTCATCGGATCCCTTTCGTCAGCACTTCGTTGGCCCGGGCGCGCGCCCAGGTCTCCACATCGAGAACGTCGGCGAGCGTCGGACTCTTCCGTAGCCCGCCACCGCCGGCCGCGTCCAGGTGCGCGTCGACGACCCGCTCGACGGTAGAGACGATCTCGGGGAACGCCAGGTTCCCGGCCAGGAAGGCCGCCACGCACTCCTCGTTGGCCGCGTTGAACACGGCGGGGGCGGTTCCACCGGCCTCCCCGACCCGCCTGGCCAGGTCGACCGCGGGGAATGCCGCACCGTCGAGCGGGAGGAACTCCCACGTGGCCGCCGTCGACCAGTCGCACGCGGGAGCGGCGTCGTTCACCCGATCGGGCCAACCGAGGCCCAACGCGATCGGGAGCCGCATGTCCGGCGGACTGGCCTGCGCCAGCGTCGAGCCGTCCACGAACTCGACCATCGAGTGCACGACCGACTGCGGGTGCACGACCACCGCGATCCGGTCCAGGGGCACGTCGAACAGCAGCTGGGCCTCGATCACCTCGAGACCCTTGTTGACGAGAGTCGCCGAGTTGATCGTGACCACCGGCCCCATGTCCCACGTCGGGTGTGCCAGCGCCTGCGCCGGCGTCACGTCGGTCAGCTCAGCGGGCGAGCGCCCGCGGAACGGGCCGCCGCTGGCGGTCAGGATCAGCCGGCGCACCTCACCGGGCGAGCCACCGCGCAGCGCCTGCGCCAGGGCGGAGTGCTCGGAGTCCACGGGGACGATCTGTCCCGGCTTCGCGGCCTGCTTCACCAACGAGCCGCCGACGATCAGCGACTCCTTGTTGGCCAGCGCCAGCGTCCGCCCCGCCCCGAGTGCCTGCAGGGTCGGCCCGAGCCCGCGCGACCCGGTCATGCCGTTCAGGACGACGTCGCACGGCCAGGCCGCGAGCTCACTGGCGGCCGGGTCGCCGGCCACCACCGTGAGCCCCGAACCCTCGGGCCGACCGCGACGGGTGAGGGCCTCCCGCAGGTCGTCCAGCAGCGTGTCGTCGGCGAGTCCGACGACCTGCACGTCCAGCTCCACCGCCTGCATCGCGAGTGCGTCGACGTCCGCCCCCCCGGCGGCGATCCCGACCACGCGGAAGCGGTCCGGATTGCGGCGCACGACGTCGATCGCCTGGGTCCCGATGGACCCGGTCGAGCCGAGCAGGACGACGTCGCGCATCTGCCCAGTCTCCCGCACCATGCCCTGGGCCCCGATTGGCCCTTGCCGTGAGTCTTGCCCCGATCACGGGGCGCAAGACTCACGAGCAGGGCCAATCGGCGTCGTCAAGGAACGGTCTCGGTAGCGTCGACCCATGGCCGAGCCATCCCCGTACGTCGCGCGGCTGCGACGAGCAGTCGGCCACGACCTGCTCCTCCTTCCGGCCGTCTCGGTCCTGATCCGCGACGACGGAGGTCGGCTGCTCGTGGTGAAGCAGGCCGACCGGCAGCAGTGGGGCACGGTCGGAGGCGCGGTCGAGCCCGGCGAGAGCCCGCGCCAGGCAGCCCAGCGGGAAGTCGCCGAGGAGACCGGCCTCACCGTCGAGCTCGGTCGGCTCGTCGACGTCTACGGCGGACCGACGTTCGAGACCGTCTACCCCAATGGCGACCACTGCGCCTACGTGCTCATCGTCTTCGAGGCGAAGGTTACGGGTGGGACCGCCCGGGCCGACGGCGACGAGGTCGTCGACCTGCGCTGGGTCCAGTCGGGCGATCTCGCGGCGCTGGACCTGACCCGGATGAGCCGGGAGCTGCTCACCAGGCTCGACCTGCTCTGACCAGCGGGGGGCGAACCGACCTGGGCAGCGTCGTCCGTCAGCCGACGGACACCGGGAGCGCATCGACGTCGGTCTCGCGGACGCCGAAGCGTTCCCAGAAGCGCAGCATCGGCTTCGGGGCGTACCAGTTCCACCGACCGAGCAGCCGCATCGTGGCGGGCACGAGCAGCGCCCGGACGATCGTGGCGTCGACCAGAACGGCGACGGCGAGGCCCACCCCGATCATCTGGATGAACGTGATCCCACTGGTCGCGAACGCACCCACCACGACCACGAACAGCAGCGCGGCACTGGTGATGATCCGGCCGGTGCGCTGCAGGCCGCGCTCCACGGCGAGTGAGTTGTCACCGGTACGGTCCCACTCCTCGCGGATCCGGCTGAGCAGGAACACCTCGTAGTCCATGGACAGCCCGAACGCCATGGCGAAGATGAGCACGGGCTGGGTGGCCTCGAGGAAGCCGGTGGACGTGAACCCCAGCAGGCCCGACAGGTGGCCCTGCTGGAAACCCCACACGAGGATGCCGAACGTCGCGGACAGCGACAGCACGTTCATGACCATCGCCTTGAGCGGGAGCACGATCGACCCGAAGGCCATGAACAGCAAGGCGAAGGTGACGACGAACAGGTAGAGCCCCGCCCAGGGCAGGCGTTGCTGGATGCCGTCGAGCAGGTCGACGAGTCGAGCCGACTCGCCGCCGACCAGCGCAGCTCCACCGCCTGGAACGGCGACATCGCGGGCCTGCGTGACGACGTCTCGGGCCTGGGTCCCCGCCGACTCGCCGTGGTACGAGAGGTTGACCAGCGCGCTGCCGCCGTCGGTGGCGACCACCTGGGCCGCTGTGACGTCGGGCAGGGCTGCGAGGTCGGACACGTACCGGTCCAGCGCCGCGCCGCTGACCCCGGTCACGACCACCTGGACCGGCTGCGCCGCCACCATCGGGAAGTCGGCGCGCAACGTCTCCATCGCCACCCGGCTCTCGGCGTTCGCGGGGAGCGCGCGCTCGTCGACGCCACCGAACGCGACCCGGAAGAACGGCAGACCGAGTACCGCCAGAAGCGCCACAGTCGCAACGGCCACCAATGCGGGACGACGCATGACGGTGCGGGCGAGTCGGGCCCACGCGCCACGCGACTCGTCGACGGGCTGCGCCGAACGGCGACGCGCCCACGGCATCCGCAGGCTGTTCACGCGGTGACCCAGCACACCGAGCAGCGCGGGGAGCACGGTCAGACCGGCGATCATCGCCATCAGCACGGCGGCGATCCCGCCGTACGCCATCGACCGCAGGAAGTTCATCGGGAAGAGCAGCAGCGCGCCAAGTGACACGGCCACGGTCAGGGCCGAGAACGCGACCGTGCGGCCGGCTGTGGCGACCGTGTTCACCACCGCGGAGCCGACATCGTCGCCGGCCGCCAGCTGTTCGCGGAACCGGCCGACCACGAAGAGGGCATAGTCGATGGCCAGGCCCAGCCCGAGCATCGTGACGATGTTCACCGCGAAGATGCTGACACCGGTGAACTGGGTGATGACCTGCAGCACGGTGAACGACCCGAGGATCGCCACGACGCCCACTGCCAGCGGCAGCCCGGCCGCCACGAGACTGCCGAAGACCACGACCAGCAGGATCAGCAGGATCGGGAACGACAGACCTTCGGCCCGTCCGATGTCCTCCTTCACCTGGGCGTTCATCTCGACGTACACCGGCACCTGCCCGCCGCGCAACGTGGTCAACCCGTCGGCGGGGAGCTGGTCGGCGATCGCTCGGTACGACGCCTCGCGCGCGGTCTCGTCGGCACCCACCAACGACAGCGTCACATAGGTCGAGCGCCCGTCCGCCGTCGCGAAGGCTGGGTTACGCCCCGTGCTCCAGTACGTGGTCACGTGGGCGACGTCAGCGGCCGGCAGGCTGTTCGTCACGTTCTCGACCGCCGTCCGGAACGCCGGGGCGGTCACTGTGAGGTCGCTGCCGGGGGGCGCGGTGTAGACGACGACCACGTCGGCCGCCACGTGCCCGAACTGCTGGTCGATCGCTGCCGCCGCCCGACTCGACTCGCTGCCCGGCGTCTCGAAGCCGCCACCGCCCAGCCGACCGAAGACCTGGGTCCCCCAGACGCCGGCCACGACGAGCAGCAGGCCGGTGGCGGCGAGCACCCAACGGCGGCGCCGGTACATGAGCCGCCCCCAACGGCCGAAGGGCGAGGCCGGCGTTGGGCCGACGGGTGAGCGTCGGTCGGCCGGGGAGCCGGGCTCGGGCCGAGTCGGCGAGGTGGCAGTCATGGTGGCCATGGTCTTGTTCCCCTCCCAGGGCGGGCTCGGGCGATACCGTCAGTCCGTCCAGTGAGCCCGAGTCACGTTCGTGAACGATGTTCATAGGTGAAGCGCGTTCACTATGCAAACGATGTACGCTATTGTCAAGGGTGTTCACCGAAACATCTCCGCACCCGTCAGGGGGACCATGAGCATCGACCTCTCCGCGGCCCGGCCGGGCAGCCGGCGCGACCGCGCCCGGGCGCAGACCCTGGCCGAGATCAACGCCGCCGCCCGCGCCGAGCTGGTCGCTCACGGACCGGGCGGGATCCAGCTGCGGGCCGTCGCCCGCAACGTCGGGTTGACCGCTCCCGCGCTGTACCGCTACTACCCCGGTCTCGACGAGTTGGTCCAGGGGCTGACCGCCGAGCTGTTGTGGGAGCTGGTCGGGATCCTGGAGAGGGCCCGCGACGCCGAGCCGACCGGCGACCCGTTCGCCCGGATGCTCGCGGTGGCGCGGGCGTTCCGGGGCTGGGCCGTGACGCACCCACCGGAGTTCGCGCTGACCTTCGCGTCGCCGCCGGCGGAGTGGGGCAAGTCGCCGAGCACCGAGTGCGAAGAGGCCGGCAGCCGGTTCGGCAACGTGTTCGCGACGTTGTTCATCACCATGTGGGCGACGGCGCCGTTCCCGATCCCCGACCTGGACGAGCTGGCCCAGGGCGTGGAGCCCACCCTGCTTCCGTACTGGACGTGGCTGACCAACGAGGTCTCACCGGGAATCCCGATGGGTGCCGTCGTGCGGTTCCTCGAGGGCTGGGTGCGGATCTACGGCTCGGTCGCGCTGGAGACGTTCGGCCACCTGTCGTGGGCGATGCCTGACGGCGCCCCGATGTTCGAGCAGACCCTCATGGCACTGGCCGAGATGGTCGGCCGGCCCGAGGCCTACACGCCCCCAGCCTGACGAAGGCGGCTCCCCGGGACGATCCTCGCGTGCCCCACCGACAGCTGATGACCCCAGGAGAACCTCAACAAGTACTGAAGCAACGAACGGTTGCTTCAACAACCGGGGGGTCACAGGTCGAGGCCCGTGAAGACCAGCACCCGCTCGTAGGTGAAGTCCTCCATCGCGAACCGCACGCCCTCTCGCCCGACGCCCGACTCCTTGATGCCGCCGTAGGGCATCTGGTCGGCTCGGAAGCTCGGCACGTCACCGACCACGACTCCGCCCACGTGCAGGTCGCGGTGCATCCGGAACGCGGTCTGCAGATCGTGCGTGAAGACCCCAGCCTGCAGGCCGAACCGCGAGGCGTTGACCGTGGCGATCGCGTCGTCCACTCCGTGCACCTTGGCGATACCCAGCACCGGCCCGAACACCTCCTCGGTCGCGACCTTGGAGTGCGGCGGCACGTCGACCAGCACGACGGGGTCCACGTGGGCACCGTCGCGCCCGCCACCAGCGAGCAGCCGACCACCTTCCGCGACCGCCTCGGCGACCCATTCCTGCACCCGGATCGCAGCCGCTTCGTCGACGAGCGGGCCGACGTCGGTGGCGTCGTCGAACGGGTCGCCGGTCACCTGCTCCCCCACCTTCTCGACGACCCGCTCCACCAGCCGGTCGTACACCGAGGCGTCAACGAGCACTCGCTGCACCGAGATGCAGGACTGGCCGGCCTGGTAGTTGGCGAACGCCGCGATGCGCGACGCCGCCCAGTCGATGTCGGCGTCGGAGTCGTAGTCGGCCAGCACCACGGCCGCGGCGTTGCCGCCGAGCTCGAGCACCACGTGCTTGCTCGGCACGGACGCCTCGATCGCGTACCCGACCGGTGCCGAGCCGGTGAACGAGATCACCGGCAGGCGCGGGTCTGCCACGAGCGCCGGCATCCGGTCGTTCGGCACCGGCAGCACCGACCACATCCCCGGGGGCAGGTCGGTCTCGGCGAGCAGCTCACCGAGCACCAGGGCCGACAACGGGGTGGCCGGCGCCGGCTTGACCAGGATCGGGGCGCCCACCGCGATCGCCGGGGCAACCTTGTGGGCCACCAGGTTGAGCGGGAAGTTGAACGGGGCGATCCCGAGGACCGGCCCCTTGGGGAACCGGCGGATCAGCGCCAGCCGGCCGGCCGAGGTGGCCTCGGTGTCGAGGCGCTGCATCTCGCCGTTCCAGCGACGCACCTCCTCGGCGGCCCAGCGGAAGACGCTGGCCGCGCGGGTGACCTCGACCCGCGCCCACTTGATCGGCTTGCCGTTCTCGGCGGTGATCACCCGGGCGATCTCCTCGGCCCGCTCGGTGAGCCGCGCCGAGATGTGGCTGAGGGCATCGGCGCGCGCCGCGATCGTCAGCCGCTCGGCCTCGTCGCGACTCGCCTCCAGCGCGGTCACCGCCGCCGCCACCTGCTCGGGCGTGGGCACCGACACGACGCCGACCACCGCGCCGTCGTGAGGATTGACCACGTCGAGGGCGTCGACCCCGGTAGCGGGGACGCCGGACAACCAGAACGGGGTGACGTCGGCCATGGTTCCTCTTCCTCGCCGGACGGACGGTGATCGAAACGGTAACCAGCGAGGGCGAGACACCCTGTTGTCCGTCCCGGCCAGTGGCGGGCACCAATGACGCCGCAGCGGACAGGTTCGAGCCCCTGGTCAGGGTGCGGCGGCGGCCGCATCGCGGTCGCGGACCGCGAGCGCGACCCAGAGATCGGCCCGAAGGTCGGGGTCGTCCAGCGAGCGTCCGAGAAGCTCCTCGACGCGACGCATCCGGTACCGAAGCGTGTGCCGGTGCACGCCGAGCGTGGTGGCTGCGGCGTCCCACTGGCCGTGGTGCGCCAGGTAGGCGCGCACGGACGCGACCAGGTCGCCGCGGTCGCGCGCCTCGAGCGGGCCCAGGAGGGCGTCGGCGAAGCCGCGGGCTGCGTCGGGGTCGAGCAGACCGACCACCCCCTTGCGGGCGAGGTCGCCGAAGGTGCGCACGCCCCCAGGGCCGGCCGCGGCCAGTGCCCGGCGGGCCTGTCGAAGCCCATCGCAGAGCCGCTCCGGCGGGACCGGGTCACTGATCCCCCAGGCCACGACCCGACCGTCGGACAGCTGCGTCACCACGTCCGTCGCGACCGCGTCGGCGGGCAGCAGCACCACCACCCGACCCTCGTGGTGCGTGGCCCCGCGCCAGCCCTGGTGCGGGTCGGGGTCCTCGGCCGCCTCCTGGACCCGGGCCAGGTCCGGCGCGGTCCCGTCGGCCACCAGGACCCGGACCGACCCGGCGAGCAGCTCCTCCCACCCGACGCCGGCGACCGGGAGCTCGGACGGGTCGGTCCCGCCGACGAGGAGGGCGAACACGGCGGCCCGCAGGTCGCGTCGCGCCGTGTCGCTGCCGGCGCTCTGCTCGAGGCTCAGCGCGGCCAGCGCCACCGCGACGCTGAGCAGGGCGTGGTCCGGAGCCGTGAACGGATCCGGCCGGCTCACCGCCAGGAATCCGCGCACCCGCCCGGCCGCAGCCAACGGGTGGAGCACCACCGAACGACCCGCATCGCTGAATGCGGCCGCGGTACGGGGCCCCCGCGCACGCATCCGCGACAGCTCGGGTCCGAGTGACTCGGCCCACGACGCCGCCTCGCGTGGCGTGGCATGGACCACCGCGCCGCGGGCGTCGAGCAGGAGGACGTCGGCGTCGACGGCGCGCGACAACCGAGCCACGACGGCGGCTGCCCCTTCGGGTTCCAGCGCAGCCCGGGTCAGCTCTCGCTGCTGGGCCGCGGCCCGCCCCACCGCCTCGTATTCCTCGGCGCTGAGCAGCTCCGACACCGCCTGGCTCACCGCGATGAACGACGTGGGCTCGCCCACCTCGATCAGGGGAAGCGACTGCGTGGCGGCCGCATCGCGCAGGCTCTGCGGCACGGTCTCGTGGGTGAGCCCCACACCCAGACCCAGGCCGACGACCCCCGCCCGCGCCACCCGCGCCACGTACGGCGACCAGTCCGGGTCGCCCAGTCGCATCCCGGTGGTCAGCAGCAGCTCACCACCGGTGAGGTAGGGCGTCGGGTCGAGCAGCTCGCTGACCGCGACCCAACGCACGGGTCGATCGGTTCCGTCCGAGGGCGCATTCGGGTCGGCGACGAGGCGCAGGTCGAGCCGGGGCAGCGCGAGCACGGACCGCAGCGTCGGTGGCATCCGGCCTCCCTGGACGTCTCGGACAAGGGATGAGCCTCGATTGTCCACCTCGTCAGGAGGACGCCGGAAGGCCCCTCGCCTACGCTGGCCCGAAACCCGAAGCCTCGGAAGCGAGCCCGCATGAGCGACAGCCCCGTCGGCGGCCCGGCCCTCCCCCAGGAGCGCCGTCTGGCCACCGCCATCCCCGGTCCGAAGTCCCAGGCCCTCATGGCGCGCCGCAACGAAGCCGTGTCCGCCGGCCTCGGCACCGCCCTTCCGGTCTTCATCCAGGCCGCTGGCGGCGGGGTCCTCGTCGACGTCGACGGGAACTCGCTGATCGACCTCGCCTCGGGCATCGCCGTCACCGGAGTCGGCAACTCCGCGCCCCACGTGGTGGACAACGTCCAACGACAGGTCGCGCAGTTCACGCACACCTGCTTCATGGTCACGCCGTACGAGGGGTACGTCGACGTCGCGGTCGAGCTGAACCGGCTGACCCCGGGCGACTTCGCGAAGAAGTCCGCCCTGTTCAACTCCGGCGCCGAGGCGGTGGAGAACGCGGTGAAGATCGCCCGGTACGCCACCGGACGGCAAGCGGTGGTCGTCTTCGAGCACGGCTATCACGGCCGCACCAACCTGACCATGGCGCTCACCGCGAAGTCGATGCCCTACAAGTACGGGTTCGGGCCGTTCGCCGGCGAGATCTACCGGATGCCGCTGGCCTACCCGTTCCGCTGGCCCAGTGGTCCGGAGAACGCCGGGTCCGAGGCGCTGGCCGAGGTGATCACCAAGATCGACA
>Ga0302299_10000967_pt1 | contig 16830 bp, 16 predicted proteins | sample III_Fen_N3_4_FD_198795 | JGI IMG/M metagenome (GOLD analysis project Ga0302299, IMG submission 198795) | Peat permafrost microbial communities from Stordalen Mire near Abisko, Sweden - III_Fen_N3_4 | ecosystem: Environmental > Terrestrial > Soil > Wetlands > Permafrost | place: Sweden: Abisko... | reverse complement strand
TCACGCGATGGCTCGCGCGAGCGGCCGACCACACCGACCAGCACCGCACCGTGCCCGGCGCGACATCGGCCAGGATGGCGCGCGGGTACACGAACACCATCGGGTCCGACGCCCAGACGATCAGGACACGCCCCAGCGGCGGCGCCAGCTCGACGATGCGCGCGGCGATCGCCTCCGTGCCGCGCGCACGTTGCGCGTGGCGTCCGACGGCGCGCACCACCGCGATCGGCGCGACCACCAGGTGAACCGCTGCGAGCACGCCGGCCAAGGTCCGCCCCGGAAACCGCGCCGCGAGCCCACGCTCCAGCACCCACCCGATCACCGCCGCGAACGCCAGATCCGGGATCACGAGCACGCGCCCCGAGGGAACCCCCGCCGCGCCGAGCACCGTCGCGGCGACCCCACCGACGACAAACCAGCCAAGCGCTCGGGCGCCCGCGGCCGCCGCGACATCCGCCGACAGGTTCGGCGCGACCGCACCAGGGACGCCGTCCGGTTGCCCACGCGCGGCGGCGTCAGCTCCAACCGCGGGCGAACGCGTCCGCGGGCGCGGCGCCGTCAGCCGCCACGCCAACCCGACCACGCCGACCGCGGCCAGCCCGACCACGCACAGCTGCCACTCGGCGATCACGTGGGCGAGCTCGGCGGGGATCCCGAGCGCCGCACAGCCGACGAGCAGCGGCACGCGGATCGCCGCCAGCGCCGCAAAGCCGACCGGATCCGCCAGCGGGTCGTGGTAGCCGCCGCTGCCTCGGGTGCCGCCACCCAGCGCCGCGTAGCCAGCGAGGTACAACCCCGACAGCACGACCACCGGCACGCACGCCCGCAACCGGCGCCGCCAGGGCCGCGCGCCAGCGCCGAGCTCGAGCGCGAGCCACAGCGGCGCCACCGCGAGCGCCGCCTCGCTGCTCGCCAGCGCCACGACGAACACCACCGGCGCGAGCCAGCGGTGCCTCGACCACCGCGCGACCAGCGCCGCCGCCCCCAGCGCTCCCGCGATCACCACGTGGCGCGCCGAGATCCACGCGTAGCCCTCGACGTGCGCCGCCGACAGCCCGAACACGGCCAGCGCGAGCGTCGCCGCCGCCGCCGGCAGCAGGCGGCGCAGCAGCGCCCCCGCGGCGACCAGCAGCGCCAGGTACCAGGCCAGCGAGCTCAGGTGATACCCGAGCGGCGCGGCGCCAAACATCCGATCATCGACCGCGAACGCCAGGCTCGTCAGCGGGCGCAGGAAATGGATCTTCAGATCGGGCGCCGCCCACCACGGCTGCGCGCCGTACCGCACCCGCCGCTGATTGGCTTCGACGCCCCCGGGGACGAACCGGAACAAGTCGTACGCGGCGGGGGCGCGCTCGCTGGTCGAACGCAGCGCCGCGCGGAACCCGTGGTCGTCGGTCAGGAACCCGACCGCGATCGAGCTCGACGCGAGCGCCATCACCGCCACGATCACGATTCCCATCGCGCCGCGGTGACCGAGCGCGCGGATGATGCGTCCTGCCATCGCCCAGGTGTCCAACAGATCCGGTGTTGCGTCCAAGACAAGATACGACCACGATCGAGACCTTCGAGGTCTCATGTCATGCTCGAGCTTCGCCTGCTCCGCTACTTCATCGCCGTCGCCGAGACCGAGCACGTGGGCCGCGCCGCCACGCGGCTCCACATCTCGCAGTCGCCGCTGAGCCGGCAGATCCGACAGCTCGAGGATCTGCTGGGCGTCGCGCTGTTCACGCGCGCGCAGCGCCGGATCCACCTCACCGACGTCGGCCGCTGGCTGCTCGGCCCGGCGCGCGACATGCTCGCCCGCGCCGACGCCCTGGCGCGCGAGGCCCAGGACCGCGGCGCCGGTGACGTCGGCCAGCTCGCCATCGGATTTGTCAGCGCGGCGCTGTCGAGCGGCGCCCTCCCCAGCGCCCTGCGCCGGCTCCGCGGCGAGCGCCCGCGGGTCCGCGTCGCCCTGCGCCAGCTACCGTCCACCGAGCAGCTCGCGCAGCTGCGCGCCGGCAGCCTCGACATCGCGCTCGTCCACCGCCGGCCGGTCACCGCCGAGCTCGAAGCCCACCGGCTGACCGAGCAGCCCTACGTCCTCGCGGTTCCGCGCGCGGGCCGGTTGGCGCGCGGCCGCATCCGACCGGCTCAGCTCGACGGCCAGCCGTGGATCGCCGTCGCCGGGGCCGACGGCAGCGACCGCTGGGCCCAGGCGATCGCGGCGGCCGGCTTCCTCCCCCAGGTCGCCGTCCAGGTCGCCGAGTGGGCCAGCGCGCTCGCCCTCGTCGACGCCGGCGTGGGCCTCGCGCTCATCCCCGCGAGCTACGCGACCGCGCCGCCGGCCAACGTCGCGATCCGCCAGCTGCCCTGGCTCCACCTGACCTCCAGCCTCGTCCTGGTCCGTCGGCGCAGCCTCAGCAGCCCGCTGATCGATACCGTCGCGCGGTGGATTCTCGACGCCGCCCGCGCCAAGCCGCCCCGCGTCCGCCACCCAGCCTCGCCCCGGCCCCCGACCCGCCGTCGCGCCTGACCCGCGGCGCCCTCGGCGAGGGCACCCGCTCACGCATCACGATCCTCCGCGCCGCCACCGGCCGCTGCCGCGTCGCCGCCACCGTGCACCAAGCTCCGCGCCCGTCGCGCCCGCCGCTTCGACAGCTCCACGCCGATCGCGTCGAGCCCCTGCGCATTGGCCGCCGCCAGCACGCTGCCCAGCCCGCAGAACGGATCGACCACGACGCGGGCTCCGACCGACGCCACGAACCGCACCGCGGCCTCGCACGCCGCCGCGCCCATCGCCCGCGACCAGCTCATCGCGCCGAGCGCCGGCAGGACATCCGCGGTCGAAGCGCCCGCCAGCAGCCGGCGCTCGCGGCTCACGCACACCAGGTGGGCATACGCCGGCCGGCCGAACGTGATCGTGCCCGGCGGCACCCGGCATACGACCTTGTGCCACAAGAGGCTGCTGCCCGCGGCGTCGGCGCCGCACATCACCAGGTGCCCCTTGTCGATCCAGCGACCGTCGTGCTTGACGTCGGTCTGGTAGAACATCGCGACCGCGTCGTCGGCGACCGCGCGGCACGCCAGCGCCACCGTCGCCACGAACCAGTCGCGCCAGCCGGCCACGCCCAGCGCCGGCAGCTCGCTGTGATCCGGCAGCGAGGTGATCACCGCGTGGTCGTCGGGCAGGCGCGCCGCGAGGAACGCGATGCCATCGCCGTGGTGAACCACCCGCGTGGGCGACATGCCGCGCGCGCAGCCTCCCAGAACCACCGGCGCCGCGCAATGTGGCCGCGCGACGCTGTCCGGCGCGCCGCGGCGCGCTAAGAAGCAGCGTGCATCTCGACGCCGTCACCGCGACGCCCCGGCCGGTCTGTGGGCGCTGCCGGCGGCCGATGACCGTGTGCTACTGCGACGCGCTGCCGCGGATCGACACCGCGACGCGCGTGGTGATCCTGCAGCACCCGCGCGAGCGCGACATGCCGATCGGCACCGCGCGGATGGCCAGCCTGTGCCTGCCGTCCGCCGAGCTCCACGTCGGCGTTCGCTGGGCCGACAGCGCGCCGCTCGCGCGTGCGCTCAAGGATCCTGCCCGGCCGCCGATCCTCTTGTACCCCGGCCCCGGCGCGCGCGACATCTTGCGCGATCCGCCGCGCGGGCCGGTCACGCTCGTCGTCGTCGACGGCACGTGGTCTCAGGCCAAGACCGTCGTGCGCGACAACCCGCTGCTCCAGGCGCTGCCGCGCTACGCGTTCGCGACGCCCGAACCCTCGCAGTACCGGATCCGCCGCGAGCCGCGCGCCGAATACGTCTCGACGATCGAGGCGCTGATGCACGTGCTCGGCGCGCTCGAGGGCGAGCCCGCCCGGTTTCGCAGCCTGCTCGATCCGCTCAACGCGATGGTCGACGCCCAGCTCGCCTGCCAGGCGCGCTCGCCGCGCCGCCGGGTGCGCCAGCCTCGCACCACCTCGCCGCGCGGACCCGAGCTCCACGCAGCGTTCACCCACCGGTTCGCCGATCTGCTGTGCGTCGTCGGCGAGGCCAACGCGTGGCCGTACCGCGCGGGCGCGCCGACCCCGCCCGAGGAGCTCGTTCACTGGGTCGCCCATCGCGTCGCCACCGGCGAGACGTTCGACGCGCTCGCCGCGCCCGAGCGGCCGCTGTCGCCGAGCACGACGTTTCACAGCGAGCTCGCCGAGCACGCGCTCACCGGCGCCGCCCCCCGCGCCGAGCTGGTCGCGCGGTTCGCGGGGTTCGTGCGGACGACCGACGTCGTGTGCGCCTGGGGCTACTACGGCATCGACCTGCTGCTGGCCAGCGGCGGTTCGCTGCCCGCCGAGCGGATCGACCTGCGCGCCGAGGCCCACCGGCTCACGAACCGCAAGCTCGGCAGCCTCGAGGCCTACGCGGCGACGCTCGGCCCGCCGCCCGCGCCGCTCACGCTCGGCCGCGCCGGTCGCCGGCTCGCCCAGATCGCCCAGATCGCGCGCGCCTGGCACGCCCGCTAGGTCGTGCGCAGCAGCAGCAAATACTCGACGTTGCCCGCCGGACCGGTGATCGGCGACTCGACCGCGTCGCCCGCGAACAGGCCGTGGCCGGTCGCCCAGGCGCGCACTTTATCGACCGCGCCGCGGCGCACCACGGGATCGCGGACCACGCCGCCCTTGCCGACCGCGTCGCGGCCGACCTCGAACTGCGGCTTGACCAGCGCCACGATCGGCTTGCCCGCCGGCGGCCGCAGCAGCTCGACGATCCGCGCCAGCACCAGGGTCAGCGAGATGAACGACACGTCGATCACCGCGAGGTCGCACGGCTCGGGCACGCGCGCGGCGTCGAGCGTGCGTACGTTCTCGCGCTCGAGCACCACGACCCGTGGATCCTGCCGGATCGACCACGCGAGCTGGCCGTAGCCGACGTCGATCGCGTAGACCCGCGCCGCGCCGCGCCGGAGCAGCACGTCGGTGAAGCCCCCGGTCGAGGCGCCGATATCGAGCGCCGTGCTGCCCGCCGGGTCGATCCCGAAGCTGTCGAGCCCCTTGACCAGCTTGAGCGCGCCCCGCGAGACATAGGGGTGATCCTCGGCGCGCAGCGCGATCTCGGCGGCGGGATCGATCATCGTCCCCGGCTTGGTCTCGAGCCGGCCGCGGACCACCACGCCGCCGGTCATGATCAGCGCCCGCGCGCGCTCGCGGCTGGAGACCAGCCCGCGGTCGAGCAGCAGCTTGTCGAGACGTTCGCGCGCCATGCCGTGGATACGACTACAGGGTACCCGGGGATTTGACAAATCGAACGAGCGTCCTATTCTGAGGCGTGGCCAAAGGCGAAGCGACCCGGCAGGCGATCCTCCAGCGCGCGTTCGAGCTCGCGAAGACGATCGGGCTTTCGGGGCTGTCGATCGGCCGGCTCGCCGAGGCGACCGGGCTGTCCAAGAGCGGGCTGTTCGCGCACTTCGGCTCGAAGGAGGCCCTCGAGGTCGCCGTGGTGGAGGAGGCCGCGCGCCAGTTCATCGAGATCGTCGTTAGCCCCGCGCTGCAGAGGCCGCGCGGCGAACCGCGGCTCCGCGCGCTGTTCGAGCGCTGGATCCAGTGGGGCGAGCAGTCCGGTGGCTGCTTCTTCGTCGGCGCGAGCGCCGAGCTCGACGACCGCCCCGGGTCGCCGCGCGAGGCGGTCGTGCAGTCGTCCAAGGACTGGCTCGATACGCTGTCGACCGCGGTCCGCATCGCCATCGCCGAGGGCCAGTTTCGGTCCGACGTCGACGCCGAGCAATTCGCCTTCGAGACCTATAGCCTGATGGCGGGGTTTCACGCGTACCAGAAGTTCTTGCGCGCGCCGGCTTCGCTCGAGCGCGCGCACCAGGCGTTCGAACGGCTGCTCGCGAGCGCGCGGCTGCCTGCACTTCGCCCTCGCTCGTAGCGCCCAGGAGTTGACCCATGATGCATGCTTCTTCGTCGTCGCAAAATAGTACGTCCGTTCGTTCGCAAACCGCGGTCCGGCTGACCAAGGCGGCGCTCCAGGCCGCGTACGTCGTCTCCGAAGATCTCGGAACCAGCCTCGCCGAACGGCTGTTCACTTCGCCCCGCCGGCACCGCCGGCCCGACCGCGAACGCGAGGTCCTGGCGCGCGGCTGGGAGTTCGCGATCGACGTCGAGCTGCGCACGCCGCGCAGGCAAGGCGAGCGCCGCCGTGTGCACGCCTGGCGGTGGGGCCATGGCCCGACCGTGCTTCTGGTGCACGGCTGGGAGGGCCGCGGCGCCCAGCTCGGTAGCTTCGTCGAGCCGCTGGTCCGCGCCGGGCTCTCGGTCGTCGCGTTCGACGCACCCGGCCACGGCGATTCGCCCGGCCGGCGGCTGTACCTGACCGACCTCGCCGACTGCGTGATCGACGTCGCCCGCGCCGTCGGGCCGCTCCACGGCATCATCGCGCATTCGTTCGGCGCCGCCGGGGCGCTGCTCGCCCACCAGCGCGGCCAGATCGACGCCCGGCGCAACGTGATGATCGCGCCCAACGTGTTGATCGGCGAGGCCGTGGCGCAGTTCGGGCGGGCGATCGCGCTCGATGATCGCGATTGCTCCACGCTCGAGCATCAGCTCGCGAGCTCGAGCGGCATCGCCCTCGACTCGCTCGAGCTCGAGCGGCTGGTCGGCGAGCGCGACGCCGCGCTGCTCGTCGTCCACGACGAAGACGACCGCGAGGTGCCGCACCGCAGCGCCGTCCGGCTCGCCGCGGCCTGGCGCCAGGCCCAGCTGCGCACCACCCACGGCCTGGGCCACCGCCGGATCCTGCGCGACGCCCAGGTCCTCGATGAGGTCGTCGCGTTCCTGCAGCACGGGGTCTCGCCACCCGCCTCCGGGCTGGTCCGCGAGGTCGACCGGCTGCTCGATGCGCAAGGCGCGTGACCCCCGCCACGCCGGTCCGCTCCCGTCATTCACCAAGTCGGCACGGCTGCTTGACAGACCCCGGCCTCGCTGGTACCCATACCGCCTCGCTTGGGGTCATAGCTCAGCTGGGAGAGCGCTAGAATCGCACTCTAGAGGTCAGGGGTTCGATCCCCCTTGACTCCACCAAGTACGTAAGAGGGTCTCGCAGCGATGCGAGGCCCTTTTGTCGTTTCGGGGCGGGCGGCGGCCGAGCCGGCGCGATCGCTGGAAAGTCCCCGGCCCCAGCCGCTACCCTCTCCCGGTGCAGGTGAGCCATGGTGACCCGCGCGTGCGCGGCGTCGTCTACACGCCGCCCGAGGTGACCGGACCGATGGCCCGGGTCGCGCTCGAGCCGCTGCTCCGCGGCCGCTCGATCGACGAGGTCCTCGAGCTGCGGATCTGCGATCCGGCGATCGGCGAGGGCGCGTTTCTGCTCGCCGCGGTCGACGCGATCGCCCTGCACCTCGAGCGCCGGGGCCTCGCACCCGGCGAGGCCCGCGGCCGCGCCGCCGGCTGCGTGTACGGGGTCGACGTCGATCCGCGGGCCGTCGAGGCGGCGCGGATCGCAGTTGGCGTCGGCGATGGCCAGCTCCAGGTCGCCGATGCGCTCGGGCTCGACTGGCCCAGGGCGTTCCCGGCGGCGTTTGCGCGCGGCGGATTCGATGCCGTGCTCGGCAACCCACCCTACATCCGGCAGGAGCACCTCGCCTCCCACAAGCCGCTGCTGCGGGCGTTCGCCAGCTACGACGGCGTCGCCGATCTCTACGTCTACTTCATCGAGCTGGCCCACCGGCTCGCGCGGCCCGGCGGGCGGTACTGCCTGGTCACGCCGAACAAGTGGCTGACGGCGGCGTACGGCCGGGCGCTGCGAGCGTACCTCGCCGCGCAGCACAGCGTCGAGGGCGTCGTCGACCTGGGGCGCACACCGCTGTTCGGTAGCGCCGACGCGTTCCCCTGCATCGTGTGGGGGACGGTCGGCGGGGCGACCGGCGCGGCGATCCAGGCGGCGCGGCGGCCGGCCGGCGCGCCGCCTGAGCTCGACGAGGTCGGCACGCCCCACGCGCGCGAGCGCTGGCGGGCGGCTCCGTGGCACATCGACGCACCCGACGACCGCGCGTTGATCGATCGGATCGAGGCGCGCTGGCCCAAGCTCCGCGACGTGGTCACCGATCGGCCGTCGCGCGGCGTGGTCACCGGGTGCAACCGCGCGTTCGTGCTCGATCGCGGTGCGCGCGACCGGCTGCTCGCCGCCGAGCCCGCCGCCGCGCCGCTGATCCGGCCGTTCGTCAAGGGCCGCGACCTGCGGCGCTGGTTGCCCGCGACCGCGGCGCGCTGGATCTTGCTCGTCGATCGCGGCGTCTCGCTCGACGAGCTGCCCGGGCTCGCCGCGCACCTGGCGCGCTACCGCAGCGCGCTCGAACCGCGCCCCGCAGGCTGGAACGGCGCCTGGACCGGCCGCAAGCCGGGTCCGTATCGCTGGCACGAGCTCCAGGACCCGGTCGGTCCGCTCATCAAGTCGCGCGCGCCACGGCTCTTGTACCAGGACATCCAGACCGGCCCGACGTGCAGCCTCGATCGCGACGGCGTCGTCGTCCCGGACACGACGGTGTGGATGCTGCCGTCGGCCGATCTGGTCCTGCTCGCGGTGCTGAACTCGCCGCTCTACGGCTGGTACGCCGCCCGGCGATTTCCCCCGGCGCTCAACGGCTCGGTGCGCCCGAAACTGGCGTACATCAGCCAGCTGCCGATCGCCCGGCCCGACGACGCCCAGCGCGCCGCGATCGAGCGGCTGGTGCAGCACCGCCTCGAGGTCGCGCCGCGGCTCGCCGCCGAGCCCGACCAGGCTGACGAAGCCCGCGCGCTCGACGCCGCGATCGCCGACGCGGTCCACGATGCCTACGAGCTGTCGGCTGCCGAGCGCGCGCTCATCACGGCCAAGCGCTGACCCGACGACGGAGCTACCCGGCCGGGAGCCGCACGACCACGCGGTCGCCGCCGGTCGTGCACCACAGCTTGCCGCCATCACGCACGACGACGAACGTCGCGATCGCCAGCGAATCGCTCGCGTTGGGTGGCGCCGCGGCCTGGCAGTGCAACGCGAGCTCGATGCCGCCCCCGGTGACCTGCGCGCTGACCGCCAGCGTCCGGCCGCGCCCGGCCCCCGCGGCGACGTCGACCGCCAGCGCGAGCGCGTGGGTGACCGGAGAGACCGCCACGCCGACCGTGACGTCGGGCAGCTCGCCGGACAGCCGCACGCCGACGCGCTCCGCCGCCTGCGTGACGAGCGCCTTCAGGCCGATCGTCCCCCGCGACGCCGGCTTGGTCAGCGCCCGGTTCAGGTTGAGTAGCGCGTTGAGCTCGCGCGACGCGTGCTGCGCGGCCTCGATCGGCCGCTGCAGCTGCGGGTCGCCGTTCTCGGTCAGCTCGCTGAGCTCGTCGAGGGCCATCAGCAGCCCCTGCAGCTTCGACGCACAGTCGTGGTGGAACGCGGGCGCGCGCGAGCCCACCATCGCCAGCTGCAGCAGGCTCGCCGTCGTGGCCGCTGGGTGGCGCGCGCACGGCGCGCCGGTCTCGTCGACGTGGTCGATGGCGACGTCCGTCACGGCGGGGTCACGAACTTTCGAGGCCGGCGGTGAACCCGACCAACCCGAGCTGCGCGGCCTCGCTCCATGGATCCGCCGGCACCTCGTGAATCTCGCCCGGGGCGCGCGCCACCTGCGAGATTCCCGGGTACTCGGCTTCGAGCGCGGCGTGGAGCGCATCCCGGCGCGCGCGGCGCTGCCGATCACCGGACATCGAGAGCAGCTCTTTGTTGCGCGCGACGCCCGCGTGAACCGCCCCGCGCAGCTGCTCGTTGTCGAACGGCTTGTTGAGGAAGCGGAAAATTTCACCTTGGTTGATCCCGTCAATGGCAGTCTCGAGCGTCCGCTTGCCAGTCAGAAGAATCCGTACGGTCTCTGGTCGGACCCGCCGGGCATGTCCCGCCAGCTGCGCGCCCGTCATTTCAGGCATCTCGTAATCCGACACCAATACCGAAATGTCATCGGCTGCGACCCAGCCGAGCGCCTCGCTCGCCGACAAGGTCGAGCGGATATCGAGCTGTTCGCGCCGGAGGCAACGCACGACGGTGCTGAGCATAGCCTCGTCGTCGTCGACGCATACGATCACCGGAAGTTTGTGGGCCATGAGGGAGCTCGAGGTCAGCTAGACAGCCAGCGCCGCCATCCGCGGCGGTCGGTGACGCGCTCGATCTCGTCGAGCGCGACCAGCAGCGCGCGCATGCCGGGGAACCGGGCCTGCGGTGTTTTCTGCAAACAGGTGGTCACGATATCAGCGAGCTTGGGCGGCAGCGGCCCGTGGGGGCTCTCGATCACCGGAATCGGCGCGGTGAGGTGCATCATACATAGCGTGCGCAGGTCGTCATGGTGAAACGGCGGCTGTCCGGTCAGTAATTCGAACAGCACGGCGCCGAGGCCATACTGATCCGAGCGGTCGGTGGGTGCCAGGCCGCGTAACTGCTCCGGGGATATGTAAGCGGGGGTGCCGAGAACAAACTCGGGGTTCTCATCGCGCAGCCCCTCCCCCGCGAGCTCGGCCAGCCCGAAGTCCACGAGCTTGACGTGCAGCTCGCCGGGGTGCGCCGGATCGTTGCCGGCATCGACGATCAGCACGTTCGAGGGCGTCACGTCGGCGTGGACCACGCCGCGATCGTGCGCGGCGGCGAGCGCGTTGGCGAGCTGGCGCGCGATCGTGACGACGTCGCCGGGCGGTAGCGCGCCGCCGGCCACCAGATCCGCGAGGCTCTGACCCTCGAGCAGCTCCATGACGAAGTACGGCCGGCCATCGAGCAGGTAGCCGAAGTCGACGACGTCGACGATGTTGGGGTGGCGCACCCGCGCGGCGGTCCGCGCCTCGCGTAGAAATTTCTGCGCCGCGCCGGCGTCGCGCTCGATCACCTTGGTGCGCAGCACCTTGAGTGCGTAGCGCCGCGTGAGCGCGACGTGCTCGACCTCGAACACCGTGCCCATACCGCCCTCGCCGAGAAATTCCAGTACGCGATACTGTCCTATCGTATCGCCGCGCGATGGCCCGACCGGGTCGCGCGCGGTCGGCGCGCGACCCCGGCCCCGCGTCATCACCATCAGGTCGGCGCACAGCGAGCTGCCCGGCCGCACCGTGATCACGACCTCGGCCTCGCGCGACCCCGAGCGGACCGGCAGCACCGCGCTCGATGCGTGGGCGGCTGAGAGATCGATGTCTGCGAGGAACGCGAGCCGCGCGATCACCGCGGCGCCGAGCTGCGCGTCGACCGTCACCGTCGACAGCACCTGCGATGCGCGCTCGAGCGTGATCGCGTAGGTGTCGTCGGCCATCGCCACGGGTTCGATGTACACGGCGTCCGCGTGCGCGCGAATCGCCGCCGCGAGCGTGAGATCCGCAACCCGACGCGGATCGGCGAATCGGCCCGCTTCACTATGGGAGTCACTCACCGCCTGCACGGTCACTCGCGTATATTAGCAGCTGCAATGTCGATCGAAGGGTCCGCAACGAGTGATTCCACACCAACGGGTGTGCGCGTCCTCGTGGTCGACGACGACGTGGTGATCTGTCGGCAGATGGCCGCGGGGCTGTCCAGCGCGGGATATCAGGTCGTCACCGCCCACGACGGCGCCAGCGCGCTCGATCAGGCGGAGGAGACCCCGCCGGATCTCGCGATCGTCGATCTCGAGATGCCGGGGACCAACGGCCACGACGTCATCCGCCGGCTCAAGGGGCTTTTCGGGCGCGCGGTCCACATCGTCGTGATGACCGGCCACGATGACGAAGGCAGCCACGCCGAGGCGTTCGAGGCCGGCACCGATGACTTCGTCGTCAAGCCTACGGGGATGTCGGAGCTCAAGCGCCGGCTCGCGGCGGCGACGCGCAACCAGCGCGCGTTCGTCGAGATCCGCGTCGCCAAGGAGGCCGCCGATCGGCGGATGACGTACGGCGCGGAGGCCAGCGCGCTGCTCGCGCACGACCTCAACAACGGCCTCGCCGTCTCGCTATCAAATCTGCAATATCTCCGTGACGTCCTCACGTTAGATAAAGACCAGGCCGACGCGGTCGACACCACGGTGCGCTCGCTGCACCGGATGTCCACGCTGGTCGCCAACTTCGTCGATATCGCGCGGTTCGAGGACGCCGCGGTCAAGCCGATCGTCGCCGCGACCCAGGTCCACCACGTGCTCGAATCGGTGCTCGAGGTCAGCGCCTCGACGCTCAAGCGCGGCGTCAAGCTCGAGATCATCTGCGAGCCCGATCTCGTGGCCAAGTTCGATCTCGCGCTGGTCGAGCGCGTGCTGCACAACCTCGTCGGAAATGCCGCGCGCTACTGCAATCAGGGTGGGAGGATCTCGGTGACGGCCCGACGTTGGGACGACGACGACAGCGTCGACATCGCGGTGACCAACTCGGGACCGCAGATCCCAGAAAATATCCGGGGCCAGCTGTTCGGCAAGTACGTGCGGGGTGGCGGCGGCAAGCGCGGCATGGGGCTGTATTTCTGTCGTCTGGTCGCAGAGGCGCATGGTGGGAGAATTGACTATGAAGCCGCCATCGAGGGCCCGCGTTTCGTGCTGCGACTACCCGGCCGCGCCTGACGGTTTTGCGCTAAACTCGCCACGTGCCTCACGCGATCCTCATCTGCGATGACGATCCGGATATTCGCGGTGCGATGAAGCGGACGCTGCGCGGCTATGACGTGACCGAGACCGCGTCGCCGCGCGAAGCCCTCGACGTGATGAAGGGCCGTTCGTTCGACGCGATCGTCAGCGATTTTTCGCTCGAGTCCGACACCGATGGGCTCGATCTACTGCAGCACGTCAAGATGCAGTATCCCGATACCATTCGATTTCTCGTGACCGGCAATAGCGACATCGAGATCGCCGCCCGCGCGGTCAATGAAGGCGCGGTGCACCGCTACTTCTCCAAGCCGTGGAGCGACGAGAAGCTGCGCGCCGCGCTCGAGATCGTGCTGCGGTTCCGTCCCCAGCGCGCGCCCGGCGGAGAATGACCGTGGAGCTCGGCGCGGCGAGCCCCACGCACCTCGGGCGCGTGCTGGTCGTCGACGACGATGCCAGCATGCGGCGGCTGTGTGCCCGCGTGCTGGCCAGCGAGGGCTGGGACGTCATCGTGGTCGACGGTGGCCGCGCGGCGATCGCCCACGTGAGCGACGAGCCCTCGCGGTTCGACTGCGTCGTCACCGACGTCCACATGCCCGAGATCGACGGCTTCGCGCTGATCGCGGCGATCCGCCGCTACGACGACGAGCTGCCGGTGCTCATGATGACCGGCGATCCCTCGCTCGACGGCGCGGTCCGCGCGATCGACAGCGGCGCGGTGTCGTATCTGTCCAAGCCGTTCGACGGCGATGCGCTGGCCGCCGGCGTGGCCCGCGCGGCCCGCCGCCACGGGGTCGCGCGGATGCGCCGGCGCGCCGCGTCGCACACCGAGGCCGAGCTCCGCGAGACCGCGGCGCGATTCGAGACCGCGCTGGCGCGCTCGTGGATGGCGTTCCAGCCGATCATCGACATCACGACCAACCGGATCTTCGCGTACGAAGCGCTGGTGCGCACCGATGAGGAATCGCTGCAGCGCACCGACGTGCTGATCGCGACCGCCGAGCGGCTCGGCCGGATCCACGAGCTCGGCCGCACCGTGCGCGCGGCGGTCGCGCGCGCGGCCGACGAGGTCCCCGACGGCGTGCTGATCTTCGTCAACGTCCACGGCCTCGAACTCACCGATGAGGATCTGTTCAGCGATCGCTGCGCGCTCGCGCCGCTCGCGCACCGGGTCGTGCTCGAGATCACCGAGCGGATCGGCCTCGACCCGGTCGCCGGCCCCGCGCGCGCGGCGCTGCTGCGCAAGCGCGGCTACCGGATCGCGGTCGACGACCTCGGCGCCGGCTACGCCGCGCTCGGCGCGCTCGCGACGCTCGAGCCCGAGATCGTGAAGCTCGACATGTCGCTGGTCCGCGACGTCGATCGCCACCCGACCAAGCGCCGCGTCGTCGGCGCGATCGCGACCTTGTGCCGCGAGCTCGGCAGCCGCGTGGTCGCCGAGGGCGTCGAGACCCAGACCGAGTTTCGCGCGCTGCAGGACGCGGGCATCGAGCTGATCCAGGGCTTCTTGCTGGCGCGACCGACCCGCGAGCTCGCCGTCCCGGCCGTGTGACCGGCCGTGGGGGGACCGTGGACCGCGCCCGCGCCGCGTTCATGTCGCAAGGATGGGCGTGCCGCCGCTCCGCTCGAGGACGATCTCGAGGATCCGCCGGGTCAGCCCCCAGATCACGTGACCCTCGTACGCCCAGCTCGGGAATGCGATCTGGCTGGTCGGCACCGTGTGCGTGCTGTCGAGCGCGCCCGACGCCGCGAGCGGCAGCGGCAGCCAGAACGCGGCGAGCGCCTCGGGGCCGCACACGGGCTCGAGCGCCTCCGTGGTCGCGAACACGAACGGCGTCACCTCGATGCCATCTGGACCGGAGGTCCGCGGCTGCAGCGCCTCGAGGTTGCCGAGCAGGCGCGCGCCGGCCAGATCGATGCCGAGCTCTTCCTGGGTCTCGCGGATCGCGGTGACCCGCAGATCGCCGTCGCTCGGGTGAAATCCCCCGCCCGGCAGCGAGATGTGCCCCGACCATGGATCTCCGGGCCGCTCGACGCGCTTCATCAGCAAGACTCGCGGCCCAGGTTCACCGTGCAGGATCACGGCCACCGCGGCGCGACGCCGACCATCCGGCGCGGGCCGAACATCGCCGAGCGAAATGCGCGCAGCGAGTGCGTCGATCAGCACAGACACGTTGGTCTCGAGGGCAACTCCGTCACCCGTGGATGATAGCGCTTACCGCGCAAGGTAGGATGGCGGCATGCGCACGCGGCAGCTCGGCGGGGCGAGCACGTCGGTCCCGGTGTTCGGGATCGGGACCTGGAACATGGAGCGTGACGACCGCAAGCGCGCGGTCGACGCGATCCGCCGCGCCGTCGAGCTCGGCATGCTGCACGTCGACACGGCCGAGCTCTACGGCAGCGGCCAGGTCGAGACCTTGGTCGGTGAGGCGATCGCGGGCCAGCGCGACCGGATCTACCTGGTCACCAAGGTGCTTCCGCGCAACGCGAGCTACGCCGGCACGATCAAGGCGTGCGACGCGAGCCTGCGCCGGCTCGGCACCGAGCGGATCGATTGTTATCTCCTGCACTGGCGCGGCGATCTGCCGCTGGGCGAGACGTTCCGCGCGTTCGAGCGGCTGCGCGAGCAGGGCAAGATCGGCGCGTGGGGGGTCTCGAACTTCGACGATGAGGATCTGGCCGAGGCATACCGGCTGGTCGGCCCGGGCAAGATCGCCTGCAATCAAGTCTTGTACCACCTCGGCGAGCGGACGATCGAGCACCGCGTGGTGCCGTGGTGCGAGCGCCACGGCACCACGGTCGTGGCCTACAGCCCGCTCGGCAGCCGGGGCGGGTTCCCGACCAGCCGGGCGCTCTCGCAGATCGCCCGCCGGTTCGGCGCGACGCCGCGCCAGATCGCCCTGGCGTTCCTGACCCGGCACCCCGCGACGTTCGCGATCCCCAAGTCGGCGCACCCTGCGCACGTCGACGAGCTCGCCGGCGCCGGCGCGATCGTCCTCGACGCCGCGACGATCGCCGAGATCGAAGCGGCGTTCCCGCTCGCGCCGTGGCATGGCTTGCCGACCTTATGACCCGCGAGCTCGACCTCATCCTGTTCGGCGCAACGGGGTTCACCGGCCGGCTGGTCGCCGAGTACCTGCAGCGCGCCGCGGTCGACGCCCCGATGCGCTGGGCGGTCGCCGGGCGGTCGCATGACAAGCTGGCCGCGCTGGGGCTCGACGTGCCGATCGTGGTCGCCGACGCGCTCGATGCCGCGGCGGTCGGGGCGCTGGCCCGGCGCACCAAGGTCGTGTGCACGACGGCCGGCCCGTTCGCCCGCTACGGCAGCGCCCTGGTCGCGGCCTGCGCCGACGCCGGCACGCACTACTGCGACCTCACCGGCGAGGTGCCCTGGATGCGCCGGATGATCGACCTGCACCACGATCGCGCCCGGACGACCGGCGCGCGGATCGTCCACACCTGCGGCTTCGATTCGATCCCGTCGGACCTCGGGACCTGGGCGACCCAGCAAGAGTTCATCCGCCGGTTCGGCGGCCCGGCGAGCAAGGTCACGGCGCTCTACGGCGAGCAGAGCGGCAGCGTGTCCGGCGGCACCGTGGCGAGCGCGATCGAGACCGCCCGCGAGGCGAGCGGCGATCGCGCCGTCCGCGCGCTGCTCGCCAACCCCTACGCGCTCGATCCCGATCCGCGGGCGCCGCGGCCCCCGGCTCCCGACGAGCACGCGATCGGCTGGGAGCCGCGGCTCAAGCTGTTCACCGCGCCGTTCGTGATGGCGCAGGTCAACACCCGGGTCGTGCGGCGGGCCCACGCCCTCGCCGGCTTCCCCTGGGGCGCCGGGTTTCGCTACCGCGAGGCGATGTCCGCGCCGCCCACCCTGCGCGGCGTCGCGCTCGCCGCCGGCGCCACGATCGGCGGCGCGGCGATCGCGGTCGCGACCCTGGTCCCGGCGGTGCTCGAGCAGCTCGCGAGGCGCGCCCCCCGGCCGGGCGAAGGCCCCTCGGCCGAGGTGCGCCAGCGCGGCCACTGGAAGCTGCGCCTGCTCGCCGATGGCCCGAATGGCCACACCCTGAGCTACGTCGTCTCGGATCGCGCCGATCCGGGCTACGGCTCGACGGCGACCATGCTGGGCGAGTCCGCGCTATGCCTGGCGTTCGATCCGCTGAGCTCCGCGGGCGGCGTCCAGACCCCCTCGGTGGCCATGGCGCAGCCGCTGCTCGATCGGCTGCGCCGCGCGGGCCTGGTCTTCGAACCCGCATGAGCTCGATGGC